>WNFI01068800.1_pt1 | contig 23360 bp, 25 predicted proteins | sample 5400471 | NCBI WGS metagenome assembly WNFI01 (sample SAMN13153348, study PRJNA577476) | soil metagenome | isolation source: 100 cm saprolite on Douglas fir-dominated hillslope | place: USA:California | collected 2013-09-17
GGGTGTGCTCGTCACGGGCGTGTTTCAGGACTCGCTGCGCTCGCTGCAGGGCAAGCGCATCAGCGAAATCGCCGCGCGGCGCCACCGCGATCCCATCGAAACGATCTTCGACATCGTGCTCGCCGAGGGCGGCCACCGGACCGACGCGGTCTACTTCGTGATGCACGAACCCGACGTGCAGGACGCGCTGCAGACGTGGTGGGTCGCCGTGAACACCGACTTCGGAGGCGTGGCGCCCGACGGACCGTTTGGCACCCAATCGGCTCACCCGCGGACCTATGGCAGCTTCGCCCGGATCCTCGGCCGCTATGCTCGGGACCAGCACCGGTTCCCGCTCGAGTTCGCGGTCCGCAAGATGACCTCCCTCCCCGCCCAGCGGGTCGGGCTGCGCGACCGCGGGCGCCTGGCGCCCGGGTTCGTGGCCGACATCACGGTATTCGACCCGGCCACCGTGGCGGACCGGGCGACGTTCGAGCAGCCGCACCAGCCCTCGACCGGATTCGTGTATGTGTTCGTGAGCGGACGGAAGGTGCTCGATCATGGCACGCTCACCGCCGCGCGCCCCGGGCGGGGCCTGCACGGTCCGGGGTACGTCCCTCCGGAGCTGCGCGGCAGGCAGTGACGCGGCTCGTGCTGGCGTGGCTCGCTACCGCCGTGTGGTTCCTGATCGCCAGCGCGGGGAGCGGGCGGCTCGTGGCCCGCGTCGCGGAGCTCGGGGAGCGGCGCGGGACGGGCGCCACGCCGCCGTCCCCCGGGTTCGGGTGGCGCCTCGTGGAAGCCGCGGTGCTCACGCTGTTCGCCTCGCTCTGGTTCGACTCGCTGGGCAGCGGCGGCTGGTGGCTCCTGTTTTTCTTGGTCGGAGTGCTCGTCGCGATCCCGCAATGGCTCCGCCTGGGCGGGGAACACGCGCTCCCGCGACGCGCCGCCGCGGCCGGCGCGTGCGCCGATCTCGCACGCTACGTCGTCGCCGGCGGCATCCTCGCCTGGAGACTGCGTTAGAGTATCTTCGGTAAGCTTATGTCCGGCGCCCTCATGACCGCCATCCGGCTGACGCGCTATTCACACGGCGCGGGCTGAGCCTGCAAACTCGGCGCCGCCGAGTTGGCGCAGGTCTTGCGCCACGTGCCGATCGCAACGGATCCGCGGATCCTCGTCGACGCCTCGAGCCGCGACGATGCCGCCGTGTTTCAGCTGACGGCGGATCGGGCGATCGTGGCGACGGTGGACTTCTTCACGCCCCTGGTGGACGATGCCTATGATTTCGGGCGCATCGCCGCGACCAACGCGTTCTCGGATCTGTACGCGATGGGGGCGACGCCGTTGCTCGCGTTGAACCTCGTGGGGTGGCCGCGCGAGACGCTGCCGTTCGAGCTGCTGGGTGAGGTGCTGCGCGGCGGCGCGGAGGTGGCGCAGGCCGCCGGGGCGTTCGTGTTGGGCGGGCACTCCGTGGACGATCCCGAGCCGAAGTACGGCATGGTGGCGATCGGGGAGGTGCACCCCGATCGGATCGTAACGAACGCTCGGGCCGAGCCCGGCGACGCGGTGGTGCTCACGAAGCCCCTCGGGACCGGCGTCTTGACGACCGCGCTGAAGCGCGATCTCGTCACGGCGGCCGAGCTGGCGCCGGCCGTGGCGGCGATGACGACGCTCAACGCGGGCGCGGCCCGCGCCATGCTCGCCGTGGGCGTGCACGCCGCGACCGACGTCACCGGGTTCGGCCTGCTCGGTCACCTGCACACCCTGCTCGCGGCGAGCGGCCGCGTCCAGTTCGCCGCCAGCGTGGACGCGCCGACCCGCCTCCTGCTGGCGGACGCGCAGACGTCGGGCGGGCTCCTCATCGCCGTGGCGCCGGAGCGGCTGGATGCGCTCGTCGCGGCGCTTGTGCGGGAGCGGGCGCTCGCGGCGGCCGTGATCGGCCGCGTGGTTGCCGGCCCACCCGGTCGGATCACCGTGGTCTAAGGGAGCCGCTATGGCGACGATCCCCGTCTACACACGCCTCACGCCCGACGCCCTGGACGCGCTCGAGCGCGCCGTGCGGGAGCGGCGGCGGGTGGCGTTGCGACGGCGCGGCACGGAGTACGTGGTCGTCGCGGAGCGGCTCGAGACGCAGGAGCGCGACGAGGCCCTCCAGGCGCGGCTCCCGATGACGGGGGAGCTGCTGGCGTTTCCGTTGCATGATCTCGAGTCCTTCGCGGTGTTACCGTAGCCGTGTTCACGCGCCTGTTGGTCGGACTGGACGGCAGCCCGCGGGCCGATGCGGCCTTCGAGCAGGCGGTGCTGCTGGGTCAGCGGTTCGGCAGCACGCTGATCGTGGCCTACGTGCACGAGCCGGGCGCCCGTGGGGCCGACGGAGCGGGGATGCTCGACCGCGCTCGCGAGCGCGTGTTGGCGGCGGGGTTGCACGTCGAAGCCGCGGCGATCGAGGGCCATCCGGACGTGGAGCTCGCCGAACTCGCCAAGACCGTCGACGCCGTGCTGGTGGGGCGGCGCGGCGTGACCACCAAGACCGATGCGCTCGGTCCTACCGTGGTCTCCCTGATCCGCATCGCCGAGCGGACCGTCATCGTGTGCGGCGGCCTCCCGTCGCCCATGCGCTCGATCGCGGTCGCGTTCGACGGGCGCGACACCAGTCGCCGTGCCCTCGAGCGCGCGATGCAGTTCGCGAGCGTGGTCGAGAGCACCATCCACATCATCCATGCGAACGCCGACCGCGATGCGGGCCTCAAGATCGTGGGCGTGGCCGAGGCGGCGCTGTCGATGCAGCGGGTGGCGTTCGTCACGCACGTCGAGACCGGGCAGCCGGGGGAGGTGGTGGCGCGCGTGATCAAGCAGATCCGCTGCGATGCCCTGTTCGCCGGGGCCCACATGCGCCACATCGACGGCCGGCCCAGCGCCGTCGTCGTGTCCCACGCGGAGGAAATCCTGCGGCACACCGACATTCCGGTCGTCATCCAGCCCTGAGATGCCAGGCGCGCCCGCGACGCGCGTGCTGGTGCACGCGGACGAGAGCTGCCTCGGCAACGGCACGGAGCCGCCCAACCCAGGTGGCAACGCCGCCCTCGTCGAGGCCCCGGCCGGGGACAGCGTGGCGCGCTGGGACATCTACGAGTGCTCGCCCGACACGACGAATCAGAAGATGGCGCTCGCCGGGGCTGACGGAGTGGGTGCCGGGCTGGATCGCGCGCGGCTGGCGCCGCAAGGGCGGAGCGATCGAAAACCTCCCGCTCTGGCAGAAGCTCGTGCAGGCGGCGGCCGGGCACGACATTGCGTGGCGCTGGGTGCGGGGACATGCCGGCCACGCGAAGAACGAATACGCCAATGCGCTCGCGCAACGCGCGGCGGAGCGCCAGGAGCGCTCCAACGGCTTGGTGGCGTCGGGATTCGACACGTGGCTCGCCCAGCAGCGGGCGCGGGGACACTACGCCGACTACGACCCCGACGAGGAGTTGCATGAGCGCATCTAAGGATGGCGTCGCCACCAACACCCACCCCCTGAACGTGCTCCCCCCGGGGGTGGCGCCGGCGCCCGTCGATCGGATTCCGCTGTACGAGGTGTATATGCGCATGGCCGAAGAGCTCGCCAAGCGCTCCACCTGCAGCCGGCTGCAAGTGGGCACGGTGGTGACCGATCAGCAGCTCGAGAACGTGCTGGCGATCGGCTACAACGGGAACGCCCGCGGCCTGCCGAACCGCTGCGACTCCACTGTCCCGGGGAGCTGCGGCTGCATCCACTCCGAGATGAACGCGCTCGTCAAAGCGCCCGGCAGCGTGCGCGACAAGGTGGTGTTCGTGAGCGCTTCGCCCTGCGTGATGTGCGCCAAACTCATCATCAACTCGGGCGTGACGCACGTCTTCTACCGCAAGGCCTACCGCGACCCGTCCGGGATCGAGGTGCTCACACAAGGCGGGGTTACGCCCGTCCTGTACGATCGGTGGGTGCGCGAATGGCGCTGAGGCCGCCCCGCCCGCGCGAGAACCGCCGCGGCCGCTCATCCTGAGAGGGTTCCATGCGCCGCTTCATCGGGGTCGCTGTCGCACTGTTCGTCGCCACCACCGCCGGCGCGCTGCCGGCGCAATCGCTCCTGTACCGCTCGGCCAACCTCGGTGGCACCTGGGTCGTCGACCCAGGAGTCGTACAGTTCAACTTCGTCCATCGCTTCTACATCGTCCCGGGCACGCTGGGGCATGTGGTCGTCAACGACCCCACCTTCACACTCGCCACCGGGGTCGGGCCCAAGGTCGCCGTGGGCGGGCAGTTCGCCACGCATTCGATCCTGATCTCGCAGGCATCAGGCGCGCAATCGACCAACGAGACTCAGCTCTTTGCCCGCTGGCGGGCCTGGGGCGGGCCCGAAGGCAGCGAGGGGCTCCACGTGTCCCTGACCCCTGCCTACAACCTCCTCGCGAAGAGCGTGGACGGCGAACTGGGGGCCGATTGGACGAGCGGACCCGTGACGCTCGAGGGCGCCGCCCGCATCGCCGCAAAGCCCCTGGGCCAGTCGGGCGCGCGGGCCGCGTTCGGCGGTGGCGTCGTGGCCCGAGTCAACCGCTACGTGGCGCTCAGTACCGACGTGGGCTCATTCGTGGGCCCGACGGTGCGCGCGGCCTGGAGTGCGGCGCTCAACCTCCTCATCCCGGGATCGCCCCACACGTTCAGTCTCGAAGTGAGTAACGCCGTGACCAGCACGATCCAAGGCAATTCCATTGGCCAGGCGCAGCGCCTGTACGGCTTCGAGTTCACCATCCCGCTCCACCTGAAGCGGTTCGCTCCGTGGTTCCACGGGTCGCCCAAGCCGGCGGCGCTCGGCCCCGCCGCGGCCGTCGCGGCCGAGGTCCGGATGGCCGCGTACGCGTTCCAGACCCCGTCGGTCACGATCTCGGCCGGGCAGGCGGTCCGCTGGACCAACGACGATGCGGTCGAGCACTCGGTCACGTTTGACGGGACCGAGCCAGGATCGCCGCTGCTCCCGCCGACCGGGACGTACGTCCATCGCTTCGACACGCCGGGCACGTACCCGTATCACTGCACGCCCCATCCCTTTATGAAGGGCGTGATCGTCGTGAAGTAGGGCCCACAGCGAAAGGTGGCCGCCGGTGGCTGACGATCTGGATCGGCTATTCGAGCGCCTGGTGAGCGTCCTCGCCGACGACGCGCCAGGGCGGCTGGCCGTGCCGTTCCCCGCTGCGGAAGTGTACGAGCGGCTCGTGCCGTACCGCTCGCCAGGAGGCCCTGGCGCGCGAGGCGCGGGAGACGAACCCCGACACCGGCCTGTTCCGCCAGTTCCCCGACGCGATGCTCAGTCTCAACCGCCTCGCGGCCGAGCGATTCCTGCGAGGCGACCGCGCCTACGCACCCCCGCGCCCACCCCCATTCCCTCCCACGGAGGCCGTCGGGCTGGAGGAGGAGCAAGCTGGAGAAGAGGAAGGGGACGAGGTCGGGCGACGCGGAGCCCCGCTGACGGGAGCGGCCTTCGAGCTCGCCGAGCAGACCGAGACACCGCGCCAGTGCCCGTACTGCGGCGAAACCCTGGCCGCGAACCGCAAGGTCAACTTCTGCCCGCAATGCGGGCAACCGCCCTCGGGGGAGCTGCGCTGTCCCGCGTGCGGCAGCGAGGTCGATGTTGGCTGGCGCTACTGCATGAGCTGCGGTCGCGCCACGGGTTTTGAGTGAAGCGGTATCACATCGCCGTGCTCGCCGGGGACGGCATCGGCCCCGAGGTGATCGCCGCGGCCCGCGACCCACTCGAGCGGGCGGCGGCGCGCCACGGCTTCGGGCTCGCGTGGGAGGCGCTCCCCTTCGGGGCCGACCATTACCTCAAAACCAAAGAGACGCTCCCCGAAGCCGCGTTTCGCCACCTGCGAGACGACGTCGACGCGATCTTCCTCGGCGCGCTGGGCGATCCGCGGGTGCCGGGGAACGAGCACGCCCGCGACATCCTGCTCGGCCTCCGCTTCCGCCTGGACCTCTACATCAACTTCCGGCCGGTCGCGCTGCTCCACCCCGATCTTACACCGCTGCGCGCGGCGGGCGCCATCGATTTCGTGATCTTCCGCGAGAACACCGAAGGAGTGTACCTCGGCCGCGGCCGCATCGGGGATGGCGAGTACGTGGCGGAGGAGGTGAACACGGCCCAGGGCGTCGAGCGCATCATCCGCGCCGCGTTCGCGTGGGCGCAGGCGCACGGCAAGATCCGCGTCACGATGAGCGACAAGGCGAACGCCGTGCCGGCACACCGGGTCTGGCAGGAGACGTTCCGGCGGGTCGCGGCCGAGTTCGCTGGGATCGAAGCAGAGCACCGCTACGTGGATGCGCTGGCGCTGGAGCTGGTACGCGAGCCCCAGCGCTTTCAGGTGATCGTCACCAACAATCTGTTCGGCGACATCCTGTCCGACCTGGGGGCGGGCCTCGTGGGAGGCCTGGGACTCGCAGCGAGCGCCAATCTCCATCCTGGCCGCGCCGGATTGTTCGAACCGGTGCACGGCTCGGCGCCCGCACTCGCCGGCAAGGGCGTCGCGAATCCCATGGCCGCCGTGCTCACCGGCGGCCTGATGTTCGAGCAGCTCGGCCACCCGGAGGCGGCGCGCGAGCTCGCACGCGCAGTGCGCGAGACCCTCGCCGCGGGCGTGCGGAGCCCCGACCTGGGGGGCGCGGCCAGCACGCGGGAGGTGGCGCGCGCCGTGGCGGAGCGCGTCCCGCGATGACCGCGCCGCGCGCGTTGGCCCGCGTCCTCACGCTCGCCGACCTCGTCCTCATCGTCGTCGGCACCACGATCGGATCGGGCATCTTCCTCGTGCCCGGCGCCGTGCTGCGGCGCTCGGGGGGGGACTTGGGCGTCGCGCTCGTCGTCTGGGTCGTGGGCAGCGTGCTGGCCCTGCTCGGGGCGCTCACCTTCGGGGAGCTCGGCGCCATGCTGCCCGACGCGGGCGGCAGCTATGTGTATGTGCGCGAAGCGTTCGGCGCGCTGCCCGCCTTCCTGCTCGGCTGGACGCTGTTCCTCGCCATCAACACCGGCTCGAGCGCGACGCTCGCCGTGGCCTTTGCGAACTATCTGGGCGAGCTCGTTCCGCTCGCTCCGGCCACCCGCAAGCTCGCCGGCGCCGCGATGATCGTTCTCGTCGCCATGGTGAACATTCGCGGAGTGCGCCACGCCGCCTCGGTCCAGAACTGGAGCACGGCGTTGAAAGTAGGCGCGATCCTTGGGCTCGCGGTCGCGGGCTTCCTGTTGGGGGACGGGTTCCGGCGCGCCGATGTGCGCTGGTTCACGACACCGCTCACGCTGGCGTCGCTGTCCGCGGCCGGCGTGGCGTTGCTCGGGGTGCTGTGGGCCTACGAGGGGTGGCAGAACGTGACCAACTCCGCGGGCGAAGCGGCGAATCCACAGCGCACGTTCGCGCGTGGCATCGGGCTCGGCACGGCGGCGCTCGTCGCGATCTACTTGACTGCGAACGGCGGCTACGTCGCGGCGCTCGGCGCGGCGGGCGTCGCCGCATCGGACCGCGTCGCCGCTGACGCGATGCGGACGCTGTTCGGGGGCGCGCCCGCGAAGCTCGTGACGCTCGTGATCCTCGTTTCGATCTTCAGCGCCGCCAACGGCCTGGCGCTCACGGGCCCCCGCATGTACTTCGCGATGGCGCGCGACCGGGTGTTTTTCCGCTCGCTGGGCGAGGTGCATCCCCGCTTCGGCACGCCGGCGCTCGCCGTGGCCGCGAGCGCCGTGTGGGCGGTCGTGCTCGCGGTCACGGGCGGCTTCGAGCAGCTTTTCACCTACGTCGTGTTTGCCAGCTGGATCTTCGCGGCGCTCGCGGCGGCGAGCGTCTTCGCGTTGCGCCGTCGTCGACCGGCCGTGTCGCGGCCGTTCCGGGTGCCCGGCTATCCCCTGACCCCGGCGCTGTTCATCGCCGCAGCGCTGGCGATCGTCGTGAACACGGCCCTCGCCCGCCCGGTACAGGCGCTCGTTGGGCTGGGCATCGTGGCGACCGGGATCCCGGCGTATCTCGTGTGGCGCGGGCGCGCAGCCGCCGACCCGCGCCACGGACCCTAGCCGGCGCGCCGNNNGCGCGCCGCCCTACCGCCCCACCGCCATCTCCCCGATATTCCGTCGTCTTACGCGGAGCCTCCTTCCCATGAAAACCCAGGGTTCACATACGGACGTCGTCTTTCTCTCGGGCGTGCGCACGGGCTTCGGCTCCTTCGGGGGCACGTTGAAGGATCTCTCGGCGATCGAGCTCGGGGCGGTGGCGGCCAAGCAGGCCCTCGCACGTTCCGGCGTGCCGGCGGCCGAGGTCGGTCACACGGTCTTCGGCAACGCGCTCCAGACGTCCGCGGACGCGATCTACTGTGCCCGCCACGTGGGGCTCAAGGCCGGTCTCCCGATCGAGGTACCGGCGGTCACGGTCAACCGGCTGTGCGGCTCGGGGTTCGAGGCCATCACGCAAGGAGCCCAGCTCATCCTCCTCGGGGAGGCGCAGGCCGTGCTCGCGGGCGGCACCGAGTCCATGAGTCAGGCGCCGCACGTGGTGCGCGGAGCGCGCTGGGGTTTGCGGCTCGGGCCGGCGCCGCTCGAGGACCTCCTGTGGGAGGCGCTCAAGGATCCGCAGTGCGGCTTGTCGATGGCCGAGACCGCGGAGAACCTGGCCGACCAGTACCGCCTGACCCGCGCGGCCGTGGACGAGGTGGCGCTCGCGTCGCAGCAGCGCGCCAAGCGAGCCTGGGACGCGTGCGTGTACCAGGACGAGGTGGTCCCGGTGACGCTGAAGGGCAAGCGCGGCGAGCCGATCGAGTATCGGGCCGACGAGCACATGCGGCCGAGCACGACCCTCGAAGCGCTGCTCGCCCTCAAGCCGTACTTCAGGAAGGATGGGCTCGTGACGGCCGGTAACGCCTCGGGGATCGTCGACGGGGCGGCGGCCACGGTGATTGCGAGCGACGGCTACGCGGCGGCTCGCAAGGCGCTCCAAAAGGCGGGGCTCAAGCTCGAGCAGATGGATTTAGTGGAGGTGAACGAGGCGTTCGCCCCGCAGTACCTCGCCGTGGAGCGGGAGCTGGGGCTCGATCGCGCCAAGACGAACGCGGACGGCGGTGCCATCGCGATCGGCCATCCGCTCGCGGCCACCGGCACACGCATCACCATCCACCTGTTGCACGCGCTCCGCCGCGCCAAGCGGCGCTTCGGCCTCGGCTCGGCCTGCATCGGCGGCGGCCAAGGGGCCGCGGTGATCGTGGAAGCGTTCCCCGCCTAGAGAGGATCTCGCATGGACACGGTAATCACGGCCCTCCTCGGCGTCCTCGCGCTCTATCTGTTCGGCGGGCTCAAGGTCCTGCGCGAATACGAGCGGGCCGTGTACTTCTTTCTCGGGCGGTCGTGGGGTGCCAAGGGGCCGGGGCTCATCTACGTGCCGCCGCTATTCGCCAAGACGCAGACCGTCTCCCTGCGCGTCGTCGCCCTCGACATCCCGCCGCAGGACGTGATCACCCGCGACAACATTTCGATCAAGGTGAACGCGGTGCTGTACATGCGGGTAAAGGACCCCGTGAAGGCGGTGATCGGCGTCGAGAACTATCTCTACGCCACCAGTCAACTGGCGCAGACCACACTCCGCTCCGTGCTCGGCGAGACGGAGCTCGATGAGCTCCTGATGAACCGCGAGAAGATCAACAACATCCTGAGGAACATCATCGACAAGCGCAGCGAGGACTGGGGCATCGAGATGTCGGCGGTGGAAGTGAAGGACGTGGACCTGCCACCCGAAATGAAGCGGGCGATGGCGCGCCAGGCCGAGGCACATCATCGGGACCGAGCCCGCCGCGATTCAGCTGCGCTATCTCCAGACCGTCACCGAGATCGCCTCGGAGAACAACTCGACGACGATCTTCCCGCTGCCGCTCGACCTGTTCAAGGGGATCCTCGGCGCCCTCACCCCGCAGGCCCCCGCACCGCCGCGCCAGCTCGCGGCACAGGCGTCGGGCGAGACGCTGCCCGCGGCGGCGAGCAAGGACAAGACGAGCGTCTAGATGGCGGGCGAGCTGATTCGCCGCGAGGCGCTCGAACGCATCATCCAACGCGCCGCGGAACTGCAGGCGGGAGAGCGCGACATTGGCGAGGGGCTGACCGAGCCCGACCTGCTCGCGCTGGGGCAGGAAGTGGGGATTCCGCCTCGCTATCTGCGCCAGGCGCTGCTCGAGGAGCGGACCCGCAGCGGCGTGGCCCCCGAGCGCGGCGTCGTGGCCTGGCTCGCCGGGCCCGTGGCGCTGACCGCCGATCGCGTCGTGCCGGGCGACCCGGCGACCGTGGAGCGCGTGCTCACGGGCTGGATGGAGCGCGAAGAATCGTTGCAAGTGAAGCGCCGCCACGCCGATCGCACGAGTTGGGAGCCGCGTGTCGGGGCCGTCGCCTCGATTCAGCGCGCCCTGGGCATCCGGGGCAAGAGCTTCGCCCTCGCGCACACCACGGAGGTCGCGGCCCAGGTGGTGCCGCTCGAGCCCGGGTTCTGTCACGTGCGCCTCACGGCCAATGTGCGGGCCCAGCGCACCCGGCGGTTATGGGGCGCGGCCACCGTGGTCGGCCTCGGTGCGGCGCTCGCCGCCGTGGCGTCGGCCCTGGGCGTGCTCGGATCCTGGATGCTCCTGCCGCCGCTCGTCTTAGGGGCGGGGGCGCTCACCGCGGCGCGCCGCCACCGCCCCGACAACGAGCGCATCGTCGTGGGACTCGAGCAGGTGCTCGACCGGCTGGAGCGCGGCGAGATCCGGCCGGACCACGCGCTCCGGGGCACGCCGGCGAACGCCTTCGTGCGCCTCGCCGACGAGATCCGCAAGACCTTCGAGCTCATCTGAGCGAGCCATGACCGAGATCAAACGGGTAGGGGTGCTGGGGTGCGGCCTCATGGGGAGCGGCATCGCGCAGGTGGCCGCCGGCGCGGGCTACGACACCGTGGTGCGCGACGTCTCGCCGCAGATCTGGGACCGCGCGCGCGGCGCCATCGAAAAGTCGCTCGCCAAGTTCGTGGAGAAGGGCAAGCTCGGCGCGGCCGACCGAGACGCGACGCTCAAACGGCTGCGCTTCACCACGACCACCGCGGAGCTCGCGACCTGCGACATCGTGGTGGAGGCGGTCACGGAGGATCTGGAGCTCAAGAACACGCTGTTTCGAGAACTGGACGGCCTGTGCGGTCCCGCCACGATCTTCGCCTCCAACACCTCGAGTCTCACCATCGCCGCCATGGCGGCCGCCACGAAGCGGGGCGACCGCTTCGTCGGGCTGCACTTCTTCAATCCCGTGCCGCTGATGCCGCTGGTCGAGGTGGTCCGCACCGTGACGACGTCGGAAGAGACCTTCCGGCGCGCCCTCGCATTCGCCACGTCGCTCGGCAAGAAGCCGGTGGCGGCGAAGGACACGTCCGGGTTCATCGTGAACCTGCTGCTCGTTCCCTACCTGCTCGACGCGGTCCGGGCGGTAGAGCGCGGCGTGGGCAGCGTGCCGGACATCGACCAGGCGATGCAGCTCGGGTGCGGCTATCCGATGGGGCCCCTGACCCTGCTCGATTTCGTCGGCATCGACACGACCTACAAGATCGCCGAGATCATGTTCACGGAATACCGTGAGCAGCGCTACGCGCCCCCGCCGCTGCTGCGGCGCATGGTGCTCGCCGGCCTGAACGGCCGCAAGAGCGGCAAGGGGTTCTACGACTACGCGGTCGACCCGCCCCGGGTCGTCGATCTCGGCGTCTGACACGTCGCCCCGTCATATCCCCAGCTGGAGGACCCGCCTACATGTTCGGTTACGACTGGCCCCGCTTTCACGCGGCGGTGAACGATCTGCCCGCGGCCCTGCTCTTCGTGACGGTGCTGTTCGATCTGGGCGCGTGGCTCACGAAGCGCGAGTCGCTCAAGGCGGCAGCGCTGTGGACGCTGTGGGCGGGCGTGATCGGCGGCTGGATTGCCGTGGTCGCCGGCCTCAAGGCCGAAGACGTGATCGAGCACGGCGCAGCGATCCACGAGCTGCTGGAGACGCACGAGACGCTCGCCCTCACCACGATGGGCATCTTCACCGTGGTGCTCGCGTGGACGCTGTACCGCCGCGCGCGGCTCACGCCGATCGAAGCGACCAGCCTGCGCGTCCTCAGCATCGCCGGCCTCGTGACCGTTATCTGGACCGGCGTGATCGGCGGGAAGCTGGTGTTCGAGCATGCGGCGGGCGTGCCCGCGGCCACGATGCAAGCGGAGATGGAGAACCGGGAAGCCGGGCACACGCACCATGGCGACGCGGACGCCGACGAGCATGCGCACTCGGGCGCCGACTCCACCCACCGTCATGCGCCGGCTACGCCGCCGCATGCCCCCTGATTGGGAGCGCGAGCGGGCGAGGAGTAGCGCGGTGCGGCGGGACCCTCGAGCTCGAGACGCTCGTGCCCGCCGAGAGTTTGGCGCTGGCGCACCTCAACGCGCGCGATGGCTACGTCGAGACGACCTGGTACGATCCGACTCGACACCAGTCCTACCGCGACGAGCGCGCGATCGCCGATCTCTCAGCCGCCGTCAAGATCCGCTGTTGGGCCGATCCGTGGGTTCCCGGTCAGACGCGGCTCACCGTCGAACCGGTGTACCGACCGCGCTCCGATCCCTCGCGCGCCGAACGCGACCTGGAGTTCATCGTGCCCGAGGCGCACCCCGGGCATCGGATCGCGACGCGGTTGATCGAGAAGCTGAAGGAGAAGTTCGGCACGCCCAAATCGGCGCTCTAGCACCCGCTAGGCTCGCACCCAGCCCCGCAGCCACCGCTCCATCACGTCCAGATCGAGCGCGGCGTCGCGGCAGGGTCCATTCGGCAGCCGCATCGTCAGTCCGAGGACCGGGAGTTTGCCCGCGACGTCGCGCAGCCCCGTGAGCATGTCCCGTTCGCACGCCACGGCGACGACCGCCCGAGGCCGCCGCTCGCGGATCACGCGGCGCGCGAGCTGGCCGCGGGTGGCGACGAACACCGGCACCTCGTAGCGCCCGGCGATCGTCAGCACGCCGTCCAGGGCCTGCTTGGAGAGGCAGCGTGGGATCAGGACCAGCAACTCGCCCTTCCCGACGGTGCGGCGGCGGCGCTCGGCCAGGCGGTTATACACGTCGATCGCGGCGTGCTCGACCCAATCCCGCTGGCCAAACGCGCGGGACACGTAGGACGTGAGATTCATGAGACGCAGGTACGGCCCCCGCTCCAGCGCGTGCTCGGGCAGGAGCAGCAGCGGTCCATAAAAGGAAAGGAGCAGCACGCCGAACCACAGCCATGTGGTGGCCGCCGCCACGCCCAAGGCGAGCTCGAGCACCCGAGGGAGCGGCGCCCACACGGCCGCGAGACGGGGGGCAAAGAGGAAGATCACGGCGGCGCCCACCACCATGGCGACGACGACCGTGAGCGCGGCAAATCGGAAGAACAAGCCCGGGCGCGCGGAGAAGTCGCCGTTCCCGGGCAGGGGCTGGCCGTTCCACTCGTCCCACTCGTGCCCGAGACGGCGGTCGGTCTCGATGTGGATGAGCTGGGCGCGCGGCGCGTCGGCGGTGGCCATAGGGGCAAGCATCACCACCGCCGCTGGCGGTGTCAAGCGAGACGGTGGATGGTAACTTGACGGCGGTGCCGGCCCCCCCTCCTCCCGCCCCAGTCTGCGGTCTCCAGACCGACCCCCGGGTCCGTGCCGCGTATGCCGAAGGCGCGGGCATTTATCGGATCGTACCGAGCGCCGTCGCCGTGCCGCGCGGCGTGGCGGAGCTCGAGCAGCTGGTGCGCTGGGCTGCCGGCACGGGCACGCCGCTCGTGCCGCGCGGCGCCGGCAGCGGGATGGCCGGCGGGAATGTCGGGCGAGGCGTCGTGGCGGACTTGAGCCAGGGCTTCCCCGGGCTCGCGCCCGACTGGCCGCGCCGTACCGTGTGGGTGGGCGCCTCCGTCACCTGGGCGGCGGTGTGTCAAGCCGCCCGGCCGTTCGGCCTGCGCCTCCCCCCCGATCCTTCCTCCGGAGCGTTCGCGACATCCGGCGGCATGGTAGCGACCAATGCGGCGGGCCCGCGCTCGGTGAGCGCGGGCAGCGTGCGGCCCTGGGTCGAAGCGCTCGAGATCATCGAGGCCGAGGGGACGACGCGGCGCGTGCGCCGGGGAGGGGGACCGGGGGAGCGGTTCGCCCTGGCGCCGGGCCAGGCGGAGCTCGTTCGGGCCCGCTTCCCGAGGACCCGCAAAAACGCCGCGGGCTATGCGCTGGATCGCTACGCCGAATCGGGAGACGAGCTCGATCTCCTGATCGGCGCCGAAGGGACCCTCGCCCTCGTCACGGCCGTCGAGTGGCGGCTCGAGCCGATCCCCCCCGACGTCGCGGGAGTCGCGCTCGGGTTCTCTACGGTGGCACAGCTGGCCGCGGCGGTGCCTTACCTCGTGGCCCTGAACCCGTCCGCGGTCGAGCTGCTCGATCGGACGCTGCTCGACCTGGTGCGCGGCGCTGGTGGCGATCTCCCGGAGGGTCTCGAGGGCCTGCTGCTCGTGGAATTCGAACGCGAGACCGCGCCGGCCGCGCGTGCCGTCGCGACCGACGCGGTCCGGGGTCTCCAGACCAGCACCGCGCATGTGGCGATGGCCGTCGACCGCGGGGGGCTGGACGCCCTCTGGGCGGTACGGCGCCTGGCGAGTCCTGCCTTGGCTCGGCTCTCCGACACGCGCCGCTCGCTCCAGGTGATCGAGGACGGGTGCGTCCCGCTCGAGCGGTTGGGCGACTATATCACTGGGATCCGGAGGGCGGCGGAGCGGCGGCGCGTGCCGGTCGCCATGTTCGGCCACGCCGGCGACGGGCACGTGCACGTCAACGCGCTCCCCGACGTGACCAGTCGCGGGTGGAGCGACGCGCTGGCGGGGCTATACGCCGATGCCGCCGAGCTGCTGCTCCGGCTCGGTGGGACGCCGAGCGGCGAACACGGCGCGGGCCGACTGCGTGCCGGGTTGTTGGAGCGGTTCTACGGACCGGAAGTGATCGCCTTGTTCCAGGCGGTCAAGCGCGCCTACGATCCGCGCTCGATCCTCAATCCCGGTGTTATAATCCCCTCGGCCGATTGGGCACCCTTCGCCGACTTGAAGGTGGGACCGGCGGCGGCGCCGATTCCCGCCGACATCGCGCGGCGCCTGCGCGACACCGAGCGGACCGCGGCGTGGGGCACGAGCAAGCTCGACCTGGCGATACCGGACACCTGACCCTGATGGAGATCTTCCGCGCCCCACGCGTCACGCTCATCGCCCGCCCGGAGTTCGTCGAGCCCGCCCACTTGCCGGTGCAGTGGCACGGCGACGCCTCTCCCGGCGAGCGGCTCGCCGAGTTCGCCGGGCGCGTCTGCTACATGAGCCAGCACAACCCGGCGAGTCGCACGACGGCCGAATACCTGGAGAACATCAAGAAGCAAGGGCACGGCTCCGTCCTCGAACACGCGGTGTACGTGCTCCTCATCGAGGGCATCTCGCGCTCCTGCTCGCACGAGCTCGTGCGGCACCGAGCCGGGTTCGGTTACTCGCAGCTGTCGCAGCGCTATGTCGACGAATCACACGCCGCGTTCGTCCTGCCGCCCGCGATGGCGGACGACCCGGCGCTCGAAGCGGCATGGGAGAGCGAGGTCGCCGACGCGCAAGCCGCGTACGTGCGCGCGGTCGAAGCGCTGATCGAGCGCTACCAGTGGGTGAGCGACAAGGTGCACCGCCGCAAGCTGGCGCGCGAGGCGGCGCGGAGCGTGCTCCCGAACGCCACCGAGGTGAAGATCGTCGTCTCGGGAAACGCACGCGCCTGGCGTACGATGCTCGAGCTGCGCTGCGGCGAAGGAGCGGAGCTCGAGATCCGGCGCATGGCGATCGCGTGTCTGCGCGTTCTCGCGCGCGAAGCTCCCGCGCTGTTCTCCGACTTCGAGATCTATGTTGCGGACGATCGACAGGAGGCGGCGCGCGTCGCGTACCACAAAGTTTGACGCGAGTCGCGCGTCAGAAAAAAACCAACGTTGCCTATTGCGCATCGCTCCAGCTTTTCTTATTCTCTTACTCAACAACACGTTTCCGATTTACAGACCGCACTACCCGCGGTCCTTTTTTTGTAGGAGGTTACCCGAGACCACATGCGAATCGGTCTCGCGTACAACGAAAAACCGGCTCTGGCGTCCACCGAAGACCCCGCGAACACCAACGACGCGTTCGCCGAGTGGGACGACCCATCCACCATCGCCGCGGTGGCGCAGGCGCTCGGTGCATTTGGCACCGTCATCCGCCTCGAGGCCGACCAGTTCTTCCCGCAAAAGCTGGCGCTCGACCGTCCCGATCTCGTGTTCAACTTGGCCGAGGGGCTGCACGGCCAGAGTCGCGAAGCGCTCGTCCCGGCGATTTGCGAGTACCTGAGCATCCCCTACACGGGCTCCGACCCGCTCACGCTCGCGCTCTCGCTCCATAAGGGTCGCGCCAAGGAGACGCTCGCCTACCGCGGCGTGCCGACGGCCCCATTCGCCTGGATCGAGACGTTGCGCGACCTGGAGCGTGTGGCGCTCCCGTTCCCGGTGTTCGTGAAGCCCGTCGCCGAGGGATCCGGTAAGGGGGTGTTCACGAGCAACGTGTGCCACGGCCCGCGCGAGCTGCGCAAGCGCGCCCGGTTCCTGCTCGAGCACTACGCGGAGCCGGTGTTGGTCGAGACGTACCTCCCGGGGCCCGAGTTCACGGTGGCAATCCTGGGCAACGGGCCCGGCGGACGTGACGCCGGAGCTGAATCGCGAGATCGAGCGCACCGCGCTCGACGCCTATCACGCCCTCGGCTGCCGCGACTGGTGCCGCGTGGATGTCCGCGTCGACCGCTTCGGCGTGCCAAACATCCTCGAGCTCAACCCGCTTCCCGGCGTCATCCCCGACCCGGCGATGAATTCCTGCTTCCCGAAGGCCGCCCGCGCCGCCGGGTTCAGCTACGACGAGCTGATCCAGGAAGTGGTGCGCCTCGCCTGGCGGCGCCTCACCGGGCGCGAGATCAGCGGCGCGGCAGGCCGGCGCGCCGCTCCGCGCCCGCAGCCGGCGACGGTCACGGCGTGAGGGTTGCCATCCTCTACGACCCGGGCGCCGACGACTGGACGCCTGCCGAAATCCGCGGCGTGATGAAGGCCGTGGACGAGATCGGTGCGATCTTCGCCGCCATGGGCGTGGGCCACGCCGTCCGCAAGGTGCCGGTCCGCCACGACATGCGCTGGTTCCAGGTGGCGCGCCGGGCGGACCTCGTGTTCAATTTGTGCGAAGGCGTCCACGGGAAGAGCGAGTGGGAAGAGCACGTCGTGGGCACGCTCGAATTCGCCGGGATTCCCTTCACCGGCGCGAGCCTCTGGACCCTCGCGGCGTGCCGCCGCAAGCCCATCGCGAACGCCTTGCTCCAACAGGCCGGGCTCCCCATTCCTCGCTGGACGGTGGCGCAGGGCAAGATCGAGGCCGACTTCCCGCTGCCCGCCATCGTCAAGCCCGCCACCGAAGACGCCAGCGCGGGGCTCGACCGCGGCTCCGTCGTGAGCGACCGGAAGTCGCTGCGCGCCCGAGACCGGCTCACCCGACGATGTGGGCAGCGTGCCCGTCTGCCCGGCGACCATCCCCCAGAAGCTCGCCGACAAGCTCGTGCGGGTGGCCGAGACCGCCTGGCGGGTGATGCAAGGCAAGGGGTACGGCCGGGTGGATCTGCGCGTCGACGAGCAGGGCCGCGTGTGGCTCCTCGAAGTGAACCCCAATCCCGATCTCAACGACGACGCCGGCCTGTCCCGTATGGCGCGCACGGCCGGTTGGGACTACGCCGAGCTGGTGCGCCGCATCGCAGAGGTCGCCCTGCGCGAGGCGCAGGGCGCCAAGGCTGCGCGTGAGCTCCTCGCTCCGTCCCGTCGGCCGCGCGCAGCGCGCACGGCTTGAGCAGCTCACGGCGGCCACCGGCCTGTTCCGGCCGGCTGAGGTCGCCATCGCGGCGGAGCTGCTCGACGACAGCTTGGCGGGCGACGATGACTATCGGCTCCTGGGCGCGTACGGCGCCGACGAGCTCGTCGGCTACGCGTGCTGGGGGCCGACACCGGGCACCGAGGGCACCTATGACCTCTACTGGATCGTGGTCGACCCGGCACGCCAGGGCCAAGGCGTCGGGACCGAGTTGTTGAACGCGGTCGAGCAACAGCTCGCGCGCGAGCACGCACGCCTGCTCGTCGTCGAGACGTCGTCCCGCGCGGACTACGCGGCCACGCGCGCGTTCTACGAGCGACGCGGCTACGCACGAGCGGCGACGATCCCGGGCTATTACGCCCCGGGCGACGACTTGGTGATCTATCTCAAGGACCTGACGCATGGAGTCCTGGCAGCAACTACTGCGTAAGCGGAGCATCGCTTCACTCGAAGCGCTCGTCGCCAAGTTCGGCGCCGAGCACTTCCCGGACTTGGCGCGCCTCCGGCAGGCGGCGGAGAACTTCGAGTTCCGCATTTCCCCCGCCATGGTGGACCTCATCCAAACGCCGGGCGACCCGATCTGGCGTCAGTACGTGCCCGACCTCCAGGAGCTCGAGGTACACGACGGGTTGGTGGACTCGCTCGCCGAGGATGCCCACTCCCCCGTGCCGAACATCACCCATCGCTATCCCGACCGCGCGTTGTTCCTCGTGTCGCCGGTGTGCGCCTCGTATTGCCGGTTTTGCACGCGGCGGCGCAAGGTGGGTGATCCCGAGAAGATCCCCATGGCCGAGTTCGAGTCGGCGTTCCGCTACCTCGGGCAGCACACCGAGATCCGCGACGTCATCATGTCGGGTGGGGATCCGCTACTCCTCTCCGATCGCCGCATCGACGAGCTCTGCAGGCGGCTGCGGGCGATCCCGCACCTCGAAGTCATCCGCATCGGGAGCCGCGTGCCCTGTCATCTGCCCGAGCGGATCACCGCGGAACTGTGCGCGATCTTGAAGCGGTACCACCCGCTCTACATCAACACCCACTTCAACCACCCCGACGAGCTGACGCCGGCCGCCGTCCAGGCCCTCGGGCGACTCGCCGACGCCGGCGTGCCGCTCGGCTGCCAGACGGTGCTCTTGAAGGGCGTGAACGACGATCCCGCCATCATGAAGCAGCTGATGCAGAAGCTGCTCGCCGCGCGCGTGCGGCCCTATTACATCTACATGTGCGATCAAGTGGCGGGCGCGGAACACTTCCGGACCACGGTCGAGAAAGGGCTCGAGATCATCCGGGCGCTGCGCGGCTGGACGTCGGGGCTCGCGGTGCCACACTTCGTGATCGATGCGCCCGGTGGCGGCGGCAAGATCCCGCTTTTGCCCGAGTACGTAGAGTCGATCACGGACGACGCGGTGGTCCTGCGGAATTATGCCGGCCAGCGCTACGTGTACCGCCAGCCCCGGCTGCCCGAGCCCATTCTCGTCGGCTAACAAGGGCGAACGCGCGCGGAGCGAGGCCGGGGTGCAGGTCACGCACCTCGGCCTCGCGCATTCTGGCTTCGACGCCACAAACCATCCGGCCGGCAAGCGCGCGTGATCAATTGCGACCCCTCTCACGCACGCCCCCCCTCACCCGCGCGGCGCCCGCACGACATTATTGCGTGGTCCTCGTCGGTGAGCGCCCCATGGCCCGGTTCTCATCCTTCCCGATCACGACACTCACGTTGCTCGCGGTCCCTCTCACGCTCGTCACCGCGCTGACCAGCCAAGCGCAGCAACGGACGGTCGCAGAGCGCTACGAGCCCGTGTTCGACGGATTCCGCCACATGGTACCGCAGGGTGATCGGGTCGCGACCGTGCGGAACCTGATGCTGCGGCGCGACGTCATCGCGTTCGCGCTCGAGGAGGGCAAGCTCTACGCCGTGACGCCCGTAGCTGGGCGCACGATCGGCGCGGTCTTCGTGGGACACGGCTCCGTCTCGTTCGCGCCCCCGATCGCGATTGAACGCAGGGAAGTGCAGCGCGTGCTCGGCGACTCCGTCCTGCACTTCCGGATCACGGCCGCGGCGTTCGTGTTCACGGACTCCACCTGGGCCGAGCTCGAACGCCAGCTCAGCTTCGGCGTCGGCGGCGTGGTGGGCGAAGCCTCGGGCGTGCTCAACGATGCCCTGGACCGCCTGGTGGACGGCCGACAGGCCCTTCAACCCACGCTGATCACCGCCCTTCTGAATGGGGGTGACAACGGGTTCTTCTACGCCCACGTCAAGCGGGAAGGGGGCGAAGACCTGATGTTCGTGGTGGACCCCCAAGATGAGGAACAGATCCAGCTGCTGCGCGGCGGCCGGCTGGAGGGGCAGAAGGTGCAGTCCATCAGTACGTTCAAGCGAGCCGAGGAGCGGAGCGACAGCGCGCCGCTCCCCGAAGGCCACGACGAGTTCAAGCTCGACGGCTACCGCATCGAGGCATCCATCGCGAAGGGGTTCGGGTTCTCAGCGGCCGCCACGATTGGCCTGACGGCGCGCCGTAGCGGCGTCGGCTGGGCCCGCTTCGAATTGTTTTCCGAGCTGACCGTGGATTCGGTGCGGGAGGAAGGGGGAAGGCCACTGACCTTCTTCCGAACGAAGAAGAGCCCGGAGCTGTGGGTCCACTTCGACCCGCCGCCGCGCATGGGGGAGGCACGCACCGTGCGCGTCGTCTATCACGGCGACCTCATCGGCTCCACATCGCTGATGCAGCACATGTTTCGCGGGGGGTTGTTCGGCGTTGCGCCGGATCAGTGGCTGTACATCAAAGAGCCCAGCACGTGGTTCCCCCGGTACCGTTACCGCGCCGCCACGGTCGAGCTCACATTTCACACGCCGAAGCGATACCACTTCGCGAGCGTGGGCCGACTATTGGACGCCCACCTTGAGGGCGATGTGGCGACAACGCACTGGCGCACGGAACTGCCGGCCGACCAAGTATGCTTCAGCCTCGGCGAGTACGACGAGTTCAACATCACCGATCCCAGGATTCCGCCGGTAACGGTCCACGTGAACAGCGACGCGCATCGCCACCTGGATCAGCTCTTCCTGACGCTGCTGCGCGACCCGTCGGTGCCCACCAGCATATCGAGACTCCTGTCGAAGCGGCACCCGGAGCAAGATGTGGGGGCCGATGTGGCGAACAGTCTCGCGTTCTTCACCCACGTCTACGGCCGCCCGCTGTTCGACCGCTACTACGCCGCAGAGATCCCCTTCTCCTACGGAGAAGCGTTTCCTGGACTCATTTACCTACCGGTCGAGACGTTCCAGGTGATGAGCGATAGCGGGTACGACGAGATCCTGCGCGCCCACGAGATGGCCCACCAGTGGTGGGGCATCGGCGTTGAGCCAGCGACCCAACGGGACTGGTGGCTGTCGGAGGGGTTCGCCGAGTTCTCGGGCTTGTGGTACATGCAGCTCATCCTCAAGGATAACGACAAATTCTTCAAGCAGCTCGAGCACTGGCGTCGTGAGATCCGCGACCGTCGCCGTGACGCATCCCCCATCGGGGTCGGTGCACGCGCGAGCCAGCTGAGCCCCCGGGACGCCACCCTCATGACCTATCACAAGGGAGCGTGGGTGCTGCAGATGCTCCGCAACCTGATGCTCGACCTCCGCAGCATGAAAGAGGATGAATTCATCGCGATGATGCAGGATTTCTATATGGAGTATCGCGGGCGGCGCGCCGCGACGCGCGATTTTCAGAAGGTGGTCGAGCGTCACGTGGGACTCAACATGAGCTGGTTCTTCAATGAATGGGTCGACGGGACCGCGATCCCGCGCTATGTCCTGTCGTGGCGCGCCGAGCCCACGCAGGGCGGTCACTACAAGCTGCAGTTGCGCGTGCGGCAGGAGGACGCGCCCCGCGACTTCATCATGCCCGTCCCCCTGAGGATCGGGTTCGCGGACACCTCGCTTCATGCGTTGGTGCGGCTCAACGTGACCGGACCGCTGACCGAGGCGGCCCTGGAGTTGCCGGCGGAGCCAAAGCGCCTCGAGCTCAACGCGCTGCAATCGGTGCTCGCGGAGGTGAAAGAGGAAGACTGGAATTGAAGGCGCTGCTGCTCGATGGCGCGCGCCGCCCCCTGCGGACGGCAGAGATCCCGCGCCCCGCGCCCGGTCCCGGCCAGGTTCTCCTCGCCGTTCGAGCGTGCGGCGTATGCCGCACCGACCTCCACGTGCTCGACGGCGAGCACTCCCCGATCCCAAACTCCCACTCGTGCTCGGCCACGAGATCGTCGGCACGGTTGCCGGGGTCGGCCCGGGCAGCAGCCGCTTCACACCCGGGCAGCGCCTCGGGGTACCCTGGCTGGGCTGGACGTGCGGCGTCTGTCGCTACTGTCGTTCCGGGCCGCGAGAACCTGTGCGACCGCGCGCGGTTCACGGGCTACCAATTGGACGGCGGCTACGCCGAATACGCGGTCGCCGACGAGCGTTTTTGCTTCGCGCTACCCGATACCTACGGCGATCTCGAGGCGGCGCCGCTGCTGTGCGCCGGCCTCATCGGCTACCGCACGCTCGCCGCCACCGGGGATGCCCCGCGGCTCGGGCTGTACGGCTTCGGCGCAGCGGCGCATCTCGTGGCGCAGGTCGCCCGATCTCGGGGGCGGCGCCGCTTCGCCTTCACGCGCGCGGGCGATGAGGCGGCGCAGCAGTTCGCCCGCGCGCTCGGCGCCGAGTGGGCCGGGGCCTCCGACGCGCTGCCCCCGGAGCCGCTCGACGCTGCGATCATCTTCGCTCCGGCGGGTGCCCTGGTCCCCCTGGCGCTCCGCGCGGTTGCGAAGGGAGGCACCGTGGTCTGCGCCGGGATCCATATGAGCGACATCCCGACCTTCCCGTACGACCTCCTCTGGGGCGAGCGCGTGCTCCGCTCGGTCGCGAACCTCACGCGCCGGGACGGCGAGGAATTCCTGGCGCTCGCTCCCCGCGTTCCGGTGCGCCCCACCATCGAGCCCTATCCGCTGGAACGGGCCAACGAGGCGCTCGAGCGGCTGCGCGCGGGGCAGGTCAGAGGAGCGGCCGTGCTCGAGATCGCGCGGTAAACGCGCGACCGGGTGGCGCGCCCCGGGCGCTGCTCATCACGCCTTGACTTCCTCGAGCTCTTTCTTCCGCACCTCCACGACCTTCTGCGCGGCGTCCGGCGGGACTTCCTGATAGACGTGGAATTTCGCCCGATAGGTGCCGCGCCCATGGGTGATCGAGTGGAGCGTCGTGGCGTAGCGGTCGAGCTCGGCCTCGGGCACGAGCGCCTTGACCGTGACGAGCCGCCCGTTGGGCTCGGTGCCGAGGATGTGCCCCCGGCGCGAGGAAAGATCGCCCATCACCGCGCCCTGGTACTCATCGGGCGTCGCCACTTCGAGCTCGAGGATCGGCTCGAGCAGCACGGGCCGACAGTTCGGGCTCACGTTCCG
>WNFI01007649.1_pt1 | contig 23358 bp, 20 predicted proteins | sample 5400471 | NCBI WGS metagenome assembly WNFI01 (sample SAMN13153348, study PRJNA577476) | soil metagenome | isolation source: 100 cm saprolite on Douglas fir-dominated hillslope | place: USA:California | collected 2013-09-17
GAAATTGAATCGGTAGTCCTCATTTGAAAATACTTAAGGTCTTCTGTCATTACATCCGTTGCAGACCTTGTGACTGATACGCTTCTACGAACAATAGGTTAATCTGTTTACATAGACCACAACCATTCAAAAACACTTCTCTTTCCCTTTCTATACTCGCAACGCACCTTTTCTAATATGCGTGCCAGTTCCTCCAGTTCAGGATCAAATCCGCTTCCTATGCGTTTAGATGATGAATGCCATCAGAGTGCACTGCGAGAGATGCAGAGACGATCAGCAATTTTTGGCTCCTCATCGCATCCGTCTTCTCTGAACCACCCTCACTCTACTTGTATCTCTTGTAAGTAGCATCTCTTCTCCCCTCTTTCCTCTTACCGAAAAAAAAGGGGTCCATGCTGGTCCCTCAACTCGTTCTATGAATGCGTGATCATATCGGCATGTTATTGCGAAGGGTGGATGTAAAACTCTCATCCCGGATAATCCTGGATGATCCGGGGATTGGTCATCCCCGGATACGGATGGGCTCTGCATGCAGTGCCCATTTCATCCGAGGATATTATCCTGTATCCGATCCGATCCGATCCTCCGGCAGCCCTACTGAATCTCTCGTACTATTATATATAACATCGCGAGCCCCCGAGTGTGTCCACCAAAAAAAGGGGGGAAAGGGGTAGGGCGCCGTTTTTTGGCGCGTAGTCTTAGCGAGCTCACAAGGAAGCCATTTCTATATTAAATATACAGGTACATTTGTTGCATTTGAACTATATTCTGAGCACAATTTGAGGTCTTCTTCTTGATACATATCGGCGTGTTCGTGTTCTGCAGGACTTCTCGAATCCCAGCCGACTGGCGACACTAAACTCGTAGTAATTCTTCATATAGCGCATCTTCAAGTCGCCCCGGGGCTATTCCTTCACAATGTATACGGTAGCGACACTCGGGCTCTGTTTTCGGTCCGTTTCCGGCGGCCTATCCGAAGGTTACTGGGGGAATGGAGCAGTGGTGAGCACCATTGAATAATACCGAACCAACTTAGATACCGTAGGGGACCCTTTGGCTGAGTCTCTGAGTTGACAGTTAGCGCCCCCAGCGAAAGCCGTCGGCTGGCCGAGAAAATCACCAGCATCCCACTCTATTGTGACCTATCACGCTCCAAACAATTGAGGGTCATCAGGAATCATACCCCAAAGTATATCAGAGTCATTCGCAACAGATTGAAGATTGTGCGGATCGCAACAACGGGTACTCGTCCTAGGTATGACCTAGACATGGCAAGAACTTCTGCCACGATTGAGATGAGTCCCTTTTCATCCATCAAAGCACATACAGCTGTTGGGAAGCAGCCACCGTACAGACGTCAAGACATGTTTCCACACCTCATTTACGACAATTGGTATCGGATCCATCAGCTCTGCGATGTTGGCGCGCAAAACCTGCGCAGTCGCATTCAGCAACATCATCTCAGCTTTAGCAACATTCGTAAGTTTGATCAATGAGTCCGTAACATTCTGGGTTGCCACGGCTGAGTCCTCAAGAATATGCTGGAACGAATTGAGTCAGTCGTCGAAATGATTGAGGAAATCGTACATTGGCCCGGGACGCGGCAGCCACTCCAAGCTTCATTTCGCCGATAACAGTCGTACTCTGTTTGGAAAGTTCATACATATTCTGGTGTAAAGCGTCTGAACCTTGTTTAACAACGAGTAGGAAAGGGATCAAACCTCATGCAAGAGGTCTATTTGTGAATGCAAAATGCTCCACTGCGAGTTTGCGTAGTGCTACAAGAGATAGTGAATATCCTCAAATCGAAGGCCCGGATAAGCTTACTATCATTGTAGTGAGGTTGAAAATCATGTCCGTGATGCCACTGCGACCGATTTGCATGTCTTCATGGACGACCCGTTCAAGTGCACTTAGTAAATCGGCGACTCTTTTATCGTGCTATATCACGACGTCAGCATTCCCGACAATATGAAAATTGCTCTTCCTACCTGCTCATAGGACGACCGAAGTTCGAGCGCAACCTGTGGCCAAAGGGACTCAGCGAGTTGGAGTATCAAAGGCAGCAAAGCATTCACCACAGTGATCAATTCGGAGCAGTACTGTTCCATCTCATCTCGAAACTGGCCAGAAGTAAGGGATAATGATGCCTGAATCTAGATCGCTTATGTTAGGTTAAAGCGAACTACCCTTTGGGCACCTACCTCGACCGATGTCCCACGCAAAGAATCGCGAAATCTGCTAGCGGAGTCATCGATACTAGAGGACATTTGTTCTAAAGAAAAAGACAGCGAATCAAGTATCTTTATGTGCTAGGTTAGTACTGGCAGCACCGGTGACAGCAAGAGAACGAACCGCGGCCGAAGCAGATATTTTTTCCGTGTTCAAAGCCATTTGCTCAGCCTCCCTACGCAGAACAGCAAGAAGTGTTGCGCCTTCGGTAGTCGCATTCTTATACAACGATTTGGCGATATCTTCAAGCCATTAAAGCAATGTCTCCAGCACTAATTGCAAGTCAACGAACTGACCTACTTGGTTCCAAGTGCCGAAAGCAAAGCAAAGCTGGGCTACATGAACAATGAATCAGAGAACCAGAGCCTCGGCTGACTGATCTCACGAATGTCGCGGAGATAACCAGAGTAACTCGTCCAGAGTTGCGCACTCCGGGATAGTGCCCTTAAAGGAGCGTAACGATCCCATTGGGTCTTTTTTGATATTGGGCCACTTACTCCACGCACTGGGCTTGCAGGCCTTCAGCCCCGGTTGACCCCCCATTCTGGAATGTCTGACACTCCAATGGTGCAGAAAGCTTTTCGGTTGTGCTAATCTCGCACAAGGTCATGGATATCGACGCTTTTGGAGGGTTGCCCATTGTGCACCTTGCCAGACAAGGGAGTAAACTGACTTGCCTTGGATGCGGGATGGCAAATCAAGGTCCTTGTTCTGCGAACAACTAAAATAATAATTCTCGAGCCCGTTGCATCTTTACGGGAACTGGATGACATACTCTGAATTGATCCCCATCACTGCTGCTTTGAAGCAATCAGTCGGATGTGTTAAGGAAGCTTGATACAATCCCATTTCCGAGATACGGGATGCCTCAACTCGTTCGTCTGGTGGGTGAATCGCAAACGCAGAACGTGACGAGGTTACTCCGCTCGCCCTTACCTGAGAGCCCACTTAATCTCCAGCGGCCGTCACTGAAGTCACGCGCTCCCGAATGGTGGAGACCAAGAGCTACTCCCACCTTGATGAAGGGCAATAAACCGACGGCGATATGGTTTGAAACGCGTCTCATGAAGACGCAAGTGTTTCCGCGTGACGTCGCTGGAGCCTGGGTCACAGCTCACGCCTCAGGTTGCTGCGTACGGCTGGGCTATAGATTCACAAGTATGAGGTCCTGAGGGTTTCAATGAATCCCTTAATTACATGAGAAGTAAAGCTGGAATCTCATGTATTGACTACTAGGGATGAACACTTTGGGACACTTCCCAAAGTGTTGCACAAGATTCATCGCATTTATGCTTTACAAGACATAAACTTCAATATCATGAAGGAAAACCAAGAGGTACTCAATCCGGAAATTTCGTACATGATGATGGGATCTTGGGAAAATTATCCAAGGTCCTATATGATACTGTTATTGTCATACAACAATTGCTAAGCTAATATAATATTTTGGCACAGATTGACGACCAAGTTGTTTTTTCAAAAAAAATTCCAGGACAAATCGGGCAACCTGTCACGTGCGATCCTGAGCTTGATTCAGACATTGGTCATTTGGAAAGACATTCCACATGGACACTTTTCAGCGCTTAGAATCCCGACTTAGAACCTTGACAGCTCGGCTCTCTGAGGTCCCAGAACACGTCGTCTTGCTGACTCTTGACGAAGTGAAGGACTCATTAAAGCGTCTTCTCGTCACTCCGCCAAGGGACCCTATAGAGAGAGCCGAGATTGAAAGTGGTGAGTCCACGCCCTCTAGATACAAATGACTCCACGCGTTTATTGTGTTTTTGTCTAGGGAGATACTCAGTTCAGGGTCACCCATCTTTCATCAATGCCGAATTCAAGCAGGAAGCTCTCTTTCTCGCTGAGCAGTTGGATTGCTCGGAGTTCTATTGTGCCCAACTCTTAGAGCATGCATTACGCTCCCAACCAAACCCCCAATTCTCAAGGCTTGCGGAGAAAGCTGTGATACTGCATCATCAAGAACGGATTGCTTCCATTCGTTGTCTCAAGCTCGTAGTTGAAACAGCGACACGTACCGATGTACCAAACACGCCGAATGTGGCCTTTGTTCGGGCACTCGCACTGCAGCTTATACAAATGCCTTTGAGCGCAGGTCTTGATGAAGGCGAAACTAGTCTCGCCATAAAGCTGTTGACAGAGATGGATAAACTTCTCTCACTTTTGGTTGGTCATCCTGTCCCGTCTCGAATGGAGAGTACATCCTCGTCTTCCGCACCGTTGAATCAAGGCAAGTTCTCAGATCCTGAGTGCCAATGGGGCATTGACAGCTATTGCTTGAAGCCGGGAGGATTGACATCATTTGGGCGGACCGCCGAGCAGCTTCCGTTCAAGAACGTACATTATGTGCTCATGTCTTATACCTGATTTCTGCGTGCGGACAGTTGCGCCTTTCGGACGTGACGTCGCTGGTGAAGTGGCTATCAGGTGCGAAGGACTATTCGGGAGGCATAGTTTTTTATGTTCTCGCCTGTGTATTGGTGACTATCAACCCTTCACATTATTTGTACTGGAAGTCAGAGGAAGGGATCCAAATCTCCTTGGTGACTATGTTGTGGTTGAGGACGAGGTGGGTACCATTGCTAAGGAGGCGATCCAAGGAGATGCATTTCAAGCTCTCATGGAATTCATGCTTCGATCAAGAGGTTGGGTGCATGATGCAGCACTGAAGAGTATCCTCAGTCCCAATGATCCTCTTGTGACTAGTGCATCGGAATTCAACAAGGGTGGAGCAGCCCACGATGACGCCGTCGACCCAGAATTCAGAGTGTACTTCGCGGAGTGCATGGATCGTTTACTCATTACACTCATAACTCGAATGTCCCGTGTTCTCCGTGATGTTCGGAAACACGAAGAAGATGTGGGGCTGTCCTGGGTCCGCGCGGGAAGATCTGTCCCTTACTCCAACCCATACGGGGGCGTCCCCAACTCACCACCTCCAAGAAGAGACATAGAAACCCTTTTCCGCCTAATCGCCACTGTCTATGATGATATGCCACTCGATTCCGCCCTTGACTTCTGGACAGAGCGCAATGGTGTGAGGCTGACGCCATTCTTGAAGTGGGCAGCGGAATCTCGACAGTCGGACACCATAGGTGCCATGTATGACATGCTAGCCTCTCTCTCAAGGGGTCCAAGCAGTGCCATCTTCGCGTATAACTTCCTTTCGACTGGTGGGAATGACCCAACCGCCACTTCGCAACCGTATACATCATCTAATTCGTGCTCTTGGCCCACGTTATTTATGGCCATACACCATTATGAGAATCAAATGCCTCACGGGCGCGTACCAGCATCCAATATGGGATCCATCTTTCCGGGACAATCACTCGGCATGCCTAACTTCCATCAGTCTGATTCTCCAAGAGTTTCCTTTCCACCGGAGGAAATCAAGCTGTTAGGGTCCTTCCTTAAGCTGTTGGGCACCGTGGCTCGGTATTCCGTGACTGCGAGAGTTGCTCTGCATGAAAACCATGACTTTCGCGTCGTGCAATCCCTTTTCAACTTGGCCTCCCACCCGATTCCACTGGAATTGAAAGCCATTCTCTTCGACACCCTTTCCGCGTTTAGCACTCTGGATGGTGGTAATATCGGAATTGACATTGTACACCATATTTGGAACGTGTTAGAGAAAACGGAGATCATCCCAATACGTCAACACCCTGATGGGCCTATGTTCTCTCCTAGAGTGGGAAGGTCAACGGGGGGCGCTGTGATCGAGTTGGAACAGGTTGAATCTGCTGGGAAAACCTATCCTGCAACCATCGCTCTCGTTCGGCTGCTGGATTCTCTGGTCCACGTTCCAGCCAAGCCCATGATCTTGCGGAAGGGATTAGATATGGTGACGTCGCAAACTATGCCCGACCAGCTAGGGTCAAGCTATCGTGCCCCTGGTCTTCGCCCATACGTTGATTTTGTCGTCGAGAGAGTATTTCTCAAAGTCTTCGAACGTGACTTCACGAACGCATACGAGCGATGGCAAATGTACGATGCATGCCTCGGGTTTTTTGAGAAGGCATTGGCGGGATTTGACTTGGGTGTTCTTAGCGACGAGGGCTTGACATCTAATCTTAATCCGACCAGTAAAGCAAAGGCTCAGGGAATACTAGCCCCTCTCGCCAAGCATCCTGGGTTTTCCGTCATGAAGTGGATTCTAACGGTGGATCGAATGCAAGAAAATCTTCTTTATTTGGTGGACACTGGGTTCGAAGCGATATTCCCACAGCTTGAGCGGAGTGATGGAATTGCCAAATCAGCTCAACGCTCGTTACGAGTCATCTGGCGAGTCATTCTAACCCAATCTTCGTTTGTCGAAGGTTTGGTCCCGCTATTGAATGACGTTGGAGATTTGCCAAACATTGGATACGTTGGGTTTCCAGCATCTACAATCACCCCTCTGGACTTGGCAATCCTTCAAAAGCCATCTGTCACGTCAAACATTGCAATGTTCGTCACCTTACCAGGAAGTGATATGCCACTATATGCATTGCAAATTCTGGAAGCCCTCAGCCATTCAGCATACTCCCGTCCTGCCACAAATGGTGTACAACAAACATTTGACCCTCTTGCGGCTGCATTGAGGAGCTCGACCAGCCTCGGTTCTATCATCCAAGGGTTTCGACGGTGGCTTGAGGCTGACGTGGAAGATGTCTGCGATACCGTCGATGACCTCGACCTGGGCTCAATCATCTCCGAAGGGGATTCATCTTCCTCTTTATCTGGCCTCATTCGTTCCACGGCACTCCGGCTCCTGATAGCCAATACCAAGCCATCTTGCCCATCTCCCAATATTTCCCACGTTATAATGGGTTTTGACAATGATCTCGACTCTAGTCCGTGGAAGGACGACCAAGCCACCGTTAACAATGAACGGGGTGTCCTTCACTCCGTCTTTGCACTTCTTGGACAGGGATTATCCAGTGATGGAATTACTCGACTGGCTCACGCTCATCCTGCCTTTGCAGAGCAATGTTTCCGTCTTGTCAACCAGTTGTGCACACATCCTTACACTTCTCCCATGGTCGTCCGTTATTTGCGTGTTCAGGAACACTTCTTCCAGCGACAATTGCTGGCTGCTCCCATCAAAGCATCCACTAGAGCCTCGGGAGAAACTGGGGTAGCGAAGTATGCCGACGGGATGTGTATTTCGACCACATGTGATGCGTTATCCAGCAGTCTACGTATGAATGCAAACATCCTGGATGCGACTGCATTGGAGCTTCACATGCTCACTGAGGCCCGACAGAAAGGCAGAGCGGCTCAGTTGGTGGATTTGCTTTTTGACTCCACCAGTGCTGCAGATATCAATCCATCGTTTTTGGATGGAGAACCGATGATGGATCAACCTCTCTCCCGGATTCTCAGTCTACTCGAGGCCATCTCTGTCACATGGGAAGACCCACTTGTTGATGACCATTCCCCCATCCCACACTACGAAAATTTTGACATCACTTCCTGCCTGCGTGTTGACGCGGTGGGATATCCAGTCTATGACCTCGGACCACTGCTTGCAATTATTTCCGAAGCGAGACGTCAGTTACATAGAATGGGTTCGCACCTTCCACCGAATGCCGCGGATCAATTGAAGAGAGAAACCCAAACAGTTCTTAGACGAGTGATAATTGAAAATCGTCGCCGTGCTGTGGAGTACGCCCGGGGTCTTGCGTACATCGCATGGGCGAGATTGCTTAGTGTAACGCTCATGAAGGCTTTCGATCACCTACCGGCCGATAGGAAGGAGAACATACTCTATGACATTCTTCAGGCCCTCTCTGATACACTCAGTTCTGCTGCAACACCGAATTCGACCACGGTCTCGTTATCCTCCTGCTTGGTACTTGTTCTCACCAAGTTGAGAGAGACTGTGCGAAGGCGACTGAATGCGATACAAGAGGACAGGCATTCGTTTGTGCTACCAATTGATCGACTACACCTCTTCTTCAAGTCTATACTTTCATCGCTGATTCATCGTGGAAATTCCGAGGCAGTGCGAGGGAATTTTTATGCGGTTCTGGTGCAGTATTTGCATTTTGCGCTTGAGTTCTCACACTGCCAAGAACATCAGAATTTCAGTGGAGTCGATCCTTTCAGACAATCTAGCCCATATATGTTGGGACAAACTACGTCTTCGGTGCCTCATTTTCTGGGTCACTGCTTGTCCATCTTTATGACGACTTCAGACAGAGTGCTTCAGTGTGTTTGTCGTGACGCGACCGACGGAAGTGAGATATGGAAAACCATTGCTTTCGCTTTACTGGAGGTCCTGGTCAGACTCTCTCAGAGAGCCCATTCTCAGAAGATAGAGACTATGTTGGCGAAAGATGGTCACATCCAGAATTTCCTACAATCCCTCCTTAGCGGGAGCCACGAGCTCCAGTGTTCGCTCGGTCCCGATGCTGGTGGGTCTAATCAAACTGCCGTCATTTAAAATGCAGGCCCCTTAAATGTTTGACGTAGGTTCGCTCAACGCGCTGTATGTATATGAGGCGAAGATGTCCCTGCTGATTCGCGTTGCTCAGACTCCATTTGGGGCTGCGAAACTTAATGAGGCCCGTCTTTATCATTGTTTAAGCCAATGCGACTTCATTGATGTGAAAGCGATTCACGAAGGTAAATTCGAGGGTAAGGGCGGGTCTTCGTGCTTAAACTTCCGGAATCTTACCACACGATCTCTTCACAGATAGTGACGCTTTCCTGCCATCCATTGCGGAGCGATATCGTCAGATACTGGAACCGATGCTACGGCTGGCGGTTAGTTGTGTGATGTCATGCACCCTGACTACGTCCCTCATAAAACAAGTAAGATCATTATTACTCATGACACACCACCATTCATAATGATCCTCAGGCCGTGAATTTCATAATATCTCATCGAGAAGTGATTGTTTCCATGTCATCCTCCTCCCTTCACGAAGCATGGACGCTTGGCGACTTTAGCCAACGTCATCTTGCTGTGGCACTCATGACGCTTCTGATCCCTCAGATGCCGTCGTCATACTTAGTGAGTCCCCCCCACCTCTCCAATTTCTCAGATTACTGAAGAAACGTGGAGGGTGATACCAGTACCATAAAACCCGTTCACGGGACAATTATGTCTCTTGCCGATGATTGCTTAAATTTGGCGAAATGGGATCCAGCAGTCGCTGTGCCTAGTCCCAGTGAACGTATGAAGCTTTCCAGGAGTAAGACCAGTGAGTTCGTTCCACATAACCACATCCCATCCGTTCCAATGTAGTTCCAGGTTCTGGAAAGGAAGGCACGCTATTTAGCGAAAATGTCCGCAACGCCACGATCCTGCTCCACCGCTGGATCTCGCTGTATGTCTGTTACGTACTGGATACAACTGGCAAGGATCATTTTATGCCTAGCCTCGCTGGCCACCTCATATACTTCTCTTATAGAACTTGCTTCCAAAGAAAATATACGTGCCCCAAGTTTGTGTCCTCATGTTCGTTAGCTAATCCAGGGTCTTATTTCTCTATTCACAGCTTCTTCAGTAACTGACATCTCTTCTGCGTTATCGTATCTTGCCCAATGCTTGGAACGATCACAAAGATACATGCTAGACATCGACGCCAAATTGCAAACCGCGGATCGACTAACTATATCCGAAGCACTTGAGGTAAGTCACAGGTCGGGTTATGTCCGGTCTCTTCTTTACCAAGGCATGCATAGATTCTGCAGGATAGCTGGTATCCTATTGAGGACTCAACTGATATCCTTCAACTTCGATACGCCGCTTGGCAAGAACTGCACAAAGCCTGGCAGGTCAACGGACGCTCTTTCGTGGAGTGCCTCTGTATGTCTCGTACTGTCATTCTATGGATACTGTCTCACTGAACTGACATGAATCACGTAGGCTCAGAAGAGGTTTTACTATGGATGTTATGGAGAAAGATTGCTTTCCCATCTGAGGGTGCAAAACTAGCTTCCTCTTTTGATGCCATGCGGAGAGCGAGAGACGCGAATCGACAGACCGACGCTCAAGTTCGTGAAACCGTTATCAGACAAGTCATACCTACCATAGATATCCTGAAAGGCATACCGGTAAGAAATTCCATGGGAAGTCTATGGGATGTGGCTAACAGAAGGGGCACAGTATGCTCATCTATTGGGCACTGATGCAGGAGAAGCTAGAAAGTTATATCTCCAGTTGCTTGGTCGCCATTTTCAAGGCTTCGTGGGACACGACGGAGATTGGGAATTCGTGATGTAGAACCAGAGTATGAAATCAACTATCAAAACGGCAGGACGCTACCAGCGCCGCGAAGTAACATCTGCCCGCCAAACCTCACCGTTTGGATGCCTCCTGGGAAATAAGTCGCAACATAAATAGCAAGGGTTGCCACTTGCACAATAGCGAAGATAAGACATCCAACGTAAGATTTGTTCTAGAACGAGAATCAAAAACTGTCAGGGGTAACACAAGTTTGGGAAGGACTTACCACCAAAGAAAAATATAAAGTGAGACAAAAAGACGCCAGGTATGAAGCAGAAAATGGCAAACGTTGAGGCGAGATCAAGTGCTTCAGGTGATTAAGAAACCCTGATAAAACGGAAAATCTGCACAGTAATTAGAACCAAGCGGTGACAAAAGGGGAGGATCCTCACCCAAACATGACGAGAATACTGCCCATGCTAGGGAGAAGTTGAGAGGGAAGACGGTACCCAGTTAGGATAAGGATAGTTACCTGAATGCAAGAGCAAACTTCCTGGGCCGTATGGCAAGGAGAGGGAGGGTGAAAAAAGCTACCATGAAGCAAATAGCTGACCCTATCAGACAAGCCCCAAACCCAAGTAGCCTTCCCAAAGAAATGATAATGAGCAGGATCCTCAAATAACTAATACAACGAGACATACCTTTCCCATCGGCTAAGTGCGAAATAGGCTTCCTCTTCATCCGACCTAGGTAAAGCTGCATCGATTTTGGAAATGACAAAAAATCCAGCAGCTGGGGGTCCCTTACCGTTCACTCGAACGCAAAGGCACATACGAGCTTATACTTTGGTACAAGCGAGAAAATCCATCCGACTCCGGCTGCGGATCATCAGTTTGTACGACACCCAGCGTCGTCTGTCCCCATCGGAATTGGTGGAGAGAATTCCGGAAATTCTGCTCAGCGGACATTAAGGTGTTGAACTTGGGAATGAAGCCACGTGCTGACTGACTGATCTCGGCATCCGCCCTTGACATTTAATCGAAACCATCGATCTCTTTTATCTCCTATTCCCCTCTTTCACCTTTCACTTACATTATGAGCGACGACGAACAGCACAATCAGACTTTTGAGCAGGCCAGTGCCGGTGCCTCGCTTACTTTCCCCATGCAGTGTTCCGCGTTGAGGAAGAAGTGAGCAACGTCCATCGATTCGTGCAATCCCTTGCTTGCTGACTCTCATCCCTATATTATCAGTGGGCACGTCGTCATCAAAGGGAGACCGTGCAAGATCGTCGATATGTCGACCTCCAAGACTGGGAAGCATGGTCATGCGAAGGTTCACCTTGTTGCGATCGATGTGAGAATCCCGTTGTTGGCGTGGCTCGACGCGAAGCTGATTTGTAGCCTTTGCATAATACAGATTTTCACCGGAAAGAAATTGGTACACTCAAAGTCCTTTCAGAGCCCGCGTGTTCCATCTGATTTGATCCTTCCCAACTACTAGGAAGATATCTCCCCTTCAACCCATAACATGGATGTCCCCAACGTTAAGCGCACAGAATACACTTTGGTGATAGGCCAATCTACTTTGATGGTAGCCGCATGTTGCTGACACATTTATGTTGTTGAGGTCAACATTGATGACGGTTTTCTCAACCTCATGGATGGCTCCGGCACTGAAAAAAATGATGTGAAGCTTCCCGAAGGGGATGTGGGTAAAATTATCGCCGAAGGTTTTGACGAAGGAAAAGAGCTTCTCGTTACCATTGTTTCGGCGATGGGTGAGGAACAGGCTATATCCGCCAAAGAGGCGCCGAAGGCGAGTTAAAATGATGATAATACGTTGCTTTCTGGTGAGTTCGCTCTAAATTGCTGTCCTCCCCTCTAAACTTTATGGTGTTCTGATCGCAGGCTTTCCGGCATTTCTCTTTCTCTCTGACTCGTCTACATGTCACTTGGTCAGCTGCATCGATATATTTTTGGTCACCTCATACGACTATGTGTACGATACACTAGCAGTAGAGTGAAAGAATTCACCGACGCACAACTCGGAGACTATGCAGCGGGACCTTTGATTGAGGCTACCGATGACAGGTCCTCATCGCCTGATCCGCAACCTGAACTCCAACAGGATCTTAGCACAGCTAAAGTATGGGAAGCGGTATAGCAAAACTGTAAACACCTTGAGTGAATCAGTCAGCCAATGTTCGACATTCCAATGATAAAACGTTAGTCACCGCGGTGGTTTACCAAACGGAACCTCGCCCGTCGTGTTGAGCTGTACCCCACTTCGACTCAATATTTCAGCAATGGACGCGGCATCCGTCTCGCGAAGTTCACCGCGGTCTGTAGAAGTCAGTTGAAGAGGCCTTTATGATGTAGCAAGACTCACATCCAATACAAAGCGCTAATTCATCGAACACCAGCACACCAACAACTTGCGATTCTTGCATTCTAGGTGACCCTAGTTAGTAACATTAGGGACATCAAAGCGAAGATTTACATGTCATCCAAAACATGGTCCATTGTGATACTAAGCGCTCATGGCCAAGACAGCACGTGGTCTATCTTCTCTATCAGTTTTGCATCTTTTTGCATTCCGACTTTCTGTGGCATGCCTGGTACAGCAGATCAGTGCCCAAAATGCTCAAAAATAGCATATGCCGCCGAACGGGTGCGCATATACAAACCACTTGGTCTTCCATCCTGACATTCCCCTAGGTCATGGGTCCTAGCCGCAAAGTTTGGTTGTCCGCTGCATCATATCAACAACTGCTCTTATTAATCACCCCTTCACTCCGTCGCCAATAGTTCTATCATAAGGTAAGAGGTATTGTGCTTGGATCACCACACTTACGTTACCTGAATATGCCTTGTCTATGTTCTGCAGTCATGCCTCTTATGCGCTTCATGTGGCAATAGATTAGCGCCCGGTGCCTTTCAAGAACATGAAGAGCAAGTCAGTGAGAGGCTCAGTGTCATTGTTGCTTCACGTCCGAACCTTGGCCCCCTCCGTAGCCGTACTGCCGGAACTGTCACTTGAAGTTCTTTTCAACAGTCGATCTGCGTCATCAGAACCTTCCCTCCCGCGACTCGGTTTCCCCTAATTCATTACCGACCCGCACCCTGGCGGTGGAGTTGGCGCCCGGGTATACTGGTTTGACCAATGCCAAACCCGTGTCTTCTCCTATGTCTCGAACAATACCTGGCGGAACTCGTTTCGTAGCCCCTTCACGAACAGAGTGTCCTCGCTGTGGTGGCGCAGTGTACCATGCAGAACAGGTCCGTAATTCCTCCACACCTAATAATGGGAACCCTAATATTAAACTGGTTGATCAGGTGGTGGCTGTTGGGAAGAAATGGGTTGGTTAAATTGCCGGACTCTCGATTTCTTGATGAAATATGATACTCTTTAGCACCGTACTTGTTTACAGTGTTCTTCGTGCCAGAAACGTTTGGATTCGCACAACGTCAGTGATAAGGATGGGGAGCCTTACTGCAAGCTCTGCTATTCCAAGGTCAGGAATTGAACAGCAATCGAGTGGTTCCGTGTTACTCAAATGCAGTCCGGTTTAGAAGCATGGACCAGCTGGAACTGGGTATGCACTCCTCGGGGGACCAGGAGGATGAAGATCTAGGTCACAATATTGTGGTGACGTTCTAATCCCTTGTTTTGCGCAAGATATGGATGTGGAAATGTAAGAGTAGCATGGATTTCGTCGGCCCATAGCTGAGGAATGTGGTCTAAACATGTGGTTTTTTTTGGCCATATATACTCCGATGTATGTTGAAGCGGATTTTCCTCTCATCAATCGTGGCAGCAAGGTCTACTTGATTAGGCGAACGCTGTCGGCGAAGAGCTGAAGATAACGGCTGGGTCCATTCACGACCGCAGAAAAGGCAGTGTCATGGTTCGTTTTTGCTCGAAGATCACGGCATCCCAGAATCCACAATTCCTTCTTGCCCGGTAGAATATCTGCATTCACTTCTGCGGTACTTCATATCACCCAAATGAGCGTCCAGCGCCCACAGGTAAGAAAGATGCTGCGCACGGATCAGTGTGCTCTCAACTGGGAAGGGGTTGATGCGACCACGCTGAAGGGCGGGGTCGTTGGCATGTTGAATCATACCCCTTGCGTCGAGAAGGATTGTGCGTGTATCGGCTGCAGCAGGGTGAAGGAAAGAAGGTATCCTATGGGAAGACAGGGATTGATATGATGATTACTGGGCCGTCTGTATGGCCATGTATGTTCGTCCGCTTCCTTAGCGAACGAATGATTCTGATATGTAACTGTACGAGTTACCTTTTTGCGCCTCCCTTTCGATCCAATCCTTTGTCCGATTCGCGCAAATTGTACCTAGCAGCTGATTTTATTTTTATTTTGTTTTGATCAAATTAAATATTACTCTTCCAAATCAAGTCGCAGAAGGGTTGGCATGCACGTTGCTACTATTGATCTCTTGAGCGCTACTAGTCTGCAGCGAGAACGACCCCTCGCTCCCCGCTTTCTCAGTCATCCTTAGCTGCCCTTCCCCTTTTCCTTCTCTACCACATCTCTCTTTGTGTGTGTTTCATGGCTCCGTTCATTCTCAAGTTCAAGGTAATCTACCAAACTCCCCTAACCACGTCGGTTCGCTCACGCTTTATCATCAAGGGAAACAAGTCGTTTTCTCCATTTTCTCAGCTTTCAGGTCAAGACCTCCTTTCGATCTTCCCCTTCTCCTTCATTCACCCACTTCGATCTCCACAGACACCGACAGCCTTACCCGCACCTGGAAAGTATGCACCAAGGTCAGATTAGCATTCCCTTCCTTTATGGTTCAGACACCAAACTTTTCTCTGCTGTCTTCCCAGGTTGCTGCTCACCTCGAGCAGGGTAAGCCATTCTCCGAAAGCGCCCCCTCACCCACTAACATCCTCTCCGCACATTTCCTTCTCTCTAGGTCAGCGACTCGAGAACCTGTCCTGGAGATGTTGGTTCTTGCACTCCTTGATGGTGGAGACAGACAATGCCAAGTCAAAACGAGAGTTTAAAAGAATGACCAAGTCGATGGGCGAGAAACTTGACAAGGAAAAGGGCAGGCGAGTGTTTCTTAATCTATCCTCATTGACTCGATGGTTAATGTTTTCTTTCGCACAGGAGCATCGAAGAACTTGAGGCTCCAGATTTTAAAGGCTCTGACTCGACCAGCAAAGTCAAGCAGCGTGCCGATGAGCGCTTCCGAGACGTACATATGTCTGATGGCTCGCAGCCTTCGATGAAGGGGATGCAATACACTTTCTCAGTGGCTCCGCCAACCATTGTAACGACAAACGTAACGAGGCCGAGCTTGAAGAAGTCTCCCGTGTCATCTTTTAGTGTTCCCTCGACAAATGAAGACTCTCATTGTGACAAAAGTGCTACGGTCCTGCCAACGCAGGTGCCAGATGAAGCTTTCAAGGCTCCTCAATATTCCCCTGCTGACATCCAGTTGCCTGCGTCGCCCAAGGAGGTAGAGCATGCGCCATCGCAGACGGACTCACTCGTTGTACCGTCACAGCGCCCCAACTTCTCAAGTGTCGTACATTTCCCTGCCTTATTCTCCGACTTCAGTCCTGTAGCGCTCCTTGGACCCAATTCTGCGTGCACCGCGAATCCCCGCATGTCCTATGGCGAGGACGTGGTAGGGACGAATGCCAATGCAAGTGCGGCTCAGACCACGTTCAACGTGCCCAGGCCTGCATTCGAGTTTCCTCTCGACGAGCTTATGGACTCCCCGGAAGGTCGGCCGTGGGCTAATGGCGAAGAAGAGATGAAGGATGCATTCACTCAGTCTACAGCAGAACCAACCTCTCATCATGACTACGTGTTGTCTTTTCAATTCGACTCTAGCGGCAATGATACCCAACAACCGTATTCGCAAAAACCTGAGCCAACGCAACTGATGTCTCTTCAGTATCAAACAAATACGGAACATTTCCCATTCTCACCCTATGGACAACTGCATCATCCACCCATGACACTCTCCCCCACTTCTCCTGATTTTACAACGCCATTTCCGGGAAGTATGACCCCGTCACCGGCTGTAGCTAACCCTTCTACAAGTGTGAAAGGCAGGCCGCGTTCTTCCTCGAAGCATCAAAGAGATGAGGATCCTTTTGTACCCCCCTCCGCCCCGAGCCGTGGCACACGCCATTCGCATTCAGCATCGTTGCCCCATCTTTCATCACAGACGTCTGATACACTGCCATCGCCATCGGGCGCTTCAGTTGTCCCACCCAGACGGAACAGTCTAAAGAATGGAAACCGTCATCAACCCCCATCAGCAACTCCGCCACCTCGAGCTCAAAGATCCAACCATAGCAGTCTGGTTCCAGGTGGCATGAAGACTGAATGCGCAAACTGCGGCGCTACATCCACTCCGTTATGGAGACGGGGTCTCAATGACGAACTTAATTGTAACGTACGGTGCAAACAGCATGCTCTGTTGAGACAATCATACCTAACCATACTCTGTCACTCGTAGGCGTGTGGTTTATTTGCCAAACTGGTAAGCTTGTGTACCAAATCTCCAGGCTTCTCTCAATCCCAAACTACTCCCGCAGCACAAGCGAGCGCGACCCAAGACGTTAAGAAATCAAACGAGTTCGGAGAGCAGCAATAAGCAAGGAGTCTGGACGCCACGTCAGAGTGATCAAACTGACGGAGAAGCTGGTACGTTTTCCACTATTCTGCGCGGTGACGACAAATTGAAGCTGTTCGCAGTCAGCTGTTATAACTGTCATACGACAGCTACACCGCTCTGGCGTAAGGATGAAGGCGGTCGAACGCTCTGTAACGCGTGAGTTTTTAAAACTTTCGAGGACTATTTTCCATGGTTACTAAGAAGCGTATCGACCCTTCAGTTGTGGTCTTTAGTGAGTTCTTCTGAACATATATCATTTTGAATCTGAACTCAAAACCATACACAGCCTGAAGCTACATGGGGAACGTCGTCCTTCTTCAATGAAGTCTGACGTCATTCGTAAGCGCGCAAGGCACGAAGGACGCAAGGGGTCGTCACCTAACGATACACCCACGGCGACTCCAAGTGAGAGTACTCAAACATCTCCTCTCATAGGTGCATCGGTGCCGCCCCCCATTCAAGACATACATCCTCCCATGCTTCCATCGTCGTTCGACTTTTCTGCCGCTGGTTTCGAGTTCTCCCAAGTGACGCATGATTCGACGGATCGATTGACGTACCAGCATGATCTTGACCGCGATGCGGCGCTCAGGATGACTCTATCGCCAGGCACAACTTATCTTGAGAGCCTCAACTACCCGAGCTCTTCGTCCACTTACAACATGCAATCTTTCTATAGTGGCGATTCAACTGCTGATGACGCAACTGGGAATAACGGAAACCAATCTGTCACCCCGGACCCAGCAAGCCCTGATGTGCCCATCGCAGGCACCGGACAAGCCGCTTTCCAGGATGATGGTTTCAAGAGACGCCGAGTGTCTCCCGAGGGTGAAGATGGCAATGCATCGGCAGAAGCGGAGGATGCGTTTGGTACAGTAGAAGAATCAGCATCAACGTCCTACGATGTGCCCAAGCCCCCTACACTCGATGCTTTCAATGCTTATTACCCATATCCCTTCACCTTCACTTCTGCCCCCAACTTATTTCACCCACCTATGGTTTATCTACCTGAAGACCAGATCGATGTGGGGGAGGCAATGGAAACTGCGGTCGCCAGCATTCGCGCATTTGGTAAAGACAGCGATTCGCCGAAGAATAACTCTTAGGCATCGTGCTGGGTTTGAATGCGTTTCAACACGCATAATCGATGAATGTATTTCTGCTAGTCTTTCACCAAGAATTCATTCTCAATCATGTTGTACATAGCACCTGACAAATTAGAACCAGTTATTTACATCCAGTTGTCTTCAAATGTGTTAGGAGAGTCTCCTGTTAGCAGATTTGTGTAACTTTCTGTTTCAACCACTCCAATCCCACAATACTATCCATGCTATTTGTCACATCAGCTGTTTGCATGTCAGTTGTTGCAGGCAGGTCACATTGGTCACCGATTGTAACTGCCCATGTCAGCAAACCTTGAAAACTGATTTTGGTGATTAGGGCAATTGAGAGTACTTAAATGGGCCAAATGAGCCCAGTCTTTATGTTGATTTTGTTTTAGTCAGTCATTTTGAGGCTAAAACAGAATCAACATTCAGACTGAGCTCATTGGCTCATTTAAGTACTCTCAATCACTGGAATCAGCTTTTGAGGTTTGCTGATGCAGTCTGAATAGCCCATCCAATCGGATCCAAACTCTGTTGTGACAAGTGTAATGACCAACCCAATATAGCAAGAGTTCTCAAGATTAAATACTGATAAAATGTGGAAAATATTTGTATATGATAACTTGTATTTTCACTTATGTATTTTCATGTTATGTGATCTTGCCTTTAACTATACTGTGAAGTCTAACAGTTGTACTCATCTGAGATGAATCACTGAGCTGCTGTAGGTTAGCAGGCTGACCTCACTGTTACAAATCACATGAGATGTTGGACAAGAGCACCTGAGGATGACATTGATGTTTTCAGATATCATCCCTCAGGCTGGGACACATGGTATATTATATAGCAAAGTGAAACCAAATGGAAAAACTTGGGCACCTTTACCATGGCAATGTGACATGCATTAAATACAGTGAAAGACCTAAAAGGTTATGTGCACACCACTTAACTACCATGGTGGCACATCCTGCCAGTGGTGTTCTTAAGTGTGTGTCTGCAGCTCTGGACTGACCAGGCCATGTCTTCAACACTCCCCCACAGTCCAAGAACTGAATGTTGATCTGGATATTTACACAGATTCACTTTTTACAGAGTCACAAGTCTGGGACACATGGGAAGGCATTGGATTATGATGGCATTTACAACCTGAAGTATCTAAAGCAGGCAGCTGGGGTGCATGTTTCACCATTTGTGGCTTTGAAAACCCTCCTCTCCTTGGGTTTTCTCATCCTCCAGCTCAGGCAGAGGCATTGTAGGTGCAGATGAAACCATCACCACCCTCACTGATTCTACAAGGATCTGCAAGTCCTCTGGGGCAAGTCTCAGAGTCATCATTGGATCAACACTCTGGATATTTTGAATGCATGGTCCTCTGCAGACCTTCACAATGTGGCTGGGTTTGTCACAATTGAAGCAGAGACCATGGGTGGGAACAGGAGGGGCAGATGGTTGAGAAGAGGGGGATGAGGTGGTGGTAGTTGGAGTAGAGGCAGAGGAGGCACAGAACAAGAATGTTTGGGGTTTTGGTCTGCATCTCTAATAAATGCCTCCACTGGTTGTCTAAGAGGGAGGCTTTACATTTCCACTCTGCCCAAGTGGTTTGCATAGGCTTAAGCCTGTAGATGCTCTCTCAGAGTTGTGGGTGTATTGCCTGCTCAAAGTGGTCAACAAGGCCTACATCATTAAGCCCAGAGACTGTTCCATGGATTTTGAACTCTCAGATGAGTTCCTTTATGGAGCTGTCACCCTGGTGCAGGGTGGTGAGCTTCCTCTGAGCAGTCACCTGGCAGTTTGGGTCTGTGAACATCTTTTCAAGTTCTGCTGTGGACTCTGCCCATGTTGGTTCAATTGGGTTGGGTGCATTCAAGATCAGATTGATCCTTTGACAGTTCCTCCTTCCATGTATGAGAGGACAAAGAGGATGCTGCTCCATTCATCTGAGAACTTGGTGGACCTCATACTGAGGCAGAGGGAGCATTTGGCTTTGAAGCAATCCAGGTCATCCTGGGGGCTGTGACTTTGGGCAGCAGCACTGGGCTGGGGAGGAGGCAGGGACCAGCTGCAGTGAGCAAGTTGGGCTTGGAGGACCACAACCTGTGTTGTCAACTGGGAAATGTGTTCCTTGGTTGACATAGCACAGTGCTAGTGCTAGCTCAGGGTCTTGAAGGTTGAAGCATTCTTCTACTGTCAGGGCTTGTCTGAGACCATGAGCATGTACAATGTCCAGGTGCCCACAGAGTTCTGACAGATCTATGTGAGGGCACTCAAGAGGATGTATCCCTGCTGAATGCCTGTGTAGAAAATTTTTATAGAGTACATATGAGAGTATATACATAGGGGACTTTACTGGTGTAGAAATGAGAAAAAAAGCTGTCTTCTCATTCTACCCAGGTCTAGCTATATATAGTGGATGGGTAATGTGGAGAAAGGAGTTAAACAAGAGAAGGACAGTCCCCTGTTATTGCCAAGGAAGGGGAGATCAGACAAATACATAAAAGGTATACAACCAGTATCCCTAGCTTGGCATGAGAATCAGGTCTGGGCAGGTCCAGTGTTAATCTGACACTAGTCCAACAGTAGACACAGCATAGTTGTGCAGGTGTGGATCAGAGTAGGTGCAGAGGGTAAGTCTTTCAATAGCCCAATCCCCAATATCTCTTTGTGCTTTCTAAGCACAGTATTCTCTGATAACTCTCAGTGCCCTGAGCACAAACAACTGTCTGATATATCTCTTAGTGCCCTTGGAGCACTCTCTTTGAGTCACCAGGGTCCCTAGACACATGAGTCTTTACCATTCACACTCACTAGACATGGCTAGGCTTTGTGCAGAAAAGGGGGGGAATAGTAGACTAGTGGACATACTTGCTGATACAAAGTAGGAAGGGAATTTGAGAAGAAGACTAAGTTCTCACCCTCCTGCAAAGGCAGTGATTATATACAATGTGTATGGATCACATAAGCAATACAATTAGAAGCCAACTATGCGGTTCCCACGGGTCCAGGTCCTTCTGGCTTGCTCCAGGGTTTTCCCATGATCTCCACATTCCTGCAGAGTTGGACATCTGGAGGTCTGCACATTGAGAAGTTGTTGTAATGCCCTGAGATTTTGAGGGCACACAGGGAAAGGATGTGGGATAGGATATTTATGGGTCCAGTTCTGGTCTGGGTTCATATTCCTGGGGAGAATGGGGCTGGAAGGATGCCATTGTCATAGGCAGCTGGCCTGGGGCAGAAGTGTGTCTGCTCCTGTTGGACTTGCTGCAGGTCTGTCTGGGGAGTAGTTGGACAGTCTGGGGGACTGTTCCCTGACACACAGGTGGCCATCAACAAGGCCAACACAGATTTTGTTTGAAGAGCTACTCCACATCTGCAGACAGTGAACCCTCTGCAATGACATAATGAGAAGGAGCCACAAACAAAGGAAGACCCAGTGGGTGAGGACCTTAATGGCTCAGGCACCAATGCACTCATTCACACCAGTATGCCAGAGGAGGGCAAACAGTCATCAGGAGATTTCAATGACTGACTAGACCTCCCTCCCATGCCCCTTCCCCAACCACACACCTCAAACACCACCTGCCTCCCCCACCCCACAACAGATCCCCATGGATTTGGACAGTAGGATTCTGAGGGTTTGGCATGTTTGTATATGGGAATGGGCTTGTAGGCTTGAGTTTCATCTGTAAGCAGCTGCTGATGGTGGAGTCATTGAAGGTTATTGGCTGTAATTGCTGGTTTCTCTTATATATGAAGCTCCCAGGGGATACTCCCTCCCAGGCAGGCAGCCACCCAGCCAAGCCTGCCCTGAACAGCAGCCCCAGTGACTGTCCCATTGTGGTCTCCTGGCCATCCCTTCACCCTAGTCCACTCTCTGGCTCCCCCACCCTCTCTCTGGCTCCCAGCCTGAGGCCACCCATGACACTGTGTGGGCCTATCATCTTGCCACTCCCTACTTGGATGGGGGAGGGTTGCTGGAAAAGCATTGTCTCTCCAAGTTCCCCTTTGTAGTGTCATTGATATTCTTGAATGTGAGCAAGATCAAGATCTTGATGATCTGCCATCTGTGGTGGAAATCGGTTGCAGTCTAGAAATACTATTATGACCTGCATTGGCACAGCATATCACAACTATATGGCATGCTGTGGAGGGCAGAAGCACAGGTGACTGGGTTAGGAGAGTGATGGAGTGCTGTAGAGGGTGAAGGTGGAAAACTCAACAACTACATTGGCTTACCAATTTCCACCTCCCTTGGCAGGTTTGGACATTTGTGTCTGACCTGTGAGGGTGATAATGTTGTGTGCAAAGATGACATGAGTTAAGACTCTATTTCTAGACTGGGGGATTGTCCCCTTGTCTCCCAGCTACTTATATACATACATATGTACATGAAACACTATTGATGGAATGTATATTACAGTTGGGAATTGAAGCATGTTAGGTGTGCTGTCAACACACTATCCCTGTCTGTCATGCTCCACCATGGCCTGGCCTGCCAGAACCACATCATGCACATATCCACCTGATGTCAGACTGTGACATTATTCAACCATCACACTGCCACACATGGTAACTTGGATCAAGCACTGAGCTGGCCATCTCCAACATTGACAGCCATCTCTGTACAGGCAGGGATGGCATGCTGAAAGTGTGCACAACTCATTCAATCAGCCATCCCATAAGTACATTAGTCCATTTAATCAGTTTCATGTACATACACATATAAGCTGCTGGGGGTATGGAAGACATCCCCCCTGTTGAAGTTTCCTGCTCCTGCTCATCCTGCCCCAAACTCTCTGCCACCCTGAAACACTCACTGTTGCCCCAGACATTCTCTGTCATGACCAATCCATGGCAACCAATCTCAAATGTCAATTCATATTCATGAGTTAGGATCAACTCATTCTCTATGCCTGTAAATACAGCATTGCACATACATTGCCTAGCTAATAGACTACATTTGCCAGTTTGCAAATTCTTACAGGTTATGAGCCCAGGCTATACTGCCTGAGGACAAGCACATACCTTTGCCACTGCCAAATGTTGGAAATTGGGCCTAAGGGCCGGGCTAATGGATGTGACAGTAGACTACTAAGATTAATGTTCGAAACAAATAGTTGTAAATACAATGTGCTGAGCTTGGGTTTTCAACACACCCTCTCAAGCAAAGAAGCAAAGGAGA
>WNFI01185975.1_pt1 | contig 23357 bp, 24 predicted proteins | sample 5400471 | NCBI WGS metagenome assembly WNFI01 (sample SAMN13153348, study PRJNA577476) | soil metagenome | isolation source: 100 cm saprolite on Douglas fir-dominated hillslope | place: USA:California | collected 2013-09-17
CCGCCATGAGCGCGTCGAGGATCACCTGGTCGAGCGTGCCGTTGAAATTGCCGCGGCGATAAAGGAGCCCCTCCGTGACTGCGAGCTTCTCGGCAAGCTTCGATTCGTAGGGCGCACGCACGGCTGCGATGTGATCCACCATCGCGCGATCCGGCGGCAGGAGGTTCGAGAACACCGGAAGCAGGCGATATTGCTTGCGTACCGCCTTGCCCTTCACCTCGAGGTCGAGGACGCCGACGAACTTGCCGCTGCACCCCGCGTTGGTGATGAGCGTTCCGTCCATCAGCATCATCGGCTGCGGCACCGCGTCGTGCGTGTGTCCGCCGAGAATCACGTCGATTCCTCTGACCCGTTCGGCGAGCTTCAAGTCCACGTCCATGCCATTGTGCGACAGCAGCACCACCACCTGCGCGCCCTTGCCGCGCACCTCCTCGACGTGCTTCTGCAACTCGGTTTCCTTGATCCCGAACGTCCAGTCGGGCACGAAGTAGCGGGGGTTGGCGATCGGCGTGTAGGGGAACGCCTGCCCTATGATCGCGACCGAGACGCGGTTCACCTCGCGGATCACGTAGGGCTTGAACACCGGATCGCCGAAATCCGCGGTAGCGATGTTCTGCGCGAGGAAGTCGATGCGCCCCTTGAAGTCGTTCTCGACCACGTGCTTCACGCGGTCCTGGCCGTAGGTGAATTCCCAATGGCCGGTCGTGACGTCGACGCCGAGGAGCTTCTGCGCGTCGATCATGTCCTGGCCCCTGGTCCAGAGCGCCGTCGCGGAGCCCTGCCAGGAATCGCCGCCGTCGAGCAGCAGCGCGCCCGGCCGCGAAGCCTTGAGGCGCTTCACGAGGGTCGCGAGGTGTGCGAAGCCGCCCATCTTTCCGTAGACCTTTGCGAGCTCCGGGAAGTCGAGGTACGTGTACGCGTACGCCTCGCGCGTGCGCGGCTTCATGCCATACGCCTCGAGGAACCCGCGGCCGACCCGATGCGGGGGGCGGCCCGCGTGTCGGCCGATGCCAAGGTTCGCGCTGGGCTCGCGGAAATGCACCGGATTCAACTGCGCGTGCGTATCGGTGATGTGCAGCAGGCTCACCGTGCCGAAGCGCGGAATGTCGTAGAACGCGTCGCCGTCGGCGGCGAGCGCCTCGCGCGACGCGATGGGAAGCCCTGCGGCGGCGGCCGCGGCCAGCGCCTGGAGGAATTCGCGACGCTCCAAGCTCAGAACTCCAGGCTGTCGGCGATCGCCTTCACGCCCGCGGCGGCGCACACCTCGTCGGCCGCGCCCCCCGGAGCGCCGGAAACCCCGATCCCGCCAAGAATCGATCCGCCCGCCTCGATCATGAGTCCGCCGCCGACCGCCACCAATCGCGGGAATTGGCGAATGCCGGCCATCGATTCTCCGGGGCGCGACGCTTTTTCGATATCGCTGGTGCTGGTGCGGAAGGACACCGCCGACCACGCCTTGTTGGCCGAGATCTCCACCGTATGCGGCCCGGCGAACCGATCGCGCAGGAGGACCTGCGTGAGGCCCGCGCGATCGACTACCGCGACCGCGACTTGATAGCCGTCGGCGCGGCACTTGGCGAGAGCCGCCTGCGCGGCCTTCAGCGCCGTGTCGGGAGTGAGCTGGCGGACGGTGAAGGTGGCGGGATCGGCGCGCAGCATCGGCGCAATCGCGACGCCCACAACGATTGCGATGCATTGGATCCCCGTCGTCACGGGGATGACCTCGCTATCCAACTCTTCCGCGAGGTCACTTGTTGACCGGCGACTCGGGATCCATCAATAGCGCGACGACGTCCTTCATCTGCTGCTCGGTCAGGATGTGCTTCTGGCCGAAGCGCGGCATGTTCGAGCACGCGGCGAACGCGGCCGAGTTGTAGACCTTGCCGTAGGCGTACTTCTGCATCTCCGGGGTGAAGCCGCGCAGCTTGCCGAAGTTGTAGAGCGGCGGGCCGATGGTGCCGAACGAGAGCTCCGCCTTCGAGAGCTGGTGGCACGCATAGCAATTGGCGCCCGAGGCAACGGCGGGATCGTCGTTGAACTGCATCCCGGTGCCCCGCTGCGCGATCCTTTCGCCTTCCTTCCAGTCGCCAAGATACTTGCCGTCGGCGGGATACTTGATGAGGGCCAGCTGCTCCTTCTCGACGCGCTCCGCCACCTCTTTCGGCGGGGCCTTCTCGGCGTACCGGCTGCACATGCGCTGCGTCTCGTCCTGGTCGAGGCGGTCGACCTTCGCCTGGCCGCGGTCCTTGAACGACGCCTTGAGCGCCGCGAGGGCCTTGGCCGCCGCCTGCTCGTCGCTCATCGCCATCGAGGCGCAGCCTGCACCCACGATCCCGATCACCGCGAGCGCCACGATTGTCTTTTTCTTCATGGCTCCTCCGTCAGCGTTTGATCGACGGCGCGTCGAAGACGCCGCCGTTCGCGTTCTTCGCGAGGAACATCGTAAGGGCGATCGACGCCGGGGAAACGAATTCCAGCTCGGGGAAGCGCTGCTGGCGGAAGCAGTCGTAGAGGCGCCACTGCATCGAGCGCACTTCGCCCTGCGAGACGCGATAGGCCGGCCACGAGCCGTAGGTCTTCTGCGCGTCCTCCTTCTTCAGCAGGTTCGGCAGGTCCTGGAGGCGAATGCGCTGGTTGTCGTTCCCGTGACAGCTCGCGCATGCGAAGTCGTGGGTGCCGCTGCGGAAGAAGAAAATCTTCTTGCCGACCTCGTAGGCCTCGATTTCCCTCGGATGATTCGCCGCGACGTTCATCTTCATGCCGCGCGACTGTCCGGTGATGTACGCGACCAGCGCATCCATCGCGACCTTCTTGCCCGGGTCCCCGAAAGGATCCTTCTTCGCCTGCTCGGTCGTGAAGCCCTGGAGCGTGACCATGCAAGTCACCAACCGCGACTCGAGATCCTCGACCTTGTCGGAATCCGCGAAGTACTTGGGAAGCACCGTATAGGCGCCCTTCACCACTCCCGGTCCAAGGCCCAGGTCGCAGCGCTCGAGGGAGGCGTTGTTCGGGCCGCGCTTTTCCTTCCACAGCGCTTCGCCGCGGGCTTCCCACAACTCGGCGGGATTGCCGTCGCTCAGCGAGGCTCGGTATCGCTCGATCTCTTCGACCGCCGATCGCTGCGCGAACGACGGGTGCGCGGCAAGCGCGCCAAGGAGACAAACGGCCGTCGCGATGCGGGGGATCGTTCTCACTCGCTCCTCCTAGGGCTTCAGGTACGCGTAACCCTCCTGCGCCTGCAGGCGGGCCACCTCCGCGACTCCGGAGGGAACGTACTTCACTTCATCGATGAGCTGCTTCTTGTCGATGTTGCGCGATGTGAGGGTGTATTCGCAGACGCGGAACTCCACGCCTTTCGACACGAGATCCTGCACCGCCACTTCGAACGGATTGCCGTTCGCGTCCTTCGCATCGCGCAGGAGGAAATTGATGCCCGCGGCGTGCGAGACCACGACGATCTTCGAGCGGCGGTCGCAACGAGCGCGAGGCCGGCCAGGAACGCGGCAAACCAGGCCCTCACGAGATCACCACTTCGTCGCTACGCTTGTCGCCCTTGTTGTCGGTCCAGGTGATGACGACGGTGTCGCCCGGCTTGCCCCCGGCGAACCGAAACGACAGGAATGGGTTCTTCGACACCGCCGGCCCCCACTCGGCCGAGAGCACCGTCTTGCCGTTGTGGGTCGCGGTCACGTTCTGGATGAACCACGCGGGAATGGTCGCGCCCTTCGAATCCTTGCGCTGGCCGGTCTCCATCTCGTGGCTCATGAGGACCTTCACTTCGACCTTGTCGCCGACCATCGCGGCGCGAATCTTCATCGGATCTGCCATGGTCGTCAGCCTCCGCACCCGCCCAAGGTCACTTTGACTTCCTTGGACGCGTAGTAGTACTTGCCATCGCTTGCCTTCACCAGCGCGAAGACGCTGGATGTCTGCCCCATCTTCACGCGCGTGATCACCCAGGGTTCCGTGCCGTCGGGAATGGTGAAGTTGGCGGCGAGGATGTTGGGGTTCTTCTCCACCATCAGCGCGATCGACTCGGTCTTCGGGATCTTGCTCGCGATCGTGAACTGAACGACCGCTCCGTTCTCGGCGATGTCGGGCGAGGTGATGGTGATGTCCTTGCTTTCCGTCGGTGCGGCTCCGCCCATCGCCTTCACCGCGTCGTTGAGCGACTTGGTCTCGAACGCCGCCTTGTTCCAGCTCTGCGCCCAGGCGCTCGCGGGCTTGAATAATCCAGCCGCGAATGCGAGGCCGAGCACCGCCGCCCCTCCCGAGCCTTGCAATACTCTCCTGCGCCCGCTGTTCATGATGGCTCCTTGCGCCGTGGCCCTGAATGCCAGCCGAAAATTATACAGTCTCACTGGGCCAATACCCATTGGATCAACGCGGCGGCGTCCGCTTCGGGAAGGTCGGGATTGGGCGGCATCGGCAGCGAACCCCAGGCGCCCGAGCCGCCGCGGCGGACCTTTTCCGCCAATCGGGCGGCTGCACCGTCCTGCCCCTTGTAGCGCGCGGCAACCTCCTTGAAGGCCGGTCCCACGATCCGCCGGTCGACGCCATGGCAGGTAAGACACGCCCTGCGCTTGGCGAGATTGAGTTTATCTCCCTCTCCCCTGGGATAGGCCGTCATGCGCGTCTGCTGCGCCAGGTCCCCATGGCTTCCCTTGGCGTAGTCGGGAATCTCGGAGGCGAGCCGCACCTCGGTCGCGCAGTTCCTCATGCATGCCACGTTCGCGACATCGCCCTTGCCTTTCACCTCCCACATTCCGTGGCCGCGCGTCATGCCGTTGCGGTTGGGCAGCTTCCGCTGCACCTCGGCGATGTTGCGATCCGAAAGCTCGAAGTTTTCCGGGAGGATGTCGCCCAGGTACAACATGTATGCGACGACCGCGTAGACCTCGTCGTGGGTGAGGGTTTTGGGCGCGGTCCATGGCATTGCGCGGTTGACGTAGTCCCACAGGGTCGAAAGCGACGACAGCTTCATGAGCGTGGTGCGCGCGACTTCGCTGGTCAGGAGCGATTTCACGCGGCCCGTCCTGATGTCCTCCGCGGTGGTGCCGCCGATGAGCGGAGTGAAGACCTCATTCGACTCGCCGAACGTGCCGTGGCAGGAGGCGCACTTGTCATCCCACACCTTCTGCCCTTTCGCGACAGTTCCCGAGCCTTGCGGCAGCCCCTTGAAGTCGGGCCGCACGTCGATGTCCCACGCGGCGACCTCGGCCGGCGTGGCGGCGCGGCCGATGCCGGGATACTGCCCGGCAGTCGTCATTCCCGCGTAGGCGGGAACCCAGGCCAGAAGCGCGAGCGCCGCCCTAAAAAACCTGCACATTTGTCACTTCCCCGGCCTCCGCCACTTTCCACGATTGAATCGCGTTGTTGTGATAAATGGATCGCGTGCCGCGCACGGCGCGTAGCTGGTTGATCTTCGGCTGCACATATCCGGTCTCGTCGATCGCGCGCGACTGCAGGATCGCGGGGCCGCCGTCCCAGATCCAGTCGATGTTGAAACGCGTGAGGCATTTCGGCAGCACCGGGCTTTCGAGGCGCGCGGTTCGCCAATTGCGCCCGCCGTCGACAGAGACATCGACGCGCTTCACGCGCCCGCGGCCGGACCACGCGAGGCCCGTCACGTTGTAGAACCCCTTGTCGAGGAGGGTCTGCCCGCCCGAGGGCGAGGTGATCACCGATTTGCACTCCTGGATCGAGGTGTACTGCCGCAGCATCCCGTCGGGCATGAGGTCGACGTAGTGCAGCGTCTCGTCCTTCGAGGCCCACGGCGCATCGCCCACTTCGAGGCGCCGCAGCCACTTCACCCAGGACACGCCCTGGATGCCGGGCGCCACGAGCCGCAGCGGATAGCCGTTCTCGGGGCGCAGCATCTCGCCGTTCATGGCCCAGGCGACCAGCACGTCGTCGAGCGCCCGCTCCATGGCGATGGTCCGGGTGAGGCCCGAGCCGTCCGCGCCTTCCGCCAGCACGAACTTTCCTTTCGCGCGTTCATAGCCGCAGTCCTCGAGGAGCGCCGCGAGGCGAACACCGGTGAACTCGCAGCACGACAGCATGCCGTGCGTGTACTGCACCGTCGGCACGGCAACGTTGCTCCACTCCATGCCGGTGTTGGCGCCGCACTCGATGAAGTGCATGCGCGAGACGGCGGGCAGGCGCATGAGGTCGTCCATCGTGTAGACCTTCGCCTGCCGCACCAGCCCCATCACCATCAGGCGGTGCCGGTGCGGGTCGATGTCCCACCAGCCCTGGTGATGACGCTCGAAATGCAGGCCGTTCGGCGTGACGATGCCGAAGAGCCCCTGCAGCGGCGTGAACGACACCGAGGAGGCGCCCACGCGGGTAAGCCCGGGGCTTTCGCGGCGCTGCACGTTCTTCTCGAATTCCGAGGGCGCGCCATAGCCGCGCGCGGCGACCGGCTGGCCGAGTCCCTTGCTGTGCTCGGGAAGGTTGAGGATTGCCGGGTCGCCCGGAAACGGGGTCCCCGCCGTCGCCTGCGCCGGGGTGACAGCGGCGGCAGCAGCGAGGAAGGCGCCGCGAAGGAAATCGCGCCGGCCCGCCTGGACTTCGGCGATCTGGTGTCGATCGAGGAAATCCTCGGGCGCGCGCCACACCTTCATCGCGCGGAGTATATCAGCCGCCGCTTATATTGACGAAGACTGATATACGCCCTACCCTCTGTCCATGGTCGCACGCGCCGCCCGCAAACGTCCCGCCAAGGCGAAGGTCTCGGACGATATCTTCGACTTGATCGGCAAGAGCGAAAACATCCGCGAGGCGAGTGCGGCGATGCAGGCGATGGCGCACCCGTTGCGCCTGAAGATCCTCTGCCTGGTGGGAAACCAGGAGCTCTCGGTGCTCGAAATCGTCGACGCGGTGGGCACCTCGCAGAGCAACATCTCGCAGCATCTGGGAGTCCTTCGCGACCACGGCATCCTCGCGGCCCGCAAGGACGCCAACCGCGTCTTCTACCGCATCGGCGATCCTCGCGTCCTGCAGATGATCGCCCTCACCCGCCAGATCTTCTGCAGCTTCTAGAGACTTTTGGACTCGTCTTCTTGACCGATGCGCGGCGCCTCGCCTATCCCTAGAATGGGCGGCATCGTAGCGGATGGCCGGTTGAAGCTCATCAAGATAGGGGGATCGGATATGAAAGCTCGCTCGCTGGCGCAATGGCCTGGTGTGGTGCTCTGCGTTTTCGCGGGCGCAACGTTCGCCCAAAGGACTACGCCTGTGCCGAGCGTGCCGCCGCCCCCGGGGCCGTATTTGCAGACATGCTCCAAGGTCAAGACCACTGCCGAAGTGTTGTCCGCAATGTGCAGTGGTGGCACTGCGGCGGTGATCATGCCCACGATCCTCAAGCTGCCTTGCGCCGGCTCGATCGAGAACATCAACTGCAAGCTGCACTGCATCAAACCCGCCCCGAAGGGTCGCTACCTGGACACTTGCGCGGAAGCGCGGGTGGTGGATGGGACGCTGCGGGCGAAATGCCGCAAGAGAGATGGAACCACGGTCGTCAACTCCGCCCTGAAGCTGCCGTGCCCCCCCGGCACCACCGGCGAGATTTATAACGCGGACGGCAAGCTATATTGCGCGACTCCCCAGGTGCATCCCGAGCCGCCGGCGCCGCCGCCACCAGTCAAGAAGGATCCGCCGCCGCCGGGCAAATATCTGGAGTCGTGCAAGGACGCCGGCGTGGTCACCACGCGCGACGGCAAGAAGCTCCTTTCGGCCATGTGCACCAACAGCGCGGGCAAGTTCGTCGAGACGCTGCTTGGCCTGCCCTGCACCGGCACCATCACCGTCATGCCGGATGGCAGATTGTTCTGCGTGCCGCCCCCATCGCCTCCCAAGCCGCCGGGCACGCCGCCGCCGCCGAAACCTCCGGGACCGCCGAAGCCTCCGACCCCGCCGGGATTTCCTCCCTCAGTCGCACCCAAGCCTGCCGGAGCCCCGGATGGTCCTTACCGGATGTCGTGCGTATCGATCGGTTTGAGCACGACCAAGGACGGTCAATTCCTGTACGCCCGTTGCAAGAACGCGAGCGGAGCTCTGGTGGACGGCGGCTTCCTGAAGTTGCCCTGCAATGGCACCGTCGAAAACCGGGATGGCAAGCTGGTTTGCCGGTAGGCAAGCCGCTCGCTACTTCCACTTCGCCGCGGCGCTGTCGTCGCTGGCGCGCGCCTCGACCCAGCGGGCGCCGGCGGGCGTGTCCTCGCGCTTCCAGAACGGCGCGCCGGTCTTCAGGTAATCCATGATGAACTCGCACGCGGCGAAGGCCGCGCCGCGGTTCGCGCTGGAAACACCGACGAACACGATGCGATCTCCAGGCTTGAGCGCTCCCACGCGATGGATGACGAGCGTATCGACCAGGTCCCAGCGCGCGTGGGCCTGGCTGCAGATGTCCTCGAGCGCCTTTTCGGTCATGCCCGGATAGTGCTCGAGCGTCATGCCACTCACGGAAGATCCGTCGTTCGACTCCCGCACCAGCCCGACGAAGCTCGCGAGCGCCCCGATGTCCTTGCGTCCCCGCGTGAGCGATTCGAGCTCGCGGCCGGTATCGAAGTCTTCCCTCTGCACGCGCACGGTCGGCATTCTCAGCCTCCCGTAACCGGCGGAAAGAATGCGGCCTCGTCGCCCGCTTTCACCGGCGTGGCGAGATCGGCCATTTGCTGGTTCACCGCCACGCGCCAGGTCTTGCCGGAAGCGAATGCCTCGGTCCAGCGCCCGTCGCGCGAACGCAGCTGCTCGACGAGCGAGGAGACGGTCGAGTTTCCCGAGGCAAGGGCGAGCTGCTCGCGGGAGCAGCCCACGCTTTCGCGCAAGCCGGCGAAGTAGAGAAGCGTCACCACGCGGCAGCCCTAGCGCACGAGGCGTGCGCGATCGAGCCCCTGGTGCTGCACGATGAAGCGCGCCACGGCCTGGGGGTCGTCGACGTCGAGCTGCGGCAGCTGGGTGTCGAGGGGCTCGTCGGTCGCGACGGCGATCACGTGGGCGTCATCCGGATAGAGCAACGGCGTCTGACCGGCGCGCCGGTGGACCTCGATCTTGGGAATCGCGGCGGTCTTGTATCCCTCGACGATCACCAGGTCGCACGGCGAGAGGTGCTTCAACTGGTCCTTGAGATTAGGCTCTTCCGCGCCTCTCAGCTCGTGGATCAGAGCCCAGCGCGCCGAGGAGCTGATCAGCACCTCCGAGCACCCCGCGTGGCGATGGCGATACGAGTCCTTGCCCGGGTGGTCGACGTCGAACTCGTGGTGGGCGTGCTTGATGAGCGACACGCGCAGCCCTTCGCGCACCAGGACCGGGATCACCTTCTCGATCAGGGTCGTCTTGCCGCTGCCGCTGTAGCCCGCGATGCCGATGATTCTCATGGGGAAATGATACGGCATCGCCAATGAAAAAGCCCCCCGGCGTGGGCCGGGAGGCCTTTGGGACGGTTGCCGACGACGGTCTCGCTGCCGGCCGGGGCGTACTTCAGCGCCTCTTCCAGGGCGGCGATCGCGGCCTTGTTGAGCTGGGCGGTGTTCTGCTCGAACACGCGCTTCACTTCTTCGTTGGTCGCGGCGGCGGTGTCATAGGCGGTACGCGAGAAGGCGTAGGCGCGCTTCATCGCGGGCTCGACGGCGGCGGAGTTGATCGCGATCGCCTCGTGCACGTCACGGGCGCCGGCAATCGACTGCGCGTGGCGGGTGGCTTGCGTGAGGGATTCGCGGGCGGCGCCGAGGCCGAGCTCGGCGAATTTCTCGAGGTTGCCGAGGGAGAGCTTGGCGAAATAGGAGAACTGCTCGATCGCGGCCTCGTTGGCGGCGGCGAACTGGTCGATCTTGAACATGGCTGGGGTCCTTTGGGGTCGGGTTAACAGCCTTCATGTTGCACTGCAACATAACCCGTGTCAAGGGGTATTCCAGCCTTTTTATTGCGCTGCACCATCCCTCCCCCCGGGGTGGCCCGCAGGGGCCCACCGGCGGCTAGTCCGGTGGCTCGGGTTTCTCGGGCGCCACGACCTGCAGCCGCCGCACGCCGCCTTCCACCGCACGCAGCTCGATGATCTCCGCGTCCTGGGAGGTGGAGCCGAGCTCCTTGAACTTGCGCGCCGACACCAGCACGCGGCTCTCGAACGAGGCGATCGCCGAGTTGTAGCTGTCGGTCGCCGATCCCAGGCTCTTGCCCATCTTCGCGAGGTGATCGGCCATCACGCCCAGGCGCGCGTGCAGCTCCTGCCCGAGCTGGCTGATCTCGCGCGCGTTCTCGGCGATGCTTTCCTGCCGCCAGCCATACGAAGCCGCCTTTAGGAGCGCCATGAGCGAGGCCGGCGAGGCGATGATCACGTTCTGGCCGAAACCGCTGTCCAGTAACTCCGGATCCGCCTCCAGCGCCGCGCTGAAGAACGCTTCGCCGGGAATGAACATCACCACGACTTCCGGTGTCGGCTGGAACTGCTCCCAGTAGCTCTTCCGGGCGAGCGCTTCGAGGTGGCGGCGCATGAGCTGCGCGTGCAGCAGGATCTTGACCTTGCGCAGCTCATCGGTCGTCGCCTCGTGCGCCTCCATGTATGCCGTGATCGGCGCCTTGGAATCGACCACGATCTGGCGGCCCCCGGGGAGCTTCACGATCAGGTCCGGACGCAGCCGGCCGTCATCGCCATCCGCCGACTGCTGCTCGACGAAATCGCAGTGCAGCATCATGCCCGCCATCTCCACCACGCGGCGCAGCTGGATCTCGCCCCAGCGCCCGCGAACGTGCGGCTGGCGTAGCGCCTTCACCAGGTTATTGGTCTCGTCGCGCAGCTGGGTCTGCACTTCTGCCATTTGCGTGAACTGCTGGCGGATCTCTCCGTAAGCGTGCTCGCGGGCTTTTTCGAGCGAGGCGATTTTCTCGTCGACCTTGTCGAGCGAAGCCTTCACCGGACCAACCAGCGCGTCGATTGCGATCTGGCGTTTCTCCAGGTCGCCCTTCGCGCCCTGCTGAAATTCCGCGAGCGAAGCCCTGGCGAGGTCGAGGAAGGACTGGTTGTTGCTCTTGAGGGCGTCGGCCGAAAGGGCCTTGAAGCTGTTCTCGAGCGCGCGCTGCGCCTCGCCGCGCTCGCGCACCTTCTGCTCGAGCTGGCTCGAGCGCTCCTCGAAGGCCGCACCGCGCTGCACGGCCTCGAGCAGCTGCATTCGCAGCGTGGCCGTTTCGCGCTCGAGCTCGGCCGCCTGCACGCCGCTGCGATTTGCTTGCTCGCGCACCGCGTTCAGCTGCGCTTCCAGCTCCGCCGCGCGCTTTACGTCGTGCGCGGGACGCGACCGGTTCCAGAGGTACGCCAGGCCGAATCCCGCCGCAGCGCCGCAAGCGAGGGCGATCAGGGCCGCGATGTATGTGCCGTCCATGCGCACATTCTAGACACTCACAGGCTCATGGGGTGAGCCTCGCGCCCTCAGCGCGCATCCAACTCCTCGAGGAGATCCTGCGCGCCGTACACCTTTCCCAGCGCTTCGACCACGGCGCGGATGTCCACCGCGATCGAGCGTTCCATGCGCTCGCCGTACGCGAAGCGGTTGCCGAGCTCCTCGAGGTTGCCGTCGAAGAGCACGCCCACGAGCTCGCCGTCGCGATTCACCAGCGGAGAGCCGGAGCTGCCGCCGATGATGTCGACGTTGGTGACAAAGTTGAGCGGCGTGGCAAGGGCCAGCCCCGGCGGCGGCTCCTTCCAGCGCGGCGGCAGGCCGAAGTGCGGGTGCGACTTCATCGCCGCGTAGCGATCGTAAAGGCCGTGGAAAGTGGTCGACCACGGCGTCAGCACACCGTCGCGGTCGTATCCCTTGACGGTCCCGAAGGCGAGGCGCAGCGACGCGGTCGCATCCGGCGATCCCGCCCCGCCGCCCAGGTGGTGCTTCAAGCGCGCGATCTCGTCGTGGCCCTTTTCCTTCTCGCCCTCGACGCCGTTCTCGTAGAAGCGCTTGCTGCCGCTCCAGATCGGGTAAAGGTCGCGCATGACCACGAGCAGCGGATCCCGCGAGGCGTCCACCGCGGCCGCGCCCCCGTCGAGCAGCTTGCGGCGCTCGGCGGCCTGGTCGAGACGGGTTGCGTCGATCAGCTGCCGCGCGGCGTCCTCCGCCGACGCTCCACGCGTGAGCCGCGCCACGAAGGGATGCGCCGGGCCCAGGAGCGTTTCCGCCTCGCGAATGCGCTGCGCGAGGCGCACCGTCTCGAGGTCCTTGTACCAGGGCGTGTCGCCCTGGATGCGCCGGCGCAGCCGCGCTCCCCTCGCCTCGCGGTAGTCCTTGAGGCGCGCGCCGTCCTCGAGCCGCCCCTCGTAGGCGAACGCGACGATATCGTTGACGTACTTCGCGAGGAGGCTGTATCCGTAGTCGACGGCCTGCAGCTCGCTTGCGTGCGCCTTCTGCAGCGCCACCGCCGCATCGATGCGCTGCCAGGGATCGCCCGTTTTCCATGCAAAGCGTCCCGCGGCGATCTCCGCGCGGGCCTTCTCGCGCAGTGCCGCCTCTTCGGCGCGCTTCCTCGCGATGAGAGTGTCTGCCGCAAGAGCCCGGGTCTCGCCCTTCAGGACCTTCACGTAGTTCTCATTGCCGTGCAGGGTGCTCAACGCGCGGCGCGCGGATTCGGCCGAGGCTTTGCTGAAGCGCGTCAATACTTCGCGCTCGCCGCTCGCCCCGGACAGCTTGAGCGGATAGAGGCGGTCGCGGAAGAGCACGATCTCCGAGACGCTCAACAGGCGATCGGTCGAGCCCGGCGTGCCCGAGGAAAACACCAGGTCGCCCTCGGCCACGCCGCGCCTAGCCACGCGCAGGAACTGCGGCGTCCTCGCGGGACGCCCGTCCTCGTACACGCGCAGCAACGCCGCGTCGAGCGAATGGCGCGGATAGACGAAATTGTCGGTGTCGCCGCCAAAGAAGGCGATGTCGTTCTCCGGCTGGAAGACGAGCCGGACGTCGCTCCAGATCTTGTACCGGTAGACCCAGTACTCCGCGCCGCGATAAAGCGTCACCACCTCGCAGCGCAGCTTCGTCTCATCGCGGCAGGCCTTCTCCACCGCGGCGATGCGGCGGTTGCGCTCTGCGAGTTGCGGCGCATCCACCTCCGCGGTCACGTTTGCATACGAGACGAGCTGGCGCGCCTCGGTGCCGGGGCAGGCACGCTCTTCCGAGCGCTTGCGGGCGAGAAAGCCGCCGCCCACCAGGTCCTCGCGCGCCGTCGAAAGGTTCTTCGCGCACTCGAGCGCCACGTGGGCATTCGTGAGGTAGAGTCCATCCGGCGAGATGAACGAGGCCGATGCGCCGGTGGAGATCGAGGCGAGCCGCAGGTTGTCGAGCCACCCGGGCGTCGCGTCGAACTGGTACCTCGATTTCAAGAGCGCCACGGGCGGCTCGTGGTAAGTCCACATTCCGTCATCGGCCGCTGCGGCAAGCGGCAGCGTCGCGGCTACGAACAGCGATCCCGCTTTGAGCATTTTAGTATTTTTCATGCCGGCCATTTTCGCACGTTAAGATCGGCGCCATGCCGGAGCTTCCAGACGTCTGCGTTTACCTCGAAGCGCTGACCCGGCACGTGGTGGGGCAACGCCTGGAGCGAATCCAGGTCGCAAGCCCCTTCGTCCTTCGCTCCTACGACCCGCCGGTCGAGGTCCTCGCCGGCCGCGAGGTGCGTGCCGTGCGGCGCATCGGCAAGCGGATCGTCCTGGAATTCGGCGACAACCTCTTCCTCGTGATCCACTTGATGATCGCGGGACGCCTTCGCTGGCGCACTCCCGGGCAGAAGCTCGGCATGGGCGCGAAGATGATTCTCGCCACGTTCCACTTTCCGACGGGCACGCTGCATTTCACGGAAGCCGGCTCGAAGAAGCGCGCCTCGCTCACCGTCGTGCGCGGAGAGGCGGCCCTGCATGCGCTCGACCCCGGCGGCATCGAGCCGCTGGAGGCCACGCTCGAGCAATTCCGCGAGGCGCTCACGCGCGAGAGCCACACGCTCAAGCGCGCCCTTACCGATCCGCGCCTCTTCAGTGGGATTGGCAACGCATACTCCGACGAGATCCTGCACGCGGCAAGGCTATCGCCGCTGAAGCTCTCGCGGTCGCTATCGGAGGAGGAGGCGCGACGCCTCCACGAGGCAACGCGCGCCACGCTCGCGAAGTGGACCGGTTTGCTGCGCGCCGAGGCCGGCGACGGCTTTCCCGAGAAGGTGACGGCGTTTCGCGAAGAGATGGCGGTGCACGGCCGCTTCAAGAAGCCCTGCCCCGTGTGCGGCTCTCCCGTGCAGCGGATCGTCTACGCGGAGAACGAGTGCAACTATTGCGCGCGCTGCCAGACCGGCGGCCGGCTGCTCGCCGACCGTTCGCTCTCGAGGCTCCTGAAGGACGACTGGCCCCAGTCGATCGACGACGTCTGACCGGACCCCGGCTACGGGCGTAACAAAAGCCCGGAAATGTGTCGAATTTCATACTTTCCGTACGGCCCCAGCCGTAGTCTCGGCCAATTCAAGGGGCATTTTCCAAATGGCCGGTACCTATAACAGCTGGGTCGTGCTGCTGTCTTTCCTGGTCGCCGTGCTCGCGTCGTATACGGCGCTCGACCTCGCCTCCCGCATCACCGCCTCCACCGGCGCGGCCGCGGCCTGCTGGCTGCTGGGGGGTGCCTTCGCCATGGGCATGGGCATTTGGTCCATGCACTTCATCGGGATGCTCGCCTTCAGCCTGCCCATCCCGATGGCCTACGACGTGGGCATCACGCTCGCCTCGATGGGCATCGCCATCGTCGTCTCGGGCTTCGCGCTCCTCACCGTCACGCAGAAATCGCTCAGTGTCCGCAGGCTCGCCGCGGGTGGTGTGCTCATGGGAATCGGCATTTGCTCGATGCACTACACGGGCATGGCCGCCATGGAAGTCCAGCCCGGAATCCAGTACGACCCCCTGCTCTTCGGGGCCTCGGTCGCGATCGCCGTCGCGGCGTCGACCGCGGCGCTGTGGATCTCCTTCACCCTGCGCTCGGACGCCAAGCGGCGCGTCTACGCCCGGCTGGGAAGCGCGGTCATCATGGGCAGCGCCATCGTCGGCATGCACTACACCGGCATGGCGGCCGCCAATTTCGCGCCGAACACGATATGCCTGAGCGGCGCGCTCGCCAACAACTCCTGGATGGCCGCCACGCTCGCCATCATCACGTTCCTGATCCTCTGCGGCACCCTCTCCCTCTCGGTGCTCGACGCGCGCATGGAATCGAAGACCGCGCAGATGGCCTCCTCACTGCGCGAGGCCAACGCCGAGCTGCAACACCTGGTCCTGCACGATTCCCTGACCAAGCTGCCGAACCGGTTGCTGCTGGAAGACCGGGTTCAGCAGGCGGTCGAAGAGTGCCGCCGGGGAAATAGCCATTGCGCGGTGCTGTTCGTGGACCTCGACCGGTTCAAGACGCTCAACGATTCTCTCGGGCACTTCGCCGGAGATACGGTGCTGCGCGCGGTGGCTGAACGCCTGCGCTCGACGGTGCGGCTCGAGGACACGGTCTCGCGCCTCGGCGGCGACGAGTTCGTGGTCCTGCTCAAGCACATCGTGCGAGCGGACGACGCGGCGGAAGTCGCGCGCAAGATCATCGACACCCTCGCGCGCCCGATCATGCTCGACAAGCACGAGCTGCGCATCGGCTCGAGCGTCGGCATCAGCGTCTTCCCCGATCACGGCGAGGACTCGGGGCGCCTCATCGCCAACGCCGACGCCGCCATGTATCACGTGAAGAAATCCGGGCGGTCGAACTTCTCGTTCTTCGCCAAGGAAATGAGCACCTATTTCCCCAAGCGCCTGGCACTCGAGAACGAGCTGCGCGCGGCGATCGAGAAGCACCAGTTCGTCCTGCACTACCAGCCGCAGGTGGAAATGCGCACCGGCCGCATCATGGGCATGGAGGCGCTCGTTCGCTGGCAGCATCCCCACAAGGGAATGGTCCAGCCCTTGGAATTCATTCCGTTCGCCGAGGAGACCGGACTCATCGTGCCTCTGGGCAACTGGGTGCTGCACGAGGCCTGCCTGCAGACGCGGGCGTGGCAGAAGCGCGGGATCGGCGACCTGGTGATGGCGGTCAATATCTCGGGCGTGCAATTCCAGCAGCGCGACCTGGTCGAAAACGTCTCCGACGCCCTCGCCAAGAGCGGGCTCGAGGCGCGATTCCTGGAGCTCGAGATCACCGAGGGTGTCGTGATGCAGAACGCGCCGGAGGCGATCGTGATGCTCGAGGAGCTGCACCGCATGGGCGTGGGGCTCTCGATCGACGATTTCGGCACCGGCTATTCCAGCTTGAACTACCTCAAGCGCTTCCCGATCGACAAGCTGAAGATCGACCAATCGTTCATCCGCGACGTCTCGGCCGACACCGACGACGCGGCGATCGTGCAGGCCATCATCGCCATGGCGCACGGCTTGCGCCTTCGCGTCGTCGCCGAGGGCGTGGAGAACGAGGGCCAGTTCGACTTCCTGCGGGCGCTGGGCAACGACGAATACCAGGGCTTCCTCTACAGCAAGCCGCTGCCCGCGCGCGAAGTGGAGCGCCGACTGTCGCTTACCGTGGACGGGGATTCCCGCAGGGCTGCAGGCGAAACGCTGCAGTAGTCTTGTCGCCGCGGGGCGCTGCAATCGTAGCCTGCCCCGAGAATCCTGAGCCCGGGGGCCCGGGGCCCAATTGGGTCCCGGCCTGACCTGCCGCGCAGCGGCGCGTGCGTCAGGCCGCCTTTTCGTCGCGCGCGGCGCGCTTGCGCTCGTGCTCGGAGAGGAAACGCTTGCGTAGCCGGATCGACTTGGGCGTGACTTCGACCAGCTCGTCGTCTTCGATGAATTCGATCGCGGACTCGAGTGTGAGCTGGATCGGCGGCGTCAACGTCACCGCCTCGTCCTTGCCCGCGGCGCGCACGTTGGTAAGCTTCTTGCCCTTGACGGGATTCACGACGAGGTCGTTGTCGCGGCTGTGGATGCCGATCACCATGCCGACATAGAGGCGCTCGCCGGGGGAGACGAACATGCGCCCGCGCTCCTCGAGGTTCCAGAGCGCGAAGGCCACCGCATCTCCCTGTTCCGAGGAGACGAGCACGCCGTTGCGCCGCGCCGGGAGCTCACCTTTCACCGGCGCGTAAACGTCGAACACGTGGCTCTTGATCCCGGTTCCGCGCGTGAGAGTCATGAACTCCATCTGGAATCCGATCAGCCCGCGCGACGGAATGTTGTAGTCGAGGCGCACGCGCCCCTTGCCGTCCGGGACCATGTCCTGCAGCTCGCCGCCGCGCCGTCCCAGCTCCTCCATGATCTTGCCCTGGTTCTCGGTCTCGACGTCGACCGTCAAGTTCTCCCAGGGCTCCATCTTCACGCCGTCGATTTCCTTCACGACGACGCGCGGCTTGCCCACCGCCACCTCGTAGCCTTCGCGGCGCATGTTCTCGATGAGGATCGTGAGGTGCAGCTCGCCCCTGCCGGAGACGCGGAACACATCGGCGTCGCCGGTTTCTTCCACGCGCAGCGCGACGTTGGAGAGCAGCTCCTTATCGAGACGCTCACGGATCTGGCGGCTGGTGACGTACTTGCCTTCCTGGCCCGCGAGCGGCGACTTGTTCACCATGAAATTCATCGTGAGCGTCGGCTCGTCGACGCCGACCATCTTGAGCGCCTCGGGATTCTCAGGGTCGGCGAACGTGGTGCCGATGATGAAGTCCTCGATGCCCGTGACCGAGACGATCTCGCCCGCGGAGGCGACCTCCGTCTCGACCTTGTCGAGTCCCTGAAAGGTATGGAGCAGACCGATGCGCGCCTTGCGGATGTTCGATCCTGCCCCAGAGGGGACCCCGGGCTTGTCGCCGGCGAGAATCGCCACCTCCTGCGCCTTGCGGATCGTTCCCCGACGGATGCGCCCGATGGCGATCCGGCCGAGGAAGTTCGAGTAGTCGACCGCGGCGATCTGCAGCTGCAGCGGCGCGTCGGGGTCGCCCTTGGGTTCGGGCACGTGCTTGAGCACCGCATCGAAGAGCGGGCGCATGTCGGTGCCGACCTTGTCGACCTCGGTCGATGCCCAGCCGTTCAGCGCCGAGGCGTAGATCACCGGGAAGTCGAGCTGGTCTTCGGTCGCGCCGAGCTTGTCCATGAGGTCGAAAGTCTGGTCGACCACCCAGTCGGAGCGCGCGGCTTCGCGATCGACCTTGTTCACGACGAGGATCGGCTTCAGGCCCTGCGCGAGCGCCTTGCGCGTGACGAAGCGCGTCTGCGGCATCGGCCCCTCGACCGCGTCGACGAGGAGCAGCACGCCATCGACCATCGACAGGACGCGCTCGACTTCACCGCCGAAATCGGCGTGGCCCGGCGTGTCGACGATGTTGATGTGCACACCGTGGTAATCGACCGCGGTGTTCTTGGCGAGGATCGTGATGCCGCGCTCGCGCTCGATGTCGCCCGAATCCATCACGCGCTCCACGAGATGCGTGTGGGCGGCGAAGGTACCGGCTTGTTGGAGGAGCTTGTCGACGAGGGTGGTTTTCCCGTGGTCGACGTGCGCGATGATGGCGATGTTGCGAAGCGGACGGCGGCTCATCTGAATCTCTAGAAATTTCAAGAATTTCAATATTTTAGCATGCGGGAGGGACTGGCCGCACGCATTATTTCGCGGCACAATCTATCCACGGTGAAGCTCGCCCTCAAGATCGACGTCGACACCTTTCGCGGCACTCGCGAAGGCGTGCCGGCGCTCGTCGAAATCCTCAAGCGCCACGGCGCCGACGCCACCTTCCTTTTCAGCCTCGGACCCGACCACACGGGACGCGCGATCAAGCGCGCCCTGCGTCCCGGATTCATGCGGAAGGTCGGGCGCACGTCGGTGATCTCGCACTACGGCATCGAGACGCTGCTGTTCGGCACGCTCCTCCCCGGCCCCGACATCGGCCGGCGTTGCGCGGATATTCTGCGGCGCGTGCGCGACGAGGGCTTCGAGGTCGGCATCCATACCTGGGACCACGTGAAGTGGCAGGACGGAGTCGCGGGGGCGAACGAAGAGTGGACGCACTGGCAGATGGCGCTCGCGCGGCAGCGCTTTGTCGAGATCTTCGGCGAGGAGCCCGCGGTGCACGGCGCGGCCGGCTGGCAAATGAACATCCACGCCTATCGCCACACGCAATCGCTCGGGTTTCGCTACGCCTCCGACACGCGCGGCACCCACCCCTTCATGCCCGTGATTCGCGCCGAGATTGTGGCGTGCCCGCAGTTCCCGACTACGCTGCCGACGCTCGACGAGCTGATCGGTCTGGACGGCGTCACCGAGGCCAACGCCGCCGAGACGCTTCTCGCGCGCACCACGGAGCGCCGCGACCACGTCTACACCCTGCACGCGGAGCTCGAGGGAATGAAGCTTGCGCCGGTCTTCGAAAAACTCCTCGCAGGCTGGAAAGGCCAGGGCTATTCGCTGGTTGCGTTGCGGGAGCTGGTGAGCGGGGTCGAGGCCGCCAAGCTGCCTCTGCACTCGGTCACCGAAAGCCCGGTTCCCGGCCGCTCGGGGACCCTGGCGGCCCAGGGACCGGCCTTTCTCGCAACAGAATCATCGCAATAGCTTGCGTTTTTCAAGCTTTTTGTTCACTATGGGTTGTGGGTATGCGATTCCTGAGTCGTTCCACCAAGTTCGAGGGCCTGCAGCGGCGAGCTGCGGGCCCTTTTCATTTTTCCAACCACCCCGAAGCCACCTGATGCCCAACGATCCCCTGAGAGACTCCTCGCGGCACAATGCGGAGGAGGCGTCCGATTACGCCTCGCGGCAGGAGGCCCACACGATGCAACGCAGACGCGAACGCGAGGGCCAGGCGGCCAGGCCGCCCAGGACCGCGGTGACGAAGCTCTTCGTGCTCGACACCAACGTCCTCATGCACGATCCGACCAGCCTGTTCCGCTTCGAGGAGCACGACGTGTTCCTCCCGATGGTCACGCTGGAGGAGCTCGACGACAACAAGAAGGGCATGAGCGAGGTCGCGCGCAACGCCCGGCAGGCGAGCCGCTTCCTCGACGAGATCGTCTCGCAGGAAGGCGACATCGAGAAGGGCTACTCACTCAAGGCCAAGAGCGGCGGAGAGGCGGCCGGCCACCTCTTCCTGCAGACGCACTCAGTGAACGTCGAGATCCCCGAGTCGGTCGCCTCGCAGAAGGCCGACAACGTGATCCTGGGCGTGGCGCTGCACCTGAAGCAGAAGTATCCGAAGCGCGACGTGGTGCTGGTGTCGAAAGACATCAACATGCGCATCAAGGCGCACGCGATCGGGCTGCCCGCCGAGGACTACTTCAACGACAAGGTCCTCGAGGACACCGACCTCCTCTACACCGGGATGATGCAGCTGCCGGAGGATTTCTGGGACCGGCACGGCAAGGACGTCGAGAGCTGGCAGGACCACGGGCGCACGATGTACCGCGTGAAGGGCCCGCTGGTCCCCTCGATGCTCGTGAACGAGTTCGTGTACCACGAGGGCGACCGTCCCTTCCTCGCCATCGTGAAGGAAGCGCGCGGCAAGACCGCCCTGCTGCAGACGCTGAAGGACTTCTCGCACCACAAGAACAACGTGTGGGGCATCACCGCGCGCAACCGCGAGCAGAACTTCGCGCTCAACCTGCTGATGGATCCGGAGATCGATTTCGTGACGCTGCTCGGCCAGGCGGGCACCGGCAAGACGCTCCTCACCCTCGCCGCGGGCCTCATGCAGACGCTCGAGTTCAAGGTCTACACCGAGATCATCATGACGCGCGTCACGGTCCCGGTGGGCGAAGACATCGGCTTCCTCCCCGGCACCGAGGAGGAGAAGATGACGCCGTGGATGGGAGCGCTCGAGGACAACCTCGACGTCCTCATGCGCACCGACGACGAGGCCGGAGACTGGGGCCGCGCGGCCACCGCCGACTTGATCCGCAACCGCATCAAGGTGAAGAGCCTGAATTTCATGCGCGGGCGCACCTTCATCAACAAGTACCTCATCATCGACGAGGCGCAGAACCTGACGCCCAAGCAGATGAAGACGCTCATCACGCGCGCGGGGCCCGGCACCAAGGTGGTCTGTCTCGGCAACATCGCGCAGATCGACACGCCCTACCTCACCGAGGGTTCCTCGGGCCTCACCTACGTCGTCGATCGCTTCAAGGGATGGGACCACTCGGGCCACGTGACGCTCATGCGCGGCGAGCGCTCGCGGCTAGCCGATCACGCAGCGGAGATCCTGTAGCGAAGGGCGCGCGCCTCTTCCCGCAGCGCCGCCAACTCGGGGTCCTCGTCGTCGTCCCGGATGAGCGCTTCGATCAAGGCGGCGAATCGCGCATCGTCAAAACCCTCGACAACCTGGTCCTCCGCGAGGCGTGCGCGCCGCTGCGCGGCCGCGCGCCGATCGAGCAGCTTGGGAAGCTGGTCGTCGCAACGCGCGATCGGCGTGGGATAGGCACGCACCTCTTCGCGCAGCTCCGCGAGCCTCGCGTCCAGGTGTTCTCTGACCCGCACCCACAGCGTGCGACCGATTTCGCTCATGACGCGCCTCCTTTGGAAGCTCGATCGTAGTAGCCGGGGACCCTCGACGGCTGCCAACAATCCGGTCTTTTCGGCCACCCTATAGAATTTCCCCATGGGCAGCATCCGCCAGCGCATCCGGTTCTGCGAGGCCCCCGACGGGGTAAGGATCGCGTACTCCTTGATCGGCCGTGGCCCGCCGCTGGTCATGCTCTCCGGGGGCCATTGCCACCTCGAGCTCGACCTTGAAAGCCCGGTGCTCGGCCATTGGTTCTCCGAGCTTTCGCGGCGCCACTCGCTGGTGCGCCTCGACACGCGCGGCTTCGGCCTCTCGGACCGCGGCGTCGTCGACCACTCGCTCGACGCGGTGGTCTCCGACGTGCACGCCGTGGTCGATGCGCTGGGCCTGGATCGCATCGCGATGCTGGCCTGGCTGGGCGGCACGCCCTTCGCGCTCACCTACGCGAACCGCTTCCCGGGACGAGTGAGCCACCTCGTGCTCCACGCCGCGTACCTGCGCGGGTGGCTCAAGCGCGAAGTCGGCGCCGGCGAGCGCACCGCGGTCGACGCGCTCGTCGATCAAGTGGAAAGCGGCTGGGACATGAAGGACCCGATCGTGCGGCGCGCCATCACCTCCTCGTTCATTCCCGACGGCACGCCCGCGCAGCAGGCGTGGTTCGACGAGGCGTTGCGCGCATCGGCATTCGGCGCGGACGCGGCGCGGCGGCTGCGCACGCGCCTGAACAGCGACGTGCGCGATCTCGCGACGCGGATCGGCTGTCCCACCATCGTGCTGAACTCCGAGGGCGATACCAACCCAGTTCTTCAAGGCGCCGTCGTCGCACGGCTCGGCCTTCGCCGGGCTGAGCGCGCGCGAGCGTGGCGTGGCGGCGCTGATCTCGGAGGGGCTGGACAACGCGCAGATCGCCGCGCGATTGGCGATCAGCGAGAAGACCGTGCGCAATCACATCACGCGCATCTTCGCGAAGTTGAATGTCGAGACTCGCGCCCAGGCGATCGTGCTGGCGCACAACGCGGGGCTGCGTTCCACCGCCGGCTAACCCGCCTTTGGGGCGCTCGCCCCACTGCTGTCCCGTTTCCCGGGGTCAGGCGACCGCTTTTGGGGCCGGTGTCCCATTGAGCGCGAAGACATCCCGCCCGATATTCACCCTATGGACGAATCGATGACAGGGTGTGCGGGCAAGGGGCGCGTGCGCCACCTCGTCCGCCTCATCGTCGCGGACCCCTCGGGCGACTGCGGCGTCGAGCGCCTGGCGGCGCGCGCCGCGTTGAGCGCGCGCGCGATGTCGCGGCTCTTCATGCGGGAGACGGGAACCACGCCGGCGAAGTTCGTCGAGCGGGCCCGCGTGGGCCTCGCCTGCGAGCTCATGGGGGAAACCGACCTGCGCATGGCGGCCATCGCAGTGCGCAGCGGCTTCGGCAGCGATGAGCGCATGCGCCGCGCCTTCCACCGCGTGCTGGGCATGAGCCCGCGCGAGAAAGGCGCGTCGCAATGGGCGATCGGCGCGCAGCGCTTCCAGCACGCCTCAGTCGGGCTGCGGCACGACGCGTAGGTACGGTTTGGCAGCCTTCCAGCCTTTCGGCCACTTCTTCTTCGCTTCCTCGTCCGAAACCGATGCGGCGATCACCACGTCGTCGCCGACCTTCCAGTTGGCGGGGGTTGCGACCTTGTGCTTCGCGGTGAGCTGCGCCGAGTCGAGGATGCGCAGGATCTCGTCGAAATTGCGTCCCGTGCTCATGGGATAGGCGACCATCGCCTTGATCTTCTTGTCGGGGCCGATCACGAAGACGGTGCGCACCGTGGCGTTGTCGGCGGCGCTGCGCCCGGTCGCCGATTCGCCG
>WNFI01657261.1_pt1 | contig 23356 bp, 21 predicted proteins | sample 5400471 | NCBI WGS metagenome assembly WNFI01 (sample SAMN13153348, study PRJNA577476) | soil metagenome | isolation source: 100 cm saprolite on Douglas fir-dominated hillslope | place: USA:California | collected 2013-09-17
TTGAGACCACCCGTGGTAGCACCGGGATCGAGTGCTAGAACTCCAGGCTGAAGCGAGAGAAGGTAGGTAACGTTGTTCGCAAGATAAGGAAGACTCGATACCTGGGCGCTATTGAACGCCTTGCCCAGAGTTCCATCGTCCGAGTTGATGGCCGCTATGCTCGTCTCAACAGAGACGACTTCGCTGGTTCCGGCCGACAATTTGAAGGTGATTCTCGCTGGGGTAGCCACCAGCAGTTCTACCTTCTGCACCTGCGGCGAGAATCCGGGAGAGTTTACCGTAACCGTGTACTTTCCGGGCGGAATCTGATTAAAGCTATACTGGCCGGCCTTGCCGGACTCCGTCGTCTGGGTAAGGCCCGTAGCGGGATTCGTGAGCGTCACCGCACCGCCCGTGATTGCGGCGCCGGTTGCATCCTGAACATCGCCGGTCAGCGATGTCGTATTCGTTTGTGCCAGCGCGGGCAAGAAAGACGCAAGGAGCAGAAGAACGGCGGCCACCAATTTATTCTTACAGAATTGCATGTGCTTCCTCCGGGAGTGTATGGGCGAACGAGTCGAAGAGATACTTCCGCGTCTATTCAGCCAGGGCATTCAGCTCAGGCCGTTAGGTATGTCTCTTGTGAGAAGTAGTGAGATGAACATTAGGCTGAAAGAAGGGAAACACCAAGGGATATGGAATTTGTCTATCGCTTGTATAAAGATCGAGCAATATAGACTTTCTCTATGTCGCGTATTGATTTTTCTTCTGGCTGCCCAGGTGGATTAGGCGATTCGTCGCTCTAGTCGTAGTCTGTTGGCAAAAGGATGTTTTTTAAAACTGATATTTCGTCTGCGAATCATCTGCAGACGCCTGATATCCCTTGTCTTACGTTTCGGAATGAGCCCAAATGGATTTCGATCAGCTGAAGACTTTTCTTGAAGTGTCACGCCAGAAGAGCTTTTCCCGTGCCGCGGAGAAACTGCACGTCACACAGCCTTCCATCTCCGCGCAAATCAGATCTCTCGAAACTTATCTCGGCCACCGGCTTCTGGACCGGGGTGGCGGTAAGGTAACACTCACCGCTGCAGGCAGGGTCTTTGAACCCTTTGCGGAGGATTGTCTGTTGCGGCTGAAGCATGTCGGCCTCATGCTCGCGGACTTGGAACGCATGCCGCGCGGTTCGCTGACGGTTAGCGCGAACGATTCCACTGCGCTTTACGTCTTGCCCCTTTTAATAAGTAAGTTCAAGAAGCAGTACCCTCGTGTTGCACTCAACATCGTTCGTGCCGAACGCTCCAAGACTCTGGAACTGGTCCTTGATCGCGAAGTGGAGTTTGGAATTGTCTCTTTGCCTGTGAAAGACCCACGGCTTCACGTTGAGATTATTCACGAGGACAGACTGGTGCTTGTAGTACCGGCGGGGCATCCGCTTACCTCTGTCAAATCCGCCACCTTGTCGGATGCAGCGAAGTATGGATTTCTTGTCCCAAAAGAGGGCCGGCGGCGTGAGTTGATCGACCATTTGTTTGTTCAGAACAAAACAGCTCGGCGCATCGCCATGGAAGTTGATTCGAGCGAGTTGCTGAAACGCCTGATTCTTGCGGGTCTAGGGATCAGTTTTTTACCGCGTATCAACGTAATTGACGAACTCAATCAAGGCCGCTTGCAAACTATCGATATAAAAGATGTCAACATACCACGGGACCTCGGGCTAATATCTCGTCATGACATGCCGCTGACGCGTGCCGGCAATACCTTCTTTACCTTTGCCACAGGTAGCGTCCGTCCTTCTCCACACTCGGAAACAGCCGATTAAAAATGCACAGAGTTTAGCCTGCTGCTAAACGTTGGTGAAGTTGCCTCAAAGGAGATTGTGTGGAAAAGATGCGTTTCGCTTTAAGGGTTGCGACTGTTCTTCTTTCCGTGGTCGCCTCACAGGCACAGACAGCACAGCCTGATGGAGGGGGCATTCGTATGGGCAAGCTTCCCCTGGCCTGGAACACAGGAGGCCCGAAGTGCATGGAGATGCCGGAGTGGCAGGTGCACGAGTACAACCCTGACCTGTTCATTCTGAGGCAGTCCGGCTGTACTGACTATGAGAAGCCATTTCTTTATCTGCTCTTCGGAAAAGAGCGAGCCCTGCTCCTCGATACAGGATCGCGTCACGGGAACCTTGTGCCGGCCCTGCAGCATACGGTGCATCAGTGGCTGTTGCGGAATAATCGCACCAGCATCTCTCTGATTGTCGCGCACTCACATTCACATTCCGATCATGTGGCGGGAGATGCAGAGGTACAAGCCCTCAAAGACTCAGCGATGCCGATCGTCTTCCTCCCTGCAACCGTCGAGGCGACGAAGAAGTTCTACGGCATGACAAATTGGCCCGAGGACTCCGGAACGGTTGACCTCGGTGGTCGCATGATTGACGTGCTGGCCATTCCGGGCCACGACACCGTCAGCGTTGCGTTATATGACCGGCAGACAGCAATTTTCTTTACCGGTGACAGTCTCTATCCAGGTCGTATCTACATCCGTGATTTTCCTGCCTTCGCGGCGAGCAACCAACGCATGGTGAGATTCACCGAAGGCAAGTTGGTTGCGCATATTCTGGGCTGTCACATCGAGGAAACTCGCACTCCCTATCTCGACTATCCGGTTGGAACGATCTATCAACCCGACGAGCACGAGCTTTCGCTCTCCCGTGGCGCACTACTGGAGATGCAGTCCACCTTGGAGACGCTCAACGGAACATCGAAGCGGGTAGCTTTGCGAGACTTTTCGCTCTGGCCGACTGGTCCTGCGTTTCGCACAAGCGACCAATCTCAATCAAAGTTCAAGGAGACTCAAGAGTATCAACGCAAACATATGTGGGATCAGAGTCAGCCCTGAATCATTGCCCAAGGCAGAGTCTTGCGGCGAGTTCGCGGCCATTCCTCTTGGGCATGATCACTTCTGTCAAGAAACGAATGTCGCTGGATTTTTCGTTCGCTCGGCAACGAGGGATGCAGTGGTCACGCTGTTATCACTGCAGGCCCACGTGTCGAGAAATTCATAATAACTTGCTTATATTCAATTTCTTGTATTGACAGCGAGGGGGAAGATTTGGAGCCGATGAGCGGAGTTGAACCGCTGACCTCCTGATTACGAATTTGTGAGTAAGGGCGTAAAAATATTGAAAATCAAGAGAAAGTGAGCGTAATAATTGAGCGTAGACTTAAGCTATTGACTGAGCGTAACTTAGATGAGCTTAGAAATGACTGTTCCCCGTTGTACCCCGAGAAAATTTTTCGATAGTGGCGGCTTGACGAGTCGCACACGCAGGAGCGCCGGAGGCTGCTCGAGAGCTTTGCCGCCTCCGATGTCTTCCAGTTGTCGCTGACAGTGCAGTCGGAGGAGGAGATGTATAGGTGGAAAGCGCTGTCCTGACTGGGGACTGGGAGATTTTCGCTTTACCAAGCCCAGTAAACAAGCTGTCGTGTGGGGAGTCGTCTGGTAATGCTCCGCAGAGCCGCAGAGCCGGATATGACTCAGTACAACTTTCGTTCGTACCACACAGGGTGGGTGGGATAGCCGTCCTTTCTGCGACGGGGCATGCTGCTTACGGTGCGTCCTCAGGTTTGGGATCGCGCTTCGATGCGGACAACTTATAGGCAGTTGTTCCACCTGTTGGAGCATCGACAGAAGAGAGTGTGAGAGATGTCCTTTACATTGGAAGGTAGGACAGCCCTGGTTACAGGTGCTGGACGGGGTATCGGCAGGGCCATTGCAAAACGTCTGATTACAGCGGGCGCCAATGTGATGCTTAGCGATATGGACGAAGAGCTGCTGTTGGAAGCGGAAGCCGAATTTGGGCAACCGCAGCGAGTGCGACACTTTACCGGGGACTTGACTGATCCATCGACGCCGGAAGCGGTCGTAGAGGCTGTACTCGGAGCTTTCGGCTCCCTTCATATCATTGTTAACAACGCAGGCTACAGCTGGGACAACGTCATCCAGAAAACGACGGACGAACAGTTCAAGGCCATGCTGGAAATTCACCTGGTGACGCCGTTCCGGATCTTGCGCGCAGCTTCGGCTTACATTCGCGAAGCCGCAAAAAGCGAGTCCAATAACAACGAGCGCGTGATGCGCAAGGTAGTCAACATCACATCCATCGCCGGTACGGACGGCAACCCTGGGCAAGCTGGCTACGCCTCAGGGAAGGCTGGTGCAATCGGTTTGACCAAAACGCTGGCCAAGGAGTGGGGCCGGTATAACGTCAACGTGAATGCTGTTGGCTTTGGCCTGATTGAGACACGGCTTGTGCAGCCGCTCACCGGCGCCGACGCTAACATGGAAATGAATGGCCACCAGATTCGTATTGGCGTCCAACCCAGCATGCTGGAATCCGTGAAGAAAGCCTGTCCCCTCGGACGGCTGGGTACTCCGGAAGAAGCTGCCGGTGCGGTTCTGTTTTTCTGCTCGCCCCTCTCGGACTATGTCACAGGTGAAGTCCTGATTTGTGGAGGCGGGTTCCACTTCTAATTGATTCCGGCACGCCAAGGAAACCGCAATGCTATAGAAGCCCCCGTCGTTCGGCTCCTGGACGCCGGGGGCTCGTTTACCTGGCCTCACTCAACGCTCGGCGATGCTCGCAACCAGAGTTATTCGATGCCGCGTTTTGCTTCGCATCCCTCTGCCTTGAAGGGCTGACCGCTCCGACGCCTGATCGGGCAAGGCCTCGCCAGGAATTCGCTTCGCAAAGCAGTGCTGAAGCGGTGTCATGGAGTGGCAAACAGCAAATATCCGGGCTTCAGCTCACCGACTGGTTTCCCTCTGTCGAGATCACAAAGACTCTTCGAAGCAGGATAGTCTGACGCCCAACTTCTTCGCCAAGGGCTAAATGGATCGGGGAACATGTAGTTGCAAAAGCGCGTTTGTCGGCTTTAGCCGACGTGGCTTGTCTGGATTCTGAGTAAGCTGGGCTCAACAAAGACCACCCCGTAGCGAGTTCAAAATACTTGTCGACCGTATGCCAGGGACTTCGTCAATGTGGCAGCCGGAGTTGCGACTCAGATCTCATTCGCGGACCTGTTTTTTGGGGTATCACCTGTTCACGCAAGAAGAACCGGGCAACTGAGAGGAGCCACAGGATGAGGGAAGTTGTTGTTTTGAGTGCGGTGCGCACCGCTGTCGGGAAATTTGGAGGTGCGCTGAAGGATCTGGCGCCCAGCGAACTGGCTGCAACGGTCACGCGCGAATCCGTACAGCGCTCAGGCCTCTCTCCCACGGAGATTGCCCATGTCGTATTCGGAAATGTAATTCACACCGATGCTAAGGACATGTATCTTGCGCGTGTCGCCGCATTGCGCGGGGGCTTGCCGATCGAAACTTCGGCACTGACTCTCAACCGGCTTTGCGGTAGCGGCCTGCAGGCTATCCTCACCGCCGCGCAGGCGATTGTGCATGGCGATGCTCAAACGGCGGTGGCTGGTGGCACCGAATCGATGAGCCGGGCGCCATACTGGATGAACGGCCTGCGATGGGGAACGCGGCTGAACGACACTGCTGCGGTTGACGCCATGGTGGGTGCATTGACCGACCCGTTCGAGGAAATCCATATGGGTGTCACGGCCGAGAACATCGCTCGCAAGTGGGACATCAGCCGCGAAGCTCAGGATGCGCTGGCCGCTGAGAGCCACCGCCGCGCTCTGGATGCAATCGCAAGCGGTAAGTTTACAGACCAGATTGTGCCCATCGAACTCAAGACCAAGGGCGGCACGATCCAGTTTGCCACCGACGAATCTCCTCGGATGGATGCAACCATTCAAAACCTCACGAAGCTGAAACCTGTGTTTGAGAAAGCCGGCACGGTAACGGCCGGCAATTCATCAAGCATCAACGATGGCGCGGCAGCGGTGGTGCTGATGGAGCGTCAGGCGGCTGAAGAGCGCGAGCTGACGCCATTGGCAAGGTTAGTCGATTACACGGTGACCGGCGTGGAACCTGAGTTCATGGGCATCGGGCCAGTCTCGGCGGTCAGACGACTATTGCAGCGAACCGGACTGACAATCGATCAAATTGATGTATTCGAGGTCAACGAGGCCTTTGCTGCGCAGGCGCTCGCGGTGGCCGGCGATCTCGGCCTCCCCTCTGACAAAACCAACCCGAACGGCAGCGGTATCTCGCTAGGGCATCCACTAGGCGCAACGGGCGCGATCTTGACGGTGAAAGCGCTGCACGAGTTGCGCCGGATCGGTGGCCGCTACGCACTGGTCACCATGTGTATCGGCGGCGGTCAGGGCATCGCCGCAATCTTCGAGGCAGTCAACTCCTAATAAAAAGGATGGACGTCATGAGCACAGTATTTGTAGCAGATCAAGCCGACATATCAGTAGATCCACTTAGCATTCCCACGAAGAAGTCACTCAAGGGCAAAGTTGCCCTTGTCACCGGTGCCGGCCGCGGCATTGGACGTGCAATTGCGATTGCGCTCGCCAGTCAGGGAGCGACAGTCGCCATTAACTACCGGACGAGTGCCGAGAGTGCAGCGTCACTCCGCGATGCACTGCACGAGGCCGACATGGATTGCCTGCTGGTCCAGGGCGACGTGTCGGATGAGGAAGACGCGCGCCGGGTCGTGAAGGATGTGCTTGATTCGCCGCTCAAGCGCCTCGACATCCTGATAAACAATGCCGGGGTCACACGTGACAAATCGGTGGCAAAAATGGTGGGTGACGAATGGGATCACGTGATTAACAATAACCTCAACAGCAACTTCTACTGCACCAGCGCGGCGTTGCCGGCGATGATAGAACAGAAGTACGGACGGATCGTCAGTATCAGTTCGGTGGTGGGGCAGGCCGGCGCCTTTGGCCAGGCGAACTACGCAGCCAGTAAAGGTGCCATCATCGCATTTACCAAATCGCTTGCTCTCGAAGTCGCCAAGCACAACATCACAGCCAATACAATCGCGCCAGGTTATACAGATACCGACATGTTCGCAGAAGTATCTCCGGAGATACGAGAGCGGATCCGCGGGAGAATTCCGCTCGGGCGCTTTGCCCAGCCCGAAGAGATCGCCGCGGCCGTGGCGTTTCTGGTCACCCATGGCGATTACATAACCGGTCAACAGATAAACATCAACGGCGGCTGCTACATGTAGGAGATCAAGAGTAACGCTTGGTGGCCTACAAGGAGACCGCCCAGCGATTGCTAATTGGAGCGGGCGCCGAGCCAGCTTTCGATGTGTGGCCAGGTGTGTTTGTGTGCGCCATTCCCCGCCATTATGCCGATGTGGCCTCCCTTGACGCGGAAGATTTCCTTGTCGGTACTGCTGATCTTGTCAAGGATCGACTCCGATTGGCAGGGCGGAGTGATGTGATCGCCCTCGGCAATCACCGTCAGCAGATTGGCGCGCAGCCGACTCAGATCCACTCGCTCCCCACGAATCAAGAACTCCCCCTTCATCAGCCGATCATTGCGATACAGATCCACGATGAGTTGGTGGAAGGCCCCGCCAGCCATGGGGATAGTGTCTTTGACCCAGGTGTTCATGGCGTGCCAAGCGTCGACGATTTGAGAATTGTCCAGATTGTCCCAGAGTTTTATATAGTTGCTGATGTAGTTCTCAACGGGCTTGAGCGCCTTCGCACCATAGTCAATCATTTCCCCTGGCATGTTGCCGAAGGCAGCGAGGGCCTTGTCGACATCGAAATATTTTTCGTCGGTCCAGCGGCCGAAGGTCAGCTTCTCCTTGTTGGAGAAGTCCAAGGGCGCGGTGAGCAGGATCAGATTGCGCAGGCCATCGTCGGGTCTTAGGGCGGCGTAAATCGTCGTAAGGATGGCACCGATGCACCAGCCAAGCACGCTAACTTCCTCAACGCCGGAGAGAGCCTTAATTTTGCGGATCGCTCTCGGTATGTACTCCAGTGTGTAGTCGTCGAACTTCAGATGCTTGTCCTCTGGACCCGGAACGCCCCAGTCCAACAGGTACACGTCATAGCCGCGCTGCACAAGAAACTCGACAAAGCTGCTGCCTGGACGAAGATCAAGAATGAAAGGCCGGTTCATGAGTGCGAAAATAAGGAGCAAGGGAACTCTATGCCGCTCTTGTTGGGAGACAACAGGAACGTAACGGTAAAGCTTGGCCTTGTTCAGCGTCCACACCAATTCCTTGGATGTCTGGGCGATCGAGGCTTTCGTGGTCATCACCCTGGTGAGAGTCTGTAGGCGTTGCGCAAAAATAGGGTACTGGTCAGTTACAACCTGCACTTGTGCCATTGTCTACTTTGCTCCCTTTTTTGCATTCGGTTGCCTCGGTTTCACCGCAGTCGTTTTTTGAGCAGCGTTCGGTGCTCTACCCCCCGTTTGTCGTGACGGCGCTGTCTGCAGGACTGGCTTTGAAGCTTTCGCCTGCTTCAGAGCCGCAGGGGTTATTGGAACAGTCCGGTGTATGGGATCCGACTGGATGGCCGGTTCAGTTGTCTTGATCCGTTCAGTATGCTGGACAGACTGAGGCCGCATGATCAGCCTTTCAATGCGGTCCAGCTTCGCGTCCATGTCGTCGAGCCGCATCTCAATGTTCGTCAATCGCCCGGCAAGTCCGGAAAAATCTAGGCTGGTCGGCAGGCCGAGCTGCTGGAGTGTCTGTAATATCGTCTTCTCGAAGGTCTCCCTATATGGGGCCGAGAGGGTCAAATAGCTGTCCAACATCGCCCCTGATGCTTGGGCATACCCTTCGGTATTCACTGCCTCGACCATGCTCTTCGACCAGAGATCCAGGTAGGCATCCCGCAGCTCACGAAATGTTTCCATGGGATCAGACTGATTGGTATTTCCCGCTTCAGCTTCACTCATCCATCGCTCCTTAACTCTGGTGCCCCTAAAGGCTACACCCGAAGACAGCCACGAGCGGTGATCGTGAACCGCTCACCTAAAAGCGGCTCACGACTCCGAGCAGTATTCAAGACCGTTACGAAAACAAGCTGCTTACGCGCGCGCCTTAGTCTGCGACGCCTTACCGACGATGTTCAACAACTCCTTTTGGGTTTCGGCGATGGTCTCAACTCCGTGCTGAAACGAAGTAGCGGCTGCTTCGACTGGAGTTCCAGCAACGCCCGATTGTTGTTTGAAAGCGTCAATAGCCGTCTTGGTCTGCGCTGCCGAAAACTCAATTGCTCTCTTCTGCAGTGCAGCAGTGCGTTCTACGGTCTCCTGCGCCAGCGCGGTCACGCCGTCAGTTGCTTTGGAGACCGAATTGACGCGCTCCTTGGCAATGCCTGCCAACGTTTGGCTCTGCTCCACGGCCAGATCAATTGCGCCCTTTTGCAAATCCGCATACTGTCCGAAGGTGGTAGCGGCCAGGTCCAGGATGAAGAGTCCCGGTGCGCCCGGCGTTCCCTGACCAATCTTCTTCCAGGCGTCAATCGCTTCGGCGTTGTGTTGCTGTGCCAGGTCGAGAATCTTCTTTTGTGTCTCGGCAAGGCGCTCCACACCCTTCGTGTACAGCGTTGCGATGCTATCCACTATTTCCGTTTGCTTAGCGGCAGACGTGAAACTCTGAGTAGTGCTCATAGAGTCCTCCTTAGGACTTCATGCTGCGATTTGTGCTGCAATGCAGCATTTCTCTGAGAATACTCCACCTTGAAGTCTTGTCAAGGGGATAAAATCAAAAATAAATATGGCCCCGAAGATCATCCTCATCAAGAAATATGAAAACCGGCGCCTCTACGATACAACCAACAGCCGGTATGTAAACCTCGACGAGGTAGCCCAGATGCTGCAGCGTGACGAGGACGTACAGGTTGTCGATGCCACGACCGGCGAAGACATCACGCGGTTGATATTGACGCAAATCATCGTAGAAGACGCCAAGACAACGAATTCCGACTTCCCGCTCGATGTTCTGCGCCAAATGGTGATCGCCTCGGGGCGAGCCGGTCAGGAAAGTACCCTCAAGTATATGAAGGCAATCCTTGATCTTTACCAGAACACTTTCCGCTTGATCTCCCCAGCCGTAAATCCCTTCGGATTTTATCCGCCGCAACCGGAGGAGCACCGTGAAGCCGCGGGTGTGCCTCACGCTTCCGGGGCCGACCATGTCGCGCAAGGCTCCCAGACACCTGATGCGGCGAAGTCCGAAAACGAGGAAGTGGACGAAATGAAGCGCCGACTGGCCGAACTGGAAGAGTTGGTTTCGAAGCTTGGCCCCAAGAAAGCCGCGCGCAAGAAGAATCCAGCCACGCGCCGGCGTCCGCGCCAAGTACCGTAAGACGGTGAGCGACCTCCGCACCGTATCAAGAGCCGGATCATTGATGCTACTCGAGGTCCGCATACGCTGAAGTTGTCAGGAATTCTTGAAATTCTCCTTCCGAGAGGACCAACAAGAGATCCGCCGCGCGCTGGAACTTCGAAGCCAAGAATGAAGCCTCGCCCATCTTTCGATTTGTGTCATCGAGAATCTGTCCCAGCGCGTCCGCAACTAGCTGCATGGTGACCTTGCGACCATCCTCCAGCCGAGCAGAGTAACGAATCCACTGCCAAAGCTGCGCGCGTGAGATCTCAGCCGTTGCGGCGTCCTCCATCAGGTCATAGATCGGCACACAGCCAGCCCCGCGCAGCCAGGATTCGATGTACTGCAGCGCCACGTCGATATTCCGATGGAATCCCTGCTCCGTGATACGGCCTTGCGGTAGGGCGAGTAGATCCTGTGCAGTTACGCGAGATTGATGATCTGTTGGCATGCTGATCTGGTTGGCGTCCTTCATATGCTCGTCAAAGACGGCGCGCGCGATGGGAACCAGACCAGGGTGCGCAACCCAAGTGCCATCATGCCCGGCCTGCACCTCACGGAGCTTATCCTGGCGTACGCGTTCCATGGCTTCTTCGTTTGCTTTGGGATTGTTTCGAATAGGAATCTGCGCAGCCATGCCTCCCATGGCATGGATGCCGCGTTTGTGACAGGTATGGATTAGCAATTCGACATAGGAACGGAGGAATGGCTGCTCCATCGTAATGCCGCCTCGCTCCGGCAACATGTGATCCGGAAGGTTTCTGAATTTCTTGATGAAGCTGAAAATGTAGTCCCAGCGACCGCAGTTCAGGCCTGCCGAGTGGTCGCGCAGCTCATAAAGGATTTCATCCATCTCGAATGCGGCAGGGATTGTTTCGATCAGCACGGTAGCACGAATCGTGCCCTTCGGAATTCCCAGATATTCCTGCGCAAAGAGGAAGACGTCATTCCAAAGCCGGGCTTCCAGATGACTTTCCATCTTGGGCAAGTAGAAATACGGAGCAGTATTTCGTTGAATCAGCGTCCGGGCGTTGTGGAAAAAATACAGGCCAAAATCGAATAGCGAGGCGGACATCGCAGAGCCAGCTACACGGAGATGTTTCTCGACCATGTGCCACCCGCGGGGCCGAACAAAGAGCACCGCTGGACTCGTGCCCAACTCATAGAGCTTACCTTCCGGCGAACGATAGCTGATCGCGCGCCGGTTAGCATCCCGCAGGTTTAGCTGCCCCTCGACACAGTTGTTCCATGTTGGTGCATTGGAGTCCTCGAAGTCGGCCATGAAGACATTTGCACCGGAATTGAGCGCGTTAATCACCATCTTGCGCTCGGGTGGGCCGGTGATCTCCACACGCCTGTCAAGTAGATCGCCGGGAATTGGGGCTACTGTCCACTTCGCTTCCCGAATGTGACGAGTTTCCTCCAGGAAATCCGGCACCTGGCCAGAATCGAATTTGGCCTGCCGAATAGCTCGTGCCTTTAACAGGTCCAGGCGGCGTGCCTCAAAGTTGAGGTTAAGGGACTCAAGAAAAGCCAATGCTTCTGGCGTCAGAATCTCCTGGCCGGGACCAGTGAAAGACAACTCACGTTCAACGATTTCGATTGCGGAATTCATCACGTCCCCTTTTAGTGCTAAAGCTATGTTGCAAGTCTTTTAGTGCCAAAACTGCGTTGCAGTCAAGGGCGGGCTCGGTTAGATCAATCAGCCATTCCAGATGCAGAGGTGGCCGAATTGATTGACTCGTCAAACGGCAGGACTTCGAATTGTTCTTCTTCGGTTGAACCCGGAAGCGCACGGATCGAGGTCTGTCCGGAGGCGATCACGGTAGCCAGCTCGTCAAAGTAGCCTGTCCCGACAAAGCGTTGATGCTTGACCGCCCCATATCCGTACTTCTCTGCCATCTCGAATTCGCGCTGCTGCAGGCGAGAGTAAGCTGACATCCCTGTGCGCGCGTATTCATGGGCCAGCTCGAAGATAGATAGATTCAGGGAGTGGAAGCCGGCGAGCGTAACAAACTGGAACCGGTAACCCATAGCTCCCAGTTCTCGTTGGAAGCGCGCGATGTCCCTTTCGCTTAACTTGGATTTCCAGTGAAACGATGGCGAGCAATTGTATGCCAGCAGTTTTCCCGGAAATTCTTCATGAATAGCCTCAGCGAAACGCCGCGCCTCTTCCATGTTTGGCTGGGAAGTTTCGCACCAGACTATGTCAGCGTACGGCGCGTAGGCCAAACCACGCGAGATGGCGGCATCCAGTCCACCTCGGAAGGCGAAGAATCCCTCGACCGTCTGCTCCCCGGTCAGGAAAGGCCGATCAACTGGGTCGCAGTTGCTGGTAATGAGCTTTGCAGCATCAGCATCCGTTCGCGCAATCAAGACGGTCGGAACATCGAGTACATCCGCGGCCAGGCGTGCTGCAACAAGCTTTTGCACAGCATCTCGTGTCGACACAAGGACTTTGCCGCCCATATGGCCGCACTTCTTCGCAGAAGACAACTGATCTTCGAAGTGTACGGCGGCCGCTCCTGCTTCGATCATGCCCTTCATCAATTCGAAGGCATTGAGTACGCCTCCAAATCCAGCTTCCGCGTCCGCCACGATCGGCAGCATCCAGTCGACCGAGTTCGAGCCCTCACTATGGGCAATCTGGTCAGCACGCAGCAGCGCACTGTTCAAAGCCCGCACCACGCTTGGAACACTATTCGCCGGGTACAGGCTCTGGTCGGGATACATCTGTCCGGCCAGATTAGCGTCAGCCGCCACCTGCCAACCGCTCAGGTAGATCGCCTTCAGCCCCGCCTGAGCCATCTCCACCGCCTGGTTTCCGGTGAGTGCGCCAAGTGCAGGGATGTAAGCCTCCTGGTGCAGAAGGCGCCAGAACTTCTCCGCACCTGCGCGGGCAAGCGAGTACTCGACTCGTACTGTCCCGCGCAGTCGATTCACGTCTTTCATCGAGTACGTGCGTATGATTCCGCCCCATCGGGGCGAATTCCAATCGTTGGTTGTGTATCGCTGGCTCATGTCGTTCTCCTCCGATGTATCTGGCGCGTGCGGTGTTACTTGTTGTGCGAGTAAAACCCACAATGTCGTTGTGATCAAGTGGAGTCGTCCGATTCGGACAGATGGACAAATCCGTCTATATCTAAGATCTCGATACGCTGCCAGCTTCGAGCAGAACAATCAGGAAGTAATGTGGGTAGATACATACTTGAACGACCCCAGGATTTTCTGGAGCCGTGGTTCGCGCAAACTATTTCTCGACCGCAACGGATTAGAGACCTAGAATTGGGACCGATGTCTCTTGGACTACAGTTTCTGACGAAGCTAACCGCGGCGCTCAAGAGCCGGCAAATAGCCAAAGGGATAAACATGCTTACACAGGAGGAGGCATGGATAAGACTGGATCCCAGGAGCGCGCATTCGGCTGAACTACTGCTTTGCATCGTACAGTGGGTCGATGCTGGGTACAGGAACTACGAGCTTATCGATCTACTACTGAAGAGATTCTCGCCCGCATTGCGCCGCAGGATGCCGTTCGGGGATTACTTCAGGTTGCGTATGGTTGAAGCGTTCCGCGCACTGTCCGCCGAGGACGCCGACACGGCCACCGAGATACTGGAGGTTGTCCTCAAGCCCGAGAGAGAGCTCGCGGATGAAAAGCTGATGGCCCTCGCGCACTTCTGGAAGGCACGGTCGCATCGCAAGAAGGGTGAATATGACATGGCGCTCCACCACATTGTGCAAGCTCGCAGTCTGACCCAGAAGACTTCCGAGGAAACCATGTTCACCGCGGTCATCCAGATCCAGGAAAGCTGGCTCTTGTTTCAGAAGGGGCTGCATAAAGAGTCATTGCAGCTGTTGGGTCACGCCGAGGCAGTATTGAAAACAACTGACTATGACTTGGCGCTGGGCAATATTGAGTCCGCCCGTGGCCGGATCGTACGTAGAGCGGGACAATACACAAAGGCGCTCGCACATTTTGACCGGGCCATTGCAATCTATTCGGTACAGCATTCGGACCATCGAAATCTCGCCCGGACATTGGTGAACTCTGCGTATACGAAACGGCTCCTCGCGCTGCAACTTCGGAAGCGGATCGACGCACGAGCCCGTAGGCCTGACAGATTGCGAGGTGACGCCGAATCTGCTGGGACTGAACGCGGTCGCGGCAATCTCCACGCCCGGTATAACGAGATTTGCCGGGAGGCACTGGAGCAGTTGGGACGCGGCATGGAGATCTACGCACTGCATGGGTATTCAAGCGGCATCGGATCGGTGCTCGTGAACGCCGGGCATTTGCACGTGGATAGTGGAGATATTGAACGTGCGGCTCAGGAAGCGCTTGAAGCCTACAAACTTGCAGTGAAAAAAAATGACCAGATACTGATGGCCAGGGCTCGCATGCTGCAAGCTGCCACTGAGAATGCACGAGTCGATGAGCGACTTGGAGAGGATAAAGATATTGAGGTTCATGCCGATACTGCGAAGCAATACTGCGATGAGGCCATAGCACTTGCACAACACACACAGAACCGCCGGCTGCTGGCGGGCGCTTACATTATGCGGGGCATGACGGCCGCGAGCGACTTCTTTCAGGAATGGGATGTGGCCAATGAGTGTGCGGCCGCCGCTTCCGCTCTGCTCGGACCGGAAGATCGAGATCACTTGTTCGAAGAACTCTCTGTGTTGAAGACGCTGGTCCTGCGAGTCTGTGGCATTAATGACACACTCCGTGCATGGTCGGAAGGCGTGTTGAGCGATAAGACCTTCCAGCAAATTACTGAAGAGTTCGCGGAGATTGTTATCCCTAAAGTATGGATGCGCGAGAACAAGAGGATCTCCCGCGTGGCCGAGCGCCTCTCCATCTCCCCCAAAAAGGTGCGTCGCGTCCTCCGCAATGCGGGCCTATTGGATCGTCAATAGATAACCCGGTGCATTGGGGTGTACAAATGGTCGGGCGCTACCGCCCGTAATTGCTAAGCCGCGTGTCGGCTTTAGCCGATTTAGATTGCGTAGACTTTCGATATGATGCCCGCATGATGGCGACTCGCAACGAGCTTAAGAACTTCATCGATCAGATGCCAGAGCACAGCGTCAAGTCCGTACATCAGGTGCTGAAATTTCACCTTAATCGTCTCTTGCCCTCCGAGGAAGAGGGGGGATGGGATCGCCGGGCGGAAAACTCTCACGAGCAGGTTGCTGAGCCGAGCGACTGAAGTAATTGTGCGCATCAGGAAAGACTCGGCCCATCACGGGGCTCGCAGAAAACGCAAGCGTTGAAAGATCTCGCTCATACGAGCTTTGGCCATTCCGGGGTTGCTGCACCGGTTTGTGGTCCTTCTTGGACAGTCAGCTTTCGACCAGGCGCGTGGAGTAAGCCTTTGGTCTTAAGCTCTTTGCGGCCAGTTCCAGTAAGCACCTGTCGAATGAGCGGAGGGCAACTTGGCCGGAGATCAATAGCCTCCACCTAAACGACTGTCGCTTTCTTTAAATGCTGTTCACTGCTGTTCCTTGTGCTCACGTTCGCCTTGGCTGTCTCACGTTTCACAGTCTCGGTGACCTTCAGAAGGTCCGCGTTGGTCGAACGATCATTCCCATCTATAGGTGGTCCAGCAGTTCAGAGAGAGAGATTTCAAAGCCGAGGGCCACCACTTCTACCAGCGAGAGCGTCATGGACTTACGGCCTCTCTCTACGTCACTGATGTGGCTCCGGTCAATGCCGAAATGGATGGCCATATATGACTGCGTCCACTGGCGCTCTTTGCGCAGATTGCGCATGCGTGCGCCAAAGCGGGCATCGATATGCGGCACATGTCGGTTTATAGATGAGCATGCGTTCGTTGAAGTAGACCCGTTAGCTTCACGTTGCCTGAGTCTTTCATCTCTGGCCATACAGCACCTCCAGGTTCACTTGTTGCTCGATTAGATCCAGGGAGGAATCGACAACATCAGCTTTGCTGAATTGACTGTTTTATGGATAGCCTTACTAATGTCTGAATGACTGTGAGACGTCGAACGGAGGTAATGAGTTGTTTCACGCTGTCATGAGATGTGTGAATAAATAAAGGAGAGGCTATCGCCAGAGCTTCCCTGATCTGGATAACTGACCGCAATAGCGGTCGCATCTGGATCAGCATGGAAATTGAGATCTCCACCGCGGGCAGCGGAGTGGGCTTTGAGCCTTCCAGATCGGGACATTGCGGGGACACCACAAGAAATGGGAATTGACTTATGTTTAGGACTCCTGAAGGTGACCAAGGCGAAGTTCGCATACAGCCGGTGATGGATTGACACAACTCACGGAGTTCGAAATCGATAGCGAAGTCGCTCTGATCCAGGAGCCTCACTGGAGCTACTCGGTGCGCAAGCCCCTTTGTACGAGATGCAAACATCGGGTATACGGAAAGGGTATACGAAAGTAAGACTACTACTCGTCTGAGACCTGAACCGAAGACCCTGAAACCGAAAGGTTCGAGTCAGGAGCGTGGGAACAGAAAGCCGATTTGGACCGGAACAATACTGGAACATCGACGGGCCGAGAACGGCTCAAACAGTCCTAAAACCATCCTGGATAGACTTCGATCTAAACTTCATTCCATCACCCACATACGCTGATTCCAAATCGCTTAACTCTATTGGAACGCGGCCTGATAGGCTGGCATTGCTCATTCGAGCACGTCAACAGCCGCATTCCAGGGGACTTAGCGGCGGTAAGAGAAGGAGTCCAAACGCGCGAACAGTAAACGAACGTCGTCGATCCAAAATCGATGGGGGACCAGTTCATTCGTGCTCATCATCACCTCGAATACGCCAAACTCCGGCTATCCAGCAGCAGGCCGGTCATGATCCTCTTGTCTTCTGGGCTTACCCAGCGGGTAGTCGTCGTCGGCCCAGGCATTGGGGTTCAATCCCGCCGGATTGGAAGATGGCCGTGTTCAGGGTGACTCGGTTCTCTGCTGCGGCCGATTGTTCCGGTGTGGTGGGAATTCAGGCTGACTAAGGAATAGGTTCGCCCACAAGGCCAATCAGTCATCAAGACCCATCTTCACCGTTGCCATCCCGGCAATGCGTGCGACGAGAGCGCGAGGAAGCAGCCTGGGTAACCAAGATGCGATTCGGACAGACATTCGTCCCGGGTAGGCGACGGCTCGCCTTTGGTCAAACGCTTCCAGTGTTCTTCTGACGACTGATTCCGAACTGTCCATGTCCTTTGGCGACAGGTGGGTTGAGGTGCCCTCGAAGAAGCTGGTCGCCGTTGGGCCCGGACAAGTCGCCATTACGTGAACGCCCCTTCCGGTGAGTTCGTGGTGAACAGCCTCGCTGAAGTGGAGGACGAAAGCTTTGGTCGCAGCGTAGGTCGCCATGTAGGGGAGAGGCTGAAAGCTGGCGTTCGAGGCAACATTGATAATGCCGCCTTTGCCTCGGGCAGCCATTGCTGTGCCGAAGTGATGAGTGAGAGCCACCAGCGCCTGCACATTCACCTCAATTTCAGCTTGTTCCTGCTTGGGATCATGTGAAAGGAATTCGCCGCTCAGACCGAACCCTGCATTATTGACGAGAAGGTCCACTTGAATACCGCGACGTTCAAGCTCTTCCGCGATTGTTTGAGGGCTGCTGGGATCAGCCAGATCAATGCTGAGAATGGTACGCCGAACCTTGTATTTCGCGTAGAGGCGCGTGGACAGGGCGTTCAATTCGTCTGTGGAGCGGGCCACCAATACCAAGTTCATCCCGCGCTCTGCAAGGGCCTCTGCGAATGCCGTCCCGAGACCCTTCGAAGCACCGGTAACAAGTGCTGTTGAACCACTGTAATCAAACATAGGTTTCTCCTACGGACACTGATTTCGGTTGATCGCCATTCATCTCGTGTCCTCACTTATGCGTATAACAACGCACGTTTCCTTAGATGTGACAACTATCGTTGTCGATTCACATGAAATCTGAGAGAGTGGTAAAAGGCATCCCTTTTGAGACGCATGAATCCTCACCGCTGCGGCCTCATCAGTTGATCCAGTCCTGACAATAGTTTTCGGGGGTAGAGCGTGAAGCAATGGTCTTTAGACAATCCGAAGGCGGCTCTGATGGAGCAAAAGCGCACAGCTATTGTGGCTGCGGCGAGGCGGGCGTTCTTGGATAGCGGTTATTCCCAGGCTTCGATGGACGGTATCGCAGAGTCTGCGGGGGTTTCGGTCAAGACAATCTATCGCCACTTCGAGAACAAGGATGAGTTGTTCAGCGCCGTGATGCAGGCGGTATGCCACGACAACGGAGTTCCATCCGGAGAACAGAACGTAGCATCACTCGCTTTGAGGTACCGGTGGTTTGACAATGCTTCCAGGCAGGGTCTAACGGCGGGAGGGAAAGAGTATCTCGACCATGTGCTCTCGGAGGAGCAGCTGTCGCTTTATCGCGTAGTGACCCGAGATGCGCATCGTTTTCCTGAACTCGGTCGGCGATATCAAAGGGAAGTGGTGAGCGGAAGGACCGAGATATTTGTGAAGTACATTGACCGTTGCGCGCGAACCAACAAGTGGAAGGTCAAGAATCCGCATTATGCCGGAAACGTCTTTGAGACGCTGCTTCGGGCCGGCCTCTTTGAAGAGGTGCTACACGGGATAAGTACGTTTGAAAAGAAGCACGTCGTCGCACATGCTCGCTCGGTTGCGAACGTTATGTGGAAGCTGATGCAGGCTGAGATACTCTGAGCGCCGATCTTGAGTGCTTTGCCTCGATGTCATTCAATGATCATCTAGGGCGGCGACGAAAGGAATCACACGCTTTCCTGCTGCGGACAGTTCTTAGGCCCGAATCGAATCCAGAATGAAGTTCAGGGTCTTGCGCAAACTCTCCCGATATGAGGTGGGCGTGTGATGTCGATCAAAAAGCGAGTTTTGCGCAAAGCTAATGATGATATGCGCTACATCTTCAGAGCTGGCCGAAGATCTCTGCAAATTGAACTCAGCATTCTGAATGCCCTGTTGCAGAAGGCCTATCAGTATTTCCTCTCCATGACGTAGGCATTGCTGCACGAAACCGTTGCCAAGCTTGAGATTTGCCTCAAAGACCTCATGGCCACTTGCTGTGCCGTGGACGATGTCGGAGCTTGCGCCGTACTGCGCCATGATCATCGCGTGGATTCGTTCTGCGGCAGACCCTTCCTTCGCGGCGGCGGTCTCAGCAAGGCTCCGAGAGTATGCGTGGAATCGCTCCAGGCCGGCGACAAACAGGTCTTCCTTGCTCTTCCAATACAGATAGACGGTGGCGCGTGCTAATCCCGCTTCTTCTGCGACATCATTAATAGAGGTCCGGCGATAACCGAAATTACTAAACCTCTGTATCGCCGCTACGAGAATTTTCTCTCTCGTATCTTCGGATTTGGTCCTTCCAGGCTCTTCCACCGTATCAATGATGCCACTTCCCCTGATTGATCGCGAAATCAAAGTTGTCGTATGCCTCACAGGTACCAAAGACGTGCGTCATAATTTAATAGACAATATAGACTAAATATGACATTTCGTCTATATTGTCGTGATGAACACCTCGCGAGGGCATTGGCCATGCCTGAGGAGCGCACCGGTGATGGAGGAGAGCGGACTCATGATCAGCAGGCACTTGATGCGCATTTGTTTCCTGGCAGCCATCCCTTCTTTCATAGTCGCGATGGTAGCGCCAGGACAAGAGCGAACCTCCGTTGACGTACTCACGCTGGATCGAGCGATCGAATTGGCGCGAGCCAACAATCGCAAGACAAAGCTGGGCAAGTTCGACATCGACAGGCAGCGAGAGGCCTCAGCCGAAGCCAAAACGCAGTACTATCCCCGCTTCGACACGTATTTACTTGCTACCGAACTTCTGCAACCGCTGGACTTCACCATCAAGGCGGGCCAATTGGGCACATATCCCTCGACGGGTCCGATTCCGGGCAGCAACATCAACCTGCACACTCCCGCCCGTCCAATTGCCGTAGCGTCGATTACAGCCACGCAGCCGATTACGCAGATTCCTCGAATCCGCTTTTCCGTCGCTGAACAGCGATTGAACGAAGATCTGAGTCGTCAAACCTACTCGCAACGGGACCAGCAAGTTGTGAGCGATGTCCGGCGTGCCTACTACTCTCTGCTCCAGTCTCAAAGCCAAGCCGAATCCCAGCGCGCAACCATCCACTCGCTTGAAGAGCTTGACCAGCTGACTGAACGCCGGCTTCTGCAAAGAGCCGTTCTCAAAGCGGACAGCCTCCGCGTCAAAGCTGAAGAAGCAAAAGCCAAATACCAACTTCTGGTGATTGAGGACGCACTTTCTGACCGGAAAGAAGCGTTGAACCGGCTGCTTGGCAGAGACCTTCTCATCGAGTTTTCGGTGCAGCCGGTGTCTTCCGCTCTGCCGGAAGAGTTGGATTTGCAAGCGGCTCGAAGGCTCGCGTTAGCGCAGCGCCCCGAGATCAAGATCGCTTCTATCAAGCAGAATCAAGCGGATCTGGAGACCAAGATCGAGAAGACTCGATACTTGCCCGACATCTCTATTCAGGCCAACTATCTGACCCCGGCGGGCATCAACTTCCTCCCGCAAAATATCGGTGGCATAGGGGCACTCCTCACCTGGCAACCCTGGGACTGGGGGCAGAAGCGCCACAATATAGCCCAGAAAGTCATCGCGGAACACGAAGCGACTCTCACCGCAGAAGATGCGCGAGACCAAGTTCTCCTGGATGTGGACTCGCAGTTCCGCAAGCTGCGCGAAGCGAGAGCACAGCTTGGAGTGGCGGAGAGTGCTCGTGATGCAGAACAAGAGAGATTTCGCAACCAAACCGACGCTTACTCGCAGCAGGCAATTCTGCTTAGCGATCTGCTGCAGCGGGAGGCGTCAGTCGCAACTGCAGAAGACCAATACCGACAGGCTTTGCTTGCGTTCTGGACGGCGCGAGCTGACTTTGAAAGAGCTTTGGGTGAGGAGTAGTACCTTGATTCCGATCAACTCACAGACACGATCACGCCGCACAGCGACAGCAGCCTCAGCGGTTGTTCTCCTGGCGACAACCATCCTCGGCGGCTGCCATCACGAATCTGCCTTGCCGCCCAAGCCACCCATCGCCGTCCGTCTGGCCGACGTGACTCTGTATCAATCAACCGAAGGTCTGCGATACTCCGCCTCCCTCATTCCGTATGCTCAGGTCGATCTTGCTTTTCGGACCGCCGGTTACATTACCGAGGTTAAGCAGATCAGGTCAGCCGATGGCCGCACTCGCGATATTGGGACAGGAGATTACGTCACAAGGGGAACTGTGCTGGCACAGATACGGCCACAGGACATGAAGAATCAGGCGGACGAATCCGGTGCGCAGGTCGATGCTTCCGTCGCACAACATACTCAGGCCGAACAGGACTTCAACCGAGCCAAAGCACTTTACGCCACGCAAAGCTTGACCAAGCCCGACTACGATCAGGCGCAGGCCCGCTTTGATGCGACCCTCGCGGCTGTGAACCAGGCAAAAGCAGCTTTGCGTCAGGCGCAACTTTCGTTAGGCGATTCCGATCTAAAGGCTCCCCTCTCTGGGCACATCCTCGCAAGAAACATTGATGTTGGGACTCTGGCATCACCGTCGGCAACCGCCTTCACCATCGCCGATATTAGCGCGGTAAAGGCGACGTTTGGTGTGCCAGAGGATACCCTCAATCTTGTTCATCTCGGCCAGCCCCTTACGCTTCAAATGCAGAATGACACTGCTCAGTATGCCGGACGCATCACAAGCATCTCCCCCAGCGCTGATGCGCGAAGCCGTGTGTTCACCATCGAAGTCACGCTCCCAAACCGTCAGAACTCTCTACGACCGGGGATGATTGCCTCTGTAGAGCTTGGTGGAAAACGCGAGGCTTCCCAACCCTCAGTCGCCTTGAGCGCCATTGTCCCTTACCCAGGGGAATCGGGACAGTTCGCAGTGGTCCTTGCCGAGCAGCAGTCCGGCCAGTGGAAGGCACACGTCCGCCGGGAGGCGATTCTCTTTCAGTGATTCCGTAGGTAGACCGAGAGACAATGGCACATAAAAGCGATCCGGAAAAAATCGAACAAACGAAGAACGTTCCGCGATTTTTCGTAGAACACCCACAGGTTTCCTGGGTGCTACTGGTCGGCGTTCTCATTTGGGGCTGGTTCGGCTACAAGTCCATGCCCCAACGCAAAGACCCGAACATCCCAGTCAGAGTTGCCGTCGCCAGTTGTTCATGGCCGGGCGCGACGGCTCAACAGGTCGAGCAACTGATAACGCGGCCGATCGAAGACACCGTCGCACAAAACAAGTGGATCCACGCTGGAACGTCTGCGGACTTTGGTGTCAGGTCGATCTCCCTGCCTGGCTACGCCTATGTCTACGTCCAACTCGTTGACAACGTGGATGACCTGAAGCGCCAGTTCAGCGACATCAATCTGAAACTCAATGCACTGAACGGCCAACTTCCACAAGGCGCGGGACCGATTACTTTTCAGAGCGACTTCGGAGATACGGCAGCATTGATGCTGACCGTCGCGAGCCCGAAGGCGGACTCCGTAGAGATCAATCTCCGCTCGCAGTCCATTCAGGCAGCGATCCGCTCGGCTCGCGCCACCAAGAAGACCACGCCGCGTGCGAAGCCAGTCACCGTAATTTACCCGTTCCCCGAATCAGTTTCGCCGCGAGCGGTCGCAGGTGGTGCCGCACTCTTCGAGAGAGAGGCGATACAAGCCGGCGTGCTAAGCAAGACCACTCAGATTCAGGGAACGGGTTTCATTGGTCTCGACGGCACAAGCAGTCAAGATGACGCGTCGATCCAGACGTTTATCCAGCAATTCTTCGCGAACCAAATACAGCCATCGGAATTGCATCCCGATGCCTGGAGCCCCATCATCATTCACGATCCGGCGGACACATTCAAGAAGTTGTCCGACGTTGCAGGCGACAAATACAGTTACGCCGAGCTGGATGACTTCTCCGATCTCATCGCCCGTACCCTGCAGGGCGCTCCAGAGACGTCGAAGGTAGAGCGTCGAGGCGTGCAGCAGCAGACAATTTATCTGGAATTCTCCCAGGATCGGCTCGCCGCCTACGGGCTCCAGCCTGCCGATCTCGGCAAG
>WNFI01183091.1_pt2 | contig 23338 bp, 22 predicted proteins | sample 5400471 | NCBI WGS metagenome assembly WNFI01 (sample SAMN13153348, study PRJNA577476) | soil metagenome | isolation source: 100 cm saprolite on Douglas fir-dominated hillslope | place: USA:California | collected 2013-09-17
CCATCCACTGGGCGCGTGAGAGCTCCGCCGTGAGCGCTTCCGAGCTGCAGGGCTGGATGACCGACGGGCTGCAGGCGCTGCTGAAATCCGCCGCCGCCATGGGCGGCACGGTGGCGCTCGGGGCGATCGGCACGCTGGTTGGCTTCTTCATGATGCTCTTCCTCCTGTTCTTCTTCCTGCGCGACGGGCGGGCGATGCTCGAGGGCGCAACACGCCTCGTCCCGGTGGAGGCGAAGCGCCGGGCGCGGCTCCTGAAGTACCTCGCCGAGGTGACGCGCGCGGTCGTGTTCGGCTCGGCCGTGACCGCCCTCATCCAGGGCGCCTTCGTCGGCGCCGGCTTTGCGCTCGTGGGTCTGCCCTCGCCCGTGGTGTTCGGCGTGCTCGCCATGATCGCGGCCTTCCTGCCGGCGGGGGCGGCGATGGTGCTGACTCCGGCGATCCTCTACCTCGGCTTCACCGGGCGCTGGGGCGCGGCGATCTTCCTCGCCTTCTGGACCGCCGCGCTCTGGATCGGGGAGAACGTGCTGCGCCCGCTCCTCACGGCGCACCACGCGCAGGTCTCGACGCTGGCGATCTTCGTGGGCGCGATCGGCGGCGCGGCCGCCTTCGGCATTCTCGGGCTCGTCGTGGGCCCGGTGCTGCTGTCTTTCGTGGTGGCGCTCGCGCGCTTCGCCGAAGAGGCCTGAGGCACGAGGGCGGCCGAGCGCCGCGCGGAGCGGCGCGGGCCGCGAGGCGCGGGCCGCCCGTGGCGGCTTTCCCGTAGAATTGCGCCCTTCTTATGGACGTGTCGCTCATTCTCGATCCCCTGAACGAGGCGCAGCGGGCCGCAGTCACCGCGCCCGCCGGCCCGGTGCTGGTGCTCGCCGGGGCGGGCAGCGGCAAGACGCGCGTCCTCACGCACCGCATCGCCTGGGTGATCGAGGCGCTCGGCGCTTCCCCGCACTCGATCCTGGCGGTGACCTTCACCAACAAGGCGGCGGGGGAGATGCGCGCGCGCGTCGAGCGGCTGCTCGGCCTCCCGGGGGCGGCGCTGTGGATCGGCACCTTTCACGGTACCGCGCACCGGCTGCTGCGGCTGCACTGGCGCGAGGCGCGCCTCCCGCCGGGCTTCCAGATCCTCGACGCCGAGGATCAGCAGCGCCTCATCCGCAAGGTGATCAAGGCCGCCGAGCTCGACGAGGCCCGCTGGGCGCCGCGCGAGGTGCAGTGGTTCATCAACTCCAACAAGGACGACGGCCGCCGCCCACAGCACCTGAAGGACGACAACGACCCGACCCGCCGCCAGCTCATCAGGCTCTACGCGGCGTACGCAGAGGCCTGCGAGCGCACCGGGGTGGTGGACTTCGCAGAGCTGCTGCTGCGGGCCTTCGAGCTGTGGCGCGATCACCCCGGGCTCCTGGCGCACTACCAGCGGCGCTTTCAGCATGTACTGGTGGATGAGTTCCAGGACACCAACGCGATCCAGTACGAGTGGCTGCGCCTCATTGCCCCGGCCGCCGCGCCGGGCGAGAGCGGCGTGGGCCAGCCGTTCGTCGTGGGCGATGACGATCAATCCATTTTTCGCTTCCGGGGCGCGCGTGCCGAGACACTGCTGCAGTTTCGCCGGGATTACCCGCAGGCGGCGCTCCTGCGCCTCGAGCAGAACTACCGCTCGACCGCCACGATCCTGGAGGCGGCCAACGGCGTGATCGCCCACAACGCGAGCCGCCTCGGGAAGAACCTCTTCACCCAGGGGGCGCGCGGCGAGCCGATCCGGCTCTACACCGCCTTCAACGAGCGCGACGAGGCGGAGTTCGTCACGCACCGGATCCGCGAGCGCGTGGCGGGCGGGGGCGCGCGGCGCGAGATCGCGATCCTCTACCGCTCCAACGCCCAGTCGCGGGTGTTCGAGGAGGCGTTCCTCTCGGCACGCGTGCCCTATCGCGTGTACGGCGGACTGCGCTTCTTCGAGCGCGCGGAGATCAAGGACGCACTCGCGTACCTGAGGCTCCTCGCCAACCCGAAGGACGATGGCGCCTTCGAGCGCGTCGTGAACCTGCCGACGCGCGGGGTGGGCGCCAAGAGCCTGGAGCTCCTGCGCGCGCAGGCCCGGGAAGCCCGCTCCTCACTCTGGGAAGCGGCCGCCTCTGCAGGGGGCGCGGGGGCGCTCACCGGGAAGGCCGCCGGCGCGCTCCAGGACTTTCGCGCCCTCATCGAGCGGCTCGCCGCCGAGACCCGCTCGCTCACCCTTCACGAGCAGGTCGACCAGGTGCTGAAAGCGAGTGGCCTCATCGAGCACTACCGGCGCGAGAAGGCCGAGCGCGGCGAGGCGCGCGTCGAGAACCTGGAAGAGCTCGTGAGCGCGGCGCGCGGCTTCGCGCCGGAGGGCGCAGAGCTCCCACCCCTCGAGTCGTTCCTCGCGCACGCGGCGCTCGAGTCCGGCGAGGGCCAGGCGGATGAGTGGGAGGACTGCGTGCAGATGATGACGCTGCACAGCGCCAAGGGGCTCGAGTTCCCGGTGGTGTTCCTCACGGGGCTCGAGGAGGGACTCTTCCCGCATCAGCGCTCGCTCACCGACCTCGACAGCCTGGAGGAGGAGCGGCGGCTGTGCTACGTCGGCATGACGCGCGCCATGCGGCAGCTGTATCTCAGCTACGCCGAGCAGCGCCGGCTGCACGGCATCGACAGCTACGGACAGGTGTCGCGCTTCGTGCGCGAGATCCCGGACGAGCTCATCGAGGAGGTGCGCCCGCGCGTGCAGGTGGCGCGGCCGCTCGCGGTCGGGCGCTTCCGCGCCGCCGAGGCCGAGGCGGGGGGCGTACGGCTCGGTGCGCGCGTGCGGCACGGCAAGTTCGGCGAGGGCGTCATCCTCAACGTCGAAGGCGCGGGCCCGAGCGCGCGCGTGCAGGTGAGCTTCGAGCGCCAGGGCACCAAGTGGCTCATGGTGCAGTACGCGAATCTCGAGCCGCTCTGACACGGCAGGGGATGACCCACCCATGAAAATACTCATCCTCGGCGCCGGGCAGGTGGGCCGTACCGCCGCCGAGCACCTCTCGCGCGAAGAAGCGAACGAGGTCACGGTGGTCGATATGAACGAGGACGCGCTGCGCGAGCTCCAGGACCGGCTCGACGTGCGCACCGTGGCCGGCAACGCCGCCCACCCCACCGTGCTCGAGAGCGCGGGCGCTGCGGAGGCGGAGATCATCGTCGCGCTCACCTCCTCGGACGAGGTCAACATGATGGCCTGCCAGGTGGCGTTCACCCTCTTTCGCACGCCCACCAAGATCGCGCGCATCCGCGCCGCCGAGTACACGAGCCGCCCGGCGCTGTTCGGCACCGATGGCCTCTCGGTGGACGTCTTCATCAATCCCGAGCAGCTCGTCACCGAGTACATCGAGCGCCTCATCTACCACCCGGGGACGCTCCAGGTGCTCGACTTCGCCGACGGCAAGGTGCGCCTCGTCGGGGTGCATGCGCGGCGTGGCGGGCTGCTCATCGGCCAGAGCCTGCGCGAGCTCGCGCGGCATCTGCCCAAGGTCGAGGTGCGCGTGGTCGCGATCTACCGCGACGGCCGCAGCGTCCCGCCCGAGGGTGATACGGTCATCGCCGAGGGCGATGAGATCTTCTTCCTCGCGCCGCGGCACGAGATCCGCCGCGTGATGGGGGAGCTGCGCCCCGGCGACACGGCGGCGCGCCGCATCGTCATCGCCGGCGGCGGCAACATCGGCTTCCGCCTCGCCAAGAGCCTCGAGGCGCACAACCAGGTGAAGCTCATCGAGCGCGATGCGCGCCGCGCACGGCGCATCGCGGAGCTGCTCGAGAACGCCATCGTGCTGCACGGCGATGCGGCGGACGAGGAGCTGCTGATCGAAGAGAACATCGACAGCATCGACGTGTTCGCCGCGCTCACCAACTCAGAAGAGGCCAACATCCTCTCGGCCATGCTCGCCAAGCGCCTCGGCGCCGCCAAGGTGATCGCGCTCATCAACAAGCCCTCCTACACCGAGCTCATCGAGAGCAGCCCCATCGACATCGCCATTTCCCCGCAGACCATCACCATCGGCTCGCTCCTCGCCTACGTGCGCCGCGGAGACGTGGTGCGCGTGCACGCGCTCAAGCGCGGCTCGGCCGAGGCGCTGGAAGCGATCGTGCACGGCGATGAGCGCAGCTCGCGCGTGGTGGGCCGCATGGTGGGGCAGGTTCCGCTGCCCGAAGGGGTTTCCATCGGCGCCGTGGTACGCGGCGATGAGGTGATCATGGCGCACCACGACACCCTGGTGCGCGCGGATGACCACGTGATCCTGTTCCTCGCCGACCGCCGTCACCTGGAAGCGGTCGAGCGGCTGTTCCTGCGCGCGACGCACTAGGACCGGCCCGGTGCTCGCCGTCGCGCATCTGCTCGGGCTGCTGCTCGCGACCTTCGCGCTCACCTACGTGCTCCCCATCGGCTGCTCGCTGATCTTCGCCGACCCGCTGTGGCCGAAGTTCCTGCTGGCCGGCGCCATCACGGCCGGCTGCGGTCTCGCCCTCGCCGGGGCGACCTATGCCTTCCGCCGCGAGCTCAAGCCGCGTGACGGGGTCCTCCTGGTGACGCTCGGCTGGGTGCTGCTGCCGGGGGCGGCGGCGCTGCCGCTGCTGCTGAGCGTGCCGTCCCTGAGCTTCACCGGCGCCTTCTTCGAGGCGATGTCAGGACTCACCACCACCGGCTCCACCGTGCTCAACGGGCTCGATCAGCTGCCGCCCTCGCTCAACTTCTGGCGCCACGCGCTGCACTGGTTCGGCGGTCTCGGCATCATCGTCATGGCGCTCGCGGTGCTGCCGCTGCTCGGCATCGGCGGCATGCAGCTCTACAAGGGACAGGCCCCGGGCCCGGTGAAGGAGGAGCGCCTGGCGCCGCGCATCGCCGAGACCGCGAAGGCGCTGTGGCTCGTGTACGTGCTGATCACCGTCGCGGGCGTCGTCGCGCTGCGCATCGCGGGCATGTCGTGGTTCGACGCGCTCTGTCACGCCTTCTCGGCGGTCGGGCTCGGGGGCTTCTCCACCCACGATCGCAGCATCGCCTGGTTCGGCTCGCCGGCCATCGAGGCGGTGCTGATCGTGCTGATGCTCATCGCCTCGCTCAACTTCGCGCGCCACCTGATCGCGCTGCGGCGCCTCTCGCTCGAGGGCTACCGGCGGGATCCCGAGTGCAGGGCGATCTTCGTCGTGCTTGCGCTCAGCGTCGTCGGGGTGGCGCTGCTCCTCACGCAGCAGGGCGTGTACGCGGACTTCCTGACCGCGCTGCGCCACTCGGCCTTCAACGTCATCTCCCAGGCGACGACCAGCGGGCTCACGAGCGAGGACTACCAGCTCTGGCCGGTGTTCGCGCCCTACTGGATGCTGTTCCTGTCCTGCATCGTCTGCAGCACCGGCTCGACGGGCGGGGGCATCAAGATGTTCCGTACCCTGCTCCTCGCCAGCCAGGCGGGGCGCGAGCTCACCCTCATCATCCACCCGGCGGCCGTGGCGCCGGTGCGCATCGGCGGCCTGCCGGTGCCGGAGGGCGTGGGGCACGCGGTGCTCGCCTTCATCTTCCTCTACTTCATGACGGTGGCGCTGCTCACCTTCGCGATGCTCCTCACCGGGCTCGATTTCGACTCCTCGTTCAGCGCCGTGGTCGCATCGATCAACAACACCGCGCATGGCTTCGGTCCCCCCGGCTCGGTGCGCAACTTCCAGGGCCTCACGGCACTCGAGATCTGGATCTGCACGGCGGCGATGCTCCTGGGGAGGCTCGAGATCTTCAGCGTGATCGTGCTGTTCCGGCCGGCCTACTGGCGCAAGTAGGCGCCTCGAGGCGGCGAAAAGCGCGCGCCCGGGGACGGCGCCGCCACGGCCGCGTCAGCTGTGGATGTACCTCTCGAGCTGCTCGATCTGCACCTGCTGCTCGGCCATGACCGCCTTGACGAGATCCCCGATCGAGATCATGCCGGCGACCCGTCCGTTCTCGATCACCGGCAGGTGGCGGATGCGCCTCTCGGTGACGATCTGCATGCACTGCTGCACGGAGGTGTCCGGGGAGACGGTGCAGACATCCGCCGTCATGATGTCGCGCACCGGGGTGTCGCTCGATGAGCGCCCGAGCAGGATCACCTTGCGCGCGTAGTCGCGCTCGGAGACGATCCCCGCGAGCATCGTACCCTTCAGGACGAGCAGCGCTCCGACGTGATGCTCGGCCATGGCGCGGATCGCTTCCAGCACGGGCGCCTCCGGAGCGATGGAAAACACCGCGCGATCCTTGCCGGCCAGCAACTGGCGTACCGTGGTCATGGCTTCTCCCTCACTTCCACCGTCAGCACGACATCGGCGCTGACATCGAGCGTGCCCGCTTCGACCGGGGTCGCGGCCTCCGCGCTCGCCGCGGACCGCGCGGCGCCCATCGTCATGCGCAACGGGATCACCCGCGGGCTGTTCTCCTCGACGTTGAGCACGCGCACGATCTTAAGACCGAGCGCCGCGGCCAGCACCTCCGCCTCGGCGCGCGCCCGGGTCGCCGCCTGGCGCAGCGCCGCGGCGCGCACCGTGTCCTGGTCGCGCAGCGTGAACTGGATCCCCTGCACCTGATTGGCCCCCGACTGGGTCGCGGCGTCGATGACCGCGCCCATCTTCGTGAGCTCATCGAGGGTCACCTGCACGAGGTTCGATGCGACGTAGCCGGTGAGCGTCGGCTCCTCGCCGCGCTGGTGGTACTGGTAGAGGGGATTGAGCGTGTAGCTGACGGTCCTGAGCTCCGCCCCGGGGCCGGCGGCCTTGCGCGCCGCCGCGAGCACCGCCTCCACGTCGCGCGCATTCTGCGCGGCGGCCTCCGCGGAACGCGTGGCGCGCGTGCTGACGCCGATATCGATCTGCACCCGATCCGGCCGGGCGCTGATGCGCGCGTCGCCCGTCACGCGCAGCGTGGGCGGCGGCGGCGCGGACTGCTGCGCCTGCGCGGGCAGCGCAAGGCATGCGAGCCAGAAGACGAGGACACACCGCATGTAGTCTTCCCACCGCAGCGCATGGGCCTAGTCCGCATATTCTACGCGTGCGGCGTGCGGCAGTTCATAGTTTGGACAGGAGGGCATACGGGGTGCGCGGCGGGCCGGTATACACGATGCATGGCCACGGACGAAATCCAGGTCGCGCCCGACCGCTTCGAGATCACCTCAGGCGATGCGCTGCTCGTCACCGAGCTGCGCTCGGCGATCGCGGTGTGCGTGTACGATGCCGGAGAGCAGGCCGGGGCACTGCTGCACCTGCGATGCGTCATCAAACACTCCAAGCCCGTGGACGTAACCGACACCACGCTCGCCACCGAGCTGCTGCTGCTGCATCGCTGCCTCGAGTCGCTGCGCGAGACGGCACCGGAGGCGCGCCACCTGCAGGCGCGCATCGTGGCGCACCTCGCGGACGCGCCGACCGCGCGGATGGGGTGCGACATGGTGCTGCAGTTCGTGCGGCACTACCTCGAGGACGCGGGCGTCGAGGTGCTGCCCGAGGACATCGCCGCCGGACCGCCGCGCGCGCTGCGCTTCCGCCCCAGCATGGGGTGGCTGCACATGAGCGGCTGAGGACCCCGCGGCGCACGAGGCGCGCATGAGTCGTGCGCGTGAGGTGGCGCCCCCGGTCGCGGTCCTGCGCTCACTCGAGCAGCTGCTGGGAGAGCCCATCGGCCACGTGCGGGTGATCGAGCACTCCCCCTTCGCGCGCCTGCACGGCCGTGCCGTGGCGACCACGCGCGCCGGCCGCATCTACCTGCGCGCGAGCGCGCAGGAGTTCTACGCCAACCCCTGGCTGATGCTGCACGAGTACTGCCACGTCATCCGCCAGTGGCAGGCGGGCACGCTGACGCTGGGCCGCTACCTCGCGGAGTGCCTGCGGCGCGGCTACTGGAACAACCGTTTCGAGGTCGAGGCGCGCGCGTTCGCGGACGCGCACCTCGCGGACCTGCACGCGCTGCTCGCGCGCGAGCCTCCCGCGGCACCCCCTTCCCTTCAGCCGAGCAGCGCCTCGCGCCGGTAGAGCCGGCCCGCCCAGCCGATGAGCAGCGCCCCGAGCGCGAGCGTCGCGAGCACCGACACCGCCAGGTAGTCAGCCGGCACCGGCTCATCGCGCAGCAGGCTCGTGATGAGGAAGTGCTGGCTGAGCGAGGGCACCGCCATCAGCGCGAGCGCGGGTCGCAGCCCCGTGACCCCGGCGTACACGAGCGGCAGCGTCGGCACGAGCAGCACGAGGGCGAGGTAGGTCTGCGCCTCGCGGTAGGTGCGCGTGCCGGCGGCGACGATGGTCATGACCGCCGCCCCGAGGGGGATGAGCGGCAGGCAGAAGAGGATGAGCGCGAGCGCCACGCCCGGGCCGAAGTTGACGCTCATCCCGAAGCGCTCGAGCCCGGTGAAGCGCAGCATGACCGCAAACGCGGCGACCGTGAGGATGAGCGACAGCGTCATGTAGGCGCAGGCCGCGAGGATCTTGCCGAAGATGAGGATCTCACGCCGCACCGGCAGCGTGAGCAGCGGCTCGAGTGAGCCGCGCTCGCGCTCCCCGGCGGTCGCATCGATCGCAAGGTACATGCCGCCCATTAGCATGGTGAGCAGCACGAGGTAGCTCAGCGTGCCGAGCGCGAGCACCGAGCGGCTCGCCGGCGTCGACACGTCGACTTCCTGCACGGCGAGCGGCGTGAGAATGAGCGGATCGATGCCGCGCGCCAGCACGCGCAGCCGCGCCTCGAGCGCGCCGTAGCGCTCGAGGAGCCCCCTCACACGGCTGACGCCGCCGGTGGCGGCGACATCGGAGGCATCGGCGTAGAGGCGCACCGGGGCAGGCAGGCCGACGGCGAGGTGGGCGGCGAAGTTCTCCTCCACGCTCAGCACCAGCTCCTCGTGGTGCGACTGCACCGCGGCGCGGGCCGCCGCGGCATCGAGGTCCACGGGCGCGACCGTCACCCCGTACTGGCGCAGGAACGCGATGAGATGCGGGGCGCGCTCCCCGTGCGCGACCGCGACCGCAAGCGGCCGCTCGCTCTCGGCCGCGCCGTGCTCGATGCGCAGCGACAGCGCCCCGGCGAAGAGCAGCGGACCCAGGAGCGGCCCGATCACGAGCGCCGAGAGGAGCGTGCGCCGCTCGCGCAGGTTCTCGCGGAATTCCTTGGCGAAGACGCTGAGGAGGGCGGACATGCTCAGGACTCTCCGGTCGCGGCGATGAGCGACACGAACGCTTCCTCGAGTGAGTGGCTCCCGGAGCGCCCGCGCACCTCTTCCAGCGTCCCGCTCGCGAGCACCGTGCCGTGGGCGATCACGACGACCTCGTCGCAGAGGGCACTCACCTCCTGCATCACGTGGGTCGAGAGCAGTACGCAGTGCCCGGCATCGCGCAGTGAACCGAGGAGCCGGCGCAGCGCCCGCACCGCCATGACATCAAGCCCGTTGGTCGGCTCGTCCAGCAGCAGGTTCCGCGGTGCGTGAATCAGGGCGCGCGCGAGCGCGGTCTTCACCCGCTCACCCTGCGAGAAGCCCTTGGCGCGCCGGTCGGCGAACTCCTCCATCTCGAGCAGCTTGATGAGCTCATCGGCCCGCGCGCGCGCGGCGGCGCGCCTGAGGCCGTGCAGCGCGCCGAAGTAGAGGATGTTCTCGCGCGCGGTGAGGTTCGGGTAGATGCCGGCCCCGTGCGGCAGCACCCCGAGACGCCGCGCGGCCGCGCGCGGGGTGTTGACCACGCTGTCGCCGTCGATGAACGCATCCCCGGAATCGGGCCGCAGCACCGTGTACAGCATGCGCAGCGTCGTCGACTTGCCCGCGCCGTTGGGCCCTAAGAGCCCGGTGATGCGCCCGTCGAGGGCGCGCAGGCTCAACTCGCGCACCGCGCGCACCGTGCCGAAGTGCTTGGCCAGATCGTGCGCCTCGATCACGGCGGTCCGCCGTTCAGCGAGGTGAAGAAGGCCTGCGGCCGGGCACTCTCGATGCAGGAGGCCTCGAGCGCCTCCGCGGAAGCACGCTCGAGAAACTCATTCATCAGCCGATCGACGCACGGGGCGGTGAGCTGGCCGTGCCCGAAGCCCTCGAGCACCAGGTGGCGGCTGTGCGGCAGCTCCCGGTGCAGAACCTCAGCGTACGGGGGCGGCGTGACCGGGTCGTCGCTCCCGGAGAGCAGCAGCGCCGGCACCCCGCTCGCGAGCGGCTCATGAAAATCCTCATCCACCGGCCCATGCGGCCAGATCCGGCAGACCGCGATCAGGCCGTCGAGCGGCGTGGTACCGAGGAAGGTCGCGGCCAGATGCTCGCGGTCGATGGCGGCGGGGCGGTAGAAGGGCACGTCTTCCGCGCACACGACGCTGTTGTGCATCCCGGTCGCCACCGCCGCGGAGTAGGCGCGCTCGATGAGCAGGAACTGCGCGGCGAGCGGCGCGTAGTCCTGGTCCGCATCGGCGCTGTGCAGCAGCAGCGGCAGGAGCGCGGCGTATTCGCTCGTGTAGCCCGCGAGGCGCAGCACGGTGGCGAGGTGCTCGGGGGTGAAGCTGAAGGCGCGCGGCGCGCCGGTGGCCGGATCCGCCACCCTCACCGGCACCGCGTGGCGGGCGAGCGCGGCGCGCACCTCCTGATAGGCGCGGGCGGGGTCGCCGAAGGCGTCGTGGCAGGCGGGCTCACCCGCGCAGCGGGCGAGGATCGCCGTGAGCGCGCGCTCGGCATCGAGGGCGGTCTCGGGACCGATGGCGATCGTCGCGGGGACGACTCCGTCGAGAATGAGGCTGCGCACGCGTCCCGGGAAGCGCCGCAGGTAGTGCTGCGCGACGCGCGTGCCGTAGGAAGTGCCGTAGAGATTGACGCGTGGGTAGCCGAGCGCGGCCCGCACGCGCTCGAGGTCCGCAACGGCCACGCTCGTCGTGTAGTAACGCACGTCGGCGCGGGAGCTAAGCGCGGCGAGACAGTCCCGGGTGTCGGCCGCGATCTTCGCCGCATCCGCCGCCTGCCACGTCGGGCTCTCTTCCTGCGCGCACCCGAGCGCGTTCGAGCGGCCGGTACCGCGCTGATCGATGAGCAGGATGTCGCGGTCGCGGTGGATGCGCGCGAACGCCCCCGCCACCGTCGTGTAGAAGGCCGTCGCGGCCTGCCCCGGGCCGCCCGCGAGCACGATGAGCGGATCGGCGCGCTTGCGGCGGCTGATCGCCGGCACGCGTACGACGTAGAGCGCGATGCGCCGGCCGGCGGGATTTTCGGGATTCTCAGCCACGAGGAGTGTGCCGCACTCCGCCGGCACCAGGGTGAGCTCGAGCGGATGCTCGAGCTCGCAGGGCGAGAGCACGAGGGGCGCGACGGCGCCGGCGGCCGCCGGGGCCGCAGGTGCAGCCGCCGCCCCGCACGCCGCGGCAGCGAGGCCGAGGAGGAGCGAGGCGAGCGCCGCGCGCAGTTTCGAGGCATTGCGCATGCGCGACAGGATAAGGCACAGTCGCAAGCGCATGCAGATGAACCACGATCCGAGCATCACGGGCGCCTACGACGTCATCGTCGTCGGCGGCGGTCACGCCGGCACCGAGGCGGCGCTCGGCGCCGCGCGGCTCGGGGCGCGCACGCTCCTCCTCACCCAGAGCATCGAGACGCTGGGGCAGATGAGCTGCAATCCCTCGATCGGCGGCATCGGCAAGGGTCACCTGGTGCGCGAGATCGATGCGCTCGGCGGCGCCATGGCCCGCGCCGCGGACCGCGCCGGGATCCACTTCCGCACTCTCAATGCCGCCAAGGGACCGGCGGTGCGCGCCACGCGCGCCCAGGCCGACCGCGTGCTCTACAAACAGGCGATCCGCGCGCAGCTCGAGAATCAGCCCGGCCTTGCGCTCTTCCAGCAGGAGGTCGCCGATCTCATCGTGGAAGGCGCGCGGGTCCGCGGCGTCGTGACGCTCACCGGGATCCGCTTCGAGGCCCCGGCGGTCGTCCTCACCGTCGGCACCTTCCTCGCCGGGCGCATCCACGTCGGCCTCACCCAGTACCCGGGCGGGCGCGCCGGGGACGCGCCCTCGACCGCCCTCGCTCTCAGGCTGCGCGAGCTCGGGCTTCGCGTGGGGAGGCTAAAGACCGGCACGCCGCCCCGGATCGATGGCCGGACGCTCGACTGGGCGCAGATGACCGTGCAGCCGGGCGATGAGCCCGTGCCCGTCTTTTCATTCCTTGGGCGAGCCAATGACCATCCTAGACAGGTAGATTGTTTCATTACAAAGACTAACGAGCGGACGCACGCGATCATCCGCTCCGCCACGGACCGCTCGCCGATGTTCACCGGAGCGATCGAGGGGATCGGTCCCCGCTACTGCCCGTCGGTCGAGGACAAGGTCATCCGCTTCGCCGACAAGCCCTCGCACCAGATCTTCGTCGAGCCCGAGGGGCTCGACACGCACGAGGTCTATCCGAACGGCATCTCGACCAGCCTGCCGTTCGAGGTGCAGTGCGAGTTCGTGCGCACGATCCGCGGCTTCGAGAGGGCGCACCTGACGCGCCCGGGCTACGCGATCGAGTACGACTTCTTCGATCCGCGCGATCTCAAGAGCTCGCTCGAGACCCGGGTGCTCGGGGGGCTGTACTTCGCCGGGCAGATCAACGGCACCACCGGCTACGAGGAGGCGGCGGCGCAGGGACTCGCCGCCGGCCTCAACGCCGCACTCGCCGTGCAGGGCCGCGAGCCCTGGATACCGAAGCGGAGCGAGGCCTACCTCGGCGTGCTCATCGATGACCTCGTGACCCGCGGGACGCGCGAGCCGTATCGCATGTTCACGAGCCGCGCCGAGTACCGCCTGCTCCTGCGCGAGGACAATGCGGACCTGCGCCTCACGCCCGCCGGCCGCACGCTGGGACTCGTGAGCGATGAGCGCTGGGCGCTCTTCGAGGCCAAGCGGCGCGCCGCGGATGCCGAGGTGGAGCGCCTCGGGCGCCTCGCACTCCGGCCAGCGGAGGTGCCCGTGGCGTGGTCGCAGCGCGTGCTCGGCGCACCGCTCGCGCGCGAGACCTGCGCGTTCGAGCTGCTGCGGCGCCCGCCGGTGAGCTACGAGGCGCTGATGGAGCTTCCAGCGAGGAGACGGCGCTGCCTGAGGATCTCGACTACGCGCGCCTGGCGGGCCTCTCGAACGAAGTGCGCCAGAAGCTCGCGGAGCTGCGCCCCGCGACCGTGGGCCAGGCCGGAAGGATCCCCGGCGTCACGCCCGCGGCCGTGTCGATCCTGCTCGTGCACCTGAAGAAGCGCGCGCGCCTTTAGGGTCGCATGAAGGGCTTCATCGAGCAGCTCACGCGCGCCTGGGAGAAGTGCGACTCGCTGGTGTGCGTGGGACTCGATCCGCAGATCGGGCGCTTCCCGCGGGCCGTCGCGAAGGCGAGCGCACCGATCCTGCGCTTCAACGAGGCGATCGTCGATGCGACCGCGGATCTGGTGTGCGCGTACAAGCCGCAGTTCGCGCACTACGCCGCCGCGCGCGCGGAGGATGAGCTCGAGCGCACGATCGCGTACATCCACGGCAAGCACCCGGGCGTGCCGGTGATCCTCGATGCCAAGCGCGGCGACGTAGGCCACACGGCCGAACGCTACGCCGAGGAGGCCTTCGAGCGTTACGGCGCGGATGCGGTGACCGTCAACCCCTATCTCGGCACCGATGCGCTCGAGCCCTTCCTCAAGCGCGCGGACAAGGGCGTCTTCATCCTCTGCCGCACCTCCAATCCCGGGGCGCGGGAGCTGCAGGACCTCCCGGTCGGCGGACACCCGCTGTACCAGGAGGTGGCCGAGCGCGCCGCGCAGCGCTGGAACTCGCGCGGCAACTGCGGGCTCATCGTCGGCGCCACGTATCCGGCAGAGCTCGCCGCCGTGCGCGCGCTCGTCGGGGACATGCCGCTCCTCGTCCCCGGGGTCGGCGCGCAGGGGGGCGAGGTCGCGCAGGTCGTGAGGAGCGGTGAGACCCGCAACGGCACGGGACTCATCGTGAGCTCCTCGCGCGCCATCCTCTACGCCTCCGCGGGGGATGACTTCGCGAGCGCTGCGCGCGCGGCCACCGAGCGGCTGCGGGCCGAGATCAACGCGAGCCGCACGCGCACCGCCTCATGAGCGCGCGGCCCGCCGCGCGCCCAGCCGCCGCCCCGGCCGCCGCCGCCGCTGCACTCTGCGCAGCGAGCTGCGCCGGGCTCCTCGCTCTGCTCGCCGGCTGCTCGCGCGCGCCCTCACCGGGTGCCCCGGCCCCGCGCCCCGCCATCCTCGTGCGCGGCGGGGGACCTGATCCTGACTCACTCGATCCGCAGCGGGCCCGGGGGTTCGAAGCGCAGAGCCTGCTGCGCGACCTGTGCGAGGGACTCACGATCCTCGATCGCGACGCGAAGGCCGCGCCCGGTGTGGCGAAGACCTGGGCCGTGAGCACCGACGGGCGGATCTACGTGTTCAAGCTGCGCCCGACCGCGCGCTGGTCGAACGGCGACCCGCTGGTCGGCGCGGATTTCGTCGCCGCGCTTCAGCGCCTGGTCGACCCCGCGACGGGCTCGGCCTACGCACAGTACGTCGATGTCATCGAGAACGCGGGCGAGATCGTCGCCGGGCACAAGGCCCCGGCCACACTCGGGGTGAGCGCGCCGGATGACTCGACCGTCGTCGTGAGGCTGCGCACACCCGCGCCCTACCTGCCCACGTTGCTCTCTCACCCCTGCGCCTGCCCGGTGCACCGCCCGACGCTCGCCGCGCACCCGGAAGGGTTTGCACGAGCGGGGCTCCTGGTCTCGAACGGCGCCTTCGTCCTCGAGGAATGGGTGCAGGGCGCGTACCTCCTCGCCGTGCGCAACCACAAATACTGGAACGACGCCGCGACGCATCTCGATGGGGTGAAGTATCTGTTCATCCCGGACGAGAACGCCGAGCTCACGCGCTACCGCGGCGGCGAGCTCGAGGTCACCTTCGTCGTGCCCCGCGGCCAGTTCGACTGGATCCGCGCGCACCTCGCGCTCGAGCTGCACATCGCCCCGCAGCTCACGACCTACTACTACGGCTTCAACCTGCGCCGCGCGCCCTTCAGGGACCGCCCGGGGCTGCGCCGCGCGCTCTCGCTCGTCATCGACCGCGAGAAGCTCGCGCGGCTCGTGCTGCGCGTCGGAGAGCTCCCCGCCTGGGGCTGGGTGCCGCCGGGGATCGACAACTACACGGCGCAGTCCTTCGACTACCGCAGCGAGCCGCTCGAGGCGCGCATCGCCGAGGCGCAGCGCCTGTACCGCGAGGCGGGCTTCTCGAGCGCGAAGCCCCTCACCTTCGAGCTACGCTACAACTCGGGCGAGGTGCACACCAAGGTGGCGCTCGCCGTCGCCTCGATGTGGAAGGAGGCGCTCGGCGCCGAAGTGCGCCTCACGCAGGTCGAGTTCAAGTCGCTCCTCCAGGACATCGATCGCGGCGAGGTCGAGATGTTCCGCTCGAGCTGGGTCGGGGACTACAACGACGCCTACACCTTCGCGCAGTACCTGAAGAGCGACTTCGGCGTGAACCTGCCGCACTACTCCAGCGCCGCCTACGACGCGCTGCTCGCGCGCGCCGCCGCCGAGGCCGATCCCGCGCCACGCCGCGCGCTGCTCGAGGAGGCCGAGCGGCTCATGCTGCGCGATCATCCGCTCATTCCGCTGTACTTCTACGTCAACAAGCACCTCGTGAAGCCCGAAGTCGAGGGCTGGTACGACAACGTGATGAACGTCGTGTACAGCAAGGATCTCGGACTGCGTTAGCGCGGATCGCGCGCGCTCGTGAGGCGGGCGCCCTACTTGCCGATGCAGAATCCCGCGAAGATCCTGCCGAGCAGCTCCTCGCTCGTGAACTCACCGGTGATCTCGCTCAGCGCCCTCTGGGCGGCGTGCAGCTCCTCCGCCACGAGCTCGCCGGCGCGGCACTCGGTGAGCTGACGCTGCGCCTCCTCGGCGTGCGCGCGGGCCCGCCCGAGTGCCTCGAGGTGCCGGCGCCGGGCGCTGATCGAGCCGCCCTCCGCGGTCCGGTAGCCCATGACTTCCTTGAGATGGGCGCGCAGCGCGGGGATCCCCACACCGGTCAGGGCTGAGAGCGTGATGCGCGGCGGGTCGGTGAGGGTGGTCCCGCCCGCGACCTGCGCAGCGGCACCCGCCGCGAGATCGCACTTGTTGAACACGAGCGTCACCGGGACCTCCGCCGGGAGCCGTGCGCGCTCCTCGCGAAAGGCCTCCCCCGCCGGGTCGTCCGCCGCATCGATGACGAACAGCACCCGGTCGGCCCGCTCGATCTCGGCCCGGGCGCGGCGCATGCCCTCGGCCTCGACCACATCCCCTCCGGCGCGCAGGCCCGCGGTGTCGAGCACGTGCAGCGGCATCCCATCGAGATGGATCCGCTCGCGCACGACATCGCGCGTGGTGCCGGGGATCGCGGTCACGATCGCCGCATCGTAGCCGGCGAGGCGATTCATCAGGCTCGACTTGCCGGCGTTCGGGCGCCCGGCGATGACCACGCTCATCCCCTCGTGCAGCAGCGTGCCCACGCGCGCGCTCTCGAGCACCGCCGCGAAGTGCTGGTGCACGGACACGAAGCGCGCACGCAGCTCGCCGTCGGCGAGAAAGTCGATCTCCTCTTCCGGAAAGTCGATCGCCGCCTCCACGTAGGTGCGCAGCTCGATCACCGCCTCGGTGAGCCCGCGCACCATCGCCGAGAACTCACCCTGGAGCGAGCGCATCGCGGCCTGCACTGCCTCGCGCGAGCCCGCGTCGATCAGGTCCGCGACGGCTTCCGCCTGCGTGAGGTCGAGCTTGTCGTTCATGAAGGCGCGCTGCGTGAATTCCCCCGGCAGCGCGCGGCGCGCCCCGAGCTCGACCGCCCGCGCCACGAGCGCCTCCATCACCACCGGTCCGCCGTGGCCGTGCAGCTCGAGCACGTGCTCGCCGGTGTAGGAGTGCGGCGCCGGGAAGAAGAGCGCGAGGCCCGCATCGATCGGCTGCTGCTCCCCATCGAGGAAGCGCCCGAAGGTCGCGCGGCGCGGCTGCGGCACCTCGCCCAGCATCACGGCCGCGACCTCCGGCGCCTTCGGTCCCGAGAGGCGCACGATGCCGATGCCCCCGCGTCCGGGAGGCGTGGCCGCGGCCACGATGGTGTCCGTGCGTGTCATGGCGGGAACAAGGCTACTGCCGCGGGCGCTGTCGCGTCACGGGGCGCGCGGGCTATGCTCGGTGCGCCTCAAAAATCGCGGGGGACGCGGTATGTCGGGCTACGAGCTGGCGCAACTCAACATCGGCATCATCCGCGGCCCGATGGACTCCCCCGTCATGGCCGAGTTCGCGGCAGCGCTCGAGCGAATCAACGCGCTCGCCGATGCCTCCCCGGGGTTCGTGTGGCGCCTGCAGACGGATGAGGGCGATGCCACCGCGATCCGCCCGTTCCCGAACGAGAGCATGCTGCTCAACATGTCCGTATGGCAGGACCTCGAGGGGCTGCGGCAGTTCGTCTACCGCACCGCTCACGCCGAGTTCCTGCGCCGCCGCCGCGCGTGGTTCGAGCACATGGGCGAGGCGTATCTCGTGCTGTGGTGGGTGCCGCGGGGACACCGGCCGGACATCGCCGAAGCGATCGCGAGGCTCGAGGCGCTGCGGGCCCGGGGACCGAGCCCGTTCGCCTTCACGTTCCGCGCGGCCTTCCCGCCGCCCGATCGGCAAGCGACGGAGGAGCCCCGATCCTTCCCCGACGAGTGTCCCGCCACCTGAGCCGCTCGTACCGCGGGCGGCTCGCAACCCGGGGCCTCAGCTGCGCCTGGCCATGGCCGCCTCGATGCGCCGGTTGATGTTCCACTGCTGCGCGATGGAGAGCACCGTGTTCGTCACCCAGTAGAGCACGAGCCCCGCCGGGAAGAAGGCGAAGGTCGCCGACATGACGAGCGGCATGAACATGAAGACCTTGGCCTGCACGGGATCCGGGGGGGCGGGGTTGAGCTTGTACTGCACGAACATGGCGACCGCCATGATCGCCGGCAGCACGTACCACGGATCGCGCGAGGACAGATCGTGGATCCAGAAGCCGAACGGTGCCTGGCGCATCTCCACGCTCTCGAGCAACACCCAGTAGAAGGCGAGGAACACCGGGATCTGGATGATGATCGGCAGGCAGCCGGCGACCGGATTGATCTTCTCGCGCTGATAGAGCTCCATCATCGCGCGGCCGAGCCTCTCGCGGTCGTCCTTGTAGGTCTCCTGCAGGTTCTTGATGCGCGGCTGCAGCGTCTTCATCTTCGCCATCGAGCGCCCGCTCGCTTCCGACAGCGGGTAGAAGACGAGCTTCAGGACCAACGTGACCAGGATGATCGCAACGCCCCAGTTGCCGGTGAGCGCGTGCCCCTTGTCGAGCAGCCAGAACAGCGGCCGCGCGAGGAACCACAGCCGCCCGTAGTCGGCCACCCGCCCGAGCTCGGGCGCCGTGGCCTCGAGCTGGCCCTGCAGCTTCGGTCCCGCGTAGAACGCCGCTGCGAACTGCGCCGTGGCGTCCGGCGCGACCGTCTGCTCGGGCCCCTCCGCGGAGAGCAGGTACTGCTCGCCGGAGACGCCCAGGCTGAAACGGTAAGGCGCGCCGCGCGGCGGCACGATGGCGCTCACGAAGTGATGCTGGAGCGCGGCCAGCCAGCCGTCGCGCACGAGCACCGAGAGATGACTGTCCTGCGCATCCGCGGTGTCGAGCTTGCGGTAGCGGGCGCCGTCGTAGATTGCCGGGCCGTGGAAGGCGTAGCTCGTGACGTCGAAGTAGGAGCGCTTGGTCGGCGGGTCGTTGCGCAGGATCTGCGCGTAGGGGCGCGCCGCCCAGGGCGCATCCCCCCCGTTGTGCACTTCGTATTCGATGCCGATGCGGTACTCGCCCCGGCGGAACACGAAAGTCTTCGTGACGCTGAGGCCGCCGCTGTTCCAGGTGAGCGGTACGCGCAGCTCGCCGCGCCCATCGAGGCGGTAATCGGTGAGCGCGCTCGTGAAACTCGCGAGGTGCGTCGGCGAGGCCACGCCTTCGGGCCCGATGAGACCGGACTGCAGTGTGTAGAGCGCCCGCGGATCTTCCGTGTTCGCGAGCCGCACCGGCGCCGCCTCGCCCTTCACCTGCGGATAGGCGAGCAGATCGAGCCGCGTCAGCGTGCCGCCGCGGGTGCTGAGGTCGAGATCGAGCACGTCGGTGCGCACGTGCACGACCGGTGCGGCGGGTGGGGCGGATGCGGGTGCCGAAGCGGTGACCGCAGGGGCGGCGCCCGCGGTGCCGGACGGCTCGCTCGGCGCGACGGTGGCACCGGGTGCCGCCGCGCTCGGCGCCTCCGGGATCCGGCTCGCGAGGTCGCCCCCCGGCGCACCGGCCCGCGGCAGGCTCCCCGGCGCGCTCGCCGCGGGCGCGGCCGCGGTGGTGGCCGGCGGATAATCGCGCATCCACGTCTGATAGTTGGCGAGGACGAGGAGCGCGAGCGCGGTCCACAGATACATCCGCGGATTGCTGGAGAAGAGCTTATTCATCCGGCGAGCGGCTCATGAAGCGTGGCGCGCACCACACGCGTGATGCGGGTCGCCGCGCGCCGCGGGCGCGCCCGGGGCGGCGGGCACCGGGTCGAAGCCACCGGGGTGCCAGGGGTGGCAGCGCGCGAGGCGTGCGAGCGAGAGCGCGCCACCGCGCAGGAGGCCGAAGCGCTCAACCGCGCTCAGCGCGTAGTGCGAGCACGTGGGATAGAAGCGGCACGCCGGCGGCAGCAGCGGGCTCAGCGTCCACTGGTAGAGGCGGATCAGGAATGCGGCGACGTGGCGCATTGCTCACCGATCTTCTTCCACAGCGCTGCAAGGCTCGCCCGCAGCGTCGCCCCCGAGGCGGTGCGCGCCCCGGGACGCACGCTCACGACGAGGTCCACGGCCGGGATGTCGCGCTGGTGCACCCGGAAGGATTCGCGAATCACGCGGCGCAGGCGGTTGCGCGCGACCGCCCCTCCCGCGGCGCGCACCGCGACCGCCAGGCCGAGCCTGGGGGCGCCAGTCTGATTGAGCGTTGCCGTCACCGCGAAGAATCCGTCACCCAGGCGCCGCCCGTGCGCGTAAGCGGCATCGAAATCTTTCTTGCGCCGCAAGCGCAGGCGCGCCGGCAGTGTGAGCCGACCTGGCATGGCGCGGGACCCAAGGAACAGGTTCGATCCTAGGGTATCAGCTTGTGCCGGCCCTTGGCGCGACGCCGCGCCAGCACCCGGCGGCCGGTCTTGGTGGCCATGCGCGCACGGAACCCGTGGGTGCGCTTGCGGCGCACCTTGCTCGGCTGGTAGGTCCGCTTCATTGGGGCTCCGTGCGCTCGATCCGTGGCAGAAAAAAAGGCCGGCAAGGCTAAGCCGTTGACCGCCAAGGTGTCAATACGCGCGCCGAAGCGAAAATCTTCAGCGCGCCGCGCGATCGGTATAGACTTCGCAGCCTTTTCCTGAACGTTCACGAGAAACGTCGCGGAGGCTCACGCGCGTGGAAGCGTCGCTTTGGACTCGCTGCATGGGCGCGTTGGAGACGGAGCTTCCGGAGCAGCAATTCAATACGTGGGTGCGACCGCTCCAGGCCATGGAGGGGCACGGGGCGCTGAAGCTCCTCGCTCCCAATCGTTTCGTCGTCGACTGGGTGAATGCCAATCTCCTGCCGCGCATCGGGGAGCTGCTGCGCGATGAGAGCAGCGGCGATGCGCCGATCGTGACGGTCGAGGTCGGCTCGCGCACCGTCGCACAGCGCACCGCCGCCGCGGCGCTGCCGCCGCGCGCCCGGCGCGCCGAAGGCCTCGTGGTCGGTGCGCGCCTCAATCCCGACTTCTGCTTCGCGAGCTTCGTCGAGGGCAAGAGCAACCAGCTCGCCAAGGCGGCGGCGCTGCAGGTGGCGGAGAATCCCGGCCGCGCCTACAACCCGCTGTTCATCTACGGCGGCGTCGGTCTCGGCAAGACCCACCTGATGCACGCGGTGGCGCATCTCATCAAGGAAAAAGATGCCGAAGCGCGCATCGCCTACGTGCATTCGGAGCGCTTCGTCAGCGACATGGTGCGCGCCCTGCAGCACAACTCGATGAACGAGTTCAAGACCGCCTACCGCTCGCTCGATGCGCTGCTGATCGATGACATCCAGTTCTTCGCCGGCAAGGAGCGCTCGCAGGAGGAGTTCTTCCACACCTTCAACGAGCTGCTCGAGGGCCAGCACCAGGTGATCCTCACCTGCGACCGCTATCCGAAGCCCGAGGAAGTGGCCTTTTTCATCGCCAAGCGCATCCGCTCGAACGTCCGCGAACTCGAAGGCGCGCTGCGCCGCGTGATCGCGAACTCGCGTTTCACCGGGCGCGCGATCACGGTGGAATTCACCAAGGAAGCGCTGAAAGACCTGCTGTCGCTGCAGGCGAAGCTGATCACGGTCGACAACATCCAGAAGACCGTGGCCGATTACTACAAGGTGCGCATGGCGGACCTGCTGTCCAAGCGCCGCAGCCGCTCGGTCGCACGCCCGCGGCAGGTCGCGATGGCGCTCGCCAAGGAGCTCACCAGCCACAGCCTGCCGGAGATCGGTGACGCCTTCGGCGGCCGCGATCACACCACCGTGCTGCACGCCTGCAAGCGCATCAAGAGCCTGCGCGACAGCGAGCAGCGCATGAAAGAAGACTACTCAAACCTGTTGAGAACCCTGGCCGGTTGATGTGCACTGCCCTGTGGACTTGCTGTGGGCGGGCGTGGGGATAAAGTTACACACAGCTCGCACACAGCTCGCGGTCAACTCCTGCCGGCTCTTGTGAGATAGGGGATTCGCAGCAAGACCTTGCGTGAGCGAGGAAAACTTTTTAATCCCCATAATTCACAGGCTCTATAGTCTTAACTACTAAGAATTCCACGCATCAGATTCTTGCAATGAGAGACACACAGTCATGAAGATCAGCGCCAGTCGCGAAGATCTGCTTGCTCCACTTCAGAGTGTCATCGGCGTCGTCGAGCGACGCCAGACGATGCCCGTACTCGCGAACGTGTTGCTCGCTGCCCGTGATGGGCGGCTCAGCATGACCGGCACCGATCTCGAGGTGGAGCTCGTGGCCATGAGCACCGTGAGCGTGCAACAGGTCGGAGATATCACGGTGCCGGGGCGCAAGCTCCTCGAGATCTTCCGCTCGCTGCCTGAGAAAACGAGCGTCACGCTGAGTACGGAAGGTGAGCGCGTATCCGTGCGCGCGGGTCGCAGCCGCTTCACGCTCTCGAGTCTTCCGGCCGCGGAATTCCCGCTGGTGGAGGAGATCAACGCCCAGCAGACGCTGAGCGTCGCACAGGGTGAATTCCGTCGCCTCATCGAGAAGACGCATTTTTCGATGGCGCAGCAGGACGTGCGCTACTACCTCAACGGGCTCCTGCTCGAGACGGACGGTAAAGCACTGCGCGCCGTGGCGACCGATGGCCATCGCCTCGCGCTCTGCGAGATGGAGCTCGAGGGGCGCGCTAAGACCACTCACCAGGTCATCGTGCCGCGCAAGGGGGTTCTTGAGCTGCAGCGGATCCTCGGAACCGACGGAACCATCGAGCTGGCGGTCGGAACTAATCACGTTCGCGCCCAGATCGGCGACATTCGCTTCACTTCGAAGCTAATTGACGGACGTTTCCCGGAGTACGGCCGCGTAATCCCCTCGAGTCCACCCCGGACCATGGAGGCTGACCGGGAGATGCTGCGCCAGGCCATGCAGCGAACTGCCATCCTTTCGAACGAGAAATACCGCGGGATCCGCCTCACCGTGCGGCCGGGGTTACTCACTCTCCAGGCGCACAACCCGGAGCAGGAAGAAGCGGAAGACCAGCTGGAGGTGACCTACCAGGGCGAGGAAGTCGAGATCGGCTTCAACGTCAACTATCTGCTCGATGCCCTGAGCGCGATCGAAAGCGACAAGGTCGAGATCGGGCTGACCGACTCGAACAGCAGCTGTCTGATCCACGCACCCGGCACCACGCAGACGCGCTACGTCGTGATGCCGATGCGCCTGTAGGGCGGAGTGTGGGTGAAAGAGCGCGCCGCCTTTTGCGGCGGCTCGAAGCGACGATCCGCGAGAGCCTCCGGAGCGAATCGCTCCGGAGGCTGAACGTAGCAAATAGCGCTTAGGGCTTCGGCTTCTCGCCCGGGGCGGCCTTGTTTGGACTCCCGGGATGCTCGCTCGCGCCCTGGGCGGCGTGCGGGGCAGACGATGCCGATGACCCCGTCGCCGAAGTCAGGAGGAATCGGGTGCCCTGATCGAGGCGCACACTCTTGCCGCTCGATGTGATCACCGATCCCATGGCGGCTTCGGAGGCCTCGCTCGAGAGGCCAAGTCCAGGCATCCCGAAGACGCCACGGCTCTGTGATCCGAGGAGGCC
>WNFI01678486.1_pt1 | contig 23335 bp, 15 predicted proteins | sample 5400471 | NCBI WGS metagenome assembly WNFI01 (sample SAMN13153348, study PRJNA577476) | soil metagenome | isolation source: 100 cm saprolite on Douglas fir-dominated hillslope | place: USA:California | collected 2013-09-17
CTTCATCGCGTTATCGATATCCTCAATCGAGCCCACACCCTCTTCATACGCCCGAATCGCATCGAGCAAATACGGCACCAGCAGCCGGTTCACGATGAATCCCGTCTTGTCCGAAGTCCGCACCGGAACCTTACCCAGCTTCTTTCCGAACTCGTAAGCCGTCTGGTAAACATCGTCGGCGGTAGCGATCGTCCGCACCACTTCCACCAGCTTCATCAGCGGCACCGGATTAAAAAAGTGCAGCCCAATGAACCGCTCCGGCCTCTTTACCGAAGTCAGCAACTCCGTCACCGAAATCGAAGAAGTGTTGGAAGCAAAGATCGCATCTTTCTTCACTACGCCATCCAGCGACGCATACATCTTCTTCTTCTCGTCCACATTCTCGATGATGGCCTCAATCACAATGTCGCAATCCGCCAGGTCGGACTTGTTAGTCGTCCCCTTGAGACGCGCGCGAATGCTGGCCTTCTGCTCCGCCGTGATCCCGCCCTTCTCGACCGGCCGCTCGGCAAACTTCGCCAAAGATTTCTCAATCCCGGCAAACCCTTTGTCGAGATATTTCTGCTCGACCTCGAGCACAGTGACGTCGAATCCAGCCGTAGCGCAAACCTGCGCAATGCCAGACCCCATCAGCCCGCAACCGAGTACGCCGACCTTCTTAATCTCCATGACGAATCACCTATCTATGTGCAGTACTCCGTCTGAGGCCAATTCTCGAGACCTCTTTCGGTGGAAGAATTCCCATACTAGAAAGATCAACAACATATCAAAAACGACACCAAGAAAGGGAACGAGAACGATTTGACCCTGATGCACGGCTCTCCATTCTCCAAAAACTAACGAAACAAACAACCATCCCGTCGCAAGTGGAAAACCAAATACATATTCCGCAATCTCGATCCCGCCAGGGCTTTGTCGTTGCGCACTTGCCGGACTCTCAAGCGATGCAAGCATGACAACAACAATAGTGCTCACGAACACAGCGTAAACCCCAGAAAGCAACAACCGATGTTTCCAGTCGCCTGGAGTCGCCATATTTAGCCAGTGTTTTTGATCCGTGAGAATCCGCGCAAGTCCGTGGCAAAGAATTCAGCTCAAGCTCCACCACCATCACAATCCCCTGCCCGCTGCCAATACGCACCTCGCCAACCTATCTCGCCATTTGACGTCGATCCCGCCAGGTGCGCAACAGACGGAGAATTACATAAATTACCAGCCACCAGAACAGCACGTCGACGAGCACCACGAATAAAGCAGACATTGGGTGCAGTTCAAGATCAAAACCCCTCATTCCCAATGGATACGCTACTGCCGCGATTCCGGGGAACCAGAACATCCACAAAACAACAAACAAACTACTATGGAACAGACCCAGCAGAAGAACCGCTCCGCAAAGCAAGATACTCATCAGCAATCCACCATCGCAATCCCCTGCCCGCCGCCGATGCACGCCGACGCCAGCCCATACTTCTTCTTCCGCCGTCGCAACTCATACAGCAGCGTGATCACCAACCGCGTCCCGGTCGCGCCCAGCGGATGCCCCAGCGCGATCGCTCCGCCATTCACGTTCACCTTCTCGCGGTCCAGCCCGAGTTCTTTTTCTACCGCCAGATACTGCGCCGCGAACGCCTCATTCACTTCAATCAAATCGATGTAATCCAGCGACAGTCCAGCCTTCTGCAACGCAATCTTCGTCGCCGGCACCGGGCCCCGCCCCATCAGCTTCGGCTCCACTCCTGCAATGCCCCAGCTCACAATGCGGCCCAACGGCTTCAGGCCACGCTTCTGTGCGCTCTCCAGCGACATCACCACAACGGCCGCCGCACCATCCACAATTCCGCTCGCGTTCCCCGCCGTGACCGTCCCGGCCTTGCCGAACGCTGGCTTCAACTTCGCCAGCCCTTCCATCGTGGTCTGCGGACGCCGGTGATCATCCTCCGTCAGCGACTCTCCCGTCGCCTCACCCTTCGCATTCCGCAAAACCACGGGCACAAGCTCTTCCTGGATGCGTCCTTCTTTATAAGCCGCATCCGCGCGCTGCTGTGAACGCAACGCAAATTCATCCTGCATCTCCCGCGTGATGCCCTCCTGCGAACCATACAGCTCCGCCGTATTCGCCATGTACAGCCCGCAATAGGTATCCAGCAGCGCCACCATCAGCGAATCTTCCAGCTTCCCGCCCGGAGCCAGCGTAAATCCGTCGCGCCCGCGAATCACAAATGGCGCCTGCGACATGGCCTCCATGCCGCCCGCGAGCACAATTTTCGCTTCCTCCAACTGGATCATCTGCGCCGCATTCACAATCGCCTGCATCCCCGACCCGCACAGCCGGTTCACAGTCAGCGCCGGAGTCTCAATCGGCAGCCCCGCCCGCAACCCCACGTGCCGCGCCCCATACAGCGCATCGCCGGATGTCTGCTGCGCGTTGCCAAACACGGCGTGATCGAACTCCGCCGCATCCACGCCCGAGCGCTCAATCGCGCCCTTGGACGCAAACGCCGCCAACTCCTGCGCCGTGTAATCCTTCAATTTGCCGCAATAACGTCCAAAGGGCGTGCGCGCCCCACTCACAATCGCGATGTCACCTGGCTTCAGCATGATTATCCCGGCAGACCCCGGCCAGATCGACCGGAGTAGATTAGCCAAACTTGTCAGTGTAGCAGCGAGAAAGGAGATTTGACCAACGGAAGGAACGACAAACAAACAGCAAACAAATGATTCATTGACTCAATGAGTCAATTCTCTACGCCACCGCGCCCGCCGCCAGCGCCGGCCCCAGAGCCACAATCTTTCCCGGCCCCTGAGCCAGAGACAATGCCAAGGCCTGCTCCGCGCGATTGATCACTTCGGTGACCACATCCAGAGGATCGAACTCGGTACGAATCACAGCTTCGGCCAGCCCCGCCGAGAACTGCGGAGAATGCTCCGCCGCCGCGCCATCTTTCGCGGGCAGCCGCACTTCAGAAATAATCTTGCGCAGCTTTTCGACCGCCAGTGTCGCTTCCTTCTCCGCCGTCTCACCCAGCAGGATCGCGATCGTAGTCGTGTCGTAGCGAAATGCCAAATCATTGGTGCGGATGTTCGCGGTAAAGAGCTGACCAATTCTCTCCATAGCGGCCGAAACTTCCGCCTCGCCGTATTCTTTGACCATCGCTGCGCTCTTGCCAAATTGCAACAGCAGCACAGACAACGCCGAGGAATTCTGAATGGCCCGCTTGCTCTCGGCCATCAGCAGATCGAGATACGAAGCTCGCTTCAGCAGCCCGGATTTTTCGTCCGTCACCGAAAGATTTTTTACCAGCCGCCGCAGGCCGGCGTTGTTCAGCGCGATCACCATCTGCTCTGCCAGCGTTTTGAGTACAACCATATCCGCCTGCTGCCACACCTGCGCCTTCGGATGAATCAGCGCCAGCATGCCGACTGGTTCTTCTCCGTCGGTGAGCGGTATAGCCAGAATCGACGTAGCTCCCAGTTCGGTAACGGCCTTTTTCACGGCCTGCATCTGAACCGATTTCGTGGCGTCGGCAATGGCGAATGGCTCCGGCCCGTCCGCAGCCTTTTGCAGGGACGAAATCAATTCCGCCAGCGTCGCCATACTTCCTTTTTTCTGGCCCTCGGCGAAAAACTCCTCCATCGCCGTGGGAGAAAGCCCCGGCTTGCCCATCGCCGCCACACAGCGCACAGCTTGCCAGTGCGCGCCAATTTCTTTCACCGCCGTACTAAGAATCGCCGTCGCCGATCCCTGGTGATACAGCTTGCGCGTAATTTCAGCCACGCGCGTGAAGCTGCGCATATCGGTCGCCGGATCGGGCGCAGATGGTGGTGGCGGAGCTGCCGCAGCCACAGGCGCACTCAACGGCGCAGTCGTCGCCGGAGGCAAAGGCGCCGACCCCGCATAGCGCGGAGTCACTCCCGCGGCCATGTATAGCCGTTGCAGATCTTCGTTGCGTTCTTCCTCGCGCGGAAACAGTTCCTGAATTCTTTGCAGCCGCTCGACCGCCTTGTTGCGCATTCCATACTGCACCAGAATTTCCACCTGCAACATCAAGTCCTGCAGCGTTGAAGCCCCCAGCGTCGGCCCTTCCACCTGCGCCGGCTCCTCGGCAGGCTTGCTTACAGACGTCAATCGCGCCGCGATCGAGCGGTGCCGCGCCTCGTCCACGTTTCCCTTCAACTGCTCCAGCCGTTTTGCGTGCCCCGACTCGTAAGGATCTACATCCGCGGCCCGATCCAGGCACTCGGCCGCTTTAGCAAACTCGCCTGTCCCTACATAAATATCGAACAGCTTCAAGAGGGTGTGGCAATAGTCGCTTTCGCGGTTGGAGGCGTTATATAGCTCGCTGAGAAATTCGAGCATCTGAGCCGAGGCACGATGCGTCCCGGTAATGTCCTGGAGAATAGAGATGAACTGCCGCCGCTCGCCACGGCGCCGCTGAAATTGTTCCAGCTTCCGCGCCAGCGCCACAGATTCATCCTCCAGCTCGCTGTCGAGCAACTGCCCGATCAGGGCGATCACCTGCTGCACTCGCGTCGGGTTCTTTTCGAAAATCTGCCATACCAGCGGCTCCGCCTCAGCATAGCGCCCAGCCGCCACCAGGGCTTCCGCGTACGTATCGCGCAACTCAGGAGTCACCTGGCCCGAGTTCAACTGCGGCTCCAGAATAAAAATAGCCGCGCCCACTTGCCCTTGTGCAAGTAGCGTCTTGCCGTAGGCCAAAGCGATCGATTGATCGGAAGAATCTTCTTGATAGGCTCGCTCATACCACTGCGCCGAATCCTGCCCCTCAGCCGCCGCCGTCTGCGCTACCCGCTGATAAGACGCCGCGGCTACCTTGTGATTTCCCAACTCCGACGCGATCTCCGCCATGCGCATGAAGTTCGCCTGGATGGGCTCCAGCGCCACCACACGCGCCAGCACTTCCATCGACTCCTGCTTTTGTCCCAGCTTCGCCAAGTCCAGCAGCGCCGCTTCGTAAGTCCCTACCGCAAGTTTTTTATTGGACCCCTCGAGCAGTTGGCCAAAGCGGAATTTCTGCTGCCACGTCGGACTGCCATGCCGCGCTAACTTCTTATAAGTCAGGCTGGCGCGAGTCGCGTCCCCAGTGCCTACCTGGCGCTCAAATAACTCTCCCAGCAGCTTGACGGCATCCGCATTGCGGCTGACCGAAAGGCACAGATCGGCGGCCAGTTGCCGCACCACGTCATTCTCCGGATCGTCCCGCAGCACCAGCAGATACTCCTCCAGTGCCTCCGGAGTCTTCCCTTTTTGCAGCAGTTTTTCCGCGCGCTCCACTCGCTTGGCGATGTCGGCTCGGTCCGGACGTTTGGTGATCTCAGGCATGCAAAGAATAGGCGGAGTAAACCCTGCTCCGATTCTAGGAGCGCGCCTCAGACCCAGCAATGCGGTAGCGGCCCATCGCGATTACGAAGGTCACAGGGTCCAGCGTTGCCATGCTGAGCGAAGAACAAGCAACGCGGAACGCGATGGGAGTCCGCAGTCGAAGCATCCCTACTCACGAAGTCCGGGATCGATGTTATCCCCCGCGGACGGCTACAACACTTTTTTCGCGGTGAATTAGCGCATTCGCACTCATTTGGGGCTATCCTTCCATCTTTGTTATCGTGCTCCATGCCTCCGGAGCCCGCTCCTCCACAAATTCGCCCGGTACGAGCCAACGAAGACGGGCTACGCCACCAGCTCACCGCCGGGCAAATGGCCATGGTCGCCGTCGGAGGCTCTATCGGCACCGGCCTACTGCTCGGCTCCGGCGCTGCCATGGAGGTCGCCGGTCCTGCCGCCATCCTTAGTTTTATCTTCGCTGCATTCATCAACTGGACCGTCGCCATGGCTCTCGGTGAACTCGCCTGCGCCCATCCCGCCGCCGGATCGTTCGGCGTCTACGGCGACATCTACCTCAACCCCTTCTTCGGATTCCTCGCCCGCGCCGGATACTGGGTCGGCATCGCCCTTAACATCGGCGCCGAGATGGTCGCCGCTGCCACCTACATGTCGTACTGGTTTCCCGGCGTGCGCCCCGCGATGTGGATCGTCGTCTTCTCCGCGCTACTGCTGGTCATCAACCTGCGCAGCGTCGGCTCCTACGGACGCGTCGAATTCTGGCTGTCGATGATCAAGCTCTCAACCATCCTCGCCTTCATCGTGATCGGCGCGGGATTGCTGCTCGGCGGCCGCGTCGCTCCGCAGTACAACGCCCACGGCGGATTATTTCCCAAAGGCTTGCTTTCGCCGCTCGTCGCCATGACCTTCGCAATTTACAGCTTCGGCGGCGTCGAAATGGTCGCCGTCACTTCCGGCGAATCGCGCTCCGCGAAAGAAACTCCGCGCGCCGTCTGGATGACCTTCCTCACTCTCACCTTCGTCTATCTCGGCGCGATGGTCGTGCTGCTCGGCGTCATGCCCTGGAACCACGCCGGCGTCACCGAGAGCCCCTTCGTCACCACGTTTCGCACCATCAGAATCCCGCACGCCTCCGCCGTGATGAACTTCGTCGTGCTCACCGCCGCGCTCTCCGGAGCCAACGCCGCGCTCTACGCCGGCTCGCGCATCTTGTTTTCCCTGGCCCGCACCGGATGGGCTCCCGCGCGTCTGGGCCGCCTCAATCACGAAGGCTCGCCCCAATACGCCGTGCTGGCCTCATCCTTCGGAATTCTCTTCGCCCTTGCGATGGTGATCTGGGCGCCGGAAAACGCCTTCCGCTATATCGTCGGCGCAGCCTTCACCGGGATGATCCTGGGATTCATCATGGTGATGATTGCCACCGTCCAGACCTGGCTCTCTCCCCGCATGAACCTCTGGAGTGCTTTGGTTTGTCTGGGAGCGTTAGTGCTGGCCTATGTTGTCTTGAAGCCGCGAGAAGTAAAGTCGTAAATCTGTGCTCATGCGAGGACAGCCCTGCGTGCGATTCCCGCTTTGGGAATCTTGAACGGATCTGGGGGTATCCCCTCCCCCCTCGATCTTTGGAATCATCGAGTTAACACGAAAATCCCGGCAAAATCCGTCTTCTAAAGGACTTAGATACTAAAATCTTTAAAACACAGGACTTAGGGGCGCAACGATGGCCTTCGGCCAACTGTCATGGTTGCGGCCTCGATCATGATTGCAAGATTTGTGCGGCAGAGGCAAGGTTGGATGTCACAGGGCGCGGTGGAAAACTTCGGGCCGCGAGGAGGGTCAGGAAGCGTCCCGTCTGTCCCCGGTTTATCCCCCCGGTTTATCCCCGGTTTATCGTCGTCCCCTGTCCCCGGTTTATCGTCGTCCCCGGTTGTCCCCCAGGTTTATCGTCAGAACGCGACCAGCAACTGGCCCATTGGCTCGACTAGTACAACTTTCAGCGTCTGCACGGTAGCCTTGGCTAGACTCCACCCATCAGCCGCGTTCCGGTTTGCGACGGTACAACGCCTTGAGAGATGACAGCCAGCCCACCGCAGTACAATTTCCCATAATGCCAGAGCGACCTCAACTTAAGCCCAATGAGCTCTGCGTCACCATCGTCTGTGATGGGCTTCACCCCGACGATGTCGAGGAACTTCAGCGGACACTTGCTGGAAGCCGTTACGAGTTTGAAGTCGATGTTGCCCAGAAAGTCAAAACCGAAAACTACCCGGAACTCTCCTTCATAGGGATTCGCACGAAATTGATCGTTCGATTTTCTGAGAAATGGTTTTATCGTCGAACTCGACAAGGCGGAGTAAAGGCTGTTGTCGGAGCCATTGATGAAGTGCTTGACAGAAGTACACACGACCGAGACCGCAGGCCGAAAGTCTCTTTCGATTCCAACGGTCAGGAGTTAATCACGACTGAAACATGGCTCCGACCTCGAACCAAGAAACACTCATGGACTCGTGACCACAAATTAGCGTTGGGCATTCTGATGTTGACCGGCGTTGCAGCCCTTGCTGCGATACTCGTTGTGCCTGAATTTCGACGCTTCTTCCATCTCGATAAGCCGGAAACAACCCGGCAGGTTCAGGCAGAGAAACAGTCTTCGACGCCGAGCGTGACAACCCCAGCCGCACCCATTCAAAGCACGGAGCTTTCTAAGCCCGCCGAAGTACCTAAACCGAAGAACTCAAAACCAAAGCAGAAGACAGACACCCACGTCAAAGGCAACGACAAAGTGGCCGGGAACAATATCTCTGGCCACAACAATGTGACGGGCAATAACAACCGAACGGCCCCAGTCGCAGTCGCTCCAAACGGCATCGCCATTACGGGCGGAACGGTCAACAACCCGACTGTCAACAACTTCGTTCCGCCACTACCGACACCGACTGTGACCATTTGCGTCACCCACTCATCTGCTGATAACAATTCGGCGAAGAATATCCTCACTTTCAAAACAGACGTTGAAATCATGGAGTCGTGGTATGCCCTTTTCTTCGACGGCCCAGTCGGAGAAGGTAGCGTTGAGATGACTCCACATTCGTTCGACTATACGCACAGTCGAGCGGACAAATTGGAGCACCCGGAGAACACCTTCCTTTTCAGAAACAGTTCAATTGATTTTGGCCCGCCGAGATGGTTGCCAAACAACACAATCAAAGTCACTGTCCCGTCCGAGAAACCAGTAAATCTGGTGAAACTGATGAGCGGTTCGGGAGAAAACGGACGTGATGAAAAATTCGTATTCAGCTGTGACTGAAATCAAAGGCTCGAATTGCAACCGCCGTGCGTCACAGTGAATGACTCAGAGTGTTTGCTGACGGCGTTCACGAACGAGATGGATTCGTGTGAGTAGGCTTCGACGTTCATCCGTTGGCCGGGATACCACGTCTGGTAGAGAACAAAAGCGTAACTTGTCGGGGTCGTCACCCCTTCCCTGATATTCATTGCCATGTCTGGGCTTGAAGCCGACGACCCTTTACTGGAAATCGGCCCGCTGAATTGAAATCCCAACGTTGGATTAACAACGGCTGAATCTGTCGTCAACGTCAAAACGAGTCGGAAGTCGCCGTCGTGCCCAGCATCGCTCTTGACGTTTTGTAGGTCACCGACACAGACCGTTATGACCGCAGGTTTCGACGGTGGTGGGCCGAAGTTATTGACCGTTGGGTTCGTGACGTTCCCGCCCGTGATGACAATTCCATTCGGCGCAATCGCAGTCGGTGCGGTTGTGTTCCCATTTCCAGTTACATTACTGTTCCCAGCGACGTTGTTCCCGGCGACGTCCTTGTCACCTTTGATAGGAGTCTTCGTCCGCTGATTCGACGGTTTAGTCGGGGTTTGAGTCAGTAGACGCGTCGTCTGCGGATTTACTGGAGGTATCTGGGGCGGCTGGACTGTTGCTTCAGGCAGATGTGGCGTCGCTTTGTCTATGTGACGATAAACGCCGTTCCCAATGAGAGCGATGAAAGCGACGGTGATTGGAATGATGACAGCAATCTTCTGATTCCTCGTCCACCTCTTCCGTCTCGGTTTCTTTGTCGGCTCCACAGTCACAGATACTCTACTCTGCCTTTGGTTCGGCGGCCTCTTCTGTCGCAACCTTCAACAACTCGACAGGCTCAAGACAGACCCTCACGGGGCTTCAGCCTCGTTCGAATGACAAAGGGGATGGCTTGGTGGCACGACTGAAGTCGTGCCCTTCCCGTTCTCACCGGCACTTACCCACAATCAAAGTCCTGTCATCGGATTGCTCGCAAGGACTAAACATCCTGACATCTTCGACCACCGCCCCCACGAGGCACGAAGAATCCTGCTCACGATGCCGCCGCAGCGATTCGATCAGCCGTTGCTCCCCGAATTCCTCCCCCGCATCATTGAAAGATTCGGTGACACCGTCGGTGTAAAGTGCCAGAGTATCGCCACAACCAAGTGGATATTCTCCGGTTGAGCACTCCCACTCCTTAAAAAGCCCAAGCACGGTTGAGGTGGAATGGAGCCGTTGCAGTTCTCCGTCAGCGCGCAGCACCAACGCACACAGATGACCGCAATTCACGTAGCGTAAACGCCGCGCTCGGTCGTCATACTCGGCAAAAAACAACGTGGCGTACGCGCTGTCGATGGAATTCTCGTAGAAGAGGCGATTCACCAACTGTAAGGAACGCTCCGGTTGATCCAGTGCAACCGCGCACTGGCTGCGCAGATTCGCTTGCAGGTTGGCCATCAACAAAGCGGCTGCAATTCCTTTTCCCGAAATGTCGCCCACCACCAGCCCCAGCCGCTCCCGCCCTAAATCGAGAAAGTCGTAATAATCTCCGCCGACCTGCCGCGCCTGTATGCAAATCCCGGCATAATCGAGCGTGGAAAGTGGCGGAAGAGTCTGCGGAAATAATCTGGTCTGCACCTGCTTCGCGATTTCCAACTCCTGCACCATGCGTCGCTCAGCTTCCAGTCGTGCAGCCTCGGCGCGGCGCTTCTCTTCGATCGCTCGATTTATTTCATCGAAACTTATCAGCGCGAAAGAATTTCCGTCGACATCTTTGAAGTGCGTAATAACTCCGCCCCAGATCGGCTCCTGCTCCCCAGTCTGAGCCGATGAGTCCGACGTACCGGAAAACTGCTCTTGCTTCTCAAACTTGATCCTCTTCAATCTCGGCGCATAGTTAAAGCGTACTCCGCGCCTTCGCCATTCGCGATACTTCGCCACGACATCCTCGGTCACGAATACAACCTGCGTATTTCTGCCGATCAGTTCGTGCTCTTTGGAGTTGGGCCTCGGAGTGACCAGAGAGAGCACCGCGCTCCCATCGGGGGGCGAAACGCCGACCCAGCGTTGTCCGGTTCCGAAACGGACGTCTCCGACCAGGCTGAAACCCAACTGGTCCACATAAAAGCGCAGGCTCAGGTCTTGATCGCGCACAAAGATATTGATGGCGTGAACCCGCAGATGTGGCTGCGGGCGTTGTTCATCGACGCCCACTGAGAGCTGTTCTTGACTTCCCAGCTCCGCGGAAAGATCTGAGTAAGCGCTCCCCATCGCCGTGATTATATCCGGCGACGCGGGGGACGATCATGTGAGCCTGACAAACTTGCCTGAGCGAAGTCGAAGGGCCATCCGCCAGGGCAAGGCGCGGCACCCGCGTGGCACAATACCGAATGCCCACCGCGCTTCCCACGTTCTTATACGGCACCGCCTGGAAAGAAGACCGCACCGCGGCCCTCACCGAACTCGCCCTCAGCGCCGGATTTCGTGCTATCGACACCGCCAACCAGCGCCGTCACTACTTCGAAGCCGGAGTCGGTCAGGGACTCGCCGCTGCCTACGCCGCTGGCGGTGTCACCCGCGCTGATATTTTTCTGCAAACGAAATTCACCTACCAGCGCGGTCAGGATCATCGCCTCCCCTACGATCCCTCCGCCACTCTGGCCGTGCAGGTAGCCCAGTCAATGGCTAGCTCGCTCGAACATCTCGCTACCGATTACGTCGACAGCTACGTGCTGCACGGACCATCGTCGGCCTTCGATTGGACCGACGATGACGCCGAAGTCTGGAATGCCATGATCAAAGAACGCGACGCGGGCCGCACGCACTTACTCGGTGTCAGCAATGTCTCGCTCGAACATCTTGAACAGATGACCGCCGCGCACAAAGAAGCTCCCGCCTTCGTTCAAAACCGCTGCTTTGCCCGTCTCGGCTGGGACCGCGACATCCGCCAGTTCTGCCGCGAGCGCAACATCGTTTACCAAGGATTCTCTCTTCTCACCGCGAATCCAGAAATCCTCCGCCATTCCTTGATCGCCAATCTTGCGCGCTCGCATGCCACTCCCGCGCAGATCATCTTCACCTTTGCCCGCAGCATCGGCATCCTGCCGCTGACCGGCACATCAAACGCAGAACACATGCAGCAAGACCTGGCCAGCCTCAACCTCACCCTCTCAACAAAAGAAGTCCAGGCGATCGAATTGCTCGCCGGATGAGCGCCATTAACGGCTGGCAAAAATGATTGCAATCTGTATAGTTTTCGGCACCGACAAGAATCCAAATTCATTTCGTCCTGAAGGAGTTTTTATGCAGCGCCTTTCGAATCTTTCAATCCTGGCAATGTTCGCCCTACTCTCATTTACAGTCTCACGCTCAGTCGCGGCATACGCGGACGCACCAGCCGAAACGATCTCGTCGCACACTGCCAATATTGATGGCGTTGCACTGCACTATATGACGGCGGGGAGTGGCCCGGCTGTCGTCCTCCTACACGGCTACGCCGAAACCTCGCTCATGTGGAAGCCGCTCATTCCTATGCTCGCGGCGCGCTTCAACGTAATTGCGCCCGACCTTCCCGGCATCGGCGATTCCGCCATCCCAACCGGCGGCCTGGACATGAAGACTTCCGCCATCCGCATTCACAATCTTGTCCGTTCGCTCGGCATTCAGAAAACCGAAGTCGTGGGCCACGACATCGGTTTGATGGTTGCCTATGCCTACGCCGCGCAATTTCCCGCAGAGACAACAAAACTGGTTGTGATGGACGCCTTTCTCCCCGGCGTTCCCGGCTGGGAGTCGATCTACAACGATTCCAGCATGTGGCACTTCCGCTTCAATGGGCCGATTCCAGAAGCGTTGGTGCAAGGCCGCGAGCGCACCTACTTCGAGCATTACTGGAATGACTTCGCCGCCGATAAAAATCATTCCATCCCCGAAGCCGACCGCCAGCTCTACGCCGCAGCCTACGCCCGCCCCGGGCGCATGCGCGCTGGTTGGGCCTACTTCGTTTCCTTCCAGCAAGCCGCAAAAGATTTCACACAACTCTCTCAGACCAAGTTGACCATGCCCGTGCTCGCAATCGGAGGCGAGAAAGCCTCAGGCGCAGTCCTGGCCGCACAAATGAAGTTGGTCGCGGCCGACGTAACCGTCGTTGTATTAAAAGACACCGGACACTGGTTGATGGAAGAACGTCCGAAAGAAACCATGGACGCGCTGCTGAAGTTCCTGTGATCTGCTGACACAATCGACTGCGCGGAAAGCCGTGGAAGAGCGGCGCTTCAGCGCCGCGTAAACCCTCACCTAATTAACCGAGCTTCAGCCCCGGCGATAATTTCGCCTGCTCGTACCTTCGCATTCCTATCATCAGCGCCATGGCCATTTGCATTCGCGAAACAATTCGCTGAACATATCTCATCATGAACGCCACACCTGCGCGCGCCCTCAGCCTGCTGGTCATCTTCTTCGCAGCCATGATCTCAATCTCGGAGGGTCAATCCGCCGGCGACACCGAGTGGCCCAACTACGGCAACGATACCGGTGGCATGCGCTACTCCACGCTTTCACAAATCAATCGCGACAATGTCTCAACCCTCAAAGTTGCCTGGACATTTCACACCGGAGACGTTTCGGATGGCCGCGGCGACTCCAGGCGCAGCGGATTCGAAGCCACGCCCATCCTCGTCGACGGAACGCTCTATCTGACTACGCCCTTCAATCGCATCATCGCCCTCGATCCTGAAACCGGCAAGCAACGCTGGGCCTACGATCCCAAGATTGATCGCACTCTCGACTATGGCGACGGACTGGTGAATCGCGGCGTCTCTAGCTGGCTCGATTCGTCGCGGCCTTCGAACCAGCCCTGCCATCGCCGCATCTACGAAGCGACGCAAGACGCCCACCTCGTTTCCGTCGATGCCGCGACCGGCAAGCCCTGTTCAGATTTCGGAGACTCAGGTCAGGTCAATCTGCGCAATGTACCCGGTTATCGTGACGGCTGGTACCACATGACTTCGCCTCCCGCCGTCATCGACGATCTCGTCGTTGTCGGCTCGGCCATCAACGATAACCAACGCACCGCCATGCCCGCAGGCGTGGTTCGCGCCTTCGATGCCCGTAGCGGCCTATTGCGCTGGAGTTGGGATCCGATCCCGACCACTGCATCGGCGGGCTCTGAGGGAAAAAAGCCCAGCGCCAAAGCGACCGAACCAACTACCGGCGCCGCCAACGCCTGGTCCATCATGACCGTGGACCCGCAGCGCGATCTCATCTTCATTCCCACCGGAAGCGCCAGTCCAGACTATTACGGCGGTCTGCGCCCCGGCGATAACAAGTGGGCGAATTCCGTGGTCGCGCTCCGCGCAAAAACCGGAGAGCTCGTCTGGGGATTCCAACTCGTCCATCACGACCTGTGGGATTACGATTCCGCCTCGCCGCCTCTGCTCGCCACGTTGCGCCACAACGGAAAAGACGTTCCCGTCGTGATTCAAGGCAACAAGACTGGGTTTCTCTATGTCCTCAATCGTGACACCGGCAGCCCCGTCTTCCCTGTGGAAGAACGCCGCGTTCCGCCCAGCGATATTCCCGGCGAAGCCGCCTCGCCGACACAGCCGTTCCCGTCGGCTCCTCCTCCACTCGCCCTCCATAAAATCTCAGCAGACGATGCCTGGGGCCCGACTTCGCAGGATCGCGAGACCTGCCGCAACTGGATTCGCGGGCTTCGCAACGAGGGCATCTTCACTCCGCCCAGTCTTCAAGGCACCGTCGCCGTGCCCGGAAACCTGGGCGGCATGACCTGGAGCGGCTACGCCTTCGACCCGCAACACGCCCTGCTCGTCGTCAACACCAATAACCTGATCGCCAAAGTAAAGCTCATTCCCAGCGCCGATTTTTCGCGGACCGATCGCACCGAAGATGGCGACTACTCTCCCCAATCCGGAGCCCCTTACGCTCTGTTTCGCCGCTTCCTGCAATCCCCGTCTGACATGCCCTGCAACGCGCCGCCCTGGGGCACGCTTGCCGCTGTCGACATGACCGAAGGAAAATACCTGCGCGCCTTCGATATCGAAACCGGAAAAGAATTATGGAAGGTTCAATTGCCCGCCAGCGGCAACGCCACTCCCATGACCTACCGCCTCGCGGCAAACGGAAAGCAATATGTCGTGATCGCCGCAGGCGGCCATCCCAAGATCACGGAAGAATCCTTAAGCGATGCGCTTGTCGCTTTCACGCTTCCCTAACCGTATTTCACTTAGTTGTAAGCACAAAAAGAGGCGCCGGACTTCCCCGGCGCCATCGAGTGGAAAATACGACTCGCGACACGCGGTCTAACGACCCGCTATCTTCTTTAGCACCAACCTCCCGACGTTCCTCCTCATCTATCGTCTGCCCGCAGTTGGTAGTTCCTAGGAGCTTCTCATGTCACTTCGTGCCCTGCTTGCCCTTTGCCTTCTGGTCTTCCTGTCTTCAACGTTCTCCTCAGCTCAAAGCGCGTTGCCACCGAGCTGGACTTATTCCTCATATTTGGGTGGCGCTCGCGCAGACGACATTAGCGCCCTAACTCGCGACAGCCAAGGCAATGTCTATGTCGCCGGAACCAGCAACTCTCCCACGTTCCCCACCACGCCGGGAACTCTTGAGCCGACCTATCCCGGCCCCTACGGCTACAGCGCCGTCTTCGTCTCCAAGTTCTCTTCCAGCGGTTCCCTCATCTGGTCGACGTTTGTGGGCGGTGGCTGCTACAGCTACGTCGCGCCGACCAGCATTCAAGTAGACAGCAGCCAGAATGTCTATGTCGCCGGGGCCAACGATTGCAACACGTTCCCCACGACTCCAGGCCTTCCCAACTGGGGGAATCTCTTTCTAGGAAAATTGAATTCCTCTGGGTCGCAGCTGCTCTACGACACAAAACTCGGCGGCTGGAGTGGTGACCTTGGAACACCCTCCGTCGTCGTCGACTCCGCAGGTGAAGCTTTCGTCACCGGCTCGGGCGGAACCTGTTGCAACGGTGCCGCCACCGGCAATATCGGCACAGAGGGCGGCATTTCAGACTTCTGGATTGCCGAAATCAATAGCGCCGGGACTTATCTCAAATGGTCGGTCACCATCGGTGGCTCCGGCCTCGAGACTTCCAGCTCCATCGCCATTGACTCCTCGAACATGCTCTACGTAACCGGATACGCCGATTCCCTCGATTTCCCCGTCACCCCAGGAACGCTCAATCAACCGGGCGGTTCCACGTTCGTGGTCAAGCTGGATCCCTCGAAAGCGCCAAGTTCCTCCATGGTCTACGGCGCACTGGTAGGCAGCCCCACGGGCAACAGTTCGAATACATTCATCGAACCGTTCACCATCGCGCTCGACTCGGCTGGCGACACCTACATCAGCACATGGACCTACAACACCGGTATGTACACCAGCCCGGCCGCCTTTCAACCCGCTTCCGGAACGCCGCCCGATGGCTACGTCTTCGAGCTGAATCCATCCGCCAGCGCCATCGTCAATGGGACCTACTTGGGAGGAGGTGGCGCGGATTACGCAGCTGCCGTTTCAACTGATAGTTCCGGCAATACCTACGCCTCCGGATTCACCGACTCCTGGGACTTTCCCTTCACCGCTTACGGCAACCCCGCCCAGTCTTACAACAACGAACTGGGTTTTTACGTGAAGCTCAATCCTCAATTCGCCGCCGTCTCGTCCGTGGTGTTCGGCCCCAACGGAACGGAAGCAAGGACCGCCACCGCCGACCTCGCCGGAGGTGCCTGGTTCTCCAGCTTCACACAAGCTGGATTCCTCACTACATTGAACGCCTATCAGCCGCAGGATGCGGGCAGCTATGACGGCTATCTTCTGCACAGCAACTTCGCTGGGCTTTGCGAGACCTCGACTGTGGCAATCTGCGCGATCCTGCCCGATTCCTACTCGACGCAGCGCATCCAGTTCACCGCGCAAGCAGCCGATGTCGAAGGGGCAAAGTCAATTTCTTTGTATCTCGATGCGTTGCTCGCATTCTCGAGCCGCGCGGCGCAGTTTGATGTCTGGTTGCCGGTCGCGCTCGGGAATCACACGGCCACGGTCGTATCGCAATCTGCAGATGGATCGACGCAGAGAGCGCAACAGGCGTTTTGGGTAGCGTCGTCCTCTACCTGCCCGCTCAGCCCGGTGGTCCCGTCGCTCACCTTCTGCGGTCCGCTCAACGCGGCGGTTGTTTCGGGAGCGGTGAATGTCGTCATCCAGGCCAACGACGGCAGTGTTCCTCCACCAACCGTGAACCTCTATGCCGATGGCAAGCTGGCGGCCACGCTGCAAAACCAAAATGGAAGCTACACCGGCACGCTCACGCTCCCATCAGGCGCTCACACGCTCTCGGCGTTCGGCAAGGACACGAGCAGCGATGTTCTGCGCACGAGCGTAGTCTTCCAGGTCCAGTAGCACAGCGCGGCAGGCAGCAAAAAGGAGACGCCGGAAGATTCTCCGGCGCCATCGAGTGAAAAATACGACTCGCGAGATGCGGTCAAGCGAGAAGTAAAGATTTTTCGATATAACGAGCTTGGTTGTCCCACTCTTGTCGCGTTTTTTTTGCGACAGGTGGGCTGCTCGCTCGAAATTACTTGCCGGGTGCCCCATCTTCTACGGCGTAATCTCAAACACGACTCCAACCCCATTAGCGCCGCCCTCCCACGTTGTTCCATACAAATTCCCGGCCGCATCGCGCACTACTGGACTGTAAGGAAACTCGCCGTCGCTTCTCGCTGCGTCGAGCACAACTCCCGCGCCGGGAGTCGCAGCGACGTTGCCCTCGAAGCTGTACAAAACTTGTTCCGGCCACGCGCCCGTTGCGGAGGGCAGCAAACGGAACACCGTGCCTTGCTGGAATGCTCCGCCGACGAAGGTCGTGCCGTAAAGATTTCCCGATGAATCGAAGACCAGCCGCACCGCAAAGGGAGATCCTCCATCCGCATTTCCCGTAAAGTTGTGCAAAATCGCTTCCGTCCAGGTTCCGTTCGCACTCGGCGACACCTTGTAAACCACGCCGTATCCGTAAGCCCCGCCACCGTTCGTTACACCGTAAGCGTTGCCCTGACTGTCGAGAGTAATTCCCCCCACCAGTCCGCTGCCGTCGGTGATCCGAAAGGCATGGATGACTTTCTCAGACCACTGTCCGTTGCCATGCGGAGTGAGTTCGAACACCGTTCCCGAGGAGTAGAAGCCGCCGATGTACGTAGTGCCATAGAGATTTCCAGCTCCATCAAGCGTCAATCCGGCAAAGGGTTCGGCTCCGTCATTGCCGCCCCGAAAACTGTACAAGACACTCTCGCTCCAACCTGACGCGGTGCGGGTCAACTCAAAAACTGTCCCTAAATCGTAGGCGCCACCCAGGGCCGTTGTCCCGTACAAATTACCAGCGGCGTTGAAGATTACGCCGCCATAGTAAGGATCGGCACCGTCAGCTCCAGTGAAACTGTGTAACACCGTTTCCGTCCATCCACCGGAAACGTTCGGACTCAGCTCGAACACTTCTCCGTCGCGGTAAGCTCCGCCCCCAGGGGTGGTTCCATACAGATTGCCCGCCGCATCCATCGTCAACCCCGCGATCGGATTGCTGCCGTCGGCGCCACTAAACGTATATAGCGTCTTTGCCGTCTGCGCCGAGAGCGACGCGACGCAGGTCATGAAGATAGTGAGCCTCATTAGGTGAGTGATGGACCGAAGCATAGGTCTAAATCCTTTCGAGAAGCGGCAGTAAGCAAGCCAAGTCTATTACTAATTCGAAACCCTGTAACCATGCAGAAATTTTCACACCGCTACATGGTCCGTCGGATACGCCCTCTCGCATCAGAAAAAAAGGCGCCGGATTCCTCCGGCGCCATCGAGTGGAAAATACGACTCGCGAGATGCGGTCAAGCGAGAAGAAAAAAATCTATTTGCTCTCCGCGACCGAGGGGCCCGGTGTGGATGGACCTGGAGTGGCGCCAAAGTCGCGACGATTATTCGCGGCCGTTCGCGCCGCGCGCACGTTCTGCGCATTCGCAGCCGCCGCACCGTAGCGCTCCAGCAGCACCGGAGCCATCGTGTTCTCCGCCTCTTTCACGAAGATCATCTGATTCTCCGAAGCCATGTCGACGCGCACGAAATCTCCCAACTTCACCTGCCCGGTCGCCACTAAATTCGCCAACGGGAAAACCAGGTTGCGTTCGATCGCACGCTTCAAGTGCCGCGCACCGTAGCGCGGATCCGTGCCTTCCTTGAGCAGAAACTCTTTCACTTTCGCCGTGCAGTTGAAGACAAACTGGTTCGTCCCCGCGGTCATCAGCACACGCTGCTGTACCAGCCCTAGCTCGATGTCGAGAATCTGCGACAAGTGCTCGTCGCGCAGAGTCTTGAAGACCACCGTCTTGTCGATGCGGTTCATGAACTCCGGCGTAAACTTGCGGCGCGCCGCTTCCACCGCGGTGCGCTGGATCTTGTCGTCGAACGAATTGTCGACCTCGACCGCCTTCGGCGCAAATCCTAGTCCGCCGTCTACCAGGCTCGTCATCTCCATGGCGCCCAGATTCGAGGTCATGATGATGATGCACTGCGACAGATCGACCCGGCGGTTATCGCCCAGAGTCAGCGTCGCCTTATCCAAAATTCCCAGCAGCAACTGCCACAGCGAATCCGACGCCTTCTCGATTTCGTCAAACAGCAGGATCGAAAGCTTCAGCTTCTCGGTGAACCACTGATTCAAAGCTTCCTGCGTCAGTAGCGGATGCGTCTCGCGATGTCCCAAATATCCCGGAGGCGAGCCGATCAGCTTGGCAATCTCGTGCGAGTGTTGAAACTCGGCGCAATCGATCTTGATGCAGGCCCGCGAGTCTCCAAACAACGACTCGGCCATCGCTTCCACCACGCGTGTCTTACCCGATCCCGTCGGTCCCAGAAACAGCAGATTTCCTACCGGACGCCCCGGCGCATTCAACCCCGCCAAAAACATCTGGTAAATCTCGGTGACCTTCTCCACGGCCTGGTCCTGCCCCACGATGCGGCGGCGTAGCGCGCCATCAAATTCTCCAGCATCGTTGCTGCGACGGTTCGGATCGAGCACTGTTGCAAGGTTCGTTCTCATAAATTCGCCGCCCGGGAACTGCCGGACATTTTATCCTTTCGTTAGGCCGTTTTAATCGGCTCTTTTACTCTTTTTTACGGATTCTTTGGGCCGTCTTCCCGTTTTTTAGCCCGTCTTCTGGAAGCGCCAATTTCTGTCACTTCGCCGCTTGCAACCGCTTCCAGATTCTTCCGTCCGTATGCCATGAAATAAAGCAAGCCTCTAGCCACGGGATGCTCGGCAGGCAGCAACCTCGGAACTCACGCATCCACAGGAGTTAGAGCTTTCTAAGAACGATCCGCACAGGCCTTCCCCGCGAGATAAGAGAAATACTTTGCACCATGGGGGAAGGAACACCGCCAAGGTCCGAGAGACCCGCGTGCCAAGATATCCATGTAGCGACAGCCGCCTCGGCTGTCCCGCCTGGGCGAAGCCCCGGCGGCTCGGGGCAAACTCTCGCGCCAAGACCTCTAAACTCCCCACGTACATCCTCAGTCAACCGTCTTAGTCCGCAAGTAACTAGAAGCCGGGAATAACCGAAGCTACTATCGCAATCGGGAAGTTCTTCTCGGAGGAAGCTTGCGTCTTTCGTCGGTTCGTACCATCACTGCTATTTCCAGCCTTCTTTTCGGAGCCGCAGCCTGGCGGCTCGGCCCTCACTCGTCATCGGATTTCGCCGCCCAGGCGCAAACGGCTCACACCGTTGCCGCCGTATCTCAGGAGGCGCAATTGCAACCCGTGAATGCCACATTGTCCGCAGCTGTAAAAACCACGTCTGTAAAGCCAGCGAATCTTCTCCCGTTGCAGCCCTCCGCAGGCACTGAAATTTACACCGCCAAGCGCGGCGAAGCTATTCCCACTATCGCTCGCCGATACTTAGGCAGGACGTCGTACCTGACTTCCTCCGAACTCGCCGATGCCATTCGCCATGCTAATGGAGATCGCACCGCCAACATTCTTAAAGCCAACGAGAACATCGTTATTCCCGGAATCCTTCCCGCGCCCATCGTCGAGAAGACCGTTCCTATCGCCAAAGATTTCGAAGCGCGCGCCATCTACCTCACCGGCATCATGGCCGCCAGCGATCACGGACTTCGCATCATCCGGCACTGGCGTGAAGTCGGCGGCAACGCCGTCGTCTTCGATATCAAAGATTCCGACGGCAGCGTCAACATTCCATTCGAGCACCCGCTGCTCGGCAAGCACCAGATTTACATTCACGACGTACCCAAGTTCGTCCGCTTTCTGCATTCGCAGAACATGCACGCCATCGCGCGCATCGCCATCTTCCGCGACGAGCGGCTCGTGAAGGAACATCCCGAACTCGCCGTACAGTCCAAAAAGACTGGTCAGGCCTGGCGCGAAAACGGCAAGCTGGTCTGGACCGATCCTTCCAACCCCAAAGTTCAGGATTACAACATCGCCCTCGCCAAATACGTAGCCCAACTCGGCGCCGACGAAATCCAGTTCGACTATGTCCGCTTCCCCGCCGAAGGCGATCAAAAAGACGCCAGCTTCGTCTTCCAAAAAGAACTCGCAGACGCAAATCAAGCCGAAACGCAGGTATGTGAAGCGAACGCTCCCACATCATCAGGCACAAGTCCCGTAGGGACGGCGGAAAATAGCCCGGCGCTTAAGCGCCGGGTAGCCGACAAAAAGGGAACAAAGTCCCGTAGGGACGACGGAAAAGCCTGCAACGCACCCCGCGGCCCGCAGCGTTCCGACGTCATCACCGCCTTCCTGAAAAAAGCCTATGCGGAAATTCACCCCACCGGCGCGTTGCTCTCGCTCGACGTCTTCGGAGTGATGGCGTGGCAGCGTCCCGTCGACCTTTCGCACACCGGACAGGACATCGTCGGCATGGCGAAATACTGCGACGTGCTCTCGCCTATGATCTATCCCTCGCACTTCTTCGGCATGGACAACATTGCGCATCCTGGCGATGCGCCTGAGCACTTCATCGGCGAATCCATGGCGCGCTTCGAGTTGATAACAAAAGGCAGCGGAGCGACGATACGTCCGTGGCTGCAAGCCTTCCACTGGCGCACCAAGACCTACTCGCCGGAATACATCAAAGTGCAGGTCGCCACCGCGAAGGAAAAAGGTGGGATCGGATTCTTATTCTGGAACGCCGCCAACGACTACTCCAAACCCTACGAAGCCATGCCCGAAATGAAAGCCGCAAATATAAAAGAAGGCTCAGCCGCCAACCCGAAATATTTCCGCGGCGACGAATTGCCCACGGCGAGCGTGCAGGCAGCTCTCACTCCGGCTAAATAAGAAGTTGCCATCAGGGATTGTCATCCTGAGCGAGGAACTCAAAACCGCTCTTTCTTTGTTTTCCAGCGTATACTGCTGCCCATCTGAAAAGAGCTTCCTCTTCTGATTACAAGCTGTGCGCAATCAAGAGGGCACCAACCAGAGGGTATCAATGGATAATCCCGAACCGCGTTTCCTCCCTCTCGCCGCCAAGACCATCGTCTGCCACACGCTCACCTACATCCTCATGGGAATACTCGCCTCCCACTTCCTCAACTATGCGGAAGCTTTCGCTCGCCCCGACTCTGGCATGCGTCCCATCACTAGTCCCTGGGTCATGGCCGGACCGCTCTTCCAACCCTTGCGTGGATTGATCTTCGCGCTGGCCTTCTATCCGCTGCGATCGCTTCTCTTCGGCAGGAAAAACGGCTGGCTGCTTATGGCCTGGATGCTGATCGCGCTAGGCATTCTCTCCACCTTCGGCCCCGCTTCCGGATCGATCGAAGGAATGATCTACACTCTCGCGCCCATCCGCGAGCAACTCCTGGGCTGGCTGGAAATTGTCCCCCAAGCCCTGCTGCTTTCCGCTCTGCTCTGTTACTGGGTCAATCATCCAAAGAAATGGATGAATTGGCTGCTCGGCATCCTCTTCGCTCTAATGATGGCGCTGTTGATCCTCGGCCTGCTCATGCCCAAGCGATAGACGCGCGCTTGACCGTGCATCCATAGTCATAATATTATGACTATTAGGGCTAGAGGTCTCGCATGAAGCAGATGCCCGCAGGCGAATTTAAGGCGCAATGCCTGGCTGTGATGGACCAAGTCTCCCAGAGCGGGGAGCCTGTCCTCATTACCAAGCATGGCAAACCCGTCGCGAAACTCGTTCCCGCCGAAAGGCAGGCGGACGACCTTTTCGGCTATATGGCCGGTAAGGTAAAGATCGTGGGTGACATCGTCGGGCCGGTCACGCCGCTGGAAGACTGGGAAAACAAGTAGCAGAATAAATGGCAGAGCCCATGATTCTGCTCGACACTCACGTCCTTCTGTGGATGGCCAGCGACCCCAATCGTCTTTCCGCAAAGGCCCGCGAAGCGATCCGCAGCGCGCGGCAAAACTCGGGAGTCGCGATCGCTACCATCACTCTCTGGGAGTTGGCATGGCTGGCGCAGAACGGGCGCATCCAGATTTCGAGCAGCGTCGAAACTTTTGTCCGCGAGACCGTTGCGCGCGTCATCTTAAAACCGATGACGCCTGAGATCGCGGCCGTCGCGGCGGGTCTGCCCATTGCATACCCCAAAGATCCAGCCGATCGCGTCATCGGTTCCAC
>WNFI01027774.1_pt2 | contig 23331 bp, 21 predicted proteins | sample 5400471 | NCBI WGS metagenome assembly WNFI01 (sample SAMN13153348, study PRJNA577476) | soil metagenome | isolation source: 100 cm saprolite on Douglas fir-dominated hillslope | place: USA:California | collected 2013-09-17
CGCCTGGCGCGGCTGCGGGTCCACCTGGGCCCGCAGCCGGGCGCGATCAGTCAGATGAAGTCGGCGAGCTCGCGGAGCAGGGCCGACTTCGGCCGGGCGCCGACGATCTCCTTGACGACCTCACCGCCCTTGAACACGCTCAGCGTCGGGATGTTCAGGATCCCGTACCGCTGGGAGGTCACGGGATTCTCGTCGACGTTCAGCTTGACCACGTCGATCTTGTCGGCGTGCTCGCTGGCGATCTGCTCGAGAACCGGCGCGACCTGACGGCACGGGCCGCACCACTCCGCCCAGTAGTCCACGACGACAGGCTTGTCGCTCTTCAGGACGTCGGCCTCAAAGGTCGCGTCGGTTACGGTCTTGGTTGCGCCCACGGTTACGGACTTCCTTCCGTTCCTCATTGATTGGTTGTGAGATCTGATCTTCTGGCTGGAGCATGGCTGGCTGCGGCATATCGCCGGTTCGCTCGTGGAGCAGGCTGCCGACGACAAGTTCTGGCTCAGGATTCGTGGTCCGCCAGCCATCTCTCCGCGTCCAGCGCCGCCGCGCAGCCGGTGCCGGCGGCGGTGACCGCCTGCCGGTAGGTCCGGTCCACCACGTCGCCCGCCGCGAACACGCCCTCGATGCCGGTCCGGGTGCTCGGCTGCTCGACGAGCAGGTACCCCTCCGGGTCGGTGGCGAGCTTCCCGGCGAACAGCTCGCTGCGCGGGTCATGGCCGATCGCGACGAAGACGCCGGTCACGGCCAGCGTGCTCTCCGCACCGGTCCTGACGTTGCGGATCCGCACGCCGCTGACCCGATCCTCGCCGACCACCTCGACCACCTCGCTGTCCCAGGCGAAGCGGATCTTCGGGTTGGCGAACGCGCGGTCCTGCATGATCTTCGACGCGCGCAGCGACTCGCGCCGGTGAATCACGGTCACCGAGCGCGCAAAGCGGGTCAGGAACGTAGCCTCCTCCATCGCCGAGTCGCCACCGCCCACGACCGCGATGTCGCAATCCCGGAAGAAGAAGCCGTCACAGGTCGCGCACCAGGAGACACCGTGTCCGGCCAGCATGTCCTCCCCGGGCACGCCGAGCTCGCGGTAGCCGGACCCGGTGGCGATGATCACGGTCTTGGTCAGGTACGCGTCGCCGCCTACCTTGATGACCTTGGGGCTCGCGGTCAGGTCGACCTCGGTGACGTCCTCCGCGACCAGCTCGGCACCGAACCGCTCGGCCTGCTTGCGGATCGCGTCCATCAGGTCAGGGCCGAGCACTCCGTCGGGGAAGCCAGGGTAGTTCTCGACGTCCGTGGTCTTCATCAGCGCGCCGCCGGATGTCACCGAGCCCTCGAAGACCAGCGGGTGCAGCCGCGCCCGCGCCGCATACAGCGCCGCGGTGTAGCCGGCCGGCCCGGAACCGATGACGATGACATCCCGAACGTCGGTCACTTGAGGCGTTGCCCTTCTGTGAATGATGCAGCGTCGTAAACAGATCCAGGGGCCCGAAGATTCCCGCATGGGCGAGCGGGAGACAACCGCGGCTCAGCCCTCCCGGGGTTAGCCCGCGGGAGCCACCGTCACCTGGGCCAGCACGTCACTACGCGATCCCGAGCACCCGGTCCCGACCACCCATACCTGCTCCGGGCTGGCTGCCGACACCTCGGTGACGATCACCGTTGCGGGTGCGCCCTGGTAACGGGCAACGTCAACGAGCAGCACAAGCTCACCCGCCGCGATCCGGTTGACGCACCCCTCCAGGGTGGAGAGAGGGAGGCTCCCGACGGTCGCCGGCTGCCGGGCCGGCCCCGCAGCCGGGCTGCGCCCGCCGCTCGGCGACCCAGTCATGGCCGGGCCGTACCGGGTGAGCTCGCGGCTGACCTGACTCCTGAGATTCGCCGCAGTGAAGTCCGTGGAGGTCGTGATCGGGGTAACGCTGTCCTCATGCCTGTCGTGCTGGTACCGCAGGTTCGGCGCGGCGGCAGGCACGCTGGCTGAAGAGCTCCCGCTGCTGGCTCTGTGGCCTTGTGCTGTCCTAGGCGCGGCCGCCCCGGAGGGCGACGCCTCCTGGGACGACGACGAGCCTCCGACGTGCTGAGCGATCTCGTAGGCGCCGCCTGCGACGACCACGGCGGCCGCGGCCGCGGCCATAGCGCGGAGCGCAACCGGGGAGGCGAGCCCGGGCAGGCGCCGTCGACCCCGCCCGGGCCGCTCGTGCCGCGGCGTCCGCCCGCCCGGTGCCGGCTCGCGCACCCCCGGTCCGGCGATCCCCGCCGGCTCAGCCCCGGCCCGTTCTGCCCCGGTGCGTTCTGCCCCGGTGCGTTCTGCTTCGGTCCTGGTGCCCCCCGCCGGGGTTTCGGCGGCCCCCGCCGTCAGCGCTACCCGCCTGGCCGCCTCGGTGGCCAGCGCGGTCTGGATCCTGGCCGCGAGATGCTCGGGTATCGGCGGCGGCTGCGCGCCGGCGAGAAGTGTCGTGACGCCCGCGAGATCCTCGTTCAGATCGCTGCAGCGCGCACATCCACCCAGGTGAGCGCGGATCCGAGCATTCCGGCGCGGGCTCAGGTCTCCCTGGCGGAACCTGGCCAGGGTCTCAGCGCCGATGTGACGCGTCATCACGGGTCATCACCCCCTTCCCGCGCAGGTAGGACGTCTCCGGCCGGCGATCGGTTCCCCGGCGCAGGCTCCGGGACATCGCCGGGGGTTCCGGGCCATGGGGTCCGGGGTGTCCCCGGCAAAGTGGAGTGTCCCCCCGGGCCAGCAGGGTCGCGCGGGCGGGGGGCGGTTCCCCGGCGCAGGTGCGCCAGCCGCGGCAGCAGCCGGGCACGTCCCCTGGAGCAGCGGCTCTTCACCGTGCCTTGCGACACTCCGAGGATGTCGGCGGCGTCCGCCACCGGGTAGCCCAGCATGTCCACGAGGACGAGCGCCGCCTGCTGGTCCGGCGGCAGCGTGCGCAACGCCGACATCACGTCGAGCGAGGTGTCGCTGGCCGCGGACGGGTCGGGCGTGGCCTGACCGACGGCGAGATGGTCCAGGACGCGCTCGTCCGTTCCGTCGGCCATCGGCCGCGCGGCCCTGCGCCGCAGCCGGTCGAGGCAGGCGTTGACGACGATGCGGTGCAGCCATGTGGTGACGGCCGAGTCGCCGCGGAAGCTCCCGGCCCGCCGGAACGCCGAGATCATCGCGTCCTGCAGGGCGTCGGCGGCCTCCTCGGAGTCTGACAGGGTGCGGATAGCCACCGCCCAGAGCCGATCGCGGTGGCGCAGGAACAGCTGCCCGAACGCGTCCGGGTCACCAGCCACGTGCCGCCGGACCAGCTCGGCGTCGGACGGCTCCGGGCCGGCCCGCCCAGCTCCGGTGCCGCCCGCCTCGCGCTGCTCCGTGGCCGTCCTCCCGTCGTGCCTGCCCGGCGCCAGGGTTCAGCTCGACCCGTTAACCACCACGTTGAAGATCTCCGCCTGGTACTTGTTGGCATGACCGGTCCACGGCGGCAGCTTGGTGAACCAGATCAGCACGTACCGGCCGGTGGCCGTGCTGTTGACCGAGAACGTCACGGTGTCGCTCACGTTGGTCCGGCTGGCCAACGTCGTCATGGCATCGGCCGTGGCCTGGCCCACCGGGTCCGGGTCAATGCCCGGTGGGCCCTGGGCGTTGCTGTTACCGATCTTGAGTTCGACGTTGGCGCCGGGAGTTGACCCGAACGTGACCTGCACCGAGCTCAGCCTGACCGGATGGCCCATGTCGAGGATCAGGCCGGATCCGCTCTTGAGGCCGCCGAAGTACGGGCTGCCCTTGTACCAGCTCGTGACCCAGGGGGTCGAGGGGTTGCCGTCGATCGCCAGGCGCGCGTCCTGGCCGTTCTCGTCGAACCCCGCGGCGTTCACCGGATTGAGCACCACCGCCCGCGTGCCGGTCTGTCGGGCCCCAGGAGGGTGGCTAGCGGAGCCGCGCGAGGCGTGGCCGCCGCCGCGCAGCGAGTGATAGGCGGCCCACCCGAGTCCGGCCGCCACGACTACGGCCAGGACCGCGATGACGAGGGCTCGTGACGTGCCCGGCCGCGGGTCCGGCGTCGATCTGCGTGCCCCGGAACGGCCGCGCGGGCGCTGGCCGTCGGGTGACCAGTAGTCGGGCTCCCGGCCGTCCGGTGTCCGGTACTCGGGCGCGCGCTCGTCCGGTGACCGGTACTCCGCCGTGCGGCGGGGTCGCGGCCCCTGCCGGTGCGTGTCGGCTCGCGAGCGCGGCGACGGGGGCAACTGAGGTATCGGCACCGGCGGGAGGGCAGCCAAGAGCGCTGCGGAGAGCTGGGCCGGCGTGGTCAGCGCGACGCCGTCGTCCCGGTTCCGCAGCAGCAGGACCTGGCAGGTGATCTCGTCGAGCACGGCAGGCACGCCCGCCCGGACCTGCCGGGGACTGCAGGGAAGCCCGTCCGCGACCGGCGCCGGCGGCAGGGTGGGGGAGTCAGCGCCGGGCCAGTGCCCGGTCAGCGCCGCGTAGAGGAGCATTCCCAGCCTGCGGGTATCGGCGAGCGCCGGGTCCTCCGCGGTGGCGCCGGTCAGCGCTGCGTTGATGCCGAGACCCGTGATCTTAACGCCGCCCCCGAGGGTCCAGCGCAGGGAATCCGGAGCCAGGCACAGGTGGGCGAGGCCGGCCGCGTGCGCCACCGAGATCGCCGCGGCCGCCTCGGCGATGATCCGCGCGCCGCGCGCCGCGTCGGGCGGGCCAGCCGCGAGCATGTCATCGAGGGAGTCCCCGGAGGCCCACTCCATAACGATGTAGGCGTGATCCCAGTCGTCCTCGACGTCGAATACCTGCGCGAACCGAGAGTCGTTGAGTCGGCTGGCCGCGCGTGCGGCGGTCACCACCTCGTGAAGTCGCGGGAAGCCCGGGGCGAACGTGAGCACGGTGACCGGTCGGGCCAGCGTCTCGTCGATGGCCTTCCAGGCAGCCCAGCCAGCAGCTGCGGCGACCCGGTCCTCTAGCCGGTACCGGCCGCCGAGCCGCGTTCCCGGCTCAGATGTAAACGTACTCACATGCCTGCGACGAGCGGAGCGGCTCCCGCGCCTCCCTCCTGGCCCCGTAGGTGACGAACCGGATGAGACAAGACCATCATGCTGTACAACATGCTAGGCCGCGGACCGCCCCCCGGCAGTCCCCGCGCAACCTACCATTGCAAACCGTTACCACCAAGAAACACTGGCCTCTGCTCCCGGAGCTTGCTCCGGGGCGGGGGGTTGAAGGGGGGTCGTCCCCCCTAGGGCAGGCACTCCCGGAGCTTGCCCGGGGGCGGGGGTTTCGCGGGGGGTTCCAGGGGGTTGCCCCCTGGACTAGCACTGTCCCCCGGGCCAGCTCAGCGCAGCCTCGCGCGGACGGTGCTGGTCAGGTCGGTGAGCTCGCGGACGCCGAAGGCCTTGGCGAACAGGACATAGAGCAGCATCGCCCCGCTGCCGCCGACCGCCACGGTGAGGAGGGCGGCGATCCGTCCGCCCGGGATGACGGCGCCTATCATGACCGACACGCCAATGGCGAAGATCACGCCCGGGATCGCCGACGCGTGCATCCGCACCAGGCTGGCGCGGATCGCGTAGCCATCGAGGCCCCCGGTGCGCCTGCCGAGCACCCGCCACGCCACCGCGGTCCCGGCCACGCTCGCGATCCCGAAACCAGCGCCCAGGCCCGCGACGACATGCCCCGGCGGCAGGATGGCCAGCGCGATGAGGTTGGCCGTGATGTTGATCGCCATCGTGACCAGGCCGATGAGCGCGGGCGTGCGACTATCGTGCATCGCGTAGAAGACCCGCAGCAGCAACTGGAACAGCGTGAACGGGAGCAGGCCCAGCGAGAACACCGCGAAGATCTCGCCGAGGTAGCGGGCGCTGGCCGCCGACGTGCTGCCGTACCCGAACACCCCCTCGGCGAGCGGCGCCCCGAGCACGGCCAGGGTCAGCGCGGCGGGCACCACGACGACCGAGGCGAGCCGCGTGGCGGTGGAGAAGTCGGCCGAGACGAGCCGGTACCTGCCCTCGGACGCGTGCGCGCTCATCCTGGGCAGCATGGCGGTGATCACCGAGATGCCGACGATCGCGTAGGGCAGCTGGAAGAGCATGTACGCATTGCTGTAGGCGGCGAACCCGGCGCCCGCAGCCTGCTGGGACACCCGGGCGCCCGCCGAGTTGGCGACCCGCGTGGTGACCAGGAACGCGATCTGCGTGGTGATCACGTAGCCGAACATCCAGCTGCTCATCCGGCCGATCTCGGAGACCTCGGCGTGCCGGAAGTCGTACCGGGGGCGCCAGCGGAACCTGACCTTGCGCAGCGAGGGGATCAGCGCGACGGTCTGCAAGACGATGCCGAGCGTGGTGCCGATGCCCAGCAGCTGGACCTCGCCCGTCGAGATGCTCGCCGGGGTCTGGTTCAGGCCGGCGGTCGCGATGAACGCCAGGCCGACCAGGATCACGACCAGATTGTTGATGACCGGCGTCAGCATCGGCGCCGCGAAGCTACCGCGCGCGTTCAGGATGGCCCCGGCCAGCGAGCTGACCCCGTAGAAGAAGATCTGCGGGATGAAGAAGTAGGCGAAGATCACCGTCAGGTGGTACGTCTCGGCGTCACCGCCGATGTTGCCCGCGTACACGCTGGCGATCGGCACGGCGGCGGCCGTAGCGACCACGGTGATGGCACCGAGGGCCAGCACGCCGAGCGTGAAGATGCGCTGGTCGTAGGCCTCGCCGCGGTCGCGGTCCCGCTTGGCCGCGTTGACGAGCAGCGGCACCACGACGCTGCTGAGGATGCCGCCGAGGGCGAGGTTGTAGACGATGTTGGGCAGCGTGTTGGCGACGTTGTAGGCGTTGCCGAGATCGTGGGTGCCGATCGCGTAGATCAGGATGGCGGAGCGCACGAAGCCGGTGACCCGCGAGGCGAGGGTGCCCACCGCCATGGCCCCGCTGGAGCGCAGCAGGCTGGAACTTGCCGGACCAGGGGCGTCGCCGGCCCTGCTGGGGTCGCCGGGCGCGCTGGGGTCGGCGGCGCGGCCGGGGTCGGCCGCGCGGCCGGGGTCGGCGATCGCGCCGCCGCCGCGGCCCGGGCCGGCTCCGGTGGCGGTGCCGGCTCCGGTAGCGGCCCAGCCGGTCCCGGCATCCCGGGCGGACTTCGCGTTCTGGATAGTGCGCGCGATCCTGGCGTTCAGGGCGGCTCCCGCCGTCCGCTCGTCATCTCGGGCGGTATCGGCGGCGTGGCGCGGCCGGGTCCGGCCCGGGCTCCGCCGCCCGGGCTCCGGCCGCGCGCGGTCCGGATCGAGGCCGTAGTCGGCCTCCGCGGCAGGAATGCCGTCGCCTGGATGCGAGCCCGTGCGTGGACCAAGGTCGCCGTCAGCGGCGGTCGGTCCAGCCCGGCGCCCAGGCGTAGTCATCTGTCTCCTCCGCTTCCGGTAGATCGGGGGCCGCTAGCGTGGCCGGGTGGTGAATGGGCCCGTCGTTGACCGGCCCGTGGTTGACCGGCCCGTGGTTGACCGGCCCGTGGTTGACCGGTCAGACACGACGGTATCGGTTTCGCCCGGCTCATCACGCCAATCGGGCTGGTCCGCGGACGCGTCGTGCGGTGCACGACTCGCATCCGCCGGTACCGGCGCAGCCTCGCGCGGCCCGCGGGACGCTTGTGCCTGACCGGCGCCGGCCGCGGAGTCGCGCCCTCTCCGGCCACGACGCCGGAATGCCCTGGCGCCTGAGGTGATCATGAATGCCCCCAGCACGGCGACGATGATCACGAACGCCAGGGTGCCGTAGTGCGTGGCCTGGATGGTCGTGCTGGCGCGCGCACCGGGGATCGGAGTGCCTTCGGGCGTGCGCAGGCTGAGCGTGAGCGTGGTCGAGCCGACCGAGGTGGCCGTCACGCTCAGCTTGATGAGCACCTGCTCCCCGGCCGGAACTGTCATCACACCGGGCTGCCTCCGGACCGTGACCCCACCTCCGGGGTCTGCCTGCAGCCGGACGTTGACGTCATAGCCCAGCCGGTTGGAGATGGACACGGGCACCGTGCCGGTCCTGCCGGTCAGCTGCTCCCGCGGGGTGACGAAGATCTTCAGCCTGGCCTCCTGGCTGGCCAGGTACCCGGACACCTGCTGCGCCAGAGCCCGCTGCCCAGCCTGACCGCCGCCGCGCCACGCGGAGGACTCGATGGCGAACATCGCGCGGTCAAGGCCGGGGGGCGGGGTCGACTGGACGTTGCTCAGCAGCCGTACCTGCTGATCCAGCTGGCGCACCTGATCCACCAGAGATCGTCCCAGCTGGGCACCGCTGACCCTTCTCTGGAGGGCCTGCCGGCTGACCTGCCCCGTCGGATGTCCGGCGGCCGCCAGCTGGCCCAGGCTGACCGGCCGCAGCCACGGAGCGCTGACCGTCTCCGCGAGCAGGTCCCCCGCCAGGCCAGCGGGGGGATCCCAGCGGCGAGGCGGAGCGACGACGATCGACCGGGCCAGGTTAGGCCGCTCCGCGGCGATCATCGCGGTCTCGGCCAGGTAACGCTGCTGGACGGAGAATTTCGTCGCCTGCGAGTCGGACGCGGAGTTGGCCAATCCGATGACCGACGTGATCCTGTCGTCCGAGAGCAGGACCTTCATGCCGGAACCCGTGCCGTCCGGCGCGGTCGCCTGCGCGCTGGGCGTGTAATTCCGCTGCGGCGACGGTGGCATCGCCGTGCTGTCGAGCACGACCGTGGTGATGCCGTAGCTCGCGGCGAGGCTGACCAGGTCCGCGTGGTTGAGGCTCCCGTTGGCGGGCCACGCGATCCCGTTCGGGCTGGCGGGGGTCCCCGCCGCCGGGGCGCTGAGGCTGCTGCCCAGGGCCTGGCCGGCGACCAGGCGGCCAGCCTTGAACGCCTGATCCAGGTCGGCGTTCAGGTTGTACCGGAGCAAGGCCGCGAGGTCAGCGTCGCCGTACGGCGTCACGAACACCTGCTGCCCTGCGGTCGCCGACTTGAGCTGCGCGAGCCAGGCTTTCGCCGCCCGGCTCGCGGGCTCTGGGGCGGGCTGTGGCGAGCCCTCGCGCAAGCTGCGGCAGCCCGCGACGCCCCCGGCGTGGTACGGCTTGGTCATGGTGGCCGCGTTGGCGAGCAGGGCCGGGTCGATCGCCCACGTCAGATGCGCGCTAGCGGAGTACTGGTGGCCGGCCTCCAGCAACCCGGATAGCCGGCCGCCCTGGCCGAAGCTGGCCGCCAGGCCATTGTTCAGTAGCCCGGCGCACATCGCCTGGCGGGGCTGGTCGATCAGCGGCCAGATCCACGCCACGTCCTGCCGCTGGGGGTCCAGGCCCTGCTTGCCGGGCCAGAACGGCAGGAAGGTGCGGCTCACGGCGAGCTGGGTCTGGTTTGAGCTGTCGGCCTCGGCGGCGAGCGGGTAGACGCCGAAGCCGGTCATCGGCAGCTGGCTGCCGGGCAGCGTGACCGACCAGCCGGCCGTGGCCCGCGGCGCGAGCGGCTTCGTCAGGGCCGTGACCGCGCCGGACATGGGCGAGTCCGCGAAGGGATCCGTGCCGTCCGCGTAATGCTGCAGCTGCGTCCTGTTGTCGAACGCGCCGCCCGACGAGCGGAGCTGGACCGACAGGCCCGTCATCGTGTCGCCCGAGATATTCGTCAGGGTCCCGGAAACGGTCACGGGCTGGCCCGGCGTGGCGTAGTCGGGGCTGACCGAGGTGATGGCCAGGAGGACCGGCACCGCCCCGCCGGCCTGCCGCGTCCCTGCCACGCTGGCCGCCGCGCCGCTCAGGTTCAGACTGGAGAGGGCCAGAGCCCACGGGGCCAGAACGGCCAGGGTCACGACGCGCCGGGCCGGACCGCGCCGGGCCAGGCCGGAAGCGCGGATGGCCGCGGCGGTGGTCCTGGTCAGCAGCGGGCGGAGCATGTCGGAAATGCTATTGCGGCCGGCCGGCTGGGGTGAGCGAGGTTGGGCGGAGTCGCCTGCATCGGCTCCCTTGGCGCTCTGTCTTCCGCTCGCCGCCGGGGCGCCTTTGTGGCACTGCCTTCCCTCGTCGCTCGTCCCTCGCTCCTCAGTCCAGGCAGCGCCGCGCCCGTCGGCTCGTCCGCCGGGTTTCCCAAATCTTACGCTCAGCACCTACCCTCAATGCCCGTGCTGGATTCCTCGTCACTGGACTCACCAGAGCTGGGCCCGAAGCAGCGAAAGGCGGTGGCCGGCATGCTTTCCGAGATGTCCCCGGCCGCCGGCGAGCTGGGCGCCCGGTTCGCCAGCCAAGGCCACGAGCTCGCGCTCGTCGGCGGTCCGGTCAGGGATTTCTTCCTGGGTCGCCCGCGCGGTGACCTGGACCTGGCCACCGACGCTACGCCCGCCCGCGTGCTGGAGATCGTCAGCGGCTGGGCGGACGCGGTGTGGACGATCGGCATCAAATTCGGCACGGTCGGGATGCGCAAGGGCCGCGAGGTCCTCGAGATCACGACTTACCGGAGTGAGCAGTACGCGCGGAAGTCACGCAAGCCTGAGGTCCAATACGGCCAATCGCTCACCGATGACCTGTCCCGTCGCGACTTCACCGTTAACGCGATGGCGGCGCGGCTGCCGGGGTACGAGCTCGTGGACCCGTTCTCCGGGTTGCGCGACGTGAAAGGGAAGGTGCTCCGCACACCGGGCCGGCCGGAGGACTCACTCGGCGACGATCCGCTGCGGATCATGCGGGCCGCCAGGTTCGCGGCGCAGCTGGGCTTCACCGTGGCCCCCGAGCTGCGCGCGGCCATGACCGAGCTGGCGCCGCGGCTGGCCATCGTGTCGGCCGAGCGGATTTCCGCCGAGCTGTCCAAGCTCATGCTGGCGCCGCTGGCCGGGGGACCGCGGCGCGGCATCGCGCTGCTCGTGGACACCGGCGTGGCCGGCCAGGTGCTGCCCGAGGTCCCCAAGCTGCGCCTCGAGCGAGATGAGCACTACCGGCACAAGGATGTGTACCTCCATTCGCTGACGGTCCTGGACCAGGCCATCGACCTCGAACCCCGGTATGACCTGGAACCGGACCTCGTGCTGCGGCTCGCCGCGCTGCTCCACGACATAGGGAAGCCGAAGACCCGAACCCGGCTGTCCGGCGGCAGGGTGGCGTTTCACCATCATGAGGTCGTCGGCGCCAAGCTGGCCCGGGCCCGGCTGACCGCCCTGCGCTTCCCGAAGGACGTGGCGGCCGATGTGGCCCGCCTGGTCGAGCTGCACCTGCGGTTTCACGGCTACGGCACCGGCGAGTGGACGGACTCAGCGGTGCGTCGCTACGTCAGGGACGCGGGCCCGCTGCTGACCCGGCTGCACGCGCTGACCCGGGCGGACTGCACGACCCGGAACGCCGCTAAGGCGCAGCGGCTGGCCCGCGCCTACGACAGCCTGGAGGAGAGGATCGCCGCGCTGGCCGAGCGCGAGGAGCTGGCGAGCATCAGGCCGGACCTGGGCGGCAACGAGATCATGGCGATCCTCGGCATCAAGCCGGGACCGCTGGTCGGCAAGGCGTACGCGTACCTGCTGGAGCTGCGCCTGGAGCACGGCCCGCTGGGACCGGAGCGGGCCACTCATGAGCTGCTGGCCTGGGCCGTGGACGGGGGACTCGACGTCCCGGGCTCGCCGCCCGCCGCAGGCTGACGGCTGATGATCCAGTAGCCCGCGGCCGCGACCGCGTACCCGACGGCCACCAGGGCGATGATCGGCGGCGACTTGCCGCTGTGCGGCATGAAGACGGCGCTCAGGTCGGCCCCGGCCACGTACGTGACGTTGAACATCACGTCGTAGAAGGCGAACAGCCGCCCGCGATAGGCGTCGTCCGCCTCCTCCTGCAGGATCGTGGTCGCGCAGATGGCCACGCCCTGCCGGGCCAGGTACAGCCAGTGCGGCGCAGCCGTAGCCGACCGCCGAGACCGCGGCCAGCACCGCGTAGTGACCCTCGGCCACAGAGGCGCTGGACGGGTAGAAGTAGTTCCGGTATAGCAGGATGGACATGAGGGACAAGATCCCGAACAGGAAGCTGCCGGCGCCGGTGGCGCCGAGCGCGCTGGCCGGGCCGCGGCGCCTGAGGAGATAACGCGCGCCCGCGGCCAGGTCGGCCACGACCGAGGCGAGCTCGCTGAGCAACCGCCCGGGCGGTGCTCCCGGCTCGAGGTTCGGGCCGAGCAGATCCCGGCGCATGGTCATGGCGACCAGGCTGGCGGTCGCGTAGCAGCCGCCGGCGACCAGCAGGGTGATGGCGGCGCCGCGCTCGGTGTCACCGGTGGCCGCGTTCAGGCCGAGGGCAACGATGCCCCCGATCGCGGCCATCATGCCGCCCGCGGTCGGTGACACCGAGTTGGCCATCACCAGCTTGTCGTCGTCGACCACATGCGGCAGCGCCGCCGACAGCGAGGCCAGGAAGAACCGGTTCACGCCCAGCACCAGCAGGACCGCGATGTAGAGCGGCGGGCCGCTGCCGCCCGAGGCCATGATCGCCGCGGTCAGCGCCACGAAGACGGAACGGAACAGGGCCGACAGGGCCAGGATCTGGCGCCGTGACCACCGGTCGATGAATACGCCCGCGAACGGGCCGATCAGCGAGTACGGCAGGTACACGACGGTCAAGGCCGCCGCTCCCTTCGCCGGGCTCGTGAACGTGGTCGCGTTGAAGAATACGTACGTGCCGACCCCGGCGGTGAAGACGCCGTCGCCGGTCTGCGAGATCAGCCGGGTCGACAGCAGCCGCCGGAAGTCTCGCCCGGCCAGCACGACCCGCAGATCCGAGACGAAGGCCGACCGGGTTATCCAGCTCATCACTGCGCCATCAGCTCATCCAGCCGGCACCCTGTCCCGGCCGCAGCCAAGCCCGGTGCGGCGACCCGCCTGGAGAGGCACCCACCCAGCCTACGGTGCCGCCGGGCCAGCCGCAGGTCTGGCTTGCTGGACCGAGGGATGGCCACAGCGGGCCATCATGGCGGGCCGCTCGGCTCAGCGGTCAACCTCACCGCGGATGAACTTGTCCACCAGGTCGCGGGCGACGTCGTCGCCGTACTGCTCTGGCGGCGACTTCATGAAGTACGACGCGGCGGAGAGAATCGGGCCGCCGATCCCGCGGTCACGGGCGATCTTGGCGGCCCGGACGGCGTCGATGATCACGCCGGCCGAGTTCGGCGAGTCCCAGACCTCGAGCCGGTACTCCAGGTTCAGCGGAACGTCGCCGAACGCCTTCCCTTCGAGCCGGACGAACGCCAGCTTCCGGTCGTCAAGCCAGGGCACATGATCGGACGGGCCGATGTGCACGGCCGCGCGTTCCATCTCGTGCGGGATCTGTGAGGTGACCGACTGCGTCTTGGAGATCTTCTTCGACTGGAGCCTGCTGCGCTCCAGCATGTTCATGAAGTCCATGTTGCCGCCGACGTTGAGCTGGTAGGTGCGGAGCAGTTCCACCCCTCGGTCCTCGAACAGCTTCGCCAGCACGCGGTGCGTGATGGTCGCTCCCACCTGCGACTTGATGTCATCCCCGATGATCGGAACGCCGGCCTCCGCGAACTTGCGCGCCCACTGCGGGTCCGAGGCGATGAACACCGGGAGGGCGTTGACGAACGCCACGCCCGCGTCGATGGCCGCCTGCGCGTAGTGGCGGTCGGCCTCCTCCGAGCCCACGGGGAGGTAGGACACCAGCACGTCGGCCCCGGAATCCCGGAGCACCTGCGCGACGTCGACCGGTCGCTCGTCTGACTCGGTGATGACCTGCAGGTAGTACTCGCCCAGCCCGTCCAGGGTGGGCCCGCGCTGAACCGTCACACCCGTGGGAGGCACGTCGCAGATCTTGATGGTGTTGTTCTCGCTCGCGACGATGGCCTCGGCGATGTCCCGCCCGACCTTCTTGGCGTCCACGTCGAACGCGGCCACGAATTCCACGTCCCGCACGTGATACGGGCCGAACTGCACATGCATCAGGCCCGGCACCCGGCTGCCCGGGTCGGCATCCTTGTAGTACTCCACGCCCTGGACGAGGGAACTGGCGCAGTTCCCGACTCCGACGATGGCTACCCGTACCGAACCCATTCGGATTACTCCTTATCTCCCGCCCTGCGGCACTAGCGAGTGTCGGCCTCAGCCGGCCGTGCCGCCTCGGCCGCTTTCCATGTGATCTCCGGCGCGCCGTCCGGGCTCCGGGCCCGACTGCCGCTCCGAGGCGATTAGTTCATTGAGCCAGCGGACTTCCCGTTCGACCGACTCCAGTCCGTGCCGCTGCAGTTCAAGCGTGTAGCTGTCCAGCCGCTCCCGGGTCCTGGACATTGCCCCGCGGAAGCCATCCAGGCGCTCTTCAAGCCTGCTGCGCCTGCCCTCGAGGATCCGCATCCTGACGTCCGCGCGCGTCAGGCCGAAGAACGCGAAGTGGACGCCGAACCCGTCGTCCTCCCAGGCCGCCGGGCCCGCCTGGCCCAGCAGGTTCTGCAGCCGCTCCTTGCCCTCGGCGGTCAGCCGGTACACGATCTTCGACCTGCGGCCGGCCAGCGGCTTGGCCGGCGCCGCCGGGACCTCCTCGGCGATCAGGCCCTGGCGGAGCAGTTCCTTCAGGCACGGGTACAAAGACCCGTACCCGAACGCGCGGAACGCGCCGAGTACCGAGTTGAGCCGCTTGCGCAGCTCGTAACCGTGCATCGGGGTCTCATGCAGCAACCCGAGCACGGCCAGCTCGAGCACGCCCGATCGCTGATTGCTCATGCCGTGTTTCCCGCTCGCCTACGGGGCGCTCGCCTACGGGGCGCCTCGAGGCACCGTCTTCCCTCGTCGCTCGTCCCTCGCTCCTCAGTCCAGACGGCGCCGCGCCCCTCCAGCTCGTTCACTGGCCCGTCCCTCCCTCGGCTGCGCTGTGATCTAGCATCCACACCAGGACGCTTATGAGCGCGGTGTCTCGGATCGATGTATCGAGCCGATACATCGCAAAGATATGCGCTCCGTGATCGCGGCGCAAGTCCGCCTGGCCGGTCCTGGCCTCTGCTAGCCCCGGGGGCCGACCCCCGGAGCCCTCCGCTGCCATCCGCCGGGCCGGCCAGCCGGCCGTCGTGGCAGGCCCAATTGGGCCGAGCGCCCGACCAGGGCTCCGCGTAAGCGCGGTTCCGTCGTAACCTGTCGGGCATGAGGCGATCGATCGTGGACTACGGGCTCGCGCGGCGGGCCACGCTCGCCTCCGTGTTCTCCGGGCGCACCACGGTCACCGACGTCTGCGACGCTCATCCGTACCTGCTCCGCGCCGCCAAGTTCCACGGGGAGCCAACCGACACGGCCTGTCCTATCTGCAGAAAGGCCAAGCTCACGCACGTTACGTATGTCTACGGCGATGAGCTCGGTCGCTACGAGGGGCGGGTGAAGCAGGCCCCAGAGTTGGCCGAAATGGCCGCGGAATACGCGGAGTTCCAGGTCTACGTGGTCGAGGTCTGTCAGAGTTGTGCCTGGAACCACCTCGCGTCGTCCTATGTTCTCGGCACAGGCGAACCGCAGACCCGGCGCAGTCGGCGCGTCCGTGCCGGTGACTGAGGCAGGTCGCAGATTCAGGTCGACTTCTGCGACGAGGCGGGACGGCCAGGGTGTGACTCGCGATAAGTGCCGGGACGGCAGGTGCCACCGGGTACCTTGAAGGCTCGGCGGGACCGCTGCGCGTGACCCCTATCCCCCGACCAGCGAGGATGCGTGAGTAACCCAGATACCCCGGGGCCATACCGGCCGGAGCCGGACTGGCACGAGCCGGCCGGTGGCAGTCGGCGTGGCAGTCGGAGCAGCCTAGGCCGCGAGGACCCGTACGGCCGCGATGGCGGTTATGGCGGACCCGGCGGCAACGGGCGCCCGAACGGGTATCGGGCCGGCAATGGCCGTCCGGCAGGTTACGACCGTCCGGCTGGCAACGGCGCTCCCGACGGATACAGCCGCCGCGATGGGTACGGCCCCGACGACGGCTACGGGCCGGGCAGCCGCCGGGCAGCCGGCCGCGGCCCGGGCAGCCGCGGCCCTGACGGCGCCGACGGCCGGGACCTCGCAGGCTCGGAAGATCCCCGCGGCGGGCCGTATGGCCGGCGTCGGCCCGGCCGCGGCACGCGCGGCCGAGGTGCTCAGATCGGCAGCGACCTCAGGTCAAGGCTCGGCCTCGGGAATGGCGCACGGGATGCGGGCGGCGCGCGCGCCAGCAACGGCGCCGGGAACCGGAACGGCCAGGACTGGCTGGACGGCGAGGGACGGCGGCCCGGCCCGGACCCGGGGTCTCGGCTGGGCTTTTCGCAGCGGGGCACGCGGGCGGCCACGCAGCTGAGGGCGAGGCTCGGGCTGCGCGGCGGGCCGGACCCGGCATCCCGGCCGGCATGGGGTGGCGCCGGCGGTTACGGCGCCGGCGCGAATGGCTCCAGGGGCGGCGGCGGTTACAACGGCGCCTCCGATGGCTATGGCAGCGGTTACGGCGGCGGCAGCAGCGCCGATACCGCCGGCTATCGCGGTCCCGGCGGCACGCGCAGGGCCACGGCCCTTCGAGAGCTGGGGACCGGCCGCTCTCCGGACGGCGGCGGCCCCGGTGACGGCTGGGACGGCGGGCCGCGCCCGCGCCGCAAGGGCGACTGGTGGCGGCACTGGACCTGGAGGAAGGCCCTGGCGGTCGTGGCCGGGGGGATTGCGGGGATGATCCTCCTTCTCGCCGCCGCCGTCGTGTACGAGTACCAGAAGACCCAGATTCCCACCGCGGTGTCCGAGGTGGCGCTGCAGCAGTCATCGAATGTCTACTTCAGCGACGGCAAGACCCAGGTGGGCACGTTCAGCGCCAACGGCATCGACCGGCAGATGCTGGCCGTTGACCAGATCCCAACCGTGATGAAGGACGCCATCGTCGCGGCGGAGGACCGGAACTTCTACCACGAGGGCGGCATCTCGATCACCGGCATCCTGCGCTCCGCATACCACGACCTCTCCAGCAGCGGCGGCCTGCAGGGCGGGTCCACGCTCACCGAGCAATTCGTGAAGAACTACTACACGACGGTCGGCACCTCGCGGTCGGTCAGCACCAAGCTCAAGGAGATCTTCGTCTCGATCAAGCTCTCGCACCAGAAGTCCAAAGACTGGATCATGACCCAGTACCTCAGCCCCGACCCGCACGCCGGCGACGGCTATACGGCGCTGGTCGCGCGCTGGCGTTACGTGCTCACCAACATGGTCCGGGACGGCGCGCTGACCCAGCAGCAGGCGGACGCGCAGACGTTCCCGAAGGTGTCGGCGGTGAATCCGCTGGAGGCCAGCTGGACCGGATTCAAGGGCTACATCATGTCGGCCGTGCAAAGTGAGCTCGAGAACACTTACGGCTATACCCCGACGCAGATCGACAGCCGCGGCCTGAAGATCGTCACCACGATCAGCCTGCAGAAGATGAGGGCGCTCTACCAGGCGGTGAACGAGAACCTGGCCCAGTTGAAGGCCGACGGCACGCCGCTGCCGTGGTACGCGCACGTCGGCGCCGTGCTCGAGCAGCCGGGGACCGGGGCCATCCTGGCCATGTACGGCGGGCCGAGCTACAGCGCGAACCACTGCGCCAAGATTTTCTGCCAGCTCAACATGGCCACGCAGAACCGGGAGCAGGTCGGGTCGTCGTTCAAGCCGTACGTGCTGGCCACCGCCGTGTCAGAGTGGATGAACGTATCGAACAGCATCATCAACGGGATCGAGCCGATGTGCGTGCCTCCCGACTCGACGCCGCAGACCCGGGCTGAGCTGTCGTTGCAGACCACCAACTGCCCGCCAAGCTTCTTCCCGGTCAACATCGCTGGTGAGAACAGCGGCAAGCTCACCGTGCCGCAGGCGGCGGCGATTTCGTCCGACCCGGGCTTCGAGGATCTCATTCACCGGGCCGGCACCCAGGCCACGATCAAAATGGCCCAGAAGTTCGGCGTCGACACGAGCAGCGGCGCGTCCGGCGGGTCCGGCTTGCAGTCCAAGGTCGGCGAGGTCGGGCTGGCGCTCGGCATCGCCGTGGACTACGCGCTGTCGTTCGACACCAACTGCAACGCCCCAGCGGGGAAGAGCACCGCCTGCGGGACGGCCGTCCCGAACGGGATACTGAGCCCGGCGCGGCCGACCATCGGCAAGACCGGCACCACCGACAACTACCAGTCGGCGTTCTTCCTCGGCGCGATCCCGCAGTACTCGCTGGCGGTCGGGATGTTCACCAACCAGCAGAACGGGTCGAAGACCGGCGAGTCGCTGAGCGGCCTGGCCTCGGTCGGCGGCCAGGGTGGCGGGTTCGGCGGCGCCTGGCCGACGAACATCTGGCACACCTTCATGCAGAACGAGTTCGCCAGCCTGCCGATCCTGCCGTTGCCCACGCCGGACTACACCGGATTCACCCAGTGGGTCCAGGTGCCAAAGCAGGTCCCCAGGCCCAGGAAGCACCACGACCAGAACCCGAACCCGAACCCGAATCCCAACCCGAACCCGTGCGGGCAGGGACACAAGCACCACGGGCAGCCCTGCCCGCCACCCACCGGGCCCAACCCGTCGCCCTCGTCGTCCCCGCCGAGTCCGTCGCCCTCGCCCAGCAGCACAACGGCGCCCCCATCGCCCCTGCCCACGGGAGGCGCCGCGCAGAACACGAACGCGACCGCCGCGGTGTTCGCGACCGCCGGGGTGCTGCTCCTGGCCGCCGAGGAGCCGACGACGCTGCCGGTCCGGCTCCCGGGCGGCGGCTAGCCTTCCAGCTGGGCGCGCAGCCAGCGGATGTCGCTGGCCGGGTCGGGTGTCTCGCAGACGACCGGTGCGCCGGCCGCGCGGACAACGTCAACGATGAGCGCCGGGTCGATCGTTCCTGACTCGAGGTCTGCGTGCCGGTCCCGGCCGGAGCCGAACTCGTCCCGCGAGTTATTGCAGTGCACGAGGTCGATCCGGCCGGTGATCGCCTTGAGCCGGTCCACGACCGTCTCCAGTTCCTCGCCCGCCGAGTACGCGTGACAGGTGTCCAGGCAGAACCCGACCTCGCCGCCGCCGCCGGCGGCATCTGTGATGACCTCCCAGAGGCGGGCGATCGCCTCGTAGCTTCGTGCCATCGCGCCGTCGCCGCCCGCGGTGTTCTCGATCAGCATCGGCAGCGGTCGCTCGATCCGCTGCACGGCCTTGCGCCAGCTCTCGTAGCCCTCCTCGGGATCCACCCCTGCCGTCACGTAGCCGCCGTGCACGATCAGGCCCTTGGCACCGACCTCGGCGGCCGCGGTCAGCTGCTGCTCGAGCAGCTTCCGGCTGGGAATCCTGATCCGGTTGTTGGGCGAGGCGACGTTGATCACGTAAGGCGCGTGGATGTAGGCATCGACGCCCGCGGCGGCGAAGGCCGCGCGGACCTCGGCGGGCTCGCCGGGGAAGGTGGGGGCCTTCCAGCCCTGCGGGTCGCCGAGGAAGAACTGGACGACCTCGGCGTCGGCCGCCCGCGCCGCGGCCAGCGGGTCGCCCTCGTGAAGGTGGACTCCGATGCGGACCATGCCCCCGAGCCTAGTAGCCCCGTTCTCCTAACGCCCGCCATCAGTCGGGGATGGTCAGCGAGCGCGGGCTGCGGGCGGCCTGCGCTCAGCCGAAGCCGCCGTGCGCGATGCTCAGGCCCATGCCGACGAACGCGGCGATGATGCCGGCCATGATGAAGACCCGCTGCTCCCTGGTGGCGGAGATCATCTGCGCGTACAGGCCGACGGCGAAAGCAGCGAGGCCGAGCACCGTGCCGACCAGGTGGGCGCGGACGATGAACCCGACCGCGAACGCCACGATCCCGGCCGCGAACGTGAACGCGGTGAGGGCATTCTGCAGCGGATGCCGCTGGCCGTCACTGTTCAGCGTGAGGCGCGGCAGGCGAGCACGGGACCCGCTCCTGATGGCCTCGGGCATGGCATTGACCCCCTACCGCTACCTGGTGGGCACCTTGTCCACTTAGTCTGTTCCCACGCCGGTTAGTCTGTTCCCACGCCGGCCGAGCCGGAATCGCGCCGCCGCGGCCGATGGCGAACAGCCTAGCGGTCGGGGACTGTCGTTGCCTGCTGGTAGGCTGGCCCAGCCGCGCAGGGACGCTGCCGTACCAGCAAGGTCGGTACAGGCAAGGGCAGCGGCGACGCGTGGCTCCTCCTGTCACGGAGAGACCGTGACCGCATCAGTCCAGAGGAGGCAGGTTAAGCGCATGCGTCACTATGAGATGATGATCATCCTCGATCCCTCGCTAGAGGAGCGCACCGTCCAGCCGTCGCTCGAGCAGTTCCTGAACGTCGTCACGACCGGGGGCGGCACCGTCGACAAGGTGGATGTCTGGGGCCGGCGACGGCTCGCGTACGAGATCGACAAGAAGTCCGAGGGCATTTACACCGTCATCGACCTGATGGCGGAGCCGGACACGGTCAAGGAACTCGACCGCCAGCTCAACCTGAGAGGACCCGATGGCAGCAGGAGACACTCAGATCACCATCGTCGGCAACCTTGTCGATGACCCGCAGCTGCGTTACACGCCGACCGGCCAGGCGGTCGCCAATTTCCGCGTCGCCTCCACTCCCCGGTACCTCGACAAGGCCACGAACGAGTGGAAGGACGGCGACTCGCTGTTCCTGTCCTGCAACGTGTGGCGGCAGGCGGCCGAGAACGTCGCCGAATCGCTGCAGCGCGGGATGCGGGTCATCGTGTCCGGGCGGCTGCGGCAGCGGTCGTACGAGACCAAGGAAGGCGAGAAGCGCACGGTCTACGAGATCGAGGCGGACGAGGTCGGCCCGTCGCTGCGCAACGCCTCCGCCAAGGTGACCAAGTCCAGCCGGTCCACCGGCGGCGGCGGCTTCGGCGGCGGCCAGTCCGGCCCGTCCGGGGGCGGCGGCCAGTCCGGGTATGGTGGAGGCGGCGGGCGCCCGGCAGCCGACGACCCGTGGGCCAACGATGCCGGGGGCGGCGACGGGTTCTCGGACGAGCCGCCGTTCTGACCCGCTGGCGAGTCGCTGCTGCGACCTGCTGACGCTGCCCGAACCACGCCACGCCTATTACTTGCGCCTCACCACGACTACCTACGCCCACCACGACCCAGCCGATCGCATCGACCATCCCCGCCGCGGGCGGGGCTCTGCCAAGGAGCACCACGATGGCCAAACCACCGATTCGCAAGCCAAAGAAGAAGGTCTGCCTGTTCTGCCAGGAGAAGATCGCCCACGTGGATTACAAGGACACGGGGCTGCTGCGGAAGTTCATCTCCGACCGCGGCAAGATCCGGGCCCGGCGGGTCTCCGGCAACTGCACGCAGCACCAGCGCGACGTCGCCACCGCGATCAAGAACGCGCGCGAGATGGCGCTGCTGCCCTACACGAGCACGGCCCGATAACTGCCGAGGAAGGTAGCGCACCGATGAGCGGTACGCCGATGAAGCTCATCCTGACCCAGGAGGTCACCGGCCTCGGCGCCCCCGGCGACGTGGTCGAGGTGGCCGGCGGCTACGGCCGCAACTACCTGGTGCCGCGCGGGCTCGCGATGCACTGGACGCGCGGCGCGCAGAAGCAGATCGAGCTGATCAAGCGAGCGAGGTCCGTCCGCGAGATCAGGGGACTCGGCGACGCCAGGGACGCTGCGAGCAGGCTCGCGTCGCTCGACGTCCGCCTGGAGACCCGCGCGGGCGGCGGCGGCCGGCTGTTCGGCTCCGTGTCGCCGGCCGACATCGCGGCCGCCGTCAAGGCCGCAGGCGGCCCCGAGCTCGACAAGCGCAGGATCGAGATCAAGAACCCGATCAAGACCGTCGGCGCGCATCAGGTGACGGTCCGGCTGCACCCCGAGGTGGCCGCCACCCTCGACGTCATAGTCACCGGCGTCTGAACGGTCACCGGCGCCGGGCTCCGCGCGCCCAGCGCGCGTGGCCGGGCGAGCGTACGGTGAATGTACTCGTTGGGCGGCCCCTGGATCGCCCTCGCGTACATCCATGAGTGGGGTGTTCAGTCTGCGGCCGCGAGGTAGCCGGGCAGCCGCTTTGCCAGTTCAGGATCGACATCGGCGATCATCGCCCAGATCGCGGCCAGGCGGTCCGCCACGTCGTCACCTGCTGCGGTCGTGCCAACAGCCGGAGCCCGGCCAATCACGGCGCCACGGCCCGCCAGTTCCTCGATGGCCCCGCTGATCAGGGCGATCCGCGCGGCTGTTGTCGAACACATGCTCGAACCCTAGAGCGTCCGGCGCCCGGCTGTCCCCCAAACGGGCGGATCGACGGTGGGCGCAGCGTGGCCGTCCGGGAGCTCGCATGTAACGTCGGACGTGAAATTCCTAATGTGGATAACTTCTCGCCATTGTGGACGGCCCCCGAGGGCAGGACTTTTTCCTGCGCACAACCGGTGGAAGGCATAGTCCCAGGCAGGAGCGCCCTTCCGGCCGGTCGATCCGGTATATCCACAGCGCTATCCCCACGCTGCGCACAGCGACGGCGGCGTGTCTGCACAGGCTATCCACAGGCCTGTGCACAGCAGCGCTGGACGTCGCCCTGCGCTGGGGCAAGACTGTCGGAGCCGTCCGGTAGAACGGAGCCAATGGCCGCGCGGTCAAGTCGCGGGAATGCTGCCGCAATGGGGGAGGTGGGCATCGGTGAGCGTCACGGAGATAGCGCCCCGCGGGGGGGAATTCGAGCGGACGCCGCCGCACGACCTCGCCGCTGAGCAGTGCGTCCTGGGCGGGATGCTCATGTCCAAGGACGCGATCTCCGACGTGCTCGAGGTGATCCGGCCAGCCGATCACTACCGCCCCGCGCACCAGCTCGTGGTCCCCACGGCCGCGAACGCCGCCTACTACGCCCGCATCGTGCGGGAGCGGGCGATCCTGCGTCGCCTGGTGGAGGTCGGCACCCGCATCGTCCAGCTCGGGTACTCCGGCGACGGGGACGCCGACGAGATCGTCGACCGTGCGGAAGCGGAGGTGTACGGGGTCACCGACCGCCGGGTCAGCGAGGATTACCGGTCGCTGTCCGAGATCATGCCCGGCGCCCTCAACGAGATCGAGGCCATCGGCAGCCGGGGCGGCGCGCTGACCGGGGTGCCCACCGGCTTCGCCGACCTCGACGCCCTGACCAACGGCCTGCACCCTGGCCAGATGGTTGTTATTGCTGCTAGACCGGCTTTGGGCAAAGCCATTTCGCTTAATACCCGGCTGCCAACCCCCTCGGGCTGGACGACGATGGGCGAGGTCCGGGCCGGGGACTGGCTGCTGGGCGCGGACGGGAAGCCCACCAGGGTCCTAGCGGCCACCGAGGTGATGGAGGGGCGGCCGTGCTACGAGGTGAAGTTCGACGACAGGACCGTGATCGTTGCCGATGCTCAGCACCAGTGGCGAACGGACACCCGCGCCGCCAGGCAGCAGAGGGCCGAGGCGCGCACCTCCTGGTACTGGCCGG
>WNFI01154902.1_pt1 | contig 23327 bp, 17 predicted proteins | sample 5400471 | NCBI WGS metagenome assembly WNFI01 (sample SAMN13153348, study PRJNA577476) | soil metagenome | isolation source: 100 cm saprolite on Douglas fir-dominated hillslope | place: USA:California | collected 2013-09-17
GGGCATCTGGTACTGGTGCACGGACCAGGTGATCGTGCAGCGGGTGCTCTCCGCCAAGGACGAGGGGCACGCCAAGGCGGGCACCATCTTCGCGGGCTTCCTGAAGGTGCTGCCCGTCTTCATCCTGGTCCTCCCCGGTCTCATCGCGGTCGCCCTCTATCCCCAGCTCTTCAAGGTCGTGGACGGCCATGTCACCAACGGAGACATCGCCTACCCCACCCTGGTCGTCAGCCTCCTCCCCACCGGCCTCGTGGGCTTGATGATCGCGGCCCTGCTGGCCGCCCTCATGGGGGCCATGAGCTCGGTCTTCAACTCCGCCTCGACCATGGTCACCCTCGACTTCTACAAGCGCCTCAAGCCCGACGCCTCCGACCGCCAGCTGGTGGCTTTCGGCCGCCTGGCCACCGGGGCCATGGTCGTCCTGGGGATCCTCTGGGTGCCCTTCATCCACCTCTTGAGCTCCCAGCTCTACATCTATCTGCAGAGCGTGCAGGCCTACATCAGCCCGCCCATCGCCGTCTGCTTCATCTTCGGCATCCTCTGGCCCCGCCTCAACGGCACGGGGGCCATCAGCTCGCTGCTGGTGGGCTTCGTCCTGGGGGCGGTCCGCTTCGTCTGCGAGGTCCTGGACCGGAGCCGCCACTTCGACTCCCCGGCCATCCGCTGGCTGGTGGACATGAACTTCCTCCACTACGCGATCCTCATGTTCTGGCTCTGTGCGGCCGTGATCGTGGGGGTGAGCTTCCTGGGCCCCGCGCCGGAGCGCAAGAAGCTGGCCGGGCTCACCTTCGCCACCGTTGACGAAAAGCTCGAGACCACCGCCGTCCGGGGGCCCAAGCTGGAGAAGGAAACCGCACGGGAGCACCGGCTGAACCTGTTCTTCACGGGCCTGCTCCTGGCCACCGTGGTCGGCCTCTGGATCTACTTCCGGTGAAGGCATGGCGGTCATAACCAGCCTGAGACCGAACCTCTCGCGCGCGGAAGCGATCGCGGCCTTCTCGGAGGGGTGGGCGGGCCGGCTCGGCGGGGGGGAGCTGCGTTCGGTGGCGGAGGCCTTCGTGCCCTTCCGTCTCTACGAGGTCGTGGTCCAGAACGGCTCCCGCCCGCAGAAGTCCTGGTTCGCCCTCGACGCGGTCGCCGTGCTGCGGCGGCTCGTCTTCCAGCGCGGGTTCTTCCGCGTCCGGCGCCTGGAGTTCCGCTTGGAGCGGGTCCCCCTGGACCTGCACGTCCCCTATTGGATCGGCCTCTACGGGACGACGGCGGTGAGGCGCCTCCGCGTCCTGGACGCGGTGCGGCGTCGCTTCGAGGGGGGCAAGGCCCGCGCGCTCTTCGAGGGCTGGCTCACCCGCCTCGCCTGAGGGGCGGCCCTACCGGTTGATCTCCCGGATCGTCCAGCCGTCTTTTTCTCGGTCCAGGAGGAGAGTCTGCGGGAAGCTCGCGATCATGGAGCTGTCGATGGTGTCCCGCCGCATGAGCCGCACCGTGGCCTGCCGGACCTGGACCTGGATGGACTGGACGGTGATCTTCACGACCTGGGACTGGACGCTGGCGAAGGCCTTCTGGAGCCGCGTCTCCTCCTCCTTGGTCAGGTTGGGCTTGACGGTTCGGAACAGGGCCAGGTCCTTGTGCTCGATGGCCCGCGCGTAGTCGCCGAGGAGCCTGCGGACGGCGACCTCGTCCGGGGTCTCCGGGCCGGTGGCGGCCGTGACATCGGGCAGGTGGATCGAAGGCCCGGCCCAAGCCAGAAAAGGGCTCAGGAGGACGAGGGAGAAGGCCCAGACCACGAGCCGGATCCCGTCACATCGCCTCCCGAATTCAGTGGCGCAGGCCATCCCGACCCCTCAGCTACGCAGGAATCATACCAGTACGCTCCCGCCCGCGGCCGACGAGGAGAATCGGCCGGGGGCGGCGCGGACGCTCTCGAGGGATCGAGCCTGCCTTGGGCATCACTTTTGGTTGTAATGAGTTATGAGGCTTCTTCGGCCGGTCTTGAAGAACGCTCAAGGAGGCCGGTGGCCTTCGCGTGACGCCGGACACGGGTCGCCCGGAGCCGGCCACGGCCATTTGCCGGACCACGGCGTCAGCGCCGTTCCCACCCTAGAGACACGGATGGGGACGGGCGGACTCTAGGCGCCGAGTCTGACGAAGGTGGGGCTCAGGGCGGGATAGAGCTCGCGGAAGCGGGGGTAGAGCTCTTCATAGGCGCGGACCCACGCGGGCTCGGGCTCGTCACGGCCGCTGATCGCGATCACCTCGCAGGCGGCGTCGACGCTCGGCCAGTTCTCTGCTCCCACCCCGGCCAGAAGGGCCGCCCCAAAGGCGGCGCCCTCGCGGCTGTTGACGGTCACGAGTTCGACGCCCAGGACGCTGGCCATGATGCGTCGCCAGAGCGAGCTCCTGGCCCCGCCTCCGGCGACCCGCACCTGCCGCACCTCGGCCGAGCCCGCGCCCTTGAGCAATTCGAAGCAATCGCGCATCGAGAAAGCGACGCCCTCCAGGATGCAGCGGGTGAGGTGGGAGCGGCGGTGCCGGAGGGTGAGGCCCACAAACGAGCCCCGGGCGAGGGGGTCGGGGTAGGGCGTGCGCTCGCCGGAGAGATAGGGGAGGAAGACCAGGCCGTCGCTGCCGGCTGGGGCCTCCTCCGCTTCCTGCACCAGGGCCTCAAAGGCCGTCCCCGGCGCGAGCGTGTCGCGGTACCACTGGAGGCTGCCCGCGGCGGAGAGGGTGACCCCCATGTAGTGCCACCGCCCGGGCACGGCGTGGCAGAAGGCGTGGAGTCGGCCTTGGGGCTCGACCAGTGCCCGGGGCGTGGTGGCAAACACCACCCCCGAGGTGCCGAGGGTCAAGGCGACCACCCCCGGTTTGACCGCTCCCGTGCCCACCGCCCCCGCCGACTGATCCCCCCCGCCGGCCATCACCGGCGTGCCTTCCAGAAGACCGGTCTCGGCGGCGGCCTTCCCGGTCACCCGCCCCGTCACCTCCGGTCCCTCGAAGGTTCTGGGCAGCCAGGCGGCGGGGATCTCGAGGCGGTCCAGCACCCGGGGAGACCAGCCCCGCGCGGCCAGGTCGAAGAGCAGCGTTCCCGAGCCGTCCGCCTTGTCCATGGCCGCGACCCCGCTCAGGCGGAGGCGCACGTAGTCCTTGGGCAGGAGCACGAGCCGCACCCGCGCATAGACCGCCGGCTCGTGCTTCCGGACCCAGAGGATCTTGGGGGCGGTGAAGCCGGTGAGGGCGTCGTTTCCCGTGACCTCTACGAGGGCCGCCCTCCCGCCCATCCGCGAGCGGATCTCATCGCACTCGGCCCCCGTGCGCTGATCGTTCCAGAGAATGGCCGGCCGCAGCACCCGCTGTGCCTCGTCGAGGAGGACCAGGCCGTGCATCTGGCCGGTGAGCCCCACCGCGGCGACATCCTTGCCCGCCGCGCCGGCGGCGGCGAGGGCGGCGCGAACGCTGGCCGTCGTTCCCGCCCACCAAGCCTGGGGGTCCTGCTCCGACCAGAGCGGCCTCGGGGTCTCCAGGCTGTGGGGCGTGGTGGCACTCGCGGCCACGTTCCCCGCCCCGTCCACGAGCAGGGCCTTGACGCCCGTGGTGGAGACGTCAACGCCGAGGAAGAGGCGCTTCACCGGACGCCGAGGATGACCTCGAGGGTGAGCTGATCGAGCCTTTCGTAGGCGAGCCCGCGGGCGCCGAGCGCCCGGCGGTCGAAGCTCGCGCCCTTGAGCGCCTCCGCGGTGGCCCGGCTGTAGCCGTTGAGCGCGGGCAGTCCCTCGCCGGGCAGGGCGGAGTGCTCGCGGATCAGGGCCTGGATCTCCTTGTCCTCGTTCCAGCGCCGGCCCTTCTCCTTGTAGATGAGGTAGCTGCGCATGCTCGCGCGCGCGAAGTCCTTGACCCCATCCACATCTTCGGTGCGGTAGGCATGGGAGTCGAAGTGCCGGCTGCCCTGGTAGCCGACATCCTCCAGGAACTTCACGAGGAAGAAGCAGGACTTCAGGGAGTAGGAGCCGAAGCGCAGATCCTGGTCGTAGCGGCCGAAGGCCTGGTCGTTGAGGTCGATGTGGAAGAGCTTCCCCGCCTCCCAGGCCTGGGCGATGGCGTGGGTGAAGTTGAGGCCCGACATGTGCTCGTGGGCCAGCTCGGGATTCACGCCCACCATCTCCGGGTGGTCGAGGGTCTCGATGAAGGCCAGGATGGAGCCGGTGGTGGGAAGGTAGATGTCGTGCCGGGGCTCGTTGGGCTTGGCCTCGAGGGCGAACACGAGGTCGTACCTCCGGTCCTTCACGTAGTGGGTCAGGAAGTTCATGGAGTCGCGGTAGCGCTTCAGGGCCTCCATCGGGTCCTTGCTGGCGTCCGTCTCCACGCCCTCCCGGCCGCCCCAGAACACGTAGACCGTCGCCCCCAGCTCCACCCCGAGGTCGATGGCCCGCATCGTCTTCTGCAGGGCGTAAGCACGGACCCGGGCGTCGTTGGCGGTGAAGGCGCCGTCCTTGAACGCGGGGTCCGAGAAGAGGTTGGTGGTGGCCATCGGAACCTTGATGCCGGTCGTCTCCAGCGCCTTCCGGAAATCGCGGACGATGGTGTCGCGCTCCTGGGCCGAGGCGTCGATGGGCACGAGGTCGTCGTCATGGAAGTTCACGCCGTAGGCCCCGACCTCCGCCAGCAGGTGAACGAGCTGGGTGGGGGTGAGCAGGGGCCGCACCGGTTCCCCGAACGGATCGCGGCCCGTGTTGCCGACCGTCCAGAGGCCGAAGGTGAACTTGTGCTCGGGCCGCGGCTGGTAAGGGTCGCTCATGCTGCCTCCTTGTCGTCTCTCGTCCGCCGAGGGCTCCGGCCTCGGCCCCGGGGCTGTCCGGCTCCCGAGGGCGGGCGGCAGGATCGGGGGTCGGGGCCCCTCTCGGGGTACAGGGTCTTGTACCGCATCTTGGCCTTCGCGGTCGACCGCTCCAGATCAGGGCCGGGGCGAGGGGGCGGCCTCATCCCCGCGGAGGCCCAGCGCTCTCCGGTAGCCCGCGTTGAGGCGGCAGTTTTCGAAACGGACGTTCGTGAGGAGGCCGGCCAGCACGGCCCGCGACCGGACCAAGGGGGGGCGGATCTTGGCGTTGGCCTCGAAGTCCGCCGTGCGGTGGGCCGCGTAGGCCACAATTTCATCCCAGCCCTCGGGGGCCTCGATGGTGGCCAGGCAGCTCGGTGCCACGAGCTTCTTGTAGGGCCAGAAGCACCATCCGATGCCGTGACGTTCGGCAAGCCGCCGGCAGGCTTCGATCCACTCGTCGGTGTTTTCCCCCGTTTCCCCGAGCCACAGCGGTACCCGGTAGCGCTCCCGGAAGTCGAGGAAAGAGCGCAGGGAGGCGTCATCCGTCGGGTTCCAGTATTTGTGGAGGGTGTAAGCGAGGTTGGGCGCGAAGGGGGGCCCGAAAACCGAGAAGTCGGTGTCCCAATTGGCGCCCCCCAGAAAGATCACGTGGCGAGCGTCCACCTCCCGGATTTGGGCCACGGCCTTGCGATAGAAGGGTTCGAGCCGCGGCTTGTAGGGGGCGTAGGCCGGCACGCCGGGGATGGGCTCGTTCAGGAGGTCGTAGCCCAGCACCGCGGCCTCGTCGCGGTACCGCTCGGCCAGTCTTCGCCAGACCGCTATGGCCCGGGCCTCGCTCTCCTCGCTCTCGAAGAGGAACGGGTGGCCCCAGCTGTTGTCGATGTTGCGGCCGGTCTGCCCGCCGGGCGCGGCGTGCATGTCCAGGACGACCAGCAGCCCATCCTCGCGACACCATTCGATGAGCCGGTCGAGGAGGGCAAAGCCGTCGTCCAGCCAGACCCGGGAGTCTTCCTCCGGGGTCAGGATCCGGTAGTCGAACGGGACGCGCACGGAGTCGATGCCGATCTTTTTCAGATAACGGATGTCGCTCCGCGTCACATAGGCGTCCCGAAACTCCCGCCAGAAGGGCCGGGCGGCGTCGGGCCCGATGAGCTCGGCCACCAACTCCTGGATCTGCCGCGGAGACTGGGGTCCCTTCTGGAGCCGCCACATGTAGCCCTCGGGCAGCAGCCAGTTGCCGAGGTTGATCCCCTTGAGGCGGAGCGGGGTGCCGTCCGCGGCCACGAGCTCTCGGCCTTGGGCGCGGGCGAAGCGGGTAGGGGTCGGGTCCTCCGCGTCGGCTAAGGGTCCCGTGAGCGCCAGCAGGAGAACCAGCGCGGCCAGAGGGCGGCAGGATGCCTTGTGGGCGTCGAGGTGGGCGGCGGTCACGTCCGCCTCCCGAGCAAGGCGGGGAGACCCTGAGCGGCGGAGACCGGCCGGGCACGATTCCACGACCGAGATTGTAAACCGCGGGACCACCCCGGAGGGCCGGGTCCGGGCACCCGAGCCCAGTCGCCAGGCCGTCGTCCCAGCGTCACATCCGGTCAGCAGAGTTTGTGTAAAAAGTGTAAGAGAAGATATAGGGGGCACTTGTTCAACCGGTTGGAGGAGAAGCCATGGCGAATCCTTTCGTACATGTGGAGCTGAGCACCACCGATGTCGGCAATGCGAAGACTTTTTACGGGAAGCTGCTTGACTGGAAGCTCGAGGACGTCCCCATGGGAAGCGGCGGCAGCTACACCATGATCAATGTGGGCAAGGGAACGGGGGGTGGAATCATGAAGAATCCGGTTCCCGGACGCCCGTCCGCCTGGCTCGCCTACGTCGAAGTCGGCGACGTCGAAGCCGCCACCAAGAAGGCAAAATCCCTGGGCGCCACCGTCATGCAGGATGTGACCGAGGTGCCGGGTATGGGTTGGTTCAGCGTCATCGTCGACCCGACCGGCGCGGCCCTGGGTCTCTGGAAGCCAAAGGGGGCTTAGAAGATCTCCGGCCATCAGCATAAAGGACGGCTCGCTGGGCTCGGGGGAGATCGTCCCTCCCCCGACGCCCGCGCGAGCCCTGGGCCTGGTCTCGGCCCCGCGGGACCGGGGGCGAGGGTCGGTGGTACGCTGGGGCACAGGCCCAATCGAGTAACTAAGCCCTCGAGCCGAGCCTGGGGAGGATCGTGACGGGTGCTCCGTCGAAGCCGCCGCTGAATTCCCAGCTCCTGGAGGCCGTCGACCGCGCGCTCAAGGGGGACTGGCAAGGGGCGCATGAGATCGTCCAGGATCACGATACGAACGTGGTCGCGAATTGGATCCACGCCGTGGTCCACCGCTTTGAAGGCGACCTCGACAACGCCCGCTACTGGTACGGCCGCTGCCAGCGGCCTTACCGAGAGGACGTCCCGCCCGAGGTCGAGATCAAGGAGATCCGGGACGCGCTCTCCCCCTGACCCCGGCTCGTCCCGCGACGCCTCCGCCCAAGATCTCAGCCGGTCGTGAGCCGCTTCGCCGTTGCGCCTTGGGGTGATCGGGGTCGCTCACGGGTGGGGAGCGAGGGCCTTGGGATCGAGGACCTCGAGGGGGGTGGTGGTGACGCTCGCCGAGCTCGTTCCCACCATCACGTCGAACACTCCCGGCTCCACCACCCGGGTCATGTTCTCGTCCAGCAGGCTCAAGGCCTCCGGGCCCAGGGTGAAGACCACGCTCTTCCGCTCCCCCGGCGCCAGGCCCACCCGCTCGAAGCCCCGTAGCTCCTTCACGGGCCGGGTGACCGAGGCCACGCGTTGATGGATGTAGAGCTGAACCACCTCGTCGCCGGCGCGCGACCCCGTGTTGCTCACCTCCACCGTGACCGTGGCCCGGCCGGCGGGGCCGATCTTGGCGGGGGTCACGGTGGGTTTCCCCAGGGCGAAGGTCGTGTAGCTGAGGCCGTGGCCGAACGGGAAGAGAGGTTCGCGGGGCAGGTCGAGGTAGGGCCGGAACGACGTGGGCTTGCGGCCGTAGTAAACGGGAAGCTGCCCCACGTGGCGCGGGATCGAAATGGGGAGCTTGCCGCCCGGGTTGACGTCGCCGAAGAGCACCTCCGCCACCGCCGTGCCCCCTTCCTGGCCGAGGTAGAAGCACTCCAGGATGGCGGGGGATCCGGCGGCGAGGCGGGGGCTGGCCACCGGTCGCCCGTTGAGGAGCACGGTCACGACCGGCCGTCCCGTCGCGCGCAGGGCTTCCAGGAGCTCCTCCTGCTGGCCCATGAACCCGAGATCCGCCACGTCCCCGAGGTGGGTGTCGCTCCAGGCCTCGCGGGACGTGGACTCGTTGGTGCCGAGCACGAGGACGACGGCCTCCGCTTCCCGGGCCGTGCGGACTGCCTGCGCGATGCGCGGCCGGTTTGCCCCGGGATCGCCCAGCACCACCTGGTCCTTGTTCCAGTCGGGCGGCGACTCCGTGATGCGGGTGCCTTCGGCATAGAGGACGCGGATCGCGGACCCGGCCTTGGCCTGGATCCCGGACAGCACGTCCACCCCGCGGCCGGGATCGCTCGAGTAGCCGCCGAGGTGGACGCCCTTGGCGTTGGGGCCGATGACGGCAATCGTCCGCAGGCGCTTGCGGTCGAGGGGCAGCAGCCCGTCCTGGTTCTTGAGCAGGATGATCGCCCGGCGGGCGGCCTCGAGCGCCACCGCCTGGTGCTCGGGCGCGTTGCTCAGGGCGGCGGCGCGGTCGGGATCGACGTAAGGGTCTTCGAACAAGCCGGCCAGGAACTTCGCGCGCAGGATGCGGGCCACGGCGCGGTCGAGGACGGCCTCGGGGACGCGGCCTTCCTTGACGAGGGCGACGAGCGTGCCGTAGGCCTCGACGTCGGGCAGCTCCACGTCCACTCCCGCCTGCAGAGCCTGCCGGGCGGCGTCTCCGAGATCGGCGGCGACGCCGTGGCGGCTGGCCAGCTGCGGGATCGCGTAGTAGTCGGACACCACCATGCCGCGGAAGCCCCACTCCTGGCGAAGGACGCGGCCGAGCAGCCACGAGTTCTTGTGGGAGGGGAGGCCGTCGAGCTCGTTGTAGGAGGGCATGACCGCCATCACGTCCGCCTCCGTGACCGCGGCCTGGAAGGGGAGCAAGTACTGCTCGCGCACGACCCGCTCCGAGAAGTTGGAGGGGGCGGTGTTGATGCCGCCTTCGTTTGGCCCGTGGACCGCGAAGTGCTTGGCGGTCGCGAAGACTTTGTCCGGAGCCAGCGTTTGGCCTAGGCCCTGATAGCCTCGGATCGCGGCCACCCCGAGTCGGGCCACGAGATAAGGGTCCTCCCCGTAGGTCTCCTCGGTGCGGCCCCAGCGCGGGTCCCGGGCGAGGTCGAGCACCGGGGAGAGAACCTCGTGGACTCCTCGGGCCCGCGCCTCGCGGGCGGCCACGCCCATGACCCGCTCCAGGAGGGCGGGGTCCCAGGCGCTGGCCAGGGCCAGGGGCACCGGGAAGTGCGTGCCGCGGGGGGCGACGAGGCCGTGGAGCGCCTCCTCGTGGGTGAGGGCGGGGATGCCGAGCCGCGTGTTCTCGAGCAGCCACTTCTGGACGGCGTTAACGAAGACCGCGCTCTCCCGCGGTCCCAGGATGACCCGCTGCGGCGTCTCGCGGAGCTCGCTCGGCCGGGCCAGCTGGCCGATCCCATGGGCCAGCGTGGGCCCGCCCCGCCCGGGGTCGAAGCGCCCATCGTCGCTGGTGATCCGATCCTTCTGCCTCCAGAGGGCGAGCGTCTGAGCGGCCTTCTCCTCGAGCGTCATCCGCGCCAAAAGGTCGGAGACGCGGCGCTCCACGGGGATCCGGGGATCCTTGTAGGCGGGGGGTTCGGGGGCCGCGGCGGCGAGGGCGGTGGCCGAGATCCCGATGACGACGGCGGAGCGGCGCAGCGATCGGACCATGGCTCGATGATCAGGAATGCGGCGCCGAGTATAGCAGGTGGCGCCTGTCCCTTGACCGATGGGCACGGGGAGGAGAGGTGGTAGAGTAGCCCCCGCGTTGGGGAGGCCAGGCGGCGGGTCAACGGGTTCCCGCGCAGAGCTGGCTCCGGAAGAGTCCAACCGCCGCCCGGCTGCGCAGAGGCTGGCGCCCGCGTCGGCGGCTCGTTCGTCGACACCAACCAACCGCCCGGGTGGAGGTCAGACCTTGAGCCCAGCGGCGTCTCGCTCCGCCGAACTCTCGCGTCGCTACTTCCTCAAGGGAGCGCTGGGCACCGCCTCCTGGCTGGCCTTTCCCCGCCGCCTGCTCGGCGCCCGGCCCCCCGGGGCGAGCGCCGCTCTCGCCCCGTCGCCGGATCGCTACCCCCCGATCATCCCCCGCTTTCCGCACGTCTTGCACGGCGGGGACTGGAACCCCGACCAGTGGCTCGACGAGCCGGCGGTCATCGAGGAGGACTTCCGCCTCATGGAGGAGGCGGGTTGCAACACCTTCTCGGTCGGCATCTTCGCCTGGAGCCACCTCGAGCCCGAGGAGGGCCGCTTCGAGTTCGGATGGCTCGATCGCATCATGGACGGGCTCGCCGCGCGCCGCTTCAACGCGTTCCTCGCCACCCCCTCCGGGGCCAAGCCTCGATGGATGTCCGAGAAGTATCCCGAGGTGAGGCGCGTCGATGCCGAGGGCCGGCGGGAGCCCCACGGCCACCGCCATAACCACTGCTTCAGCTCGCCCGTTTACCGCGAGAAGGTGGGGATCATCAACGGCAAGCTGGCCCAGCGCTACGCTTCCCACCGGGCCCTCGCCCTCTGGCACATATCGAACGAGTACAACGGCGCCTGCTACTGCGACTATTGCCTGGAGGCGTTCCGCACCTGGCTGAAGGCGCGCTACCCGAGCCTGGACGCGCTCAACCGCGCCTGGTGGAGCTCCTTCTGGAGCCAGACCTACCAATCCTGGGCCCAGATCGACCCCCGCGCCACCCCTCTGGACGGCCTGCTCTTGGACTGGGACCGCTTCGTCACCCACCAGACCGTCGACTTCATGCGCCACGAGGTCTCTCCCTTGAAAGCGGCGGCCCCCCAGGTGCCCGTGACCACCAACATGATGGGGACGTTCATGGGGCTCGACTACGCCCGCTTCACCGGGGTCTGCGACCGCATGGCCTGGGACGCCTACCCGACGCTGCACGGCGACGAGTCCTGGCGCCAAGTGCCCGGGCTCTCCTTCATCCACGACCTCTACCGCGGCCTGAAGGGCGGGCTGCCCTTCATCCTGATGGAGTCCACGCCGAGCAGCACGAACTGGTTCCAGACCCCGGCCCTGAAGCCGCCCGGCCAGCATCGCCAGGAGATGCTCCTCGCGATCGGGCACGGCGCCGACACCGCCATGTATTTCCAGTGGCGGAAGGGGCAGGGCGGCTACGAGAAGTTCCACGGCGCGGTCGTGGACCACGAAGGGTCCGACCGCACGCGCGTGTTCCAGGACGTGGCCGGCGTGGGGGCGCTGCTCCGCAAACTGGACGATGTCGTCGGCACCACCGTGCGTCCGGAGGTGGCGGTGATCCACGACTGGGAGGTGCGCTGGGCCCTCTCCCATTCGCAGGGGCCGCGACGGAGCCGCGACGGAGCCGGTCGCTTCGACAAGGAGTACGTGACCACCGCCGTCGACCACTACCGGCCGTTCTGGAAGCTCGGGGTGCCGGTGGACGTCGTGGAGAGCCTCGCCCCCTTCGATCGCTATCGGCTCCTGGTGGCGCCCATGCTGTTCCTGCTGAAGCCAGGGGTGGGGGAGCGGCTCAAGGCTTTCGTGAGCGGCGGGGGGACGCTGGTCTTGACCTATCTCTCCGGGGTGGTGAACGAGAACAACCTGGTGTTCCGGGGCGGGGGGCCGGGAGGCGGCCTCCGGGAGCTGGCCGGCGTGTGGGCGGAGGAGATCGACGCCCTCTACCCCAATCCGCCCCAGCGGATCGTGCCCGTGGCCGGGAACCCTCTGGGGCTCGCCGGTGAACACCCGGTCCGGGAGTACTGCGAGCGCATCCATCCCGAGGGGGCGCGGATGCTGGCCGGCTACAAGACCGACTTCTACGCGGGGGAGCCCTGCCTGACCGTGAACCGCGTCGGATCCGGACGGGTGTACTACCTGGCCGCCCGTCCGGCGGAGGAGGCTTTCCACGACGCCCTTGCCGAAGCCTTGCTGCGCGAGCTCAAACTCGGTCGCTGTCTTGACGTGGTCCTCCCCGAAGGGGTCACGGTGCAGAAACGCGTGGGGGGAGGGCGGACCTTCCTGTTCCTGCACAACTTCAAGAACAGCCCCCAGTCCCTGGCCCTGGGCGCGGCTCGCCTGCGCGACCTCTCCGACGGCCGCCTGCTGACGGGCCAGTTGACGCTGCCCGCCCACGGATCGCTGGTCTCGGAGCCCGCCTGATGGGCGGTCTCGAGTTCCGAAACGTCGCGAAGTCGTTTGGGGCGGTGAGAGCCCTGCGCGGCGTCAGCTTCGCGGTGGAGCGGGCGGAGGCCCACGCCCTGGTGGGCGAGAACGGGGCCGGCAAGTCCACCCTGATGAAGGTGCTGGCCGGCATCGTGCATCCCGACTCGGGCGAGCTCCTCTGGGAGGGGGAGCGGCTCGACCTGGCGACGCCTCGCCACGCCCTCGACCGCGGCATCGGCATGGTGTACCAGGAGCAGGTCCTCTTCCCCAACCTGAGCGTCAGCGGGAACATCTTCGCGGGGCGCGAGCTCACGGACGGCCGGGGCCGGCTGCGGAACGCCGAGATGCGGGCGCGTACCGGCGAGCTGATCGAGGAGCTCCACCTCTCGGTCCGGCCGGAGGAGGAGGCGGGCTCTCTGAGCACCGCCCAGCGCCAACTCCTGCAGATCGCGCGCGCGCTCGCCTTCGACTGCCGGATCCTGATCTTGGACGAGCCGACCACGTGCCTCACGGAGGCGGAGACCGTCGACCTGTTCAGGATCCTGGAGCGTCTGCGCACCCGCGGCGTCACCCTCCTCTACGTGTCCCACAAGCTCTCCGAGATCTTCCGCCTCTGCGATCGGATCACCGTCCTGCGCGACGGCGACTACGTGGGCAGCTTCGACCGCTCGGCGGTGACCGCGCCCGACATCGTGCGCGCCATGGTGGGACGCGACCTGGAGGCGGCGTCGGGCGTTGTCCGGGAGGTCGACGCCGCCGCTCCCCCCGTGCTGGAGGTCGAAGGGCTGACGCGGCGTCCCTGGTTCGAGGGGATCTCGCTGGCGGTGCGCCGGGGCGAGATCGTGGGGCTGTTCGGGCTCGTCGGCTCCGGTCGGAGCGAGCTTGTGGAGACCCTGTTCGGCGTGCGCCCCCGCCCGGCGGGGGCGATACGCCTTGAGGGCGCGCCCCTCCACGCCCGGAACCCGGTCGCCGCCGTCCGGGCGGGGATGGCCCTCGCCCCCGAGGATCGACAGCGCCAGGGGCTCTTCTTCAATCTCAGCGCCCGCGACAACATGGTGATGGCGCGGGAGCTGGCGAGCGGGCGCTGGCGCATCGACGCCCAGGAGGAGGCCCGGGCCGGCGCACGGATGCTGGAGGACTTCCGGATCAAGGCCCCCAGCCTGGAGGCCACCCCCGACCGCCTGAGCGGGGGCAACCAGCAGAAGCTGATGCTGGCGCGCTGGCTGCTCACGCGCCCGCGGCTGTTGATGCTGGACGAGCCGACCAAGGGAGTGGATGTGGGCGCCAAATACGAGATCCACGAGACGGTGCGCGCGCAGGCGGCGGGGGGGGTGGCCTGCCTGCTCGTGTCCAGCGACTTGCCGGAGGTGCTGGCCCTCGCCCACCGCATCGTGGTCATGCGCGAGGGGCGGATCCAGGGCGAGCTCAAGGCGGCGGAGGCGACCGAGGAGGCCGTGATGCGCCTCGCCACCGCCGTCCGCCACTGAGGTCGGGATGGGGAAGCTGCTGAGGGTCCGCGAGCTGGGCACCCTGATCATCCTCCTCCTGGAGATGGCCTTCTTCGGCTGGTACCTCTGGCCCGCGGACGGACGGCCCCATCCCTTTCTGAACCCCGCCAACGCGGTCTTGATCCTGAAGTACTCGTCGATCTACGGCATCTCCGCGATTGGCGCGGCCATGGTGATCATCTCCGGGGGCATCGACCTCGCCCCGGGAGCGGTGATCGCGCTCTCGGGGGTGGTGACCGGCCAGCTCTACGTCGTGTCGGGCTGGCCGCTGCTCCCCTCGACCCTGGCCGGGCTCCTGGTGGGGGTGGCGGCGGGCGGGATCACCTCCGCTCTGGTGGTGCTGGTCCGGCTGCCCCCCTTCATCGCCACCCTCGGCGTGATGGGAATCAGCCGCGGCCTGGCCTTCATCATCACCGAGGGGCGCTATTTCGACGTCTCCAGCCGCCTCCCCGCGGGCTTTCGGCCGCTGGGGCTCCCCCCCGACTGGTTGGCCCCGATTGCGATGGTGGTCTTGGCCCTCCTCTTCCACGTCTTCATGAAGACCTACCAGGGGGGCCGCGCCGTGTTCGCCCTGGGCGGCAACGAGACGGCCGCCCACTTTTCCGGAATCCGCGTGGGGCGCGTCAAGACCCAGGTCTATGTTGCCGCGGGAGCCCTGGCCTCGGTCTCGGGCGTGATCCTGACCCTCGTCCTGGGGCAGGGGAAGGCCGATCTCGCCACCGGCTACGAGCTGGACATCATCGCCTCCCCGGTGGTGGGAGGAGCCAGCCTCTCCGGGGGGCGCGGGTCCGTCCTGGGGGCGGTGCTGGGGACGCTGATCTTCGGCGTGCTCCGCAACGCGCTGCCCCAGATCCCGGGCGCGACCTTTTATGACCGGCTCATCGTGGGCCTGGCCGTGGTGGGCATCGTGGTCATGGACCAGTTGATCGCCAAGAAAGGAGCCTGAGTCCACATGAACCTGCGCTTTCCGCTTTCCTGGGGCCTGTCCGGGCTGCTGCTCGCGGCCTGCGGCGGGGCCGGACCGGCGTCGACGCCGGCGTCGCCAAGATACCGCTTCGCGGTGATCCCGAAGTCGCTGGACCTTCCGGTCTTCAACTACGCCAAGACCGGCGCGGAGCGGGCCGCGGCCGCCCTGGGCAACGTGGAGATCATCTGGCGCGCGTCGGAGACCGCCGACCAGCTCCGCCAGAAGGAGATCCTGGAGTCGTTCATCACCCAGCGCGTGGACGGCATCGCGATCTCCTGCACGAACGGCGACTTCCTGACCGACACCATCAACAAGGCGGTGGACGCGGGGATTCCGGTCGTGACCTGGGACGCCGACGCGCCCAAGTCCAAGCGCGCCGCCTTCTACGGGGTCGACGACTTCGCCTCCGGCAAGATCATGGGGGAGCAGACCGCCAAGCTGCTGGGGGACAAGGGGACGGTGGCGATCATCACCAGCCTGGGGGCGGAGAACCTCCGCCGCCGTCTGGAGGGCGTACAGGAGTCGCTCCAGGGCCATCCCGGGATCAAGGTGGTGGAGGTCTTCGACATCAAGGAGGACGCCGTTCGCTGCGTCGAGATCATCGCCGCCGCCACCAACAAGTACAGCGACCTGGGGGCCTGGATCTCGGTGGGCGGATGGCCGGTGTTCACCCGCAACGCCCTCGCCCCCGTGAATCCCGCGCGCACCAAGTTCGTGAGCTTCGACACCATCCCCCCCGCGCCCGACATCATGCGGGCGGGCAAGGTCCAGGTCCTGATCGGCCAGAAGTACTTCGGATGGGGAAGCGAGCCGGTCCGGCTTCTGGCCGGGATCAAGGCGGGCAAGCCGCCCGCCCAGAGCGTCATGGACTCGGGAGTGGACGTGGTCACCCCCGAGAACCTGGAGGCGTACGTCACCGACTGGGCCAAGCTGGAAAAGCCCTGACCACGGGGGCGGGGTGGGGCGGAGAGCGCGGCCCCGACGGGGGAGGGTAGGGCCCGGGCGGGGGAGGAGGAGTTGGCCAAGATGCCGAGCGGGCCCCCCGTGTCTCCCCTCACGCTGCGCAACGCCGCCGGCGTCGAGATCACGATCGGCGAGCTGGGCGGGGTCATCCGCTCCCTGCGCGTGCCCGATCGCCACGGCCAGGGGGCCGATGTCGTGCTCGGCTTCGACGCCGAGGGCGACTACGCGCGGGCGGGCCCCGGGTTCGGGGGCATCGTCGGCCGCTACGCGAACCGCATCGCCAAGGCACGCTTCACGCTCGAGGGCGTGGAGTTTCGTCTCTCCGTCAACGACGGAGAGAATCATCTGCACGGCGGATTCCGGGGCTTCGGCCGCGTCGGCTGGGCCTCGCAAAGGGTGGTGACCCCGGAGGGGCCGGGCGTCCGCCTGACCTACACGAGCCGGGATGGCGAGGAGGGCTATCCGGGAGACCTCGCCGTGACCGTGCTCTACAGCCTGAGCGAGGCCAGCGAGCTCTGGATCCGCTACGAGGCCGTCACCAACAAGGACACCGTCCTGAACCTCACCAGCCACCCCTACTTCAACCTGGCCGGGGAGGGGGAGGGGGACATCCTCGATCACGAGCTGACGATCGAGGCCGACCGCTACACGCCGGTGGGTCCCGGCCTCATCCCCACCGGCGCCCTCGACCCCGTGGCCGGCACCCCCCTGGACTTCCGGAAGCCGACGGCGATCGGGGCCCGCATCGGGGTCGACGATCCGCAGCTGGCCCTCGGCCACGGCTACGACCACAATTTCGTCCTGAACGGCGAAGCGGGCACGCTCCGCCGCGTCGCTTCCGTGCGGGAGCCCCGCCGCGGGCGGGTCCTGGAGGTGCTCACCTCCGAGCCGGGGCTGCAGTTCTATTCCGGGAACGGCCTCAGCTCCTCCCCGGTCGGCAAGGGCGGGAAGCGCTACTTCGGGCGCTCCGGCTTTTGCCTGGAGACCCAGCACTTCCCCGACTCTCCCAACCAGCCGGCGTTTCCGACCACGCGGCTCAAGCCCGCTGAGAGGTACGAGAGCACCACCGTTTACCGGTTCTCCACCGACCGCGCGGGCTGAAGGGGGGCGGGCGGCGGGGCGGCCGCGTCCGCCCTCCGCGGATTTCTTCTAGGAGGGGGGCTCCGGGCCCGCCGTCGGCCCGAGACCGAGCGCCACCCGGCTCTCGAAGCTCAGATAGCCGACGAGCATCGTGAGCTGGAGGATGCCGCGGTCGTCGAGTCCCGCGGAGCGGAGGGCCTCGAGGTGCTCCTCGCGGGTTGTCCAGGGCCTCTCGGTGAGGCGGGCGGCGTGCTCCAGGAGGAGGCGCTCCCGGGGGGAGAGTCCGGCGGGGACTTGGCCGTGGTTCAGGGCCTCGCCGAATGCCGCTTCGTCGCCCAGCTGGGCCAGGCTCCGCCGGTAGGAGCGATAGCCGGGCGGACAGCGGTCCCGGCTGGACACGAAGAGCGCGATCCGGAGCCGCGTGACCGCCTCCAGGCCCGGGGTGGGCCGGAGCTGGAAGGCCCGCCACTTCGAGGCCAGGGCGCACGCTTCCGGGTTGCCGGCCAGGACGCGGTAGAAAGCGCTCGGTTCGTCCTCCCCGTCCGCGCCGGGCTCGAGGACGGGGGGAGGCGGGGCGGGCCGGGGGCCGGTCTCTCGCGGCCGGAAGGCGGGCAGCGCGCTCTCATACTCGAACCGGATGCCGAGCCCGTCCGCCATGCGGTTCAAGTAGTTGAAATGGGCGCAGCCCAGGACCACGTGCAGGATCTCCTCCTCCCGGAAGCCCGCCCGCCGGAGGCCGTCCAGGCCGGCCGGGTTGAGGGCCCAGGGCGCGTGGCTAAGCGTGTCCACGAACTCCAGCATCGTGCGGTCCCGGACGGAGAGCCCGGCCTGACGGAAGTCCGCCTTCATCCGGCGGGCCAGGATTTCGTCGTCGGTGGCGGCACGCAGAAACTCTGCGTGAGCCGTCACTCAATAGAAGCAGTTGTTGGCGGTGGACGTGACGGTGTTGATCAACTCCCGCGTGGCCCAGGGGAGCGAGCGCGGGCTCCAGTGGATGGCCGCGCTCATTCCGAAGGCCAGCCCCAGCCCTTCCGGGTCGAGGCTGTGGGACTTGACGATGTTCGCCACGTCCCCCGTGGGGGGCGTGTAGACCGCGGGGCGCTCCCCACCCCCGGCGCGCAAGCGGGCATACACGTCGCGCAGCTCCCCCTCCGCCGAGGCCACGCCGATCATCCGTATCCAGCCGTCCCCGGCCGGCTGGCCCTCCCGGGCCTTCGTGACACTCTCCACGGCGCCCATGATAACCGGCCGGGCAAGGGGGCTTCCGCGCGCGCCCGTAGAACCTATGGTCCCCCGCTCTTAGGAGTACGGCGGCGGGCCTCCAGGCTGCGCCCAGGGGTTCCCTCCCCGCTGGCGTAAGCTGCTCCCGCAGAAGCGCCTGCCCGGGGCGGCCCCCGCCTTCAGGGGCTCGCGCTGCCCCTGGAAGGGGAATTGCTATCCGGCTGGACGTCCCCCGGCGTACCCAAGCCCGCGGGACCGGACTAGGATCAGGGTCGGGAGGAGCGATGGCGGACACCGGGGACGCCGTGCGACGCGAGCGGTGGCTGGCCGCGGGCGGCCTCGCCCTGGGCCTGAACAGCGCCTATCTGGCCGCGCGCAGCGACCCCACCCTCCTTTATTTCGGCAACGTCGTGCTGCACCTGGTCCTCGGGCTCGCGGTCACGGCCGGGATCGTGCCCCTCCTCCGGCGCCGCTTCTCGGCGCTCGGTCTCCTCCTGAAGGCGGCCGCCCTCTGCCTCCTGGCCGCCGCTGCGCTCGGCCTCGTGCTAATGATCTTCGGAGCCACCCGGCCGTACCGCTGGGCGCTCTATGCGCACATCGGCAGCGGGGGCCTGGCCGCGCTCTTCGCGCTCGGGCACCTGCTGGGGCAGGCGGCCGGTGGTTTCCGGGCCTTCGACGCCCGCCGGGCCATGATCGCCGGGGCCTGCCTGGCCGCGGCGGCGGCTCCCTTCGCCCGCCTCCGTTCCGACCGGGATCCGCAGCCCCTCCGCCCCATCGTCAACCCCGCCCTGCCCCCTCTCTCCATGCAGGGGGAGGGCGCGGGTGTCGCGAGCCCGTTCTTCCCCTCCTCCGCGGAAACCAACACCAAGGGCACCATCCCCGCAAACTTCTTCATGACCAGCAAGTCCTGCGGGCGCTGCCACCAGGACATCTACAACCAATGGAACTCCTCCGCCCACCACTTCTCTTCCTTCAACAACCAGTGGTACCGGAAGTCCATCGAGTACATGCAGGACGTGACGGGCACCACGCCCTCGAAGTGGTGCGCGGGCTGCCACGACCACGCCGTCTTCTTCAACGGCCGCTTCGACCGGCCCATCCGGCCCCAGATCGACACCCCCGAGGCCCAAAACGGCCTGGGCTGCACCTCCTGCCACTCCATCGTCCACGTCAAGAGCACGATGGGGCAGGGCGACTTCACGATCGAGTACCCGCCCCTGCACGACCTGGCCGTGAGCGAGAACCCGGTCCTGGCCTGGGGCCACGACTACCTGCTCAAGCTCGATCCCCGGCCGCACCGGCAGACCTTCCTCAAGAGCTTCCACACCCAGCAGACGCCGGAGTTCTGCTCCTCCTGCCACAAGGTTCACCTGGACGTTCCCGTGAACGCCTACCGCTGGTTCCGGGGCTTCAACGAGTACGACAACTGGCAGGCCTCGGGGGTCTCCGGGGAGGGGGCGCGGTCGTTCTACTACCCGGCGCGGCCCCAGAGGTGCGCGGACTGCCACATGCCGCTGGTGGCCAGCCACGACCCGGCCGCCCGCGGGGGGCAGGTGCACTCCCATCGCTTCCCCGCCGCCAACACCGCCCTGCCCTTCGTCAACCGAGACCAGGAGCAGCTCCAAATCACCCAGGACTTCCTGCGCGACAAACAGATCAGCGTCGATGTCTTCGGTCTGGTGTCGGGGTCGGGGCCCGAGAAGGGGGAAGAGCGGAACGTGGCCGGGGGGGAGCCGCGCCTGGCCAGCACGTTCGCGGTGGGGGAGGAGTCCCTGAACGCGGGCGCTCCCCGCGCGGTTCTGGCCGCGCCCGCCCCCGTCATCGCCCCCCTGGACAAGGTGGATCCCGCCCTTCGCCGCGGGGACTCTGCCCGGGTGGAGGTGGTGGTGCGCACGCGCAAGGTGGGCCACTTCTTCCCGGGCGGGACGGTGGACGCCTTCGACGTGTGGGTGGAGCTCGAGGCCGTGGACAGCAAGGGAAAGTCGATCTTCCACAGCGGCCGCGTGGAGGGGGGCGGCCAGGGCCCGGTGGAGCCGGGGGCGCACTTCTACCGCAGCCTGCTCCTCGACGAGCACGGCCACCCCATCAACAAGCGCAACGCCTGGATGGCGCGGTCGGTGGCCTACGTGCGCCTCATCCCGCCGGGGGCGGCCGACACCGTCCACTACCGGCTGCGGATTCCCGAGGATTGCGGGGACCGAATCACCCTGAAGGCCCGGGTGAACTACCGCAAGTTCTCCTGGTGGAACACCCAGTGGTCGTTCGCGGGGGTGCGCGACCCGGCCCAGCCCCCCTTCTCCCTCACCCCCGGTCACGACGACGGACGCTGGCTCTTCACCGGCGACACCGCCCAGGTCTCCGGGCAGATCAAGGCCATCCCCGACATCCCCATCACGGTGATGGCCTCCGCCGAGGCCTCCCTCCGGATCCTGCCCAAGAACGCGGCCCGGCCGGCGATGAAGCCCCTTCTCGACCGCTCCGTGCGCGAGCGCTGGAACGACTACGGCATCGGCCTCCTCCAGCAGGGGGACATCAAGGGCGCGGAAGCCGCGTTCCTCGGCGTCACGGAGATGGAGCCGGAGTACGCGGACGGCTGGGTGAACGTGGGGCGGGCGCGGGTCCAGGAGGGGAACATGGCGGGGGCGGAGGAGGTCCTGCGCAGGGCCCTGGCCGTGGACCCCAACCTGGCCAAGACCCACTTCTTCCTCGGCACCGTCCTGAAGGCCCTCGGGCGCTACGACGAGGCCCTGGAGCACCTGCAGGCGGCGGGCGCGCAGTACCCCCGCGACCGGGTGGTGCGGAACCAGGCCGGGCGGGTGCTCTTCCTCAAGCGGCGGTACGGGGAGGCCATCGCCGAGCTCCAGAGGGTCCTCGCCATCGACCCCGAGGACCTGCAGGCCCACTACAACCTCATGCTGTGCTATCAAGGATCGGGAGACGCGACCATGGCCAAGAAGGAGGAGGCGCTCTACCAGCGCTTCAAGGCGGACGAGTCGGCGCAGTTCATCACCGGGCCCTACCGGCAGCTCCATCCCGAGGACAACAACGAGCGCCAGCAGATCCACGAGCACGGCCCGGCGGCCCCGGGCCCCGCCCCCTCCTCCTATCCCCTTCGCCTGCCCGCGCGCAGCGCGGACGCGGCCGGGGGCGGGAAGTGAGGGCCACCCGGCGCCTCACCCTCGGCCTGGCCGTCCTCGCGGCCGCGCTCGCGCTGCGCGACGGCCGCTCCTCCGCCCAGATCTCCCCCGTGCAGTTCACGGACATCACGGGGGCCGCCAAGATCGCCTTCAAGCACAACAGCGGGGCCTTCGGCAAGAAGTACCTGCCCGAGACCATGGGCGCGGGCTGCCTCTTCTTCGACTACGACAACGACGGCTGGCCGGACATCTTTCTCGTGAACTCCAAGAACTGGCCGGGCCACCCCGGGCCCCCCTCCTATCCCGCCCTCTACCGGAACAACCATGACGGCACCTTCACCGACGTGACCAAGGCGGCCGGCCTCGCGGTCGAGATGTACGGCATGGGGGCGACCGCCGCCGACTACGACAACGACGGCTGGCCGGACCTCTACGTGACCGGCCTGGGCGGCAACCGCCTCTTCCGCAACCTCGGGAACGGCACCTTCACCGAGGTCACCGCCAAGGCGGGGGTGGCGAACGGCGGTTTCTCCACGAGCGCCATGTTCTTCGACTATGACCGGGACGGGTGGCTGGACCTCCTGGTCGCCAACTACGTCGACTGGTCGATCGAGAAGGACCTCTTCTGCACCCTCGACGGCAAGACCAAGTCCTACTGCACCCCGGAGTCCTACAAGGGACAGAGCGTGACCCTGTACCGCAACCGGGGAGACGGCACCTTTGAGGACGTCACCGCCAAGGCCGGGCTTCTGCAGCCGTCGGCAAAGTCGCTGGGGCTGACCCTCCTCGACGTGGACGGTGACGGCTGGCCCGACGTGTTCGTGGCCAACGACACCCAGCCCAACAAGCTCTACCGGAACAACGGCAACGGCACCTTCACGGACGTGGGGGTGGCGGCGGGGGTGGCCTTCGGCGAGACGGGCGTGGCCCGCGCGGGGATGGGGGTGGATGCCGCCGACTATTCGGGCAGCGGCCGCCCCAGCCTCGTGATCGGCAACTTCTCCAACGAGATGATGGGTCTCTACCACAACGAGGGGAACGGGCTTTTCATCGACGAGGCCCCGACCTCCACCGTGGGCCGGGGCTCCCTCCTGACCCTGACCTTCGGCGCCTTCTTCTTCGACTACGACCTCGACGGGCGGCTCGACATCTTCGCCGCCAACGGCCACGTGGCCGACGACATCAACGTGGTCCAGCCCAAGGTCACCCACGCCCAGCCCCCCCACCTCTTCCGCAACCTGGGCGAGCGGCGCTTCGAGGAGGTGGCGCCGAAGCTGGGCCCCGCCCTGGCCCGGCCCATCGTGGGCCGCGGGGCTGCCTACGCGGACATCGACCGCGACGGCGACCTGGACGTGCTGATCTCCACCAACAACGGTCCCCCCTACCTGCTGCGCAATGACGGGGGGAACCGGAACAACGTCCTGCGGGTGAGGACGGTGGGGACCAAGTCCAACCGGGACGGCATCGGGGCCAAGGTGACCCTCACCCTGGCCGGCGGCGCCCACCCCTGGCGCCTCGTGCACACCGGGTCCAGCTACTGCTCCCAGAGCGAGCTCACCCTCACCTTCGGCTTGGGCGACCTGGCCCGAGCCGACAACGTGGAGGTCGTCTGGCCGAGCGGCCAGGTGGATCGACTGGGGCCGGTGGCCGCCAACCAGATGGTGACCGTGCAAGAAGGCAAGGGGCTGGCGTCGGCCTCGCCCCTGTCCGGGAAGCGTCCGCCCGCCAAGCCTTGAGCCCGCGGCCGTTCTCTACCAGAATCGGGCCATGAACCTGAAGCACTGGACGCTGCTGCTTCTGGCCTCGGCCGCGCTCCTCCTCCCCCTGGGCGCGGCCGATCCCGCCCCCCCCGACCGGGAAGCGGCCTACCGCGCCAACAACCTGGGCGTGGCCCTGCTCGAGCAGTTCCGCCCGGGGGAGGCGGCCGCGGCCTTCCGGCGAGCCCTGGCCATCGATCCCCAGCTCGGCCCGGCCCGAATCAACCTGGCTACCGCCCTCTTCTACGTGCCCGATCTGCCGGGGGCGCGGGCGGCGGCGGAGGAAGCGGCGGCGGCGCAGCCGGCCGCCCTCCAGCCCCCCTACATCCTGGGTCTGATCGCGCGCATGGAGAACCGCGCGGACGACGCGGTGTCCAGCCTCCGGCGCGTTCTGGCCGTGGATCCCCAGGATGTGGGCGCCAACCTGACTCTGGGCCAGGTCTACCTGCAGCAGCGGCGGTACGAGGAAGCCATCGCCTGCTTCCGGGCC
>WNFI01357267.1_pt2 | contig 23325 bp, 19 predicted proteins | sample 5400471 | NCBI WGS metagenome assembly WNFI01 (sample SAMN13153348, study PRJNA577476) | soil metagenome | isolation source: 100 cm saprolite on Douglas fir-dominated hillslope | place: USA:California | collected 2013-09-17
GAAGTGGACCGAGAAGTTCAGAAGGCGGTAGCGCAACTTGCAAAACGTTTCCCGCCGGGATTGAAGTATCAAGTCGCCTTTGACACCACCAGGGCGGTGGCGGAGTCTATCCGCGAAGTGCTCAAAACGCTGGTGGAAGCCATTCTCATCGTGATCCTGGTGATCTTCCTGTTTCTACAAGGCTGGCGCAGTACGATCATTCCGGCGATCACGATCCCTGTCTCCCTGATAGGAACGTTTATCTTTGCCAAGCTCTTCGGCTTCTCCATCAATACATTGACGCTGTTTGGCATCACCCTGGCAACCGGACTGGTGGTGGATGACGCCATCGTCGTCATCGAAAACGTGGAACGCCATATAGAAGAAGGTATACGCGATGCGCGCCAAGCCACGCAGATTGGCATGAAGGAGGTCACCGGCGCGGTGGTGGCTACGTCACTGGTGCTGATCGCCGTGTTCCTGCCGGTCTCATTGTTTCCTGGAAGCACCGGCAGGCTGTACCAGCAGTTTGCGCTGACCATTGCATTCTCCATCGCCATTTCGGCGTTCAACGCTCTTACCCTTTCACCGGCGCTCTCTGCGTTGCTGCTGCGCCATTCAGATCGTCCCAAGAACCCCTTCTTTGCCGGTATCAACGCAGTGATTCGCGGCGGCACTTCCGCTTACCAGCGGCTGCTGCACGGCCTGGCGGAATGGAAGGTTGCAGTAGTTTTTGTTTTCTTCATGGCGCTGGGCGGGACCTTTTATGTTTACCAGCACGTCCCTACCAGTTTTGTCCCGCAGGAAGACCAGGGATACTTTTTTGTCATCGTGCAGGCGCCGCCAGGAGCATCGTTGCAGTACACCACCAAGGTCATGGACAGGGCCGCAGCCATTGTCAGCAGCAACCATGACGTCCAAGGAGTATTTTCCGTGCCTGGATTCAGCTTTGCCGGAAGCGCTTCCAACCAGGGAATCATATTCGCCAGCTTGAAAGATGTGGGCGAGCGCAAAGGCGCGGAGCACAGCGCCGCCGGCGTACTGAATGCAATCCGCGGGCAGTTGATGGGCATCTCGGAGGCTTTCGTGATTCCCTTCGCTCCTCCTGCCATTCAGGGACTGGGAAATTTCGGGGGCTTTGCCTTCGTGTTGCAACAGACCGGCGGAGGCAGCCTGAATGAAATGGAAGACACGCTCCACCAACTTATCGCCAAAGCCAGCCAGCGCAAGGAACTGGCGGGCCTGTTCAGCACCTTTACCGCGCGCGATCCCCAGTTCGTGGTAACCATCGACCGCGAAAAGGCCAAGAGCTTGACCGTGCCCTTCGCGCAGATCACCTCCGCCTTGCAGATATACATGGGCTCGCAATATGTAAACGATTTCGACTTCAACAACCGCTCCTACCGCGTGATGGTGCAGGCCGACCAGCAGTTCCGCTCGCAGCCGCGTGACCTGCGGCAGTTTTATGTCCGTTCCGACGACGGGCGTATGGTTTCACTCGATAACCTGGTCACCGTCAAGGAAGGCACCAACGCCAGCCTGATCAATCATTACAATCTCTTCCGCAGCGTTGAAGTTGATGGCAGCGCCGCCCCCGGCTACAGCTCCGGCCAGGCCATTCAAGCCATGGAACAGGTTGCCAAAGAAACCCTGCCCGCGGGCTACTCCTACGAGTGGACCGGCATCTCGCTGGAAGAGATACAATCCGGCACGCAGTCGCTGATGCTCTTCGGACTGGGATTGCTGGTGGTCTATCTCACGCTCTCCGCCCAATATGAAAGTTTTGTCCTGCCCTTCATTATTCTTCTGGCTGTACCCATGGCAATGTTGGGCGCGCTGGGTGCGCAGTTCCTGCGCGGTTTGCAGAATGACGTCTACTGCCAGATCGGCTTGGTCATGCTGATCGGCCTGGCCAGCAAGAACGCAATCCTGATCGTGGAATTCGCCGAGCAGTTGCAGCACAAAGGAATGGGGCTGGTGGAATCCGCCATCGAGGCGGCGCGGCTGCGCTTGCGGCCCATCCTGATGACCTCGATCGCGTTCATCCTGGGCGTGCTGCCGCTGGTCTTCGCCACTGGCGCCGGCTCCGCGGGACGGCATTCTGTGGGAACCACGGTGTTTGGAGGGATGATCGTCTCAACCTTCCTGAACCTCTTTATTATTCCCGTCCTTTATATTGTGGTCCGCGGCTGGCTACCCATGAGATTGAAGCAGGCGGCGGAAGCACCCGATTGGGCGGAAAAAGCTTCCTAGAGAGGCTCCAGAGTTCTGTGCCCGAACGCGACACGTATCAGGGCACACTTGAGGGTTTTACCCGGCGTGAGCTGAGCGAGCGATGGGCTCCGAAGTCGTGCCGTAACGGTCGCTTCACCCGGCCATTCCTCCTGCCGGAGGCGGGCGCGCAGCAAAGCGGAGCGCCAATTAAAAAAGTACACCAACCCCAGAACAACTCTAACTGCGGCTGCACAAAGGAGCTTACTTCGCCAGCACGGACAAAAGCGCGTTGACTTTGCTGCCGAGTTGTTTCAAGGAGTACGGCTTCTGCAGAAATGGCATGCCTTGGCTGGAGATTCCGGTCTGCAGGACCACATCCGCCGCGTATCCGGAAACAAAAAGTAGTTTGGCGCTGGGGCGGAGTTTCAGCAACCGGTCAGCAAATTCGCGCCCGTTCATCTTGGGCATCACCACGTCACTGATGACCAGGTCAATCTGGCCTGCCTCATGGGCCAACATCAGCGCCTCAGGACCGCTACCGGCACAAAGCACGGAGTAGCCCAAAGAGGTCAGATACTCCGCGTTGGCGCCGCGCAGCTCCACCTCGTCTTCCACCAGCAGGATCGTGCCTGCGCCCCTTTTCACTTCAAGGTCCGGACCTTTGTTCGTTGCTGTTCCCGCATCTCCGATCGTGGGCAGCAGAATGGTGATTTGTGTCCCTTTCCCGGGCTGGGACTCAATGCTGATCTCTCCCAGACACTGATGCACGATTCCATAAACGGTCGCCAGCCCCAGCCCGGTGCCTCGTCCCATTTCTTTGGTGGTATAGAAAGGTTCAAATGCGTGTAGGCGGGTCTCTTCATCCATGCCCAGCCCGGTGTCGCGAATGCGGATGGCAATGTACTGGCCGATGACGACCTTGCCCGATGAGGTGAGCACAGGCCGGAGGATATCTTCTGTTTCTATGAAGATTTGCCCTCCGCCGGACATCGCGTCCCGCGCATTGATTGCGATATTGAAAATAATTTGTTCGAAGTGGGTCTTATCGATCACCACCGTGCCGCGGGCGCGCAAGTTCACTGACAGCTCGATGTCCTCTCCTATAAGCCGGGCCAGGATTCCCGCCATCTCGCGGATCGCCTGGTCGGGTTGCAAGGGCAGCGGCCGTATGATTTCCTTGCGGCTGAATGTAAGCAATTGCTGTGTAAGACCGCTGGCGCGTTGTGTGGTGTCAATGATCTTGCTGCAATAGCGGCGAAAATTCTCATTCCCTTCCAGCTTGGACTCCAGCAACTCGGCATAGCCGCCAATCACACCCAGCAGGTTGTTAAAATCATGAGCAACACCTCCGGCCAGTCGGCCCACGGCCTCCATTTTCTGCGCCTGGAGAAACTTTGCTTCCAACTCGCGTTCCTCGGTCTGGTCCAGCATCATCCCGAAAATACATTCCTTCCCGTCGATGCGTACGAGTGCGGCAAAGTAAAACCCCCTATGTCTGTTCCCGGCTGCGTCTTTGAAATCAACCTCCAGGTTCTGCACCGAGCCTTCAGCCCGCAATTTGTGATAGAAATCGTCGCGCAGCTGCTGGGACTTCCACAGGCCAAGATCTATCCCTTTCCTCCCGATCACTTTTTCCGCCGGCAGGGCCAGCACACGAAGCATGTTCTCATTCACATCCAGGAAAACACCTTCCAAAGAGAGAATGGCGCAACCCATCGGGCTCTGACGAAAGACGGTGGCAAATCTCTCTTCGGATTGTTTGAGCGCAATTTCCGCCTGCTTACGTTCGGTAATGTCGATCGACGTGCCTTCAATAAAACACTGGTCGCCTACCCCGGCAACAATGGTGGCGCGCTCCAGTATCCAAAACATGGTCCCGTCCTGCTTGCGCTGTATGCATTCATAGTCAAGCACCTGGCCGTGCCGGCCTAAATCGTTCAAAAACTGCTCCCTCTCCGCCGCATGCGAATAGAGGGACACTGTGGGTTGCGCGAGCGCCTCCTCTTTGGTTTCAAAGCCATACATTTTCAGGAATGCGCTGTTGCATTGCAGCAACTTGCCTTCAAAGGTTGAGACGTAGACCGCGGTCAGGTTGTTCTCAAACAGGACCTGATACTGGCGGGCCATCACGGTGGCGACCTCGGCCTGGGTCTCAAACAACGTCAGGATCATGCCAAACGCCACAAAAAACTTTGGCAGGTTCCAGAAAAAACTTCCCGGGCCCGGACCGGCGTGATGGGCAGCCAGAATGGCGCTCACAGGAAAGACACAACCCCAGGCCAGAAATGCGAGGGAAGTGCAGATGACCCCGGGAGTAAATTTGCGGAAGTGGCGAAAGTAGACCAGCCCAGTCACGAAAAAAAAGCCGAAGAGATAAAAATTCAGTCCATCGCCGGGGTGGCCGTGGAGCACCTGAGAAATGGCCCACCCTCCGTACGGCAGTAACAGCCAGAGGGAATACAGATACGCGCTTTTCCATCCGTAAAACTGAAGAGCTTGGATCGCGGCGTACACATTGCTCGCCAGCAGCAGTCCCGCGTAAAACCAGAGATAGCTGACATGAAATGCCATGCCGGTCAGATACAAGAGCGAAGCGCCGCTGATTGCGAAAGCGAAGACAATGCGTCTTTTTGTCTTGCCACCGGAACGGCAAAGTGGATGAAGATGGCGATCCAGCCCAACATCCATAATCCAACTCTCGTCTGGCGATCACGCAGATAGATCCAGGCAAAGAGCGCCACCAGGATGCTCATCACGGCAAAAACTAGAATTTCTTCAAATCGAGGAGACATAAAACAAAAATTTGTTGCTCCTATCTACGTTTGTGCTGGGATGCCGTTGTATAAAAGCAGAGGAATTATTTTTTGAGAATCAACTAATCTAGCGAACGCTTAAGGGAGAATAATAATCGTAAATGAGCCCGGATATTAAGGCTCTTTAGCGACGAGAATAAAAATAGCACTATTTACCCTTCTTATCTGATGTTTATTTTCCGCAGACAAAGGTGGCGGAGGACTTTGGATAACCTTCGCCTTCTGGTTCGGGACCTGATTATTTCTTCTTTTCCGGCTTTTCCGCCGGGTTTTCATGAACTCGTTCCCGGAAAGTGCCTCCCATGCTCTTGGCCAGAAAGATTGCTGAATCCCCATATTTGTCGCGCAACCGGTCTGACGCGGAGAGCGCCCGCGCCCATTTTTGCCGGTTACCGCCTTCCAGCAAATCCATTTGTTCGGGCATGTCATCAAAATTGGAAGCCTGCACGCCCAGCAGTCGAATGGCGCGTCCGTTTTCCCAATTCTCGTGGAACAGCTTACCGGCAGTGGAAAAAATTCGCGCAGCCGTCGCCCTACCATCTCGGAAAGGCGCGCCAGCGTGGATTCCAGTTTCTCCCGGTCAGCCGTATCCTGGTCAAAAGTATGTTCATGGCTGATGGATTTGGCCTGCCACTCTTCGCCGACCTCGCCTTCAAACCATGCTCCCGCATCTTCTCCGCGGGCCTTGCCTGCCAGCGCAGCGCCCCACTTGCCAAAATTCTCATGTAAGACGGTCTCCTGCACGCGCAGCAGATCGCCGATATGAATGATTCCTATCTCGTTCAGCCGGGTCTTGGTGACTTTGCCGACGCCCGGAATTTTCCCCACGTCCAGCGGGGCCAGAAAACTCTGCTCCTGTCCCGGCAAAACATAAAGGACTCCGTTGGGTTTGGCCTGATCCGAACAGATTTTGGCCATGAGCCTTGAACTGCCGATCCCCACGGAGCAGTTCAGCCCGGTGCACTCCTTCATCTGTTGATGGAGTTTTTGGGCGGACCTCAGCGGCGGTCCATGCAGTTTCTCTGTGCCGGTCATGTCCAGATAGGCTTCATCAATCGACGCCATCTCCACCGCGGGCGAGAAACTCTGAAGTACCTGCCGCGCTTTTTGCGAATATTCGCGGTAGAGATCAGGGTGGCCGTCCAGGAATATCGCGTGCGGACAAAGCTTGGCCGCGGTCCGCAAGGGCAGAGCGGAATGCACGCCGAACTTCCGCGCCTCATACGACGCGGCAGAAACCACTCCGCGCTGGTCTCTCTGTCCGCCCACAACCACCGCTTTGCCTTTCAGCGAAGGATCGGACAACTCCTCCACGGAGACAAAAAAAGCGTCCATGTCAACGTGGAAAATGATTCGCGAGGGCGGCGTCACAATCCTGACAATACATCAAAATGGCAATGGGTCGGGCAGTTTTTGCTGCCCTGGCTGCACGCCCTGAGTGACGATCAAGGCTGGCCATTGGAGGCCGATGGGCGGTCCAGGCCGCGAAACTTGGCGCAAACTGGAGCAGGCACAGGACTTGCGAAAGATTTCCTCATGACTGGCGGAATCTTTACATTACATCCAGGCATCTTATGCCAAGCATCTTGATGTGAAGATGAGATTTCGCTTAGGTAAAGGGTGCAATTTACCACCCAACCGTTTAGTATGTCTGCCCTAGCTCTTGTTAATGCTGGCGGAAAATGACCATGGCCCATCTTAAGTCCGTTTTAACCTTTTCCCCTGCTTCGCCTGAGGAGCGGGCTGCTGAAATGCTTGGCAAACAATACACCGCCGTGCGTCAACAGACGGTCGCACTGGCCGCATCGCTCAGCGCTGAAGACCAGATGATACAGTCTTGCCCGGAGGCAAGTCCGGTCAAGTGGCACCACGCGCATACAAGCTGGTTCTTTGAAACCTTTATCCTTTCCGCGCATTTGCCTGACTATCGCCCTTTTAACCCTAAGTTTCGCGATCTTTTTAATTCGTACTACAACGCCGTAGGGCAGCAGCCAGACAAAGCGATCCGCAGCACGTTTTCCCGTCCCAGTCTGGAAGAAATCCGAAAGTACCGCACTCACGTGGACGAGCATATGCTCAAGCTGCTTCAGCCCAAGAGCGCTTCCGGCGCTGTACAGGAACTGGTAACGCTGGGGTTGAATCATGAGCAGCAACATCAGGAGCTGCTGGTCACGGACATCAAACATGCGTTCTGGACCAATCCGCTCCGTCCTGCCTATCATCCCTCGACGGCCCCTGCGCCTGCCTCCGGCACTGTTCCACAGCAGAAGCCGCAACTCTACCCTGAAGGCCTTTACGAAATTGGCGCGAACGCCGGCACGTTTCATTTCGATAACGAAGCTTCGCGCCACAAAGTCTTCGTGCGGCCGTTTCGCTTTGGCATGCGCTTGGCTACCTGCGGTGAATATGTCTCCTTCATGGAGGACCGTGGTTACGCGCGTCCTGAACTCTGGCTCTCTGAAGGCTGGAAGACCGTTCAAGCGCACCACTGGATCGCGCCGCTCTATTGGGAAAAAATTGACGGCCAGTGGTCCCAGTTCACTTGCTCTGGCATGAGGAAAGTGGAAGAGGCCGAGCCGGCCTGCCACATCAGTTACTACGAAGCCGACGCATTTGCCCGCTGGGCCGGGGCCCGCCTGCCTACTGAATTTGAATGGGAAGTCGCAGCGGCCAAGCTCACGGTCCAGGGCAATCTGCTGGAGAACGGACGGTTTCATCCCGCATCTGCCACACCGGCAAAAGCTGCAGCCGCGCCAGCCAAAGAAGACGGCCCTTTGCAAATCTTCGGCGACGTCTGGGAGTGGACCGCCAGCGCTTTCCTTCCTTATCCCGGATACAAACCGGCAGCTGGAGCGTTGGGCGAATATAACGGCAAGTTCATGAGCAACCAGATGGTCCTGCGCGGAGGCTCCTGCGTAACACCGCGCTCACATATTCGCGCCAGCTATCGCAATTTCTTTCCTCCGGAAACGCGCTGGCAGTTCTCCGGCATAAGGCTTGCTGATGACGGCAATTAAGAACCCCGCTGTTCTCCCGAGTCCGATTGCGGAAGACGTACTGCTGGGCCTGAGCGCGCGGCCCAAGCAGCTTCCTCCCAAGTTGTTTTACGACGCTGAAGGTTCGCGCCTGTTCGAGCAGATCACCGAGACGCCGGAGTACTATCCCACGCGCACGGAACGCGGCATCCTCAAACAGTATGCCGCTGAGATCATCTTGCAGGCGGGCGCAGCTTGAACGGCGATTTTCCGCGCCTGCATGTCAGTCCCATCGTGGCCGACTACTCTCACCACCTGCCCGATTTGAAATCGCTTCCCGGACGCAAGCTAGTGCTCTTCATCGGCTCAAGCATTGGTAACTTCGAGCCGCAAGAAGCCAAGGAATTTCTGCAACGATTGCGCCGTTCGCTCCAGACCGGAGACGCTCTGCTGATCGGCTTTGATCTGACCAAAGACGCCGGCATTCTCCACGCCGCCTATAACGATGCCCAGGGCGTGACCGCTGCCTTCAACAAAAACCTGCTGGCGCGCATCAATCGTGAACTGGGCGGCAACTTTGATTTGTCATTATTTCAACACGTGGCGTTTTGGAACCGGCGAATGTCGCGGATTGAGATGCACCTGGAAAGCCTCCGCCAGCAGACGGTCTGGGTTGAGGACTTGCGCCGTGTCTTCCATTTCTCCGCCGGCGAACGCATGCACACCGAAAATAGCTACAAATTTTCTTCCGGTTCAATCGCGCGGCTTCTGCGCATGAGCGGCTACCGTCTGGAAAAAAACTGGACCGATCCCGAACAGTGGTTCAGCGTCGCGCTGGCCAGAGTGTAAGGCCCAAATCAACGCAAGACTTGTGGACCGCAGCCGCCCTCGGCTGCGTCTTTTTGTCTCTAGTCGCCCGCGGGAGGCAAAGAATTTGAACCAGACAGACTTCCGCATTTGTCCTCCGCGTTGCACGTGTGGCACAGCCGCCCCCGGCTGTGGCTGCTCCTCGTTGCCCGTGTGACACATCGCGCAAGCCGAAAATAAACAACAAACTTTGTGGGCCCCAGCTGCCCTCGGCTGCGTCTTCTTCGCCTACCTCGAAAATCGTCGTGGGCGGAAAGACTCTGAGCCATACCTGACACCCTCGTCTGTGTTTTTACGTTGCACGTGTGGCACAGCCGCCCCGGCTGTGGCTGCTGCTTCCTTGAGGAATACATTTTCCATCCAATCACGAACGCGCCAGCCCGAAGGGCGAAAGAGCGTAGCCCAGGCGCGTAAGCCCTGGGTAGCAGTATCAACAGGGACGGAGCCCCGGAGGTGGCGACACCCCGCGCATCACTAGTACACGTGTCAGTCGGGCTCGGTCAGAATGCAAAGTCTACAGCAAGCACAAGATCCATTGACTTAACGGCAACCTTAAACCCAACGAGCAGTAAGAGAACTACTTAGCCCTTCAGCTCTGCGTACTGACCGATGGCATGAGGGAATAAATTGATTTGAAACACCCTTGCGTGGCTCTTACGTGTCCTATTTCACCGTTGACCCATAGGCGAACAAAAAATAAAATAAAGAGCTTCAGTTCGTAGTGTTTAGTCATTAAGTATTTAGCAAACCGGCAGGCCCAGCGTCCTTGGCGAGAACCGCAAAGTTTTGCAGGTATTTGAACGGACAAGTGCACCCCAAAACCTTGGGATCCCCTGGGATGTTTGGACCTAAAGTCTTTGTTTATTGGGATCAAGGGGGGAGGGGGTAGGGTGTCTAAGGGTACAGACCGGGCACATCCCTGACAGAATAGACCGGGCGGATATCTGACACTGCACCAAAAAAGGCGCGTCCGGGCGGGTTAGGGCGGGTCGCCGGCGGGCCGCCGAAGCTTTGAAAGGAAACTGCTTAGCGATTATCCTTTGTTTTTGTATCCTGCTGGCGAGGAACTTTAACGCTTATGCGCCGAATCGTTCTTTCTGTCATTTTCGTCATGGTAGTTACGCTCATGGCTACAGCTCAAATGACTCCTACTTCATCCACTCCTGATGCTGCCGAACTGCACAAGATGGCGGCGCGCTTTGCACCCACGCCGCTTCAGGTGGATACATCCGGCCTGTCGTCGGGTGACAAGCGGGCGCTGGTCAAGCTGATCCAGGCCGCGCGGATTGTAAACCACATCTTCATGCAGCAATTCTGGAGCGGCGATCTGGCGCTCTACCGGAAATTGCAGCAGGACAAGACGCCGCTGGGCCAGGCGCGCCTACATTATTTCTGGATCAACAAAGGGCCGTGGTCGGAGATCGACGAGCATAAGGCTTTTCTTCCCGGCGTCCCCGCAAAGAAGCCCAGTGGAGCGAACTTCTATCCGGAAGACATGACCAAGGAAGAATTTGAGAAATGGGCCAAGGCGCTTTATCCGGAGTCCAAGGCGCTGGCGGAAGGCTTCTTCACCGTGGTGCGCCGCGATGCGGCCAAGAAACTCAAGCTGGTTCCCTTCAGCCAGGAATACAAGACCGATCTTGACCAAGCCGGCAAGCTGCTGCGCGATGCCGCCAGCCTGACCGACAACGCCAGCCTGAAGAAGTTTCTAACTTCACGCGCCGATGCTTTCACCACCAACAATTATTTTGACAGCGACATGGCGTGGATGGACCTGGACGCCCCGCTCGACGTGACCATTGGCCCTTACGAAACCTATAACGACGAACTCTTCGGCTACAAAGCCGCATTCGAAGCCTACGTCAATTTGCGCGATGACCGGGAAAGCGCGCGGCTTGCCTTCCTGGGCCAGCATTTGCAGGAGATCGAAAACAACCTGCCGGAAGCTCCGCAATACCGTGTGACCAAGCTGGGCGCGGCGGCTCCGATCCGCGTGGTCAATGAAGTGTTTGGCGCCGGGGACGGAAACCACGGTGTCCAAACTGCCGCCTACAACCTTCCCAATGACGATAAGGTCGTGGAACAAAAAGGCAGCAAGCGGGTGATGCTAAAGAACGTGCAGGAAGCAAAGTTCAAGTCCATCCTGGAGCCGATCTCGCGCGTGGTGCTTTCACCTGCGACGCAGAAGGACTTGAGCTTTGATCTTTTCTTCACGCACATTGTCGCCCACGAGCTAACGCATGGCTTGGGTCCGCACCAGATCAAGATCAATGGCCGCGATACCAACCCGCGCCTGGAACTCAAAGAACTCTATAGCGCCGTCGAAGAAGCCAAGGCCGATGTGACCGGACTCTTTGCCTTGCAGTACCTGATGACGCAGGCCGACAAAAGCGCCGGCTCTGGTCCTGCCCCTCTTGGCCACGGCCCTGAAGCCGAGCGACAGCTATACACCACGTACCTGGCTTCGTCGTTCCGCACTCTGCGTTTTGGCTTGCAAGACGCGCATGCTCGCGGCATGGCCGTGCAGTTCAATTATTTTCTGGATAAAGGTGGCTTCGTCGCCAACTCCGATGGCACCTTCAGCGTGGACCTGAGCAAGATCAAAGACGCGGTCGCCGGGCTGGACCACGATCTGCTCACTTTGGAAGCCACCGGAGACTACGCCGGCACAAAGAAGATGATGAGCGAGATGATGGTGGTTCGTCCGGAAGTGCAGAAGGCGCTGGACCGGCTGAAATCACTGCCGACCGACATTGAACCGATCTTCGTTACCGCCGATGCGCTGGCGCCCGCGAACGCTGGGAAAGCAGGGGGCGCAACATCGACGGCGGCGCACAAACATAAATGACAAAAAGCCGTCCGCGTCGCCGGAAAACACAGCCACTGATGGTGGTTACTCTGGTGCTTCCCCGCCCTAAAAGCCATTGTTGACTTTCAAATTAACTGGCGTTATTCTGCGGTTACACGGGAAAGGAGGGCGATCCTAAAAAATGAAAAATTCTGATTGTAGTGACAAACGTGAGGTGGCTGAGGCTTAAGGCGTGAGTCTTTAAGTCCTAGCGAGTTGGAATTCGCACAAGGCCTCCGCGCCTTCAGCCAATCCCGACAGTTAACCGAATGACCCCGCATGAACGTGCGGGGTTATTTATTTTGTAGCACACCTGCCTGGGTCCGCCTGCCTTTAGTGAATACCGCGGCAAATACAGCGGACGATTCTGCGCTCATGATGTGCCGCGCCGCTTTTTCAGGTAACGTATTCATCGGAATACTGATGGATACGCCGGCTACATCCCAGAACGCGGCCGCCGCGCGGCGCAATGTCTACGTCTTCGGCACGGTATCATTCTTTAACGATACCGCCAGCGAGATGGCTTATTGGATCCTGCCTGCCTTTCTCATTTCTCTTGGAGCGGGCCCGGCGGCGCTGGGGCTGATTGAGGGGATGGCCGAGAGCGTGGCTTCCCTGGGCAAACTTTTTTCCGGGTATCTCACGGATACAGGGCGTCGGCGCAAGCCTCTGGTGGTCTTTGGCTACGCGCTGGCCAACGCGGTCAAACCAATCCTGGCCCTCAGCACACAATGGTGGCAAGTACTTTTCATACGCTTCGCTGACCGCACGGCCAAGGGCATCCGCGGAACGCCGCGCGATGTGATGCTAGCTGAATCCGTCGACCGGAAGAAAATCGGCAATACTTACGGCCTACTGCAATCCATGGATTCGGCTGGGGCCATTGCCGGACCGCTGACCGCATGGTTCATCATTGCGCATTCCGGCAGCATGCGCGCCGTGTTCTGGGTGGCAGCCATTCCCGGCCTGATCGCCATTCTTGTGGTCTTGCTGGCAAGAGAAACCCGGACGCAAGCAGCCGCTCGATCTGCCGCATCGTTCTGGCAGCCTGCCCATTTGCCGGCGCGTTTTTATTACATGCTGGCTGCGGTGCTGATCTTTTCTCTGGGCAACTCGAGTGACATGTTCCTGGTGTTGCGAGCGGAACAGCTCGGCATTAGCCCGAAGCTGGCGCCGCTGCTGGGCTTGACCTTCAACGTGACCTACACACTCGTTTCCTGGCCCGCGGGCTGGCTGAGTGACCGCCGCTCCAAACCGGTCATCGCGGGGCTTGGGTATCTGGTTTTCGCAGCCACGTATTTCACCTTTGCCGCCGCGCCAAGCCAGACCGCCCTATGGGTCATCATGGGATGTTACGGGCTGTACTACGCGCTCGCCACCCCCGTGCTGCGCGCCCTGGTAGTGGAAACCGTGGAGCCGGGCTCGCGTGGGCGGGCATTTGGGATTTTATATTTCACCACCAGCATCGCCACGTTGTGCGCCAGCGTCATCACCGGCCAATTGTGGAAACACTTTGGCGCGTCACTGCCGTTTTATTTGTCGGCAACGCTTGCCGTGGTTGCCGCGATGATGCTGTTTGCGGTTCCTGCGCCGGCCGCCACACAAACCTATTCTAGCGATCGTGCGGACGAACGAGGATTGAACCAAGCTTCAGAGAGAGAAATAACCAACCGCAACAGTGATCGCAAGAATGCTGAGCCTTATTGGCTCGGGGACGAAGAAGTTCTCTTGCTGCGTCCCGCACTGGACGACAAACTTGTAAAGCTTGCAATGACGAGCTGAAAAAAAACAGCTCCCATCATATCCAACATCACGTCGCGTGGGCTGGCGGTGCGTGAAGGCACAAAGCTCTGATGGAATTCGTCCAGGCCGGCAGCCGCCAGCGTGAGCAGCAGAGCCAATACACTCCACTTTGGCATCCAGCGCGGACGGGCCGGAAGGGTTGCTCGCCAGGAATAGAAAGCAAACACGCCAAGGATCCCGTAGCTGGCAAAATGCGCGGTTTTGCGGACCAAAAAATGCAACGCCTGAAATTGCTGCGTGGATATTCCGCCGTAAAGCGCGTGAATGATCTTCAACAAAACACGTGCAGTGTGCTCCGCGGAAAACAGGTCCGTGGAAAAAGAAGCAAGGACGGAGAGCCACAACAGTGTGGGCAGCCACGGCAGGAGCCTCCGCAGAAACGAACTCGGCATGGGTTCCGGGACCGCCGACGATGACAAATTGGGCCGCCTATTCAAGTCTGTAATTGGGAGCTTCCCGCGTGATGATTACGTCATGCACGTGGCTCTCACGCAGGCCAGCGCCGCTGATGCGGACAAAGCGGGCCTTCTGCTGAAGTTCCGGAATCGTTTTCGTGCCGCAATAACCCATACCAGAGCGAAGCCCGCCTACCAACTGGTAAACCATCTCTGCCAGCGTGCCGCGATAAGGCACGCGTCCTTCAATACCCTCCGGCACCAGTTTATCCAGGCGGTTGCCGCTGCTGCGGTCCCCATCGCGCATGGCCATGGCATCGGTGGAAGAGTCTTCCACGCTCTGAGCATAACGCTCACTCGACCCAGCCGCCATGGCGGAGAGAGCGCCCATGCCGCGGTACGATTTGAAGGACCGTCCCTGATACAAAATGGTTTCGCCCGGACTCTCCTCCGTTCCCGCAAGCAGCGAGCCAATCATCACAACGCTGGCGCCGGCGGCAATCGCCTTGGCAATATCGCCGGAATATTTGATGCCGCCGTCAGCAATCACCGGAACGCCGGCATCGCGACACGCGCGCGCGGCTTCCGCAATGGCCGTGATCTGTGGCACGCCGGCCCCGGTAACAATGCGCGTGGTGCAGATCGAGCCCGGACCAATGCCGACCTTGATTGCGTCGGCCCCGGCCTTGATCATGGCGCACGCGCCTTCATGCGTGCCCACGTTCCCCGCGAGCAAGTCGACTTCCGGCAGTTTGGACTTGATGATCTTGATGGCCTCAAGCACGCGTGTGGAATGACCGTGTGCGCTGTCAATGGCCAGCACATCCACTTTAGCTTTTACCATCTCCTGCGCGCGCTCCAGAAAATCGCCGGTCGCGCCAATGGCGGCGCCCACCCGCAAACGTCCGTGCTCGTCTTTGGCCGCGCTGGGGTACTTCAACTTCTTCTGAATGTCTTTGACCGTAATCAACCCTTTCAGGTTGTACTTGTCGTCCACCACCAGCAGCTTTTCCACGCGATGCTCATGCAGGATCTTTTCCGCATCTTCCAGCGTGGTGCCCACGGGGACCGTAATCAAGTTGTCCTTGGTCATGATTTTGCTGATGAGGATATCGGTGCGCGTCTCAAACCGCAGATCGCGGTTGGTCAGAATGCCTACCAGTTTTTTGTTCTTGGTCACCGGCACGCCGGATATCTTGTACCGTCGCATCAACTCCAGGGCGTCAGCGATTTTGTGGTCGGGCGAGAGCGTGATGGGATCCATGATCATTCCGCTCTCAGACCGCTTGACCTTGTCTACCTCGTCCGCCTGCTGCTCAATCGAGAGGTTCCGATGGACGATGCCCAATCCCCCCTGCTGGGCAATAGCGATGGCCAGACGCGACTCGGTCACCGTGTCCATGGCCGCGCTGATGATAGGAATATTGAGGCGAATGTTGCGGGAAAGCTGCGTCTGCGTATTCACTTCCGCGGGCACAACGTCAGAATGCGCCGGCAAAAGCAACACGTCATCAAAGGTCAAGGCCTCAGGCACGGGAAAATGAATCATATTTTTGTCTCTAAGGTAGGTCTAAGGACTAATTGTAACTGGTTTGAATGCAACACGTCAGCACGCGGGGTCCGATTTGGAACAGCACCTCACGCCGCCGCAAACGAAAGTAATGTTGACCATCCGAGCGCCAGCACTGATACTCAGAATTATCTATGGATCCCAAACCAGGCGCCCCCGTTGAGGCTTCGGTTGGTTCTTCCGCTGCCACTGCGGTTGACAAGAGACGTGAAAAGCGCCTGAATCTTGCCGTGCCCGTGAAAGTCTTCCCAGACATTGCCAGCGTTGAAACCCAGGCTTGCTGCACATATGAAATTTCCACTACCGGAGCACGTTTGGTTGCCCCGCCCGGAATTACACGCGTGGGACAGATGATCTGGTTGCAGCGCCACAACCGGCGCGCCAAATACAAAGTAATCTGGATTGGAGAGCCTGACTCTTCCCTTGCCGGCCAGGTTGGTGTTGAGACCATGGAACCTGCGAACGTGATTTGGGAAAATGAGATCAAGGCAAGAATCATGAGGTCTTAAGGGGCCCTTCCTGCGCTTGCCGCTGGCAGCGTGTCTGCCGTCTTGGTTTTAGGCCACAACCGGCGTGATAGGCCAAACTTTCATTCCCCTTAAGTAGACTGCCCTAGTGCAAGCGTGAGAGAGAAGGCCAAGAATCACCTTCCCCCACGCAACTCAACATGAGCGAGAACTATCCTTATATTGTCCGCTGCAATGACTGCGACTTCGTCAGCCAGATCTTTCTCGACGAACAGACGGCAATGAACGAGCGCGATTTTCACTCCTTTGAACGACTCCATGCCGTCTCCATATGGCGCTACGCCTCGCAGCACTGGGTCCTGGTAACGGAGATGATGGGCGTGGAGTTGCACTGATTGGTGAAAGAGCGGCCCTTTAGCCTGGATTATTCATCATTATTAGGATGCGGTAATGCCACCGCAATCTGTGGGCTCGCGATTGGCATGAAGACATGGGAGCATGTGACTTCAGCCGCTAATCTGGGTCACGATGATCTCCAGGATCCCGTTGACCTCAGACAATGTGCTGGTTCCTTTGCGAAAAATGACCGGCTCTTGTTCGGCGCCGGCCAACGGGTCCATCAATTTCATTTCCTGGATGTTGTAGTCGTGAATCCCGTTATCAACCGTCTCGACGTACTTCAAGCCAATCACGATGTAGGTGTGCCGCTTCCAGATCAAGAGGAACGGCCGATTCTCCCTAATCGAACGTACCAGTTGGCCGGGGTCAACCGACGTGCTCTCCAACCGCGCTTCCAGATGGACTACCCGCGCGCCGCCGAGTCGATAGTCGCCATCCACCGCACGCGCTAATTCCTGAGGCTTCCGCAGGAGGGGCTCGCATCCTTCTCCACCCGAGAGTTTGGCAACCCATTGTTCCTGACGAAGGGGTACGTTTTGCATCTCCAGCACCGACTGGACCGCCGCGCCAAAGCCCCAGTTCTCACAGCTTTGTTTCGCAGGAACAAAAGCAACCAGCCGAAGATCTTCCTGCATTGATCGAACAAGCGTTGTGTGTTGCCCTGAAACAGGCCCGAGTAGCAGAAAAGAGGCTGCAACCATCTGAACCAGTTTGTTGATCATCCTCGCCGCTCCTGCCGCCTGGTAAGAAGTGAATACGCTGCAAATCACCGACGACATTTTTTCATCGACGTAAATCCAGCGGGTGTGACATTGCCTCATTATATGATATTAGTATGTTGAGAAGATGCGCGCGCGACACTTTTCCACCGCTCATTGCCCGTGCTGATGCGCGCATGATACCTTCTAAAACTTAGCCGCAACAGGTGTAGCATCTTCAGCCCCGGGCTCTAATTCTGGGAAGCTTATGCAGTACTGGAACGCTGCGCCACTCATTGCGCTTTTAATTTATGCTTCGCTCTCACCAGGGAACAGCGCCGCGCATACACCCGTCGTGTTATATCGACGAATCCGCCCAGATCATCGGCGACGTCGAGCTCGGGGAGAACTCCAGCGTGTGGATGAATGCCGTGATACGCGGCGACGTGTTTGCCATACGCATCGGCAAGAACTCCAACGTCCAGGATTGCAGCGTGCTTCATGGCATGCGCTATAAATATGGCGTCACGCTGGGCGATTGGGTCACCGTGGGCCACTCGGTCACGCTCCACGGCTGCACTGTGGGCGACCGTTGCCTCATTGGCATGGGCAGCGTGGTTCTGAACAACGCCAAGATCGGCGAAGGATCAATCATCGCCGCAGGAACCGTCATTCCCGAGAGTACAGTGATTGAGCCGCATTCGTTGTGGATGGGCGTGCCGGGTAAATTCAAGAAGAAGATTGACGACGAAGAAACGCAGAAGACGATCCTCATGTATGGGAAAAACTACGTGGACTACACAGCGCAGTATCTAAAGGAGCTCACGGGTAAATAATGGCCGGCTCAATCAAAGCTGTTCGCGGCACCCGTGATCTTTTACCTCCAGAGACTGAGACCTGGAACTTTGTAGAAGCCGCGGTACGCGATGTGTTTCGCGTTTACAACTTCAAGGAAATCCGTACACCAGTATTCGAAGACACACAGTTGTTCACGCGGGGCGTTGGCGAGGAAACAGACATCGTTGCCAAAGAAATGTTTACCTGGGAAGACCGCGCCCGCGCGCAAAGCGAGAAGACACAATCGTTGACGCTCCGGCCGGAGAATACCGCGGGCGTGGTGCGCGCCTATATCGAGCATAACCTTGGCGAGAAGGGATTGCTACAGCGCTTCTATTACATTGGCCCGCAGTTCCGCCGTGAGCGCCCGCAGAAAGGCCGCTACCGTCAGTTCTACCAGATCGGCGCGGAGGTCATTGGCCCCACGTCGGCAGGAAGCGAATCGCCAGCTGTAGACGCCGAAATCCTGGAAATGCTGGCCGCATTGTTAGGCCGGCTTGGCATTCAGAACTGGACTCTGAACCTCAACTCCGTCGGCTGCGCCAATGACCGGCCCAGATATCTGGAAGCGCTGCGCGCCGCGCTGAAAGACGTTGTCCACACCATGTGCGCTGACTGCCAGCGCCGCGTTGTGACTAATCCTCTGCGCGTGCTGGACTGCAAAGTTCCGGCGGACCAGCCGATCATCGAAAAGCTGCCGCGCATGAGCGACTACCTGGACGAAAGTTGCCGCGCGCACTTTGCTGCCGTGCAGACAATTCTAACGTCGCTGGGTGTGCCGTTTGTGGTTGATCACCGACTGGTGCGTGGCTTGGACTATTACACTCGCACCGCCTTTGAGTTCACGCATGGCGCGCTCGGTGCTCAAAATGCCATCCTGGGCGGAGGGCGTTATGACGGTCTCTCGGAATCCCTGGGCGGACCGCCCGCGCCCGGAATCGGCTTTGCCATTGGCGAAGACCGCCTGGTGATGACCTTGCAGGAAACAGCCGGTGCGGCGACGCGTCCGGCAGATGTCTACATCGCGCCTCTGGGTGCAGGCATGAACGTCCACGCCGCGTTGCTGTCACGCGAGCTTCGCCGGGCCGGCGTGATCGTTACCCTGGGCGATGAAAGCTTCAAGCTGAAGAAATCGCTGGAGACCGCCCACAAGCTGGGCGCGCGCTATGCGCTGATCGTCGGCGAGAACGAAGTCGGCTCAGGCCAGTTCGCGCTGAAAAACCTTGGCACGGGCGAACAAGTCAAGGTGGCGCGAGACGAGATTGCGGACAGAGTGAAAGTGTCGTCCTGACCTCCTTCAGATAGTTACATGCCGAAATTGCGGAGCGCAGTTTACTGCTCGTTGAGGCGCGGAGAGAGTGTGGATTGTTGCTGGCCTAATCGCGATCTCTCTTAACCGCGCTTATCCACAAATGGGAGTAGCACCATCTGCCTCCAAGTTGCAAAATGCTTAACTCTCCCTGGGGTGGTTTGCCCAACTACTCCTCCCTCCTATAAAATCACAGGTTCCCTTCAGCGCGCGGTTTCTGCTGTAGAACCCCAATCATGAAAATTCACGAGTACCAGGCAAAGACAATCCTTGCGAAGTATGGCGTCGCCGTTCCGCGCGGGGAAATGGCCCTCACCCGGGCCGAAGCGGAAAAAGCGGCCCATCGGCTCTTTAATGAAGGCGCCAAGGGCGTTGCGGTCAAAGCCCAGATCCATGCCGGCGGGCGTGGCAAAGGCGGCGGCGTGAAAATTGCCAAGAACCTTGATGAAGCCAAGAGCTGGGCCGACAAGATCCTGGGCATGCGTATGATCACACATCAGACTGGCCCTGAAGGTAAGATCGTGCAGCGGTTGCTGATCGAAGAGACCCTGCCCATCGAGCGCGAACTTTATCTGGGTATCGTAGTAGACCGCGCCACGGCTCGACCGGTGTTCATGGCGTCGGCCGCGGGCGGCATTGATGACCGGCCTGTACCGGGCCTTCGTCGACACGGACGCCTCGCTGTGTGAGATTAATCCCTTCATCACCACAACCGACGGACGCGTGTTAGCACTAGACGCCAAGTTTGGTTTTGACGACAACGCGCTCTTCCGCCACAAAGACCTGAAAGAACTGCGCGACATTACGGAAGAAGATCCGCTCGAAGTAGAAGCTTCAAAGTACAACCTGAATTACATCAAGCTGGACGGGAACATTGCCTGCTTGGTCAACGGCGCCGGTTTGGCCATGGCCACCATGGACATCATTAAGTATGCTGGCGGTTCGCCCGCGAATTTTCTTGACGTAGGCGGCGGAGCCAACGCGGAGACGATCAGCCACGCGTTTGAAATTCTGCTGAGCGACAAAAACGTGAAGGCCATCCTGATCAATATTTTCGGCGGCATCCTGCGGGTGGATACGCTGGCAGATGGCGTGGTCCAGGCAGCCAAAGCAACGAACCTGAAGTTGCCGCTGGTTCTGCGACTGGAAGGCACCAACGTGGAGCAAGGACGTGAGATTTTGAAGAACTCGGGCTTGAACTTCATCGTGGCCACAGACATGAAAGACGCGGCGGAAAAAGTGGTGAAAGCAGCGGGATAGGCGCTTCTAGCTCCTAGCTGCTAGACAAAGCGTTACTGCAAAATTGATTTATGCCCATTAACCGACAACTAATCATTGTCAACAAAGACAACAAAAAATCCACAGGAACTGCCGGCTAGAAGCTAGCAGCCGGCAGCTAGTAGCTGAGAAAACCATGTCCATACTTGTAGATAAATCCACGCGGCTGATGATCCAGGGCATTACCGGACGCGAAGGCACGTTCCACGCCAAAACCTGCGCGGCCTACGGCACCAACATTGTCGGCGGTGTAACACCGGGCAAGGGCGGCGCCACGCACGAAGGCTGGCCGATCTTTAATACTGTCGCTGAGGCCAAAGAGAAGACTGGAGCCAACGCGACCATTATCTTTGTCCCGCCAATGTTTGCCGCGGACGCGTTGCTTGAGGCCATCGATGCCGAGGTTCCATTAATTATTAGCATCACGGAAGGAATTCCGGTGCTCGACATGGTGCGCGCGTATGAATATCTGAAGGTCAAAGGGAAGTCGCGCTTGATCGGGCCTAATTGCCCTGGGATTATTTCTCCTGGTAAATGCAAAGTCGGCATCATGCCTGGCCATATACATAAAGAAGGAAACGTGGGCATTGTGTCGCGCTCGGGGACGCTGACCTATGAAGCGGTCTTCCAGTTAACGCAGCGCGGCGTGGGCCAGTCAACGGCCATTGGCATCGGCGGCGATCCCATCATCGGCACTAACTTCATTGATGCGCTAAAGCTCTTCAATGAAGATCCGGAAACCCATGCCATCATCATGATCGGCGAAATCGGCGGCAACGCGGAAGAAACCGCCGCCGAATATGTGAAGCAGTATGTAAAGAAGCCGGTGGTGTCGTTTATCGCTGGGCAGACCGCGCCTCCGGGACGGCGCATGGGACACGCCGGGGCCATCATTTCCGGCGGCCATGGTACTGCGACGGAGAAAATCAAGGCGCTGGAAGCGGCCGGCATCGCGGTGGCCAAATCACCGGCGATGATGGCGCAGACGTTGCTGGATCGGATTGGCGCAGCAAAGATCTAAAGCGGCTCCAGAAAGGTGTACCTTAAAACAATCGCCGTCGCTATCGACGAAAACAAAGATTTGAAATCGAAGGAGAAGCAACCAGCAATGGACACACTGCAACGCACTTTTTCTATTATCAAACCGGACGCGGTGGCCAAAGGCGCCACCGGTGACATTCTCCACATGCTCCAGGAAAAAGGTTTCCGCATCATCGGCTTGAAAATGTTGGAAATCACCAAGCAACAGGCGGAGGGCTTTTACGCCGTTCATGCCAGCCGTCCGTTCTTTGATTCACTCACCCAGTTCATGTCTAGTGGGCCCATTGTGGTCCTTGCGCTGGAGAAGAACAATGCCATCGCCGACCTGCGCAAGCTGATGGGCGCAACCAACCCGGCCAATGCGGAAGAAGGCACCATCCGCAAGAAATGGGCGGCCAACATTGAGAACAATGCCATCCACGGCTCTGACGCCGATGACACTGCGCGCTTTGAGCTGAGTTATTTCTTCGCTGGGTACGAATTCTGTAAATAATTGGCTGAAATCTGGCAGGCAGGAGTTACTCATGCCCCTCGTTCAAATCACGATGTTGAAGGGCCGTACCATCGAGCAGAAACGCAAACTTGTGGAACGCGTGACCGACGCCATAGCGGAAGAAGCCAAAACGCCGAAGGAAGGCGTGGTAGTGACCATTGTTGAAGTCGAGCGCGAAGACTATGCCCGTGGCGGCGTGCTGATGGCGGACAAGAAATAGCCCACGGCAAACCATATCGATGCTTCCGGTGCTAGCGCCCAATGAAGTTCTACTTGCTGATCTGCCGTCGCTCCGCTGCGGTCATGTCAGCCCATAGCCAATTCAAGTTCTTTTCAATCCAATGGTTCGATGGTTGCAGTTCGCTTGCCGACGAGAACCATTTGTAGGCTTGTACGCGATCTTGCGGTACGCAATGACCGCTGGCGTAGAGCGCCGCCATCTGTACAGCGGCTTGGGGATCATTCTGTTGCGTCGCAGCTTTCAAATACTGTAAACCTTGGGCGCAGTTCTGGCGCACACCCTTGCCTTGCAGGTATCGCTGGGCGTTCACCAAAGCCATGTTCGGTTTGGGCTCCTGCGATAGCTTTTCTTTGCCGCCATCGTTTTTGCCGGTCTCCTTCTTTATCGCGACGCTCTCAACAGGCTGACTGTCTTCTTTCGTTTCTCGTTTCGTATCCGGCTTTTCAGTGACCGGCTCTTTTGCCGGTAAATCGGTAGAAGGTGCAGCAGAGCCGGGTGTTTTGCTTTCGGCTCCATTGGCTTCAGGCTGGCGAAGATGTTGATCGGCGTCCGCGCTATTCACCGGATCTGGTGTGCTCGCATCTTTTTGTGCATTCCCTGACGCCGCTGGGGGCTCCGCCACATCGGCAGACACGGCCTTTGCCAGTTCGGGCGATTTGGGAGTTGCATTGCGGGCGCGCATTTGTAAGAAAATCGTTCCTACAATCCCAGCAAGAAGAAGAACGGCAAGCAGCACCCGGAAGCGACTCCTTCCAGAATTACCTTCATCTTCTTCAAGCAAGTACTCGGCGTTTTGTGAATCGGAGCTGAGCCCGAGAAAAGACGGTCCGCCAATCGTTGTGGGCAATGCCTTCCGTTTAGGAGCAGGGATGGCAAGGGTGGACCGATCCTGATCGCGCTCAGCCGAATCGGCCCGGGCTGTTCGCGAAGGTGCCGTTGTTGAGATAGCCATTCCTGAAGGCACAGTCGCTGCGCGCACCGGAGGTTTCTCATCCGGTTTTGCCGCGCCTGCTTGCGCGCTGGAAGCTGCACGATCAGCCGTACGCACGTCTCTATGCGTTATCTCAGCCGCTCCGCTGGCCTCGGCTGCCACGTCGC
>WNFI01708251.1_pt1 | contig 23322 bp, 24 predicted proteins | sample 5400471 | NCBI WGS metagenome assembly WNFI01 (sample SAMN13153348, study PRJNA577476) | soil metagenome | isolation source: 100 cm saprolite on Douglas fir-dominated hillslope | place: USA:California | collected 2013-09-17
ATGGGTCGTTTCACGAATCACGCGGGGTCCGGCGAATCCGATCATGCATTTCGGCTCCGCTAAAATGATATCTCCAAGCGAAGCGAAACTTGCCATCACTCCTGCTGTCGTAGGATTGGTGAGAACCACGAAGTAGGCGAGGTGGAGCTGGGCGTGACGGGCCAGCGCCGCGCTGGTCTTAGCCATCTGCATCAAGCTAAGCATCCCTTCATAAACTCGAGCTCCACCGGAAGCGGTGACCACGATGATTGGCCTGCCCGCTTTGGTACCTTTTTCTATTAGGCGCGTGATTTTTTCGCCGACGACCGAACCCATTGTCGCCGCCAAAAAGTTGAAATCCATGACCGCCAATCCGACGTCGTGCCCACCCAGACGGCCAAAACCGGTAACGACGGCATCTCTCAAACCAGTCTTTTCACGATAGCTTTGTAGCCGTTCGGAATAGCTGGCGACGCCGGTAAACTTAAGAACATCCACGGAAAGAAGGTTTGAATCGAATTCTTCGAAGGTACCTTCGTCGATCAGGTTCTCGATCCTTTCCCGGGCTGAATAAGTAAAATGATGGTCGCATTTCGGGCAGACTTTAAGATTCTGCGACAATTCCAGATTGTGGATTACTTCACCGCATTCGGGGCACTTTTGCCAAAGACCTTCCGGCATTTCACGCTTTCGATGGGTTCCTTGCTTGAGAGTCCGTTTCTGAAAGATCGGCATACATCTATCTGCGTGCGACGGTGATGGCACGGACTGATTTAGCGCCGTGCGCTTTCAAGATTCGGGCACATTCGTCCAAAGTTGAACCGGTGGTCAACACATCGTCTACCAAGAGAAGGCGTTTGCTAAGCACGCTGCTACCTTTCCGCAACTCGAACGCATTGCGCAAGTTTTGGAGCCGTTCTTTCCGCGAGAAACGAGTTTGGGATTCGGTGTAGCGTGAACGGCGAAGACAGGACCAAACCGGGCGATGGCTCCGTTTTGCCACCACCTCGACAAGAGCAGCGATCTGGTCGTAGCCGCGTTCCCGGATTCTGGTTGCATGCAAGGGAACTGGGACCAAGGCATCAAACGGCTCCTGGCTGATCCTGGGATCACTGAGCGCCTCTTCCAGCCAATTCGCCAAGAGTTGTCGCAAATGAAACTCGCCGGAATATTTAAATCGGTGGATCAAATCGCGAACGATACTGTTCGCCTGGTAACGAGTCGCAACGCAATCAAATGCCGGTGGGTGATCCTCGCAATCCGGACAAGAGAACGGGGCTCCCATCTCACCGGTATAGGGTCGTGAACAGACTTGGCAAAAAGGTGCCGTAATCCGGACAGCCGCTTCGAAACAATCCCGGCACAGCAAACCCTGATCCAAACTCGTGCGGCAGGAAACGCAAAACGGTGGGTAGCAGAGGTTAACCACTGTTTGATAAAGAGTGTTGAGACCTGCTGGCACCAGGGAACAGTAGCCAAACCAGCAACCAGAGCAAAAGGAGGATCGCAATCGCACCGTAGCCGGTGATCAGGTCAGGACCAAACCACGGTTGGATATCCGCTAAGTGTCGGGTGAGCTTGTTGAAGTTCATCTTAGTGAATACCGCTCCGGCATGCAGCCCGATCGGTAGCCAGAGAGCGCCGGTCTTAACCGTGGCATGCGCCAGGACCAGCCCTAAGACGAAAATCGTAAAGAACCCGCCAACCAATTCGAGCGGTTCAGCCAGGTGTTGAATCGCTTGAAAAAGGAGATCGAACCCAGAGTGCCACGCGACCGATTCCAATCTGACATCGCTCGGTCTCAACGGATGGATGATGGCAAAGACCGCCGAGACGAACGTAGTAGCCAGCCAGGTTGACGCTGTTTGGCGCAGCAAGCCGAAGATCACGCCACGGAATAATAACTCCTCGATCACAGATACGCTGAGCGAAGTCAGCAACAGATTGGGGATGAGATTCCAAGGCGGCCGGACTTTGAATTCGGCTAGCCCCACCTTAATGGCGATCCAGCCCCAAAAGGCGATCACGATGCCGGCGAGAAGAAATCCCGCTGGTAACTGCCAGCTCCGTCTCCACGCCCAGCTGATCTTAAGATCGTGGAACTGTCTTACCCCGATCCATCGCATGATCGGAAACGCCAGTATCACGGCTGCGAATAGAACGGCCCGTTCAAAGAAGCGGGAAAATTCGGTGTCCTTAAGAAAACCGAGGCCGGGGATCTCAAACAACGGCTGGCTGCACCAGAAAAGCACCGGCGCCAGGGCCGCGCCCAGGATTAAGGTCCCAAGCAGAAAAACCAAAATCTTCCATCCGGTAGACAAGGGAACGAGCAAATAACGTGGACTGCCAACTCGCGCAAACTAAAGTTATGGCGAATGCATAATCGCCATGCCTGGATAGAAAGGAACGATGACGGCACCAAGCGGGAGGTCCGGGTAGTCAAATCTGGAGGAACCTGGCGGTTTCAAGCCAAGGGCTCGCAGGAAGAAAATTGGACCTATTATGATGAGCCCCCTTTGCCTGACCTGGAGCAGTTTCACACGGTACTCTGGAGAAAGTATCAGCGACGTCGCGCTTCCCACGAAGATGTTCTCTGGGCTGAACGCGAAATTACCCGCATTCGGAACCGGAACTGAAAGCAAATTTCACCACAAAGACACAGAGAGCACGAAGCTGGGAATCCGAGGGAAAACGTGTTGTTTCTCAGGCTCTTTGTCGTAGCCATACGGGTCCTCGAATGAACCGTTGCCTTTCAACCTCCGTGTCCTTTGTGTCTTTGTGGTGAATACCCCGTCTGATTTTGAGCACGCCGAGGAATGGGAAAAGAAGCATGCCTGGCATCCGTTTACGCAAATGCGGGAATGGACCCTGCCTGATCATCATCCACTGTTTATCGTTTCTGGTGAGGGAGCGTGGTTGCGAGATGCGGACGGCAAACGGTATCTCGACGGAAATTCGTCAATCTGGACCAACATCCATGGTCACAATCATCCCCGAATTAACGGGGCCATCATCGATCAATTATCCAAAATCGCGCATAGCTCGTTCCTCGGGCTGACGCATTTTCCAGCGGCACGGTTGGCTAAGGAGCTGGTTGAACTGCTTCCTGATAGCGGGCTTACTCGTGTGTTTTATTCCGATGATGGCTCGACCGGGATCGAAGTGGCCGTCAAGATGACCATCCAATATTTCAGGCAGATCGGTCAGCAGAAGAAAACGGGATTTGCCGCTTTTGCCAATGCTTACCACGGCGACACGCTGGGAGCGTCCAGTCTTGGCGGGATCCCAAGTTTTCACGACCAGTTTGGCGCCTATCAATTTCCGGTTATTCGGATCAGCGACTTGGCCGAGCTTGATCGAGTCGACGGCGAAAATCTTGCAGCCGTTGTCATCGAACCTTTGATTCAAGGTGCGGCCGGAATGCGGGCGTGGCCGATGGGCATGCTGCGAGAACTACGACAATGGTGCGACCGGAACGGTGTGTTTCTGATTTTCGACGAAGTGATGACCGGGTTCGGTAGAACCGGACGAATGTTTGCGTGTCAAAACGAGGGTGTAAACCCTGATTTCCTGGTTCTGGCGAAAGGCTTAACCGGCGGCTATCTCCCTTTGGCGGCAACTCTTACTACGGAGGCCATATACGAGGGATTCCTTGGCGATTTTTCCGAGCTCAGAGCTTTTTTCTATGGCCATAGTTATTCCGGCAATCCGTTAGGTTGCGCAGCGGCCCTGGCCAGTCTTCAGATATTTCGGGAAGAGGCGGTGCTCGATCACGTTACCGGACTGATTCCGGTTTTGAAGGACGAGTTGGAGCGATTGGGGCGGTTGCCGTGGGTTAGGGAGGTGCGCCAAGTCGGTATGATTGCGGGAATCGAAGTGAGTGCTGCAGACGGAACTCCGTTCGATTGGCGGGAACGGGTTGGGGTAAAGGTTTGCCTAGCGGCGAGGGAATATGGACTCTTGACGCGTCCTATCCAGGACGTCGTGGTCTTTATGCCACCGCTTTGTGTGTCTGCGGACGAAGTCCGTTTTGGGGTCGCGGCGATCGGAAAAGCGATTGAGGCGGTGTGCAGCAGATAGTGGAGCTTTCCTCGGAGCGGTATACGCGAGGGCGCGGCAGTGGACGGAGTGGACCGAAGTGGACTTAGTGGACGGAGTGGGGCCGGCGTCGCCGCTCAACGGTTACCTCATGCGACCGTGTTGGTGGCCTCGAGCCTGGTCAGAAGGTCTTGGCAGCGTGGATCTTGAGGATCCAGGCGGAGAGCGGTCCGGACAGCGGAGAGGGCTTCGGAAAACCTGCCTAGCTTTTCCAGGGCTAGAGCTAGGTTTCCCCAGACTGCTCCGGTCTCGGGAAAGAACTCGGTTCCTCTGCGGGCCGCCATTTCGCATTCTTCCCAATGCTCGGTCTCGGCTAGGCACCAGGAGAGCTCGAGCCAAGCCTCGCCATTGGCGGGAGAGAGCTTTAATACCCGGAGAAAGCGATCGCTAGCATCGGCCCATTGGCCGATGATTCGCAGCCCTAGTCCAGAAACATAGGCCGCTAGGAGCCGGTGCTCGCCCGGAGCCTCGAAAAATTGGTCCGCCTTAGCCGTCAAACGCGAGATCTTTTCGTGGACTTGAAGGGCCTTAGCCTCATCCTGAGCGGCATCAGCGGTCAGAAGCTCCTGCTCCAACTCCCAGAGATAGTTCCCGATTTCGCGAAGTTTCGTGTCGTAATCGGCTTCAGTGAGATGCGTATAAGGGAGGTCCATAGCGGCAGGGACGAGCTCCCGCTCATCCGGGAATCGGAGGCCAATCGAACCGCCGATAGGCGCGGATGAGCGGGTGCTCATCCCTACGGTTACATGAAGAAAGGCTGTCTGTAACCAATTTCAAAGGTGCCAATGGGCACAAAAACAGGCCAAACTAAGGCAGAAAGAGCTTCTTTGTTAAGAAAGGACTTGATTCAAAGCACGTTTTAAGAGCGTTATATTCATTGGTCGACGCCCATGAGCGCAAAGGTCCTGGCATTTATCAATTTTAAAGGAGGGGTCGGCAAAACCGCCTGTGCCGTCAATATCGCGTCGACGATGGCTAAGCTGCACGAGAAGAAAGTTCTCATCGTCGATCTCGATCCCCAGTCGAATTCTAGTCTTTGGTTACTGCGGCCCGATCGCTGGCGCGAACATGTGGCCAAGGGGCGACGATCCACGTTCGAGATTTTTGACGATGCCATTCAGGGCAAGGATCGATTCAATTTCGAAGAGTCGGTCATAAAAGGGGTGACTACCTGGACCGGATTTGTTGAGCTGCCTCAGCTGCACTTGTTGCCGGCTTCGGTTGAGCTTTTGCGGGTTGAGGATCGGATTCACGAGCTGCGAGCGCCGGCGGTGTACCGGATCCTGGACCGCGCCCTGCGAGACCATATTGATCGCTACGATTACGTCTTTTTCGATTGTCCTCCCAATCTTTACACCACAACCAAGAACGCGATTTTTCTCTCGGATAGCTGTGTAGTTCCTTACGTACCCGATTATCTCTCCCTGTCCGGCTTTCAAGTTTTGGCCGAGTACATTGAAGAATTGCGAGGAAAATACACTGATTCTGCCGGCGAACGGCGGCATCCGAACGTGGGCGCCGTAGTGGTTAGTCACTATCGGCATACGGGGAATGTCTTTCGACAGGCGATCAATGAACTGGAGATCATGCTGTCGCAATTGCGAGATCGGCACATACTCGAGTCGGGCGCTGGGCTGTTGCAACCGTTTATCCGCCATTGTGTCCGGGTAGCGGAGTCTACCAGTGAACATCTTCCGGTGATACTGTATGCGCCTGGATGTATTGGGGCGCAGGACTATAGCGATCTGACCCAGAATTTTCTAACCCACTTTCAGAACCGAAAATGAACTATCAGGAGCTAGCGGGTAAGCTTCTTCACGTTGCCGAAAGGCTCCAAAAACACGGGAACAAGCTTGAAGGTGATCTTATTGGCAAGTCGGCGGTAAAGTTGGCCACGGATGTTGAGCAGTTCGACGCCAACTTGGATGGGTTCCTGGCCAGCCGGAAGTCTGGCGAATTGCTGTTAGAGACCTTATTGAGGTCGCCAGCCGCGAAAAAGCATCTCTCGTTAGACCTCCTGCGAAAGGCGTTACGTGAGGCCTGCAGCAAACGCTTAAAGGCGGAAGAGATGGTGGCCGCCAAAAGAGAATTCGTAGAAACGGTTCATGAGCTGGATCGGGCTGACGCTGCTTCCAAGTTTCTAAAGCATGCGTTTGCGGAGGCTGCGTACGTCGCGCCGGCGGGTAAGGAGAAAGGTCAACTTCAGCAAGAGTTCTTCGCGCTCGGCCGGTTGTCGGAAGAAGAATACGCAACCACCATCGCGAAGCGGACTTTTGGCGAGCTACGGCGGTTAGCCGCCACAAACATGATTCGGTTTACGGACAAAACCACAAAGCCGCACCTGATCAAAATGATCCGGCGTTATGCCCGCCGGTTGGCCACGAATTTGCCCTCGGTGGCAGCATAGGTGCTGACGTCGGTGGGCTCGGTGGGGCGAAGAACTCGGCGCGCCGCTGACGTGCCATACAGGTCAAAGTGTCCCGCGCCGGTTTTGAGCCGTTCCGTGGATCTGCCACCTCCCGGGCTTGACTCCGCGAAAACGCTCAATACCCATCTCTCGCTGACGTTGCCGCACGCACGGCATGGCTCAAACCCGGCGGGATTCCATCCAGTAAGGATCAAAATCAGGGGCGCGCCGAGTTTTTCGCCCTACCATTTGTGGCTAATCCAAGCTAAGGCTACGCTTTCTCCATGCACTCTGATCTTGATCGAATCCTGTTGCGTGAAGAGGAGATTGCGAGCCGGCTGGATACGCTGGCTGCAGAGATCACTGCTGATTACGAAGGGAAAGATCTGACCGTCCTGGCGATTCTCAACGGGAGCCTGATCTTTATGGCGGATCTCCTTCGCAGAATCCCGTTGCCCCTCCAGATCGACTGTCTCCGAGTACGGAGCTATTACGATAAAACGGAGTCCTCAGGTCAGGTCGATTTTGATCGTGCTGCCTTACCCAATCTGCGCGACCGCCATGTGCTCCTCCTGGACGACATCTTAGACAGCGGGCATACGCTGGCTGCGATTGTGGATGCGGTTCGCCAGGATGTTCGCCCTTTGAGTGTTAAGAGTTGTGTTCTGCTTCGAAAAATTAAGACGCGGGCGCGCCCGATTGAAGCCGATTACGTCGGATTCGATATCCGCGATGAATTTGTAGTTGGGTACGGCTTGGATTTTCAGGAACGGTATCGAAACTTACCGGTAATCGGTGTTCTGCGGCAGCCATGATCTCGGTTCATTTGCAATATTTCTCTCAGCTCCGTGACCTGAAAGGCCCGGAATCGATTGACCTTGTCCCCGGCACCACCGTCGCGGGGCTGTTGGAGAAGCTTTACGGAGTGCTGCCAGGTCTAAAGGAATGGGATAAGTGTCTTCTGATCGCCGCGGGTATTGAGTACGTTCCTCGTGATTACGTTTTGCAGCCGGGCGATTCGGTTTCGTTGATGCCTCCTGTGCAGGGAGGGTAGTCACCGAGTGGGCGAATGGGCGAACGGGCGTATGGGCGTGTCGGCGTAGTAATCGTTCTCGTCCTCGTCGTCCCGACTTCGCTTACGAATAGAAGTGGCAGCCGTTCGAGCAAAAGCTTCGTCGGGCAGGCTGTCCTCGTCCTCGAGTAGGCGCTTTCGTCCCAGCGTTTCGAACGGTCTGACGGTATTTGTTCTGGGCGCAGGCGGCTCCGTATCGCGGGGGGTAGCGGCATCCTTTCGAGGACGAGGACGAGGACGACGACGAGGACGAGAATCGTGAGACGACACAATCGATTCCCCCGATAACCATCTCAATTTCTTCAATTAACGAGCGCGCAGGATTTGGTCCTAAGATCCCGCACGATGAATTTGTTGCCTTATGACAGCCTGTACTGGGGCTGGATCGGTATGGCGGCCGGAATTGTGTCCGGCGCCTTGATTGGCCTTTTCTTTCATCAAGAACAATGGCTCGGGGGTTATAATAGCTTTCCCCGGCGTCTGGTCCGCCTTGGGCATATCTCTTTTTTTGGCCTTGGGATTTTAAGCATTCTGTTAGGAATCACGGTTCGCCAACTCGCATTCGATCAGGACACGGTCCGGTTGGCAGCCAGATGGTTCTTTATCGGTCAGGTCACTATGCCGCTCTGTTGTTTCCTCACGGCGTGGCGTTCCTGGATTCGTCATCTATTTCCGGTGCCGGTGCTCAGCTTGGGCGCGGCAGTCAGCGTTTTGCTTTGGCGTTGGCCACACTCATGAAAACCTTAGGTCTTATTGCAATGAGCGGGGTCCGCGTTGTGAACCCGGAGTTGATCAGTTTGGGCCTGACCCTGCCCGGATTCATCGAGCGTGGCAAAGTGATTGCCTCTTTACCAACCCTTGGCCTGCTCACGCTCGCAGGACTCACACCGGATCGCTGGGAGCTTTCTTATCACGATGTCTTCGATATCAATAAACTGGAGAAACCGCCGGGTCCCTTTGACCTGGTGGCGATTTCCAGCCTCGCCGCACAAATCGAAGAGGCTTACGCCCTCGCCGATCGCTACCGAGCCGAGGGCAGTTGCGTGGTCATGGGCGGTCTTCACGTTTCCGCTGAGCCCCAGGAAGCGCTGCAACACGCAGATGCCATTGTCATCGGCGAAGCAGAACCGGTCTGGGCGAAGCTATTGGAAGATTTTGAGGCTGGCCGGCTACAGCGCGTTTATAAAAACGAAGGACAGCAGTTTGACTTGGCGAATTCACCCATGCCTCGGTTCGATCTACTCAATCCGACCCATTACAACCGTATCGCCGTACAGACCCACCGCGGCTGTCCTTTCAAATGCGAGTTTTGCGCAGCCTCGATCCGGATAGCGCCACAATTCCGAACTAAACCCATCGAGCGAGTAGTGGCAGAGATCCACGAAATCAAGAAGTTATGGCGCCACCCCTTCATTGAGTTAGCCGATGACAATACCTTCGCCAATCGCGCCCGCGGCAAACACTTGGTACGAGCGTTAGCGGCTGAAAAAATTCACTGGTTCACCGAAACGGATATCTCAGTAGCCGACGACCCGGAACTGCTTAGGCTGCTGCGAGAAAGCGGTTGCTCGCAGATTTTGATTGGCCTGGAAAGCCCGGTTATCGAAGGCATGGACGGCCTCGAGCAGAAAGCAAATTGGAAAGCGAAACAGGTGGAACGTTATCGGACGGCGATCCAACGGATCCAGGACCATGGCATCACCGTCAATGGTTGCTTTATCCTCGGTTTGGATGGGTCCGGTCCGGAGACATTCGAAGCCGTTTGGCGGTTCGTTCAGGAAACCGCCTTGTTCGAGGTACAGCTAACGGTTTTGACGCCGTTCGCAGGAACTCCGCTCTATCAACGTTTGGAGCGCGAAGGCCGTCTACTTTATCCGAAGCAATGGAATCGATGTACGCTCTTCGACGTCAATTTCCGGCCGGACCGGATGACCGTGGAGACGCTGGAAGCCGGTCTCCGCGATTTGATGGCTAAGGTCTACAATAAAGAATTCATCACCTGGCGACGAAACCAGTTTTTTGATCGTCTTCGCCAGCGTCGCAGGAACAGCCGAGGCCGGCGCGGTGCAGTGGCCGAGCAACTTTCCCAGAAATAAGGATCAAAATGAAAAATCACGGTGATCCTGGCGCGCCGTCTAATCCCGGAAATTCTTAAAACTCAGCGCCACCCCGAAGTCTTTTCGCCGCAGGAGCTGGATTACCGTTTGCAGATCATCCTTCTTTTTTCCAGACACCCGGATTTGGCGGTCCTGCAACTGGCATTGCACATTTAGTCCTTCCGCCTTGATCGCTTTGGTGATCTCTTTGGCCTTATCTCCTTCGAGCCCTTGTTTAATATGAATTTCTTGCCGAGCGTGTCCCAACGGTGAGATGGCCGCTTCCTTCCGGTCCACGTTACGCAAATCGACCCCGCGTTTGGCCAGCTTCCCAACCATGATTTCCATCAAAGATCTTAGCCTGGAAGCGTCTTCCGCCGTCAGTTCAAGCACATCCGGACTCGTGCGCTCGATCGTTGCTGTGCTATCCTTAAAATCAAATCGCGTACTCAACTCTTTTTTGGCTTGGTTGAGCGCGTTGTCGATCTCTTGCTTATCGACTTCTGACACGACGTCGAACGAAGGCATAGAGTTAAATAGACCCTGCCGCGGCTAATTAAAATAGTAATCAGTAATCAGTAAGACAGTAATCAGTAGTAGGAGCCAGGAGCCAGAATCCAGGAGTCAGGAGGCGCTGAGTCGGGAGTACGCTGGATAGCAATCCAGATTGATCCAAGAGGCTCGTTGCCAGAACTCTGGAATCGGAGGGTTCTTGACTTTCAGAAGCTGATTCCTGACTAGTGACTACTTTGAAACCAGGTGCTTTCCTGCGCCCAGCGCGTAGCTGGGTCCAGCACCTCGTGGCTCCTGGATTCTGGCTCCTGACTCCTAACACTGATTACTGATTTACTGGTTACTAATCACTGGACCTGAGGCGTTCGTGGACGAACAGCGCGATCTGTTCAGGCTGAGGGCGCGCGGGCTGGTTTTCTCGGGGTGAGGGTTCGGCTAGCTCGCGTTTTCGCAATATTTGGTGGTTTTGCCAAATCCAGGCGTCCTCTCGAAACGGGCCGACCTTAAGAGGGTCGCTCCAAAAATGGATTGAGAGAATCTCGCGGGCTACGGCCGCCGCCAAGTGCATCGGGCCGCTGTCGACGCTGATGACGAAAGCGGCCTTGCGTAGCAACCAAATCAACTGTTCCAGGTCGGTCTGATTTACCAGTGATGCTGCGTTGCGAGCGAACGATACGGGGGAGTCGGATTTTCCCACGATAATCACCGGCAGGGGCGCCAGCGCCGAGGTCAGGCGATAAACCTCGGCTTCATCCAAGGATTTGCCGGCTCCTCGTGAAAAAGGGTGGAGGACGACAAATTCGTTCGGGAGTTCAAAGTTTGGAACCGGACGACCTACTGGCAAAGGGAACTCGATCTTGCCGGAGATATCCGCCCCGGCGAGAGACGCTAATGATAAGTAACGCAGCACTGCATGCTGAGTCGAAGTTACCGGAGCTACCTTTTGATAAAACAACCTGGCTCCTTCCCGGGCGTCAGCCAGGCCCATCACGATCCGGCTACGGGCGCTACGTGAGATCAGGGCGCTCCGTAACAAGCCTTGAAAATCTAATACCAGATCGGGCCGAAGTTTGCCCAGTTCCTGGCACCACTGCCAAAATCGAACTACTCCCTTGAGACCTCGAAAGCTTCGTCGCGGAAACCGAATAACCCCTTCGAGATCCGGGTTACTCTCGAGAAGCGGACACCACTCTGAGTTTGCTACCCAATAAATTTGGCTGCTGGGGAACGATTGCTTAATGAATCTTAGTGCAGGTAGCGTGTGAACGATATCCCCTAGCGAGCTCGGCTTGACCAGCAGGATCGTATTTGGCGTCATCGCCCGAGAAACAGCCGATCCGCTAGCTTTAGCGGTAAGCCGGCGTTTCGAATTTTTGCCTGCGCTTTCTCGATGTCGTATTTCAAACGCCGAAGGGTAACCTTCTTAGAATCAAGATCGTAAATCGCGTAAGCAGCTCGCCAATCACCATCGCGCGGCTGACCAACGCTTCCGACGTTGATAAAATATTGTTTGGTTGGCTCGATTTTAACCTCAGTGAGGGGGAAGCCGACCACAGATCCGTCCTTAACGAATAGGCGCGGAGAATGAGTATGGCCGAAGAAGCAAACCTGCCTGTCTTGTCGCGAGAAACTAGCAGCGGCGTCCAATTGATTCAGGACATAGCCCCAATCTCCTGGGCTATCTAGCGTGGCGTGCACGATCGTGAATGATTCCACGTCAGCCGTCAGAGGAAATGAGCTCAAAAACTCTTTTTCGCCTGGAGTCAGAGTTTCCCGCGTCCAGCGGATAGCTGATTCTGCCAGCGGGTTGAATGTTTCCAGCGAGCATAAGCTGGAGGCGTACTCGTCGTGGTTCCCTTTCACCACCGGGCAGCCGAGCTCCTTCACTATTGCCAAGCAGGGTTGGGGATCCGCGTTGTAACCCACAACGTCACCGAGGCAAATGAAGCGATCACACTTTTCTCGCTTGGCATCGGCGAGAACGGCCTCGAACGCCTCAAAGTTTGCGTGGATGTCGCCGAAAATCGCGAAGCGCATCTTTCGCACGAATATTGGTCCGAAAACGGAGAGCGTCTAGGATTTAGCGATAAAGATTTTGCTATAAAGATTTTGCGCTTACGGACCATTTCATGCTTCGCCCAGGTTCAGGCGGTAGTGCTCTTGCCGCGCACAGCCGCGCGCGTTTTTTGGCGGTAAACGCCTTTAGCCCCGGATTTGAAATCCTTTCAAGCCGGAGACGGCCTCGATGGGAGTAATCACCTTGCGCCGGATGTGTGCTCGTAAGTGAGAGTCTTCAATGGCCTTTAAGAAGGCCTCGATCTCTGACTCCTCTCCTTGGACCTCCAGTTGGACACGACCGTCCGGTAGGTTCCGCACCCAACCGGCTACCTCATAGCCCTGTGCGATCTCTTTAACAGAAAAGCGAAAGCCCACGCCTTGAACGCGGCCCTCGTAGATGACGCGTCTGGCAGTCATTGTCAGTAAACAGTAACCAGCAAATCAGTAATCAGTGTTAGGAGTCAGGAGGCAGAATCCAGGAGCGAGGAGGTGCTTTGCCCAGCTGCCCGCTGGGCACAGGAAAGCACCTGGTTTCAAAAGTAGTGACTAGTCAGGAATCAGCTTCTGAAAGTCAAGAACCCTCCGATTCCAGAGTTTTTGGCAACGACCGTCTTGGATCAATCTGGATCGCTATCCAGCGTACTCCCGACTCAGCGCCTCCTGACTCCTGGATTCTGGCTCCTGGCACCTACTACTGATTACTGACTTACTGATTACTTCTGCTTCGGGCCTAGCGTCTCCAATCAAGAGCGCCTTTTTTCACTGCGTAAACGAACCCGACTAGGAGTATCACGACGAAGCCTACCATACTGCCCAGGATGGGGAGGGCGCTGTATTTAGCGATAAAATCGCGATAAACGACCGCCCAGGGATACATGAAGACGATCTCAATATCGAAAAGGATAAAGAGCATCGCCACCAGGTAGAACTTCACGCTGAAGCGAGGCTGAGCCTCGCCTTGCGGCAGCATTCCGCACTCGTAGGCGGTATCCTTGACAGGGTTTCGCTTGCCAACCCTGCCGAGGATTACGCTGGTGAACAAAGCGATCCCGGCAAATCCAATGGCAAAGATGACTTGAACCAGGACCGGCAGGTAATCTTGCGCCATTCCAGGTGCTATGTTTTTGAGATGGCTGTCGCTGCCTGAGCGGCGGTTGCAGCCATCGCTGCCAGCGCAGCTGCATCTCCTTTATAACTCTTACCGCTTTTTTTGACGACGCCGCGAGCTACCAAGTTCTGAAGTTTCTCGTAAGCTCTCAAACGCAACATTTCTTCACCGCCGCTGGCCGCATTACGCTGCCGTAAATTTTCATGAACGACTTCAAACAGTTGTTTGAACTCGAAGGATTTCTTTTGCGACAGAACGGAGACTAGCTCTTCGGTCACAAGATCCGGTAGACGGCGGGAAAAGGCGTTTTTCTTCTGAATAGCCATAGGGACTTCCATTATAGCATATAAAGTATTCAAAACGAGGGGAATTGAGCCGATTTTCATTAAATTACCCGTCATAAATCGGTTGCCTTGTTAAAAGTAGGGGCGGCTCCGACCGTTATTTGCCCAGCGAGCGCTTCGTTCTCGATGGCCCTCTCGCGCCACTTTTCGCTGGGGATTCGGTCTGTTCTGCCGCGTGGAATTATACACTGCAACGGTAGGGATTGAAGGGTAGTCGCTTTTGTACCTTGCTAACTTTATCGGCTTTTTTCGCGGGCGGTTCCCGGAATGATCCCTGATGAGGAATTGACCCTTACGTTGGTTCGCCTTTTCATGCTGATTGATAACCTCCTGGATTTTCGGCCGCTTTGTAGCTTGCTTGCTCTTTCAGCCATTTTGACCGGCGCTTTTTTCTGGCCTCAACGCTTAATTCACATCTCCTCCTCTGAACCTTTGCGGCTTTGGCCGACGTTGCTAAAGGGGGGGCCGGGGCGACTTGTCCGCCATAGTCCGGCGTCAGCCGGACGACGGAGGAAGTCTGCTTTGCGTGATTTTTCTTACTTCTGAGGGTCGGCTAGCTGACCGTTGGCTTCGGTGAGTCACCTACCCCGCGGATTCTGGCGGTTGATCCTGATTTGCTTTCATCTGCTGCCAGCACCAATCCGCGTTAACAACCGGTGGGGGTCGAAAAGAGGACCGAGTGAGGGCGCACTAACGTTAAAACCGCTCCCTGAAAACTGCGTCCAGCCAGCGTGAACGCTGCTATCCGGACTTAGAAGCGGTCACGCGAGTCATAAACTCGTCAAAAAGTGCTAACTCCGAACGAATTTCATTGACCATAATGGGGGTTAGTGGGTAAAAGTGGGGCATTGTGGTTCAAAATGGTTGGATTGCCATGCTGAACAATGGACCCCAACACCTCTCAGCCGATCTTTGCCGGAGAATTCCGGCACGCGATAGACGCGAAAAATCGCGTCACTATCCCCGCGCGTTGGCGGAGCGGTGAGGTGGACGAGTTCTTTGCCGTACCGAATCCAGAGAATGGTAGTCTGATGGTGATGCCCGTCGCGGTGACGCACGAAGTCGCGGCCCGGGCAAAGAGCGATCCTAGGTTTACGCCTCAGGATGTTCAGCGATTCATTCGACAGTTCTATTCGCGAGCTCAACACCTGACGACGGACAAGCAGGGCCGGATTGTTCTACCCGAAGAGCACTGCCGGCAGCTCGGCCTCAAAGGCGAAGTCGTCTTGGTGGGCAGCCATTCGCGGTTTGAAGTTTGGAGCCCAGAGGCATGGCAAAAGGTAAGGGAGGAGGACGCGCCGACGTTCCATCACATGTTAGGGGTGATTGGAATCTGACGGAGAGAACCGACCCGTTGGCGCGAAAATTTGGTCCGTCCGGAGGAGAACATGATCGGTGTGCTAGAAAAAGAAGTCATGGTAAGGAACGCGGGACAGCCTAGGTCTTTCCACGAACCGGTCTTGTTAGAGGAAACGATCGAGTCGCTGAACCCGGGACCGGGAAAGCTTTTTTTTGATGCCACGGTCGGGGGAGGTGGACATACCGGCCGTTTGTTGGCGGCTGGTGCTGATGTGGTGGCATCGGATCAGGATCCCGATGCGATTTCCGAAGTATTAAGGCGTTTAACAGAGTTCGGTTCGCGCCTGCATCTGGTCCGGGCAAACTTTTTGGAAGCGCCCCACCATTTCGCGGCTCTTGGTGTATCAGCCTTTGACGGGGTTTTAATGGACTTGGGTGTCTCGTCACATCAACTCGACACCGCTTACCGCGGCTTCAGCTTTCAAGAGGAGGGCCCCCTCGATATGCGCATGGGGCCTAACATTACCTTACGCGCTGCCGAATTGGTGAATTTTGCGCCGGAGGAGGAGTTGATCGACATCTTCCGGCGGTTGGGAGAGGAACCGGCTGCCCGCAGGATTGCCGCCCATGTAGTCCGGAAGCGATCGGAAAGACTTTTTCAGACGACGACGGATCTGGCCAAAGCCGTGGAAGAAATCATTCCACGCCGGGGACCGCGGCATCCTGCGACGCGGATATTTCAGGGGCTGCGGATTGCGGTCAACAACGAGCTTGGGGTCTTGGAACAAGCATTGCCGGCCTTGGTCGGATGGATCAAACCCGGAGGCCGGCTGGCCGTGATCACGTTCCACTCTCTCGAGGACCGGATCGTAAAACATTATTTTCGCAAAGTTTCTCAGGAATGGATCGATCGTCCGGAATGGCCCGAACCGCGGCCTAATCCGGCTTTCAATTTCAAGCTAATCACGACGAGGCCGATCGAGCCGTCGCCTGAAGAGAAGCTGAGGAACCCACGGTCCCGTAGCGCCAAGCTGCGGGTGATAGAACGCCATACACTATGAACTCTAATCGACGGGCGCCGGCCCCATCTATCCGGATTGCATCTCTCTGTAAGGTCATCATTGCGGCGGTCTTTATCGCCTCTGCTGGGATTTCGTACGTCTATCTGAAGAATCAGTTGAAGCTGTCTGGAGACAAACAGATCGAGCTCGAACGCCAACTGGCCGAAGTCCGGAAGGATAACGAGCGTATGCAGCTGCAAATCGACAGCCTAACTTCTTTGGCGGCGATAAAGAGGAAGCTGGCTCAAAACTCTTTTGGTCTTGTCCCGATTACGACCGACCAGGTCGTTCGCCTTAACCAAGACGACCCGAATGGAGATGACCTCCGTGTTGTCTCCAATCGGCCCTTTAGAAAATGAACCGGAATGAGCAAGCGAGAGCTGCCATCATCTGCTTTGCCCTGGTCGGAGTGTTCAGTCTGTTTTCAGTACGGCTGATCTACCTCCAGGTGCTCCAGCATGATGTGTATGTGGAGCTTGCCGCAGAGAAGCATGTCCATAAGCAACTCATCTACGCTCGCCGCGGAGTCATCCGCGGCTCTCGTGGCGAACCGCTCGCGGAGAACCGGCGTATCTACGACGTGGCTGCCGACGGTTCGCATATACGGAACCCGACTGCTTTGGCGCAGGCAATCGCTGGTCAGTTGGAAATGGATCCAGCTGAGCTTGAAGCAAAGCTGAAAGCCATTGTCGCCAAAACCATCGCAGGGTTTATCCAAACGGCAGCTTATTAGCGCAGGTCATCGGCTTTCTGGACGCTGGCCATGACCCGAAGCTTGGCATTGAGAGATCGATGCAAGATTTCCTGAAAGGGACAAACGGTTGCCGCTTTCTGGAGGAGGACCAAAAGGGGCATGAACTGGTGCAATATCGCGGGTTGGAAACTCCGGCCAAAGATGGGTGCGATGTCAGGCTCACCATTGATATGCAGCTGCAGAATATCGTGGAGAGCGAATTGGATGCAGCTTGCCTGGAATACAAACCGAAGATGGCAGCCGCGGTCATGATTCGTCCGCAGACCGGTGAAATCCTGGCGATGGCCAGCCGGCCAACTTTCGACTGTAATGATTCGCGCTCATCGACCCCAGACCAACAGAAGAACCGTCCGATTGCCGATATGGTGGAACCGGGGTCGACCTTTAAGATCGTGGTTACATCGGCGGCTGTAGAAGAGAAAGTCGCGACGCCAGAAACCAAGATCTATTGTGAGAATGGCGCCTATGCCTATGCCGGGCACATTCTTCACGATGCGCATCCGATGGGGATGTTAACGCTCCATCAAGTGTTAGCACACTCCAGCAACATCGGAGCCGCCAAACTCGGGATTCAACTCGGGAAGGACCGATTCTACCAATATATCCGGCGGTATGGCTTTGGCGAAACCACCGGTATTTCCTTGCCGGGAGAGATCTCGGGTTTGGTAAATCCGCCATATCGGTGGAGCGAGCTGGATATCACTCGGGTTCCGATGGGGCAATCCGTTGCGGTTACTCCGTTGCAGCTGGTTACGGCCATGTCGGCGGTGGCAAATGGCGGCATCCTGATGAAGCCGATCCTCATCTCGGAAATAGACGACGCCGACGGGAGACCCGTCGTAACGTATTCACCGGTGCAAGTGCGTCGGGTTATCTCCACCGATACCTCCAGAAAGATTGTTTCGGCTTTGAAAGACGTCGTGAGCAGAGACGGTACAGCTAAGGACGCAGCAGTTCCTGGTTTTGCCGTGGCCGGTAAAACCGGGACGGCCCAAAAAATCGATCCACGCGGCGGCTATCTGGAGGGAAGATATGTGGTTTCGTTCGTCGGCTTTATGCCGGCCGACGATCCTAAGTTCATTTTATTAGTTGTGATTGATGATCCGGAAATGAAAGAAGGGAAAGCATTCGGTGGCACCGTAGCTGCCCCGGTCTTTGCCAGAATCGCTAAACGCGTGGCGGATTATCTCGGATTGCAACCGACGAACCCAGTGGAGCCCCCTGGTTTATTCGAGACACCGAAAAAATTAACTTCAACTCTGGCTGGGCGTGGTTAATCGATCAGATATGGAGCTGGAGAAATTAATTCGTCGGCTGGATAAGCCCTTGGTCACTGGTACGCTGGCCCGAGATGTAACCTCGATTTGTTACGACTCGCGCCAGGTCGCTCCAGGCAGTTTGTTTTGTGCGATCGAGGGCAATCGGGTAGATGGCCATGCTTTTATCGAGCAAGCCGTCGAGCGCGGAGCAACGGCCGTAGTTTCGCAGAAACCTCATCTCACGACACGAGCTACCCATATCCAAGTCCAAGACTCGCGCGACGCGCTTGCTCGGCTCGCCGCAACGTTCTACGACGACCCGTCTACCCGGCTGCAGGTAGTGGGGGTGACGGGTACGAACGGCAAGACCACCACGACTTTCCTAATTAAGCATCTGCTGGAACGAGCCGGCCAACGGACCGGTCTGATTGGCACCGTAGGCTACCAGATCGGCGAACGCATCTTACCGGCTCAACGGACGACTCCAGAATCGGTCGATCTGCAACAGCTCTTCTCCCAAGCGTTGGAGGCCGGCTGCGTTAGTCTGGCCATGGAGGTTTCGTCGATCGCGCTCGCGTTAAACCGAGCTGACGAAATTCGCTTTCGAGTTGGCGTCTTTACCAATCTGACTCAGGACCACCTCGATTTTCATCACGGGATGAAGGAGTACTTTCAGGCCAAGGAAAAGCTGTTCGCTAAGATCAGTGATGCTTTGCCGCAACAAGGCATCGCGGTGATCAACGTGGATGACCGGTACGGCCAACAATTGGTCGCTCGCTATTCCGATCGCTTAAACGTGGTGACGTACGGGATGAGCGCTCGGGCTGACTTCCGCGCCAGCAACTACCGGGTTGAATCGACCGGGACCTCATACCAACTCGATGTAAAAGGGAAAAGCTATTTGGTCCGCGTTCCTTTAATCGGCCGGTTTAATATTTATAACTCGCTAGCCGCTTTGGCGACAGTCTCCTCCCTAGGGATTGATATTCGGTCCTCGGTGCTGGCTCTGGCCCGTGCCCCTCAAACTCCCGGGCGTCTGGAAGCGGTTCCGGCCAAGCGCCAGTTTCAGGTATTTGTAGATTACGCGCATACCGATGATGCCCTGCTGAACGTAATGAAAACCTGCCGCGATCTTAATCCGGCCCGGTTGATCTTGGTGTTCGGCTGTGGTGGAGATCGCGACCGGGCCAAACGACCTCTAATGGGAGCAGTGGCGGATCAATATGCCGATCACGCAATTGTGACGTCAGACAATCCACGCAAGGAAGATCCCGAGGCAATCATAAAGGAAGTGGTAGCAGGGTTCAAAGGCAGGAATTTCGAGACCATCGTAGATCGGCGCCAAGCCATCAATCGGGCTATCGGATTGGCGGGGCCTCGCGATATTGTGCTGATTGCCGGGAAAGGCCACGAGAAGTACCAGGAGTTTAGTGATCACACGGTACCATTCGATGATATCGAGGTGGCCCTGAGAGCATTGGAAGATCACCCAGTTAAACTGAGCGAACATGGAACCTAGTACTGTTGCCGAACTCGCCAGTTTAGCTTCCGGAACGTTATTCGGCTCCGGTTCAGGAGTGGTGACCGCTGTTTCAACGGATACCCGGTCGATCCAGCCGGGCCAACTGTTCGTTGCGTTACGGGGCGACCGATTCGACGCCCATGATTTCCTGGCCACCGCCCACGAACAGGGAGCCGCCGCTGCGCTGGTCGAAAAGGTCAATCCGGCAGTGTCTGACTTGCCGCAAATCCAAGTTCCAGATTCGCTAACTGGTCTCCAGACTTTGGCGAAGAACTATCGCCGCAAATTTCAGATCCCCATCGTTGGCATTACCGGAAGCAACGGAAAAACCAGCACCAAAGAAATGGTGGCGGCGGTATTGGGGGAACGGTTTCGCGTCACGAAAACGGTTGGCAACCTGAATAATCACATTGGGGTACCGCTCTCCGTCTTGCGATTCGAGTGTGAGCATCAGGTAGCGGTTCTCGAGTACGGTATGAATCACCCAGGAGAAATTGCGGGATTGATCAGCATCGCGTCGCCGCAGCACGCGATCGTCACCAACGTCGGGGTCGCGCATATCGAATTTCTGGGCAGTCGAGAAGGAATTGCCCGGGAGAAGTCGATTCTGGCCGAAAGCGTTCCCGGCGAAGGGACGGTTGTCCTGAACGCGGATGACGATTTTGCAGATTGGATCGCGGGGCGTTGTCGAGCCCAAGTCGTGATGGCGGGGTTTTCGCAGGGACAAATCCGGGCGGTAGACATTAAGCATGGCCTAGACGGTGAGGAGTTCACGGTCATCACGCCAAAGGAAGAACTCCGAGTGCGACTGCCGGTGCCGGGAGAGCACATGGTACACAATGCTTTGCAGGCCATCGGCATCGGGTTGGTCTTCGGTCTGTCGCTGCCTGAATGTGCTGTCGGGTTAGCGAAAACGGCACTCCCATCAGGACGACTACAGGTCAAAGCACTGGGTGGAATCTCCATCGTCAACGACGCCTACAACGCGAATCCTGACTCGATGATTGCCGCCCTTCGTACCGTGGCCAATCTTCCGGCGAATGGGCGTCGCGTGGCCGCGTTGGGCGAGATGGGCGAACTCGGCCAGGAGAGCTTAGTTGGCCATGAACGGGTAGGGAAAGCAGTCGCGGATCATGGCTTCGATGTGCTGATCGCGGTCGGCGAAAGAGCCTATCCCATCGCTAGAAGTGCGGTCGCAGCGGGACTGAGGGAAAGCCGGACGGTGAAAAGTAACGCTGAGGCCGCGGACGTTCTTAACACAATTTTGGAGCCCGGTGACCTTCTTCTGCTCAAGGGCAGCCGGAGTGCGGGCATCGATCAAATTATACCGCTGCTTGAAGCGGCCCGAGGTTCGGGCAAAGGGAATGCTACATGATGTATTTCCTCTATCACCTTAGCCAAGGCCCACATCCGGTCAGTACCGGGTTTAACGTATTTCAATACGTTTCTTTCCGGGCGGTTTGCGCGGGTATTACCGCTTTCTTGCTCTGTCTGGTTTTCGGCAGTTGGGTCATTCGGAAATTGACTTCGCTCAAATTCGGGCAGCCCATTCGCACCGCCGAGGAAGTGCATCGGCTTTACGAATTGCATGGCGCTAAGAAAGGGACCCCAACGATGGGAGGAGTCCTTCTGATGGGATCGGTCGTGGTCTCGACGCTGATTTGGGCACGTCCAGACAACAGCTTTATCTGGCTATGTCTTTTCACGATCGTTTTTACCGCCGGTCTGGGATTCGCGGATGACTATCTGAAAGTCACAAAAAAGAAGTCAGACGGCGTTCCGGGCCGGATCAAACTGATTTGCCAATTCTTCTTGGCCGCCGTTGTCACCGTATTTTTCCTTGCCAACCCAGCACTCGAGATCCAAGCCAAGGAACTCTATATCCCGTTTTTTAAAGAGCCGATCATCGGGAATCTCGGTTGGCTGACCCTATTGTTCTTTGCCCTTGTTGTCGTCGGCGCATCGAATGCCGTCAATCTGACCGATGGTCTGGACGGTCTGGCCACGGGTTGCACCGTGACTGTCGCCACCACCTACGCCATTCTGGCTTACGCCGCCGGCAATGTGGTGGTCGCCGCCTATTTGGAGTTGCCTTACTATCCGCAAAGCAGCGAGCTGACGGTCTTGTGTACGGCTTTGGCCGGAGCCGGTCTTGGGTTTCTTTGGTTCAATTGCCATCCGGCCAGAGTTTTTATGGGGGATACGGGTTCGCTCTCAATTGGTAGCACCCTCGGCGTCGTGGCCATTTGCTGTAAGCAAGAGCTGTTGTTGGCGGTCGTTGGCGGAATCTTCGTGATCGAGGCCGTGTCCGTCATCGTCCAGGTGCTGAGCTTTAAAACCAGGGGTAAACGTGTGCTGTTGATGGCCCCGCTCCATCATCACTTCGAGCTGAAAGGTTGGAAAGAGAACACCGTCATCGTCCGGTTCTGGATCATGTCGTTGATGTTCGCGTTACTCGGTCTCGCCACGTTGAAACTAAGATGAAATTGAACGCGACCAAAGCCGCCGTCCTCGGGTTGGGTACCAGCGGAGAAGCTGCTGCCAAGCTTCTTCAGCGGGAGGGTGCCGACGTGACGGTATTTGATAGCGCTGATACGTCGCAGCTCAGGGAGCGTGCCCAAAAAATGCAGGCTCTTGGAATAAAGACCGTTTTGGGACCCGATGCTGAACGCGGGAGAGTTGAGTTCGATCTTACCGTCCTAAGCCCGGGCATCGATCCTCAAGTCGAACTCGTGCAAAATTTCGTTCGGCAAAAGGCTGAACTTACTGGGGAGTTAGAATTAGCTTTCCGGTTCTGCCACAAACCAGTGATCGCGATCACCGGCACGAATGGTAAGACCACCACGACTCAGCTAATCGAGCTGATGCTGCAACGGGCCGGGGTTCGCACCGTCGCCTGCGGTAACATCGGTATGCCGTTCTGTGAAGCGGTCGAACGCCAGAACGCGCTGGATTACTTCACGGTCGAAGTCAGCTCATTCCAACTCGAGACGATAACAACCTTCCGTCCGCGGGTTGCAGTCTGGCTGAACTTTACCCCTGATCATCTCGATCGGTATAAGGATCTAGAGGAGTACCGGGGCGCTAAGCTCCGGATCTTTGAGCATCAACAGGCTCGCGATTTCGCGGTGGTAAATGCTCGGGATCAGCTTCCGAAGCTCAATGCCAGCACGATAACTTTTAGCGCCTATCCGGGTGAGGCCGATCTGTTTCTGTCCGGTCAGTCGCTCCTGTTCAAGGGTCAACCGGTGCTGGAGATGCAGGCCACTAACTTGAGCGGCGTACATAACGCCGAAAATCTCATGGCGGCCTTGGGCGTGGCTTATGCCTTGAACATTCCGTGGAGAGAAGCACTGGCCGGCTTAACCGAATACCGGCTTCTGCCTCATCGTTGTGAGCGGGTCGGCGAAATCGACGGCGTCGTTTTTATCAATGATTCGAAGGCTACCAACCTCGATGCGTTAGCTAAAGCGCTTGAGTCTCAACCGCAGCCGGTCGTTTTAATCGCCGGCGGAAAAGACAAAGGGTTTCTTTTCGATTCCATCACCGACCTGGTCGAGAAAAAGGTAAAACATGCCGTCCTGATCGGTGAGATGGCCGAACGAATCGAGCATTCCTGGTCTCCGGTGGTGGGCTGCACTCGCGCCACGAAACTAGCCGATGCCATTGCTATCGCCCGTCGGAACGCAATTTCCGGCGATACGGTCCTTTTTTCACCGGGAACCTCCTCTTTCGACATGTTTAGCAATTAT
>WNFI01678172.1_pt1 | contig 23313 bp, 22 predicted proteins | sample 5400471 | NCBI WGS metagenome assembly WNFI01 (sample SAMN13153348, study PRJNA577476) | soil metagenome | isolation source: 100 cm saprolite on Douglas fir-dominated hillslope | place: USA:California | collected 2013-09-17
GGCGGCAACAGCTGCGACGGACCTACCACTACCGCGCCACACCTCGACTCCACCGGGGCGAAGGGTAGTCTATTTAATATCAAGAAGTTGCGGGATCTTACTCAAGTGGGTTATAAGGCAGACCCAAGGATGGAGCTGAGTAGGTCGCGCTGCGGATGCCTTATCGTCTGGTTTTGCCCCCAATTCCCCCCGAGCAACGCACGCCGTTGGTGGAAGCGTTGGTGGGGATCATTCAGATGCAGGCCGAGCAGATCCAGCGCCAAGAAGAACAGATTGAGCTGTTGAAAGAGGAGATCCGCATCCTCAAGGGGTTGAAGAAGCGTCCGCGTTTCAAACCCAGTGGTATGGAGGAGCACACCGATGCGGATGAGGACAAGGATGAGGGGAAGAAGGACACCCGACGGCCCGGTTCTGACAAGCGCAGCAAGACCGCCGAGCTGGTGATCCACGAGGAGAAGATCATTGCTCCCTCGAGGCGTATTCCCCGCGGCTCGCGTTTCAAAGGCTATCGGGATGTGGTGGTGCAGGAGCTGCAGATCCAATGCCACAACACCCGCTACCGCTTGGAGCGCTGGGTCACGCCGCAGGGGAAGAGCCTGTGCGGAGAACTGCCCGCGGAGCTTGCCGGCCATCACTTTGGTCCAAAGCTGCGCAGCTACATCCTGTATCAACACCAGCATTGTCAGGTGACCCAGCCGCTGCTGCACGAACAGCTGCGTGAGTGGGGAATCGACATCTCCAGCGGGCAGATCGATGCGATACTGACGAGCGATCACGATCCGTTTCACGCTGAGAAGGACGAGTTGCTCAAGCGCGGGCTCGCCACAGCCGATTACGTGACGGTGGATGACAGTGGTGCACGGCATCGGGGCCAGAACGGCTACGTGACCCAGATCGGGAATGCATTTTTTGCCTGGTTTTGCTCGACCTTAAGCAAAAGCCGGATCAATTTTCTGATGCTGTTGTGCGCCGGCGAGGTGTGTTATCGGATCAATCCGTATGCGCTCGAGTACATGGGCGAGCAGGGGCTGCCTGCGGCACCGATCCAGGCGTTGGTCAGGCGCACCGAGGGGGTGATTGAGGATACGGTGGGATGGGAGGCGCACTTGGACCGCTTAGGAATCCACCTCGGTCGGCACCGGCGCATCGCCACCGAAGGGGCGTTGCTGGGTACGCTCGCCGCACGCGGCCTCACCGACTTAGTGGTGCTCAGCGACGATGCCGGACAGTTCAAAGTGCTGCAGCACGCCTTATGTTGGATCCACAGCGAGCGACTGATCCACACGATGCTGCCCTTGAATGAGGATCACCGCCAGGACATCGAGCGCGTGCGCGATCAGCTGTGGGGGTTGTATGCTGATCTGAAAGCTTACAAGCTCAAGCCGAGAAAACGGCTGCGGCATCGGTTGGAGCGAGACTTTGATGCTCTGTTCACGCAGAAGACCCGCTACCAGGGTTTGAATGAGTTGCTCAAGCGTCTACTGCAGAACAAAGAGGAGTTGTTACGGGTACTGGAGCGGCCCGAAATCCCTCTGCACACCAACGATAGCGAGCGTGATGTGCGTGACTACGTAAAGAAGCGCAAGGTGAGCGGGGGCACGCGCAGTGACTTGGGACGCCGATGCCGCGACACCTTCATCAGTCTAAAAAAGACCTGTCGCAAGCTCGGCGTGTCGTTCTGGGATTACCTGAACGATCGCATCAATCAGGCCGGCCTTATTCCACCCCTGCCCGACCTCGTGGCAGCCGCGGCCACCGCTTGACCGCCCCAGTTTATTGAGAAGTTACTCGCGTGACGTGTAAGTCTTTGAAAGTATTTGGTGGAAAGGGAGGGACTCGAACCCTCGACCCCGGCATTATGAGTGCCGTGCTCTAACCAGCTGAGCTACCTTTCCACGAGGGGGCGGCATTGTCCTCAGGCTCGCCCCGGGGTGTCAAACCGGCCTCACACAGGGCGCGCAGGCGCACCGGACGGAGCCGGTGTGCCTACACGTTGAAGCGGAAGTAGATGACGTCGCCTTCCTGCACGCGGTACTCCTTGCCCTCCAGGCGCAGCTTACCCGCATCGCGCGCGCCCGCTTCGCCTTTGCCCGCGACGTAGTCCGGGAAGGCGATGACCTCGGCGCGGATGAAGCCGCGCTCGAAGTCGGTATGAATGACGGCCGCGGCCTGTGGGGCGGTCGCCCCGACGCGCACGGTCCACGCCCGTACTTCCTTCGGTCCTGCGGTGAAGAAAGTCTGCAGCCCGAGCAAGCGGTAACCCGCACGGATCACGCGGTTCAGCCCGGGCTCATCGAAGCCGAGCTCGGCGAGAAACTCGCGGCGCTCGGCCTCCTCCAGCTGCGCAATCTCAGCCTCGATCGCCGCGCAGACCGGCACAACCACCGCGCCCTCCGCTGCGGCACGCTGCTCGAGTTGCGCGAGGAGCGGATTGTTCCTGAAGCCGTTCTCGGCCACATTCGCGACATACATCACCGGCTTCGCGGTGAGCAGCTGCAGCTCGCGTACATCGCGCTGCTCTTCCTCGGCGAGTGCGAGTGCGCGCACCGGCTGGGCGGCATCCAGATGCCGCTTCACGCGCTCGAAGAGTGCGCGGCGGCGAAGCGCATCCTTGTCGCCGCTCTTGCCGGCCTTGACGGCGCGCTCCAGCCCTTTTTCCACCGTCGCCAGATCCGCCAGCGCGAGCTCGGTGTTGACGATCTCGACGTCCGACACCGGATCAACCTTGCCGGCGACGTGAACGACGTCGGTGCTCTCGAAGCAGCGGACTACGTGCGTGATCGCGTCCACCTCGCGGATGTGGGAGAGGAACTGGTTGCCGAGTCCCTCGCCCTGAGAGGCGCCGGCGACGAGTCCCGCGATGTCGACGAATTCCACGGTGGTCGGGATGACCTTCTCGGGTTTCGCGATCGATGCGAGCTCGGCGAGGCGCGGATCGGGCACCGGCACCACGCCGACGTTCGGATCGATGGTGCAGAACGGATAGTTCTCGGCGGCGATGCGGGCGCGCGTGAGCGCGTTGAACAGCGTCGACTTACCGACGTTCGGCAGACCTACGATGCCGCAGCGAATGGGCATGGGGCTTGAGGCTTCAGGAGCCGGCGGGCGTACCGGGAAACGGATCGCGGCTGTGCAGCTGGTTCATCGCGATCTGCGTGCCCTCGGTGAGGAGCACCGGCACGACGTCCGCCGCCGCGAGCAGCGCCTCCTGGATGAGCTGCGCTTCTGCCGCTGTCGGGCGTCCCAGCACGTGGTCCAGCACTGCGTTGCGATCACCGGGGTGGCCGATGCCGATCCGCAGCCGCCAGAAGCCATCCCCCATCTGCTCGATCACATCGCGCATGCCGTTGTGGCCGGCGGCGCCGCCGCCCTGGCGCAACCGCACCACTCCGGCGGGGAAATCGAGCTCGTCGTACGCCACCAGGAGCGACTCGACCGGCATCTTGTAGAACGTGGCGACGCTGCGCACCGGGTCACCGCTGTTGTTCATGTAGCTCATGGGTTTCAGCAGCCACACGTCGGACTCGGCAATGCGGGCACGCGCGAGCTCCGCGCGATGGCGCGGCTCGCTGCGGAACGTGGCGCCGTGACGGCTCGCCAGCTCCTCGACGAGCTGGAAGCCGGCGTTGTGCCGCGTGCGTGCGTATTCGGTGCCCGGATTACCGAGCCCGATGATCAGCTTGAGCGGCTCGCCTGCCATGTCCTTGACTCACCCTGCAAAACGCCGCCGGCCGCAGCAGGAGTCGGTGACTCCCGCGGCGGCCGGTGTGTGACTGCCCGCGGAGGCGGCTACTTCTTGCCGCCTTCCTTCTTGCCCGGAGCCGCCTCTCTCTTCTCCTCGCCCTTCTTCGATTCGCCCTTCCTGGCCTCGCCCGCAGGCGGCGCTGCGCCCGGGGCCGCGGCGGGTGCCGCACCCGGTGCTCGGGAATCGCAACTCCCGCGGGCATGGGGATGTCGGCCAGGAACTTGGTGTCATTCAGGCTCATGCCCGAGACATCGAGCTGGAGGAACTCCGGCAGATCCTTCGGCAGACAGCTCACTTCGACGTCGGCGCGCATGTGCGAAACCACGCCGCCCTGGTTCTTGACGCCCGGTGAGATGCTCTCGCCCTTGAAATGAATCGGCAGCCGGATGCGGATCTTCTCGTTCTCGACCACGCGCTGCAGATCGACGTGCACGACCAGATTCTTCGCCGGGTGCATCTGCACGTCCTTGATGATCGCTTCCTGGGTACGCTCGCCGATCTTCAAGCGCACGATCGAGGAGTAGAAGCGCTCATCGGCGATCATGGTCAGCAGGTTCTGCTGGTCGAGCGTGAGGGGCTGCGCTTCCTGGTGGGCGCCGTAGAGGATGGCGGGAACCTTGCCGTCGTGACGCAGGCGGCGGCTCGCACCCTTGCCTTGCGCCTCGCGCGGATCCGCGCCGAAGGTGAATGAAATACGCATTGATCTCTCCAGTCTTTGGCAACACGACCGGCCCGCGACCAGGCCGGCCAGATAAAAAATCAGTCCACGTACAGCGAGCTCACCGATTCCTCGTCGCGGATGCGACGGATCGTCTCGGCGAGCAGCTCGGCCACCGACAGCTGGCGGATGCGCCCCGCACCCCGGGCTTCGGCGCTCAAGGCAATGGTATCGGTCACCACCAGCTCATCGAGCGCGGAGCGCGAGATCCTCTCCACCGCCCCGCCCGAGAGCACGGCGTGCGTGATGTACGCCACCACCTTCACCGCGCCTTCCTCCTTCAGCGCCTGCGCCGCCTGGCAGAGCGTACCGGCGGTGTCGACCATGTCGTCGATCAGCAGGCAGGTCTTGCCCTCGACCTCGCCGATGATGTTCATGACCTTCGACTCGTTCGGCCGCGGGCGGCGTTTGTCGATGATGGCGAGCTCCGAGTCGTCGAGGCGCTTGGCGAAGGCCCGGGCACGCGCCACGCCGCCGACGTCGGGTGAAACGATGATGACGTTGCGGTAGGCCTGCTTCCACGCATCGCCGAGCAGCACCGGCGAGGCGTACACGTTGTCCACCGGAATGTCGAAGAAACCCTGGATCTGGTCCGAGTGCAGGTCGATCGTCAGCACCACCATCACCAGCAGCTCCATCAGCGTGTCGTTCGCCGGCGGACAGGTCGACTGCATGACGAACACGTCGCGCCCGCGCACGTTCTCCATCAGCTCGATGTTGACTTCCCCATCGCTGAAGCGCCCGACGTAGGCCCGCCCGAGCTGAGTCTGCAGGCTCCGCGCGATGTCCTGGGCGAGCACGGGGCTGGCATTGCCGGCAAACAGCGCCAGGGTGTCGCTGGTACTCACACTTTCTGCGCGACGCGCCACTTCCACTGACTCAACTCCTCAGCCCGCCGCCCTCGGGGAGCGCAGGTCTCGTGTATTGGCTGGGGTGGGAGGATTCGAACCTCCGAATGACGGGATCAAAACCCGCTGCCTTACCCCTTGGCGACACCCCAGCATCTGCCCGCCGTTGCAGAAAGGTGGCGGGCGCGCATCTTACAGCCGCCTCAGGCACACCGCCCGCGTCGCAGCTGCTCGTGCAACGGGGAGGTGTTCAAGCCTCGCGCCACGAAGCTCACCCAGCGATCCGGAACCCGCGCCGCGAGCCGCTCGGCCTCGGCCGCGCCCTTGAAGGCCGCGAAGACGCAGGATCCGGTTCCCGTCAGGCGCGCCGGCGCCACCCGCCCGAGCCACTCAAGAGCCTCCGCCACCTGCGGCACGGCGGCACGCACCACCGGCTCGCAATCGTTGTGCCCACCCGACTCAAAAAAGGCGCGTATTGTGATGAGGGGGGAATTTCGTGTCAATTCAGGGCTCTGGAACACCTCCCGGGTGCTGACAGGCACGCCCGGGTAGATGAGCAGGTACCAGGCCTCGGGGAGCTCGACGGCCTCGAGCCGCTCGCCGACCCCCTCCGCCCAGGCCGAGGAACCCCAAACAAAAACAGGCACATCCGCGCCAAGCGGCCGTGGCCGCATCCGAGCTCCCCCCGCCGAGGCCCCCACCCGGGGGGATGCGTTTTTGCACCGAGAGGCTCGCTCCGAGGGGCGTGCGGGTCGCGCCCTTAAGCGCCCGCGCGGCTCTCACGGTGAGATCTTCCTCGGCGCTCAGCGCGCCCGGTCCGACGGGCCGCTCGATGCGCCCGTCCTCGCGCACGCGGATCCCGATCCGGTCGCTCAGGTCGATGAGCTGAAAGAGCGTCTGCAGCTCGTGATAGCCGTCGGCGCGCTTACCCGTCACGTGCAGGAACAGATTGAGCTTCGCGCACGCCGGCCAGTGCGTCTCTGCTGCTGAGCCTATTGCCACTCATCCACCAGCAGCCGCACACGCACCGTATCGCGCTCGAGTGTCAGGCGCGCGGGCAGCCAGTCAGGACCTACCGCGACGTACTGAGCGTAGTCGATGTGCCAGCCGGCCTGAGTGAGCCCCTGGAGGCGTTGACGCTGGGCATCGAGCCGCTCGGTTGCGGGCGTGGAAGGATCGGGCACGCCGAGGATCCAGAAGCGCAGGCTCGCGAGCGGCGGATCGAACCCCAGGCGCGCGGCGAGCTCGGCGCGCGCCGCGGCATTGTCGAGGTGCTCACCGCTCGCGGTCGCGATGTCCAGTTCATGGCCCGCGGCGTTGACCTCGACCGCCCCGCTGCCGAGCGGTCCGGCGAGGGTAAGGTGCGAGCGTTCGCCTTTCTGCGCCCAGTGCAGGTTCGCGTTGAAGCCCTGCGAGCCCGTGGCAACCGCCACCCGGCCGCGCAGATCGAAGTTCGCGCGCGCCTGCAGCAGCGGCCGGCGCACTTCCCAGGGGGCGATCGCGGGAAACGTGAGCGGCGCGGTGCGGCAGGCCGCCAGTGCGCACAGCAACAGCGCCGCGCCGAGGCGCAGCGCCCTACTGCGCATCGGGCAGGAACCGTTTGAGCGTCGCCTTGAGCGATTTCGAGTCCGGCTCGCGCGCAAGCGCCGCCGCCCACACGCGCCGCGCCTCGCCGTGCTCACCGCTCACCCACAGGGCCTCGCCCCAGTGAGCGGCGATCTCGGCATCGTGACCGAGGGCGTAAGCGTGCTCGAGAGTGTGCACGGCGCGCTGGGTGTCACCGGCGCGAAAATGCACCCAGCCGAGACTGTCGAGCGCGGCCGGGTTGTCGGGCATCACCGCGAGCGCACGGCGAATGAGGCCCTCGGCATGGGTGAGCTCGAGGTCGTGGTCGGCGAGCGTATAGCCGAGCGCGTTCAGCAGCGTCGGGTCATCGGGCCGCTCGGCGAGCATCTGCTCGAGCGCGGTGACCGACTCATGTACGTGGCCGGACTGCTCCAGGATCACCGCACGGTCGTACTCGATCGATGGATGCTGCGGATGACGCTCGAGTGCTGCGGAAAGCAGCGCGAGTCCCGTGTCGGCCTCGCCATGATCGGCCAGCAGCCGCGCCTTGCCGAGGGTGAGCTCGAGCTCGTCCTCCGGATGGTCGGCCGCATAATCATCGAGCAGCGCCAGCGCTTCGGCGCGCTTGTCTCGATCGAGGAGCAGCCGCGCAGCGCGCGAGCGCGCCGCCAGCGCGACGGAAGAGTCATAGAGCCGGCGGTAGGCGGCGATCGCGCCGTCCGGATCGCCGTCGCGTGCGGTGATATCCGCCAGATAGAGCTGCGTCGTCTCGTTCCCCTGCCCGCTCGAGAGCAGCTCCGCGAAGCGCTGGCGCGCTTCTTTCAGGTCCCCGGAGGCGAAGGCGAGCAGCGCCAGGCGCCGGTCGATCTCCGCGGGCGCAGCGCCGCTCGTGCGCAGGCTCTCGAGCTCCTGGTGCGCCTCTTCGTTGCGATCGAGCGAGGCGAGAATCTCGGCGAGCTCGAAACCCTCATGGGTCGCATCGCCCGCCTTGGCCTGGCGAGCGGTGGCGAGGGCCTGCGAGGCCTCACCGCGCACCACGTAGGCGCGCGCCAGCACGCGCAGAGCGGCGACGTCCTTCGGATCATGCTGCAGCGCCTGCTGCGCGTAGCCTGCCGCACGCTGTCCGTCGAAGGCCGCGAGCGCGAGCTCACCGAGGAGCGTGAGCGTCTCGGGCGTGGCGCCGGGCTCGAGCGCTCCGCGCATCGCGGCGAGCACCGCCGGCGCGTCCGACTCCTCGAGCAGGAGCGCCGTGAGCTCCGCCATGCCCCTCGCCTTGCGCGCCGCGGGACGAGCGGGTGGGGATACCCCAGGAGCGAACGGGACGTCCGCGGGCGCAGACGCCCCGGCGGCGCCGGCCCGCTCCTCGGAGCGCCAGAAGTCGCGGATCGCGGTGCGGGCCTCGGTGGTGTGGTATAGCTTGAGGGCGACTGTCGCGTAGAGGGCGTTCGCCTCGCGATCCGCCGGGGCGAGCGTATGCCAGCGCGTCGCGGCGGCCCAGGCGGCCGGCAGATGCTCGCAGGCCATGGCGACCTGGGTGGCGCGGTGGGCGAGCTGGACATCGGTGGTGGCGAGCGCGGGGCGCGCATAGGCCTCGGAGGCCTCGCGGCAGTCGCCGCGCTTGAGCGCGACTGCCGCGATCACGGTGAGGCGTTTGATGATACTCACTTCGGGGGCCATAGAGCCTGTGCGGACGCTACACACTGCGCAATTGGTCACAAACTGAACCCATCCTGAGAGAATGCCGCGCCTGTTAAGGCGAGCCCATGAAGGACTCCATCCGCCAGCGCCTGCAGAAACTCACCGATCGCTTCGAGGAGGTCGGCCGTGTACTTGCGACCGATGAGGTGCCGGGCGGTTCCCCGCAGTACCGTGACCTGACAGTCGAGTACGCGCGGCTGCAGCCGCTCGCCGAGCGCTTCGGCCAATACCACCACCTGGAACGCGATCTCGCCGCCGCGCGCGAGCTGCAGGCGGATCCCGATGCGGGGCTGCGCAGCCTCGGCGAGGAGGAGTCGGCGGGCCTCGAGCGGGCGCTCGCGGCCACCGAGGACGAGCTGCGCCAGCTGCTGTTGCCGAAGGATTCGCGCGATGAGAAGAACATCTTTCTCGAGGTGCGCGCGGGCACCGGGGGCGATGAGGCCGCGATCTTCGCCGGCGACCTGCACCGCATGTACGCGCGCTACGCCGAGTCGAAGGGCCTCTCGGCCGAGGTGCTGAGCGAGAGCCCCGGCGAGCATGGCGGACATAAGGAGATCATCAGCCGCATCGCCGGCCGCGGCGCATTCTCGCGCTTCAAATTCGAGTCCGGGACGCACCGCGTGCAGCGCGTCCCGGCGACCGAGGCGCAGGGGCGCATCCACACCTCCGCCTGCACGGTGGCGATACTGCCCGAGCTCGATGAGGTCGAGCAGGTCGAGATCAACCCGGCGGAGCTGCGCATCGACACGTATCGCTCCTCCGGTGCCGGCGGTCAGCACGTCAACAAGACCGACTCCGCGGTGCGCATCACCCACCTGCCGAGCGGCATCGTCGTGGAGTGCCAGGACGAGCGCTCGCAACACAAGAACCGCGCGCGCGCGATGGCGCTGCTCAGAGCGCGGCTGCTCGCCGCCGAGCAGCAGAAGCAGCAGAGCGAGCGGGCGCAGTCGCGCCGCCTGCAGGTGGGGAGCGGGGACCGGTCCGAGCGGATCCGCACCTACAATTTCCCCCAGGGGCGGGTCACCGACCACCGCATCAACCTGACGCTCTACAAGCTGTCGCAGATCATGAACGGCGAGCTCGACGAGCTCATCGAGGCGCTGCAGCAGGAGCACCAGGCGGAGCTGCTGGCGGAGGAAGCATGAGGGGCGGCGCGCCCGTGAGGGATGGCGCGTGATGAGCGGCCCGGCGCCGGATCTCACCGTCGACAGCGTCACCGGGATCGACGTCTCGCTGGCCGTTGCCGGGCCGGGGGCGCGCGCCTACGCCTTCCTCGTCGACTGGCACATCCGCGTGATCCTGGCGCTCGCCTGGTTCGTGACCGGCGCACTCCTTTATAACGGGCGCCTGAGCCTCGCCCCGCCGCTCGCCAACGATGCCCGCTGGTTCGGCGGCGTGCTGGCACCTGCGTTCGCGGTGTATTTCCTCTATCACTACGCGCTGGAGCTCGCGCTGCACGGCAGCACGCCGGGCAAACGCATGGCGGGCGTGCGGATCGTAACGCGCGCGGGGGGCGTGCCGAGTGCCGGGGCGCTGCTGACGCGCAACGTGTTCCGCCTCATCGACAGCCTGCCGCTCTTCTACCCCGTGGGGCTGCTCGCCGTGGTGTTGACACGCGACCATGTGCGCATCGGCGACATGGCGGCCGGGACACTGCTCGTGTTCGTGCACGCCGCGGCGCGGCTGCCGGCCTCCGCAGCCCTCGGCGAGCGTGGCGGAGCGCTCGATGCCGCGGGCGCCGAGATCGTCGCCGAGCTCCTCGAGCGCTGGCCGGCCCTCGAGCGCGAGGCGAGGTTGAGCCTCGCGCGCCAGGTGCTCAGGCGCTACGGCGGGGAATTCCCGGCGGAGGAGAGCGCGGAGGCTGAGTGGCGCGAGCGCCTCGAGCGCCTCGCCGTCTCGAGCGCGGCCGCAGCGACGATGCGGCGGACGCCCTGGGGCTCGCGGACGATTATCGGCTGCTCGCCCACGACCTGGCGCGCGTGCGCACGCTGCTGCCCGACTCGCGCGCGCGTGAGTACCTCGAGGCCGCCTACGCGCGCGCGCATGCGGCGCTCCATCACGGCGCCTGGCACCTTCCGAGCGAGCTGCTGCGGCTCTTCAGCACCGAGATCCCCGCGGTGGTGCGCTGGCTGCGGCCCTACATCGTATGGTCGACGGTGATCTTCGCGCTCGCGGCGCTCGCGGGCTACCTCCTCGTCGAGCAGTACCCGGAGCTCATCGCGCTGTTCGCCTCCCCGGATCTGATCGCGTCCGTCGATCGCGGCCAGCTCTGGACCGAGGGACTGCTCAACATCGTGCCCTCCTCGGTGCTGTCGGTTCAGCTCCTCGCGAACAACATCGCCGTGAACCTCTTCGCCTACTGCGCAGGATTTCTGTTCGGCCTCGGCACCTTGTATATCCTCGGCCTGAACGGTCTCATGCTGGGAGCGGTGCTCGCCTTCGTGAGCCTGCACGGGCTGCGCACCCAGCTGCTCACCTTCATGGTCGCGCACGGCTGTGTCGAGCTCTCGGTCATGTGCCTGTCAGGTGCCGCCGGCGCCGCGGTCGGCGAGGCGCTCATACGCCCGCTCGCGGCCGGGCGTATGGAATCCTTCCGCATCGCGGCACTGCGCTCCGGGAAACTGCTCATCGCCTGCGCGCTGCTGCTCGCGGGGGCGGGAATCATCGAGGGCTACGTGTCGCCGGATCCGCGCGTCCCGCTCACCGCACGCGTCGCGGTCGGGGTCGGCTACTGGCTCTTCATGGTCGCGCTGCTGTCCGGGTGGCTCTTCGGCCGGCGTGCGGTGCGCGCACGCGCCTAGCGGGGAGAGAGCGCACCATGGCGCACTTCATCCTGATGCTGACCAGGGACGATCGCACCGTTGCGGATGCTCTCGAGGTCTATGAGCAGGTGCGCGGCGCCTCCCTGCAGCACGTCGGCTTCAAGGACATCGGGCTGCCGCTCGCGCAGATGAAGGCGCTCGTCAGCCACATTCGCTCCGATGCCCGTCGGGTCATGCTGGAAGTCGTGAGCACGAGCGAGGAGGAGGAGCTGCGCTCGGTGCGGGCGGCGATCGCGCTCGAGGTGGACTACCTGCTCGGGGGACGGCATGCCGCCCGGGTGCTGCCGCTCCTCGAGGGCACTCCGATCCGTTATTTCCCCTTCTGCGGAAATGCGCTCGGGCACCCGACGCGTCTTCAGAGCTCGATCGAGGAGACCGTGGCCGATGCGCGCCGCCTGGCGCAGCTGCCCGGCGTCCACGGCCTCGATCTGCTCGGCTACCGTTTCAGCGGAGATGCGCCGGAGCTCATCCGGCGTGTCGTCGGCGCCGTCCGCCTCCCGGTGATCGCCGCCGGCAGTATCGACCGGCCCGAGCGCGTGCGCGCCGTGTGTGCGGCGCAGGTGTGGGGCTTCACCATAGGCACGGCGCTTTTCGAGGGGAAGTTCTCGAGCGCCCTCTTGCCACGGCAGATCGAAACGCTCCTCGAGATCGAGGGAGTCACCCGGCCTCCCGGTCCGCCACCGCTCGGCTAGACGCGGCGCGAGCGACGCAGGGCTTCGTATTCGGTGAACACCGCCTGCTCCAGACGATCCACCGGCGCCATGACCACCGGTGCGCCGAGGCGCTTCAGGCGCAGCCGCTGCGCCGCAGCGCTCGCCTCATGCTCGGCGGCGGCGAGCGCAACCCAGGGGTCCTGCCAGGCGTGCGCTGCGCCGCGCGCGAGGGCGGCGATCTCCTCGTTGCGCACGCCGGCGACCACGACCAGGTGCGGCGGGGTGAGCAGCCGCACGGCGCGCCGGAGCGGGCCGGCGATGCTGGCATCATCCAGGTCGGTGAGCAGCACAATGAGCCGCGGCCGTCGGATCCGACTCGGCGGCCTGCACCGAGAGCTCCTCGAGCCGGCGGCGCAGGCGGGTGACGCCCGCGAGCCCGCGCGCCGGCGCGCAGCTCGTGAGCACGCGATCGGCGTAGACCACGAGCCCGATGCGGTCGTCGTGGGAGGTGGCGATCTCGGCGAGGCGCGCGGCCAGGTTGGCGTATATCCCGAATCGGTCGAGAGGTCCGGCGCGCACCCGGCTGAAGCGGCCGGCATCGATGGCGATGAGGATGTCGAGATGCTGATCCTCGCTGAACTCGCGCGTGATGAGGGCGCCGGTGCGCGCGGTCGCCTTCCAGTCGATCCTCGCCAGCGGGTCGCCCGGCAGGTAGGGCCGCAGCTGGCGCAGCTCGGCCCCGGCCCCGCCGACCCGACGCGGGCGCGCGCCGCCGGCGAGACCGCGTGGCCGCGTGCCGGCGCGCAGCGCATCGGGCGCGACCAGGGTGCGTTGCTTCATCCGGAGAGTGCGAGTCCACCAGGCGAGTCGCAGCGGGCCCAGCACGCGCGCCCGCAGCTCCGTCCACGGCTGCGGCCCGAGCCGCACGGGCAGCAGCGTCACCGGATCGCGCGTCACGCCGTGCGCCGCCGCGCTCACGCGGCGCACCTCCACCAGCGGCTCGAAGCCCGCCGGCGTCGCCGGCGCGTACTCGATCGTGAGCGCACGGGCGGATGAGTTGATGAACACGAAGGCGCCCGGCTGCGCCCGCCCGAGAAAAGCACGCGGTGCGCTCGTGAAGTCCGCATCGAGCGCCAGGCGGCGCGCGAATACGCCCTCGAGAGCGAGTCCGAGGAGCGTGAGACCCGCGGGGATGCGCCACAGGCCACTCAGCACCGGCTCACTCGACCAGATTCCCGCGATCGCCAGCACGGCGGTGAGCAGCACCAGGGCATAGGCGCGCTGCGCGAGATGCATGACGGCCGGTCCTAGCGCGGCACCGCGGTCGCGGCGAGGAGGCTGCGTACCACGTCGAGGTCGGTGATGCCCTCGAGCGCGGCCTCCGCGGTGAGCACCAGGCGGTGGGCCATGACCGGGAGCGCAACTTCCTTGACGTCATCGGGACTCACGAAATCCGCGCCCCGCAGGCTGGCCGCGATGCGCGCCGCCTTGAGCAGCCCGAGCGCTCCGCGCGTCGACAGTCCGAGCGTGAGCTGGGCATTCTCGCGCGAGGCACGCGCGAGATCGAGCACGTAGCCCGCCAGCGCCTCCGACACGTGGACGCGGTCGACCTCCTCGCGCGCGGCCTGGATCAATCCCCGTCCCAGGACCGAGATCTCCGCGAGCGCACTCTGCGCACCGCTCAGCACGCCGCCGTAGCGCGCGAGGATAGACGCTTCGGTCTCGCGTGCCGGGTAATCCATGTCGATGCGCAGCATGAAACGGTCGAGCTGCGACTCCGGCAGCGGGTAAGTGCCTTCGAACTCGCGCGGGTTCTGCGTGGCGATGACCAGGAAGTCTGCGGGCAGCTGCCAGGCGGCGCGCTCGACGCTCACCTGCCGCTCCTCCATCGCCTCGAGCAGCGCCGACTGCGTCTTCGGTCCCGCGCGATTGATCTCATCGACCAGCACGACGTCGGCGAACAACGGGCCAGGACGGAACACGAAGGTGCGCTGGGCCTCATCGAACACGTGCACGCCGATGATGTCGCTCGGCATGAGGTCGGCCGTCCCCTGGATGCGCTTGAACTCCCCGCCAAGCGCGCGCGCGAGCGCCTTGGCGAGCAGTGTCTTGCCGAGGCCCGGCACGCCCTGCACCAGCACGTGGCCACGGGCGACGAGCGCCACGATGAGCGTGCGCACCGAGGCCTGTGCCCCGATGACCACACGGCCGAGCTCCTGCGACAGGAGCTCTTCGAGCTGCCGGATCGATGGGCTCATGCGGTGAGCTGCCTTTCGGTGCGAACCAGGAGGTTGTGCAGGCGCGTGAGCGGCACAGGCTGATCCGAGTAAGCGGCCGCGTACCAGCCGCGCAGCTGCTGCACGTCCGCAGGCGCGAGGCGCGGGTGCCGCTCGAGCCAGTCCCACAGCAACTGCCCGCCCGGCCGGTGGGTGCGTGCGCTGAGCCGCCGGAAGAAATGCTCGAGCATGCGCCGTGCGGCGGGCGCCGGACGCAGCACGCGCGCGAGGAAGAGCCCGGTCGCGCGCACCAGCTCCGCCTCGCGCGGCGCCGGCTGGCGACGCAGCGGCAGCCGCAGCCGCGTACCGCCCAGCACCCACGCGAGCCACACCGCGGCCAGCACGCCGAGCGTGCGGTACAGGCGCGGGTCCGCGTAGAAGTGGGCGGGATCGTAGGCGGCGGTGAGTCCCTGGTGCTCGTCATCGAAGAGCACCGCGCCGTCCGCACTCACGGTGAGCGCCACCAGGTTGGCGAGGAGGCGCGCGTTGTCCGCGAGCGCGAGTGCGCGGTTGCTGAAGACCGAGCCCAAGCCACTCACGATAAGCGATCCCGAGCCGCGCAGCCGGATCCACAATACCGCTTCAGCGTTCTCGCGCTGGCGGGCGAGCGACAGCACGAAGCCGTCCCGGGGCAGCTGCACCGTCCAGGGCTGTGGCGGATAGTCCGAGAGCGCCACGGCCTCGCGCACCTCGCGCAGGTAAGGGTGCGCCCGGTTGGGAATCAGCGTGCCGCGCTGCGGCGGCTCGAGCCTGCGCGAGGCATCGAAGGCGCGCACCACCGAGGCCTGGGTGCTGTCGTGCACCGGCACGGTCTCGAAGTCGAGGCCGGTGAGCAGCTGCAAGTCGTTGTGGGCACCGAGCCGCAGGACACTCCACGCGGGGCGGTCGGAGAGCGCGACCAGCACCAGGAGCGTGTTGCCCGCGCGGACCCAGCGATCAAGGGCCCGCGCTTCCGCCAGCTGAATGGGAGTCGCCACCGGGAGCGACATGACGAGGAGGTTACCGGTCGCCGGCAGGTCGCGGCGTTTCTCGAGGGTATCGAAGCGCTCGCGCAGCGACAGGGCCCGGATTCCTTCGGACCGCAGCCAGCTGAAGGCGCCCCGCAGGCCGTTGCCATGGCGCTCGAGGGTCGTCGGCAGCGCGACGCGCGCGGGGTCGACTCCTCCCCCGCGCAGGAACAGCCCCACGAACAGCCCCAGCGCGCCGAGCGCGCAGGCGAGCGTGACCAGCCGCTCACGCATGTGCCAGTGCACCCTGGGGGATGGCGGATGTCGCGCTGTCGAGCGCCGCGAGCAGCTCGCGCCCCCGCGCCAGCGCGGCGGCGAGTGCCGAGGAGCTGAGCTCGCGGTCCGAGAAGCGCAGCCGCTCGCAGGCCTCGGCCAGCTCCGCAAGATGCCCGCGATCGGATTCCTGCGGCAGCCGTGCAGCGCGCGTCAGCTCGCGCACGGTGAGCGAGCGGGCGGGCGGCAGCCGCTCCTGCTCAGCGAGGCGTGCGCTGATGAGCTCGAGCAGCAGCCGTGGCTGCAGCCCGGGGGCGGCTCGCTCCAGTTCCTCGAGCGTGAGCGCGCCGCGCCCCACGCCGGCGCGGGTGGGAGCCCACGCTTGCGGGCGGCGCTTGAGCACGCCGGCGAGCCGCAGCTCGTTCACGATGACAGCGCCGGCGAGCACCAGCACGATGAGGAGCGCTCCCCAGGTGATCGCCTCGATGAGAGCCTGCGACGGGCCGAGGTCGGCGATCAGGCGCCGCAGCCATCCGTTCTTATCCCCCTCGGGGCGCGGCGCCAGTGCCTGACGCAGCCATGCCTTGAAACGGGTCCACCAGCTGCCGCGGGGCTGATCAGGCAACGTGACCGAGGCGAGTACGGCGGCGAGCTCCCGCACCCGGGGCTCGCGCGTCCCGGATGCCGCCGGCGCGCGCGTCAGCAGCGTGCGCAGCTCGGAGAGGCCCTCCGCCGACAGCAGGTTATCGGGTGCGCTCCAGTCGCGCGGCAGCCAGGGCGCCCACTCGCTTTGCCTGAGGCTCGGGGCGAGATCCGGACAGCGTGCGCTGATGCGCCGGTAGCCGACGTCGACACCGCGGTCGAGCTGGCGCAGGCAGGAATCGATGGCGGTGAGCGGATCCCGCGCCTCGGCGGGCGGCAGTGCGGCGACGGCAAGCACCAGCGCCAGGTGCCAGCGGGTCATGCGCTACGGCGTCTCGGGGACCGAGATGCGCCGGGCGAGATCGGCGCCTTCCCTGCGCACCGACAGATCGCCCAGCACTGCCAGCATCAGCGCGCAATAGAAAGGTGTGCCCAGGGCCCCGAGAATCACGACCAGCACGGTGCTCGCGGCGGTGATCACCGCGATATCACCGTGCGCGAACAGCACCGCCACCACTCCCGCGAGCGTGCCCGAGAGCAGGTACAGCACGAACAGCAGAACGATGCCCACGGTGTAGATCAGTGTCAGCCGCCACCAGCTGCCGCGGGTGAGGCGGGTGCTGTGGATCAGGCTCGCCACCGGGCCCCTGCCGGTCAGCAACAGCACCGGCCACCCGGAGGACAGCGCCAGCGCCACGCAGCTGGCTGGAATGAGGGCCAGCAGGTAGATGAGGTAGCGGGTCGCGCCGCTGAACACCGCTCCCGGCAGAAACCACACGGCAATGACGAGGCCGGAGAGGCAGAGCAGGAGCAACGCCCCCGGAAGGCGACGCAGCGCACTCCTCAGCTCTTCGACCGTCGCCGCCCCGTGGCCGGTCGCGAGGGCATACTGGCGCAGGAGGATCGCGCCCCACAGGACGATGACGATGAGGGTGCCGAGGACATAGAGCAGCCACCACACCGGATCACGTACCTCGGTGATCAAGGTCTGCATCAGGCCACGGCCGCTCGCCAGGTCATAGATGCTGGGGAGCTGCCCGGCGATCACCCCGACGGTCGCGTACGGCAGGCAGGTGAGGAGCGTGGCGCGAAAGATCCGGAACGCCGAATCGAGGATCTCCCCCACCGACTGCGGCCGCGCGGGTGGATACAGTGTGTCCGGCATCCGCGTATCTTACCGGGGCGCAGCTCCTGCGTGCATGAGCTTGGCGGGCATGACAGCGAATCCGACCGTTGCGGCGCTCCTCGCGGAAGGCGCCGGGCGGCTGCGCGCGTGCGGCGCGGGGCTCGAACCGGCGGCCACCCCTGAGCTCGATGCGCAGCTGCTGCTCGGGCACGTGCTCGGAGTGCCCCGCGCGCAACTGCACGCGCACCCCGAAGCCGTCCCCGACACCTCCCGCGCGCGGGAGTATCGCCTCTTGCTGATGCGGCGCGTCGCCGGCGCGCCGCTCGCCTACCTCACCGGGCGCAAGGAGTTCTGGTCGCTCGGGCTCACCGTAACGCCCGCGGTGCTGATTCCGCGGCCGGAGACCGAGCTGCTCGTCGAACGCGCCCTCGCGCTGCATCCGGACGCGGCGGGTCGCGGGGCTGACCTCGGCACCGGCTCAGGCGCGGTGGCGCTCGCGCTCGCGAGCGAGCGGCCGCGGTGGCGCATCGTCGCGACCGACGCCTCAGCGGAGGCGCTCGCGGTGGCGCGCATCAATGCGGCGGCACTCGGACTATCGGTCGAGTTCCGCCACGGCCACTGGTACGAGCCGCTCGCCGGCGAGCGCTTCGAGCTCATCGTGAGCAACCCTCCCTACGTAGCCGCCGACGACCCGGCGCTCGCGACCCCCGCCCTCGCGCACGAGCCGCGCGCCGCGCTCACACCGGGTGCGGATGCGCTCTTCTGCCTGCGCGAGATCGTGCGCGGCGCGCCGCGGCACCTCGCGCCCGGGGGGTTCCTGCTCCTCGAGCATGCTCCGACCCAGGCCGAGGCTGTCAGAAGCGCGCTTGTCCTCGCTGGCTTTCGTCACGTACGCTCTCAGCGCGATCTCGCCGGACACGAGCGAGTGACAGAAGGACAGTATGATCAGATTTGAGACTTCGCACGGCGCCTTCACGATCGAGCTGTTGCCGAAAGAGGCACCGGTCACGGTGGAGAATTTCCTGCGCTACGTCGATGACGGGCATTTCGACGGCACCGTCTTCCACCGCATCGTGCCGGGCTTCGTCATCCAGGGCGGCGGGCTGACCGCGGACTTCTCCAACAGGAAGACGCGCGCGCCGATCACCAACGAGGCGCGCAATGGCCTGAAGAACCTGCGCGGCATGCTGTCCATGGCCCGCACCAGCGAGGTCGACAGCGCCACGTCGCAGTTCTTCGTCAACCTCGCCGACAACGCCTTCCTCGATCATGGCCCGCGCGACTTTGGCTACGCGGTCTTCGGCCGCGTCACGCAAGGGATGGACGTCATCGACCGGATCGCGCGCGTGAGCACGGGTAATCGCAAGGGCTATCAGGATGCACCGCTCGAGGACGTCGTGATCGTCTCGGCGCGCCGCGCGGTGCCGGCCTAGCGTTGCCGGCCTTGCAGCGGCGAGGGCGCCTGCACCCCGGCGCACGCCGGGACGCCCGGCGCCTCCTGGCGCAGCGCGGCAGCGCCACTGCCCGCCTGCTGCGCTGGCTCGGGGGCGTACTGCTCGGCTGGCTCCTCGTGACCACGATCGCGGTGCTGCTGCTGCGCTGGCTGCACCCGCTCACCAGCGCCTTCATGCTCGAGGCCCGGGCGCAGGCTTGGGTCACCGGGGAGCGCGGCTATCGCACCGAGTTCACCTGGGTGAGCCTCGAGCGGATCTCAGCGAATGCCGCGATCGCCGTCATCGCTTCGGAGGATCAGCTGTTCCCGTTCCATGCCGGGTTCGACTTCGACTCCATCCGCGAGGCGGTGCGCGCGAGCGAGCGCGGCAAGCGCCTGCGCGGGGCGAGCACCATCTCGCAGCAGGTGGCGAAAAACCTGTTCCTGTGGAGCGGCCACAGCTTCGTGCGCAAGGGGCTCGAGGCCTACTTCACCGTGCTGATCGAGGCGCTGTGGCCCAAGGAGCGCATCCTCGAGATGTACCTGAACCTGGCGCAGTTCGGCAACGGCATCTACGGCGTCGAAGCCGCCGCCGAGCGCTTCTGGCACGAGCCGGCACGGCGCTTGAGCTCCTCGGAAGCCGCGTTGCTCGCCGCGGTGCTCCCCAACCCGCTGCGGCTGCACGCCGAACGCCCCTCCCGCTACGTCCTCGCACGGCGTGACTGGATACTCGGCCAGATGAGCGGCCTGGGGGGATCCGGGTACCTGCGGGCGCCCGAGAACGAGCGCGGCGGTCTGCGCTGATGAGGCCCCGCACCGCAAATACGGGATCATGTCGCGCAACGTTCTGCGGTAGCATCGGTACATGGAGCGTGAGCTCACGGCGGCGGACTGGCGCGGTTACGCGCAGGGGCAGTTTCCCCAGAGCTCCTGGGGCGTGGACGGCAACGTGCTGCGCGCCATGGCGGCGGGGCCGCGCATCGACCTGATCAGCCGCGAGAGCTTCCGCGACTTCGTGCTGTCCTTCGAATGGCGGCTGCCGCGCGGCGGCAGCTCGGGCGTCGCGTACCGGGTGCACGAGGAGACCGGGCCGGCCTTCCACACCGGGCCCGCGATGCAGCTACTCGATGACGAGCATCACCAGGACGGCGCGGACTCGCTCGCCTCGTGCGGCGCGCTCTACGGGCTCATGGCGCCGTGGCGCGATCAGCGCAGCAGCACGAGCTCCTACCACGGCTCGCGCATCGTGCTCTCCGGCTCGCTGGTCGAGTACTGGATCGACGAGCGCCAGGTGCTCGGGTGCGATCTGGGGAGCGAAGAACTCAAGGAGCGCATCGCGCGCAGCCGCTTCCGGGATTTTGCGCAGTTCGCACGCCTCCCGGAGGGCCACATCGTGCTGCAGCACCGCGGCACGGAAGCCTGGTTCCGCCGGCTGCGCATCGAGGTGCCGTGAGGGCGGCGCGCCGCGCGGGCGAGCCCGGCGGGCGCGGCTAGGGATCGTAGCCGAGGTTCGGTGCCAGCCAGCGCTGCGCTTCCTCGACCGCGCAGCCCTTGCGCCGTGCGTAGTCCTCGACCTGCTCACGATCGATCTTGCCGAGCGGGAAGTAGCGCGCCTCGGGGTGGGCGATGTACCAGCCACTCACCGAGGCGGTCGGATACATGGCGTAGGACTCGGTGAGGCGGATGCCGGCGGTACGCTCGGCGTCGAGCAGGCTCCAGAGCGGCGGCAGCCTCCGCCAGGCGATCGGCGAGCGCCTTCAGCATGATGCCCGAGTAGTCATCGTGGGCGCGCGCGAAGCGCTCGAGCGGCTTCTCGATCCCGACCCCCGCCGTGACGGCAAAGGCGCCGAAGTAGTCGGCGACCCCGCTCGAGCGCGGCGCTACGTAGTCGGCGAGACACTCGTGCGGCGCCCCGTCGGGCTTGCCCTTCTGCTGGCGCAGGAAGTTGAGCTGCGTCAGCAGCCGCGTGCGCGCCTCGTCGGCGTAGATCTCGACGTCATCGCCAACCGCGTTCGCGGGGAACAACCCGAGCACCGCACGCACGCTGAGCCAGCGCTCGGCGATGAGGCTCTTCAGCATGCGCCGTGCGTCGTCGTAGAGGTTGCGGGCGGCCTCCCCGACCGTCGGATCGGTGAGGATGTCGGGAAATTTCCCGGTGAATTCCCAGGCGTTGAAGAACGGCATCCAGTCGATGTAGCCGAGGAGCTCGTTGAGCGGGTAGTTCTCGAAGCGCTGGATGCCCGGCACGCGGGGAGCGTACGGCGCGTGAGCCCGCCAGTCGATCGGGCGGCGATTGGCGCGCGCCGCGGCGAGCGAGGCTTCGGGGAGCTTGCGGGTCTTGGCGGCGTGTTGCTCGCGGCGGCGCGCGTGCTCCTCGCTCACGCGGGCGATGAAGGCGGCGCGCTGCGCAGGCTGCGCGAGCATCTGACACACGCCCACCGAACGCGACGCATCCTTCACGTACACCACGCCGGCGGCGTACTGCGGCGCGATCTTCACCGCGGTATGCGCAGGCGAAGTGGTCGCCCCCCCGATCAGCAGCGGCACCTCGAAGCCCTGGCGCTGCATCTCGCCCGCGACGTGCACCATCTCATCGAGCGAGGGCGTGATGAGTCCCGACAGGCCGATGAAATCGGCGCGCTCACGCCGCGCGGTCTCGAGGATCTTCTCGCACGGCACCATGACGCCGAGGTCGATGACCTCGAAGTTGTTACACTGCAGCACCACGCCGACGATGTTCTTGCCGATGTCGTGCACGTCGCCCTTGACGGTCGCGACAACGATGCGACCGTTGGAGCGCGGCGCGCCATCCTTGCCCTGCTCGATGAAGGGCACGAGATGAGCGACCGCGCGCTTCATGACGCGCGCGCTCTTCACCACCTGCGGCAGGAACATTTTGCCGCTGCCGAACAGGTCGCCGACCACGTTCATGCCGTCCATCAGCGGTCCCTCGATGACCTCGAGCGGCCGCGCGCAGGCGAGGCGCGCGGCCTCTGTGTCCTCGATGATGTAATCGTCGACTCCCTTGACGAGGGCGTGCTCGATGCGCTTGGCGACCGGCAGCTCCCGCCACCTGAGATCCTCCTGGCGCCTGGCGCTGCCGCCGCCGCGGAAGCGGGCCGCGAGCTCGAGCAGCCGCTCGGTCGCATCCGCGCGGCGGTTGAGAATGACGTCCTCGCAGGCGGTGCGGAGCTCCACCTCGAGCTGCTCGTAGACGCCGAGCTGCCCCGCGTTGACGATCCCCATATCCATGCCGGCCGCGATCGCGTGATAGAGGAACACCGAGTGCATCGCCGCGCGCACCGGCTCGTTGCCGCGGAATGAGAAGGAGACGTTGCTCACACCGCCGCTCACGAGCGCGTGGGGCAGCTCGCGCTTGATGCGCCGCGTGGCCTCGATGAAGGCGAGTGCGTAGCCGTTGTGCTCCTCGATGCCGGTGGCGACCGCGAAGATGTTGGGATCGAAGATGATGTCTTCGGGCAGAAAGCCGACCCGCTCGGTGAGGATACGGTAGGCGCGTGCGCAAATCGCGACGCGCCGCTCGACGGTATCCGCCTGACCCTGCTCGTCGAAGGCCATGATCACGGCCGCGGCGCCGTAGCGGCGCACCTTGCGGGCATGCTCGATGAAGGGCGCCTCGCCTTCCTTGAGGCTGATCGAGTTGACGATCGCCTTGCCCTGCACGCACTTCAGTCCCGCCTCGATCACCGACCATTTCGAGGAGTCGATCATCACCGGCACACGGGCGATGTCAGGTTCGGCCGCCACCAGGTTGAGGAAGCGCACCATGGCAGCCTGCGAGTCGAGCATCCCCTCGTCCATGTTGACGTCGATGAGCTGCGCGCCGCTCGCCACCTGCTGCCGCGCCACCTCGAGCGCCGCGTCGTAGTCGTTCGCCTCGATGAGCTTGCGGAATTTCGCCGAGCCCGTGACGTTGGTGCGCTCGCCGACATTCACGAAGAGACTGTCCTCATCGATGTTGAGTGCCTCGAGTCCCGCGAGACGGCACTTGCGCCGCGTCGCGGGGAGCGACCGCGGTGCGTGCGCCCTGAGCTCTGCGTGCATCCGCCCGATGTGCTCGGGCGTCGTGCCGCAGCAGCCGCCCACGACATTCACGAGCCCGGATTCGCCGTACTCGCGCAGGATGTCGGCGGTCTCGGCCGGCCCCTCCTCGTACTCGCCGAAGGCGTTCGGGAGGCCCGCGTTCGGATAGGCGCACACATAAGTGTCGGCGACGGCGGCGAGCTCGGCCACGTACGGCCGGAGCTGCCGGCCACCGAGCGCGCAGTTCAAACCGATAAGCAGCGGCTGCGCATGGCGGATCGAATTCCAGAACGCCTCCGGAGTCTGCCCCGACAGCAGCCTCCCCGAGGCATCCGTGATCGTGCCGGAGATGGCGAGCGGGAGTGTGATTCCGGTCTCATCGAACAGGGTGAGCGCGGCATAGATCGCGGCCTTGGCGTTCAACGTGTCGATCACGGTCTCGATCAGCAACAGATCGACGCCGCCGAGCAGCAGACCGCGCACGGCGTCCAGGTACGCCTCGACCAGCTCATCGAAGCTGACG
>WNFI01273226.1_pt1 | contig 23309 bp, 23 predicted proteins | sample 5400471 | NCBI WGS metagenome assembly WNFI01 (sample SAMN13153348, study PRJNA577476) | soil metagenome | isolation source: 100 cm saprolite on Douglas fir-dominated hillslope | place: USA:California | collected 2013-09-17
GGCGATATTGACCGTCGGATGGAAATAGATCTTGACGATGCCGTAGGTGGTATACGAATTCGACTCGATGTGCTCGATGTCGTTGACCGTCGTCGTCAATGCGCGCTCGAACGGGGTGATGATGCGCCCGGCCATCTGGTCGGGCGGCAAGCCCTGGTATTGCCAGGCCACGCCGATGATCGGCATGTTGATGCTCGGAAAAATATCGACCGGCATGCGCAGCGCGGCGAGCGTGCCGATGAGGAAAATGAGCAATGCCGCCACGATGAACGTGTAGGGGCGGCTCAGCGCGATTCGGACTATGGCGAGCAAATGGGCACCGGAAAGCTACAAGGATTTCGTACCGCAAAGGACACCCTCGTAACCCGGATTCCTCGCGGCGCTTCAGGGAGGTGAGGATGGGGCCGCCGGATCGTGGGATGATTGCAAGAGCTGTCCCGATCATTACATCTGAAATGATCCGCTCCGGAAGGGCCGCCATCCATCAATGTGAAGCCTCGCCCAAGCTTTCGAGATACGCCGAGAGTGCGGCGATATCCTGATCGTCCAGGCGGAGGACGACGGGTCCCATCTGCTTCTCGCCGCTATGCCGCGTGCCGGCCTTCCATTCCCGAATCGCGTTTCCAAGATAGATCGCCGACTGGCCGGCCAAGTACGGCGCCGCGTAACGTTCGCCGCTGCCGTCCGGACCGTGACAGTTTGCACAGGACTGCAGTTGCTTCGACTCATCGCCGACGCGAACCAGCAAACGGCCGCGCTGCAATTGTCCGGGTGTCGGATGAGCCGACTGGGCCGCGTACGGTGCGGACTGCGCCGCAAAGAACGCGGCAACATCGGCGCGCTTTTGTGCATCGAGCGCCTTCGCCACCGGGGCCATGACCGGACTCACGCGGCGGCCGTCGGCGTAGTTGCGTAGCTGTGCGGCAAGGTAGTCGCCCGTCTGCCCCGCCAGGCGCGGAAAGCCGCCGGCCGGGTTTCCTTCGCCGTGCGCGCCGTGACACGCCTGGCAGGTGACGGCCAGCGCGGCGCCGCGAGCGGCGTCACCGGGCAACGGCTTTTCGGCGGCTGCACCCGCTGCCGGAACGGCAAACACCAGCGAGAGGAATGCGGTGAGCTCCGGCAAGCGGCTGAGCGTCTTCATGCGGACACCAGGCGGCCGGGGTTCTTGAGATACTGGCCCTTCAACGCATTGGTCGCCCAGTAGGTCAACGCACCAATGGTGTTGGTCGGATTCCACGACGCGTTTTGCGGAAAGGCCGAGGCACCGATGACGAACACATTCGGCACGTCCCAGGATTGCAAGTAGCGGTTGACGACGCTGGTGGCGGGGTTGTCGCCCATGACCGTGCCGCCGGTGTTGTGTGTGGTCTGGTACTGGGTGACGGTGTACGGCGCCTTACGCGGATTGCCGGCGACCTGCTTCGCGCCCATCGCCTTGCCGATCTCGACCGCCTTGGCGGTGACGTATTCAGCCATCTTGAGATCGTTCTGCGGGAAGTCGAAGGTCATGCGCAGCAGCGGCTGGCCCCAGGCGTCCTTGTAGGTCGGATCGATTGACTGCGCCGATGAATGCACCACCGATGAAGCCCAGCTTGGCGTGATCGAAATTGTCGCCGGCGAAGTCGTTGATCAGCGTTCCCGACGCGCCCGACGCCATGAATGGATTGATGATGACGTCCTCGTCGAAGAACGAGGCGGCGCTGCTCATCGTCTGGTAGGCGTAGTTGCGCCCCACCACGCCCTTGCCGGTGGCCGGATCGTAGGGCTTGCCGATTCCCGAGAGCAGCAACATGCGCACGTTGTTGAGCGCGAATGAGGCGGTGATCACCAGCGAGGCCGGCTGCTCGAATTCGCGCCCCGCGGTGTCGATGTAGGTAACGCCCGTGGCCTTCGTCTTCGCCGAATCCAGATTGATGCGCTGTACCTGACAGCCCGTGCGCAGCTCGAAATTCGGATTCTTCAGCAGCACCGGCAGGATGATGGTCTGCGGTACGGCCTTCGCGTAGTGCTCGCAGGCATAGCGTTCGCAGAAGCCGCAGAACACGCAGGCGTTCAGCTTGACGCCTTCCGGATTGGTATACGGTTGGCTCAAGTTCGACGAGGGCTGCGGATACGGATGATAGCCGAGATCGGTCGCCGCCTTGCGGAACAGAGCGCCCTGATAGTGCTCCTTCATGGGCGGCGTCGGATAATCGCGTGAGCGCGGCGACTCGAACGGATCGCCGCCGGGGTGGATCTTGCCTTGGATGTTGCCGGCCTTGCCGCTGGTGCCGAGCAGGTACTCGAAGCGGTCGTAATGCGGTTCGAGGTCGGCGTAGGTGACACCCCAGTCCTGAATCGTGACATCGGGGCCCAGGAATTTCGCGCCGTAGCGTGCGCGCGTCTTCGAGGCCAGCTGGAAATCGTTGGCCTGGAAGCGATAGGTCTGGCCGTTCCAATGGACATGCGAGCCGCCGAGACCGGTGCCCGGCAGGAACGATTCCCACCGCCGGACCGGCAATGCCGTCTCGCCGCCATGGTTGCGGAAGGTGACCGCCTCGCGCGTGTTGTCCTGCATCAGCGCCTTGCGGATGTCGAAGCGCAGCTCGTCGTGAACCGCAGGGCCTTGGAAGTCGGGCACCGTGAAGCGGGGCTGGCCGCGCTCCAAGCCGACTACCTTGTAGCCGGCTGCGGCGAGTTCCTTTGCGACGATGCTGCCGACCATGCCGACGCCGATGATCACGACATCGACTTCTTTCAAACGTTGCACCATGTTGGGTTCCTCGGGGAATGGGTGGCGGGGTCAGTGGCTCAGAGGCTGGCCGGGATGTTCGGATGCACGTGAATCATGCCGTTGCGGTCCGACGCCAGGCTCATCGGCTCGCGCTCGAGCTTGACGCCGTGTTTATCGATCAGGTCGTAGTAGCTCGCATAGGCGCCTGGGAAACCGATCATTTTCCAGGCCACCATGTCCTTGTTGCCGCCGTAGACCGGATCGCTGAAGAAGCCCTCGACCGTCATTTGCAACAGCATCTGGAAGAACATCGCGGACGGCACGCCGTCGAGATCCTTGCCTCCGGCTTCCAGCGACTTGAGATACGCATCCTGTTGCTCGGGTGGAAGATCCTTGAATGCCCTGTCCTTGAAGTCAGCATGAATCGCGCGCAGCGCCGTGTGGAAAAGCTCGCCCGGAGTGAACGGCAATTGGTACCCCTGGCTGGGCGTGCCCTGTTGCCACGGCCCGCTGCGATACAGCCGCTCACCCGAGCCCCAGGCGCCGCCCAGCTGCTTATCGAGATAATTGGGCACGGCGGCTTGGAGCGCGCCGGGTCCGACTTCATCGCCGGGAATCAGCCGCTCGCAGGCGGCTTCGATAAAGGCAGCCTCCTCGGCGTTGAAGAAGAGATACAGCGGCTCGTCGTGCGCGACCGGCGGGTGGGGCTGCGAAACCGCGGGATCCGCGGCGGCCAGCAAGGGAGCGGCCGCCAACGGTGCGGCCGTTGCAAGCGAGGTCGCACCGATCGACTTTACGAAAGAACGTCTGGATAGATTCGACATAGGTGCTCCGTGCTCTGCGTGATGTCTTGGGATGGAGGAAATATGGTAGCGCTACCAAACAATAGCAAATCTCGTATTTCGACTTGAGTAGCCGACGCTGCGTTACGTGCCGTGAGCCTTTGTTTCGTGGTTCTGGAGGGAATTATGTTGAGGAATTGCGGTGCCGTCTCAGCGGCAATTGCTCAGCGTAGGACAATCTTGCGCTCGATTGGAACGCGCCATGTCAGCCCGGTCGGGTGAGCGCAGGCCGTGCCGGCAGCGTCTTCGCGCGCACCGGTGAGCGAGGGCTCATGACCAGCATCGCGACACCGCAGAGGAACCCGATGAAGGCAAGACCCGCGCCGATGTACTCGGGCGCGGGCGGGAGATGTCAGCGGCGCTGCCGCCTGAGGGGCAGGCTAGGCGGCGAGCGCCGCACGCGCACCGCACGACTCGCGCACGATCAAATCACAGGGTAGCCGGGTCTCTCGAGGCGGCAGATCCGGACGCGCAATTCTCTGCAGCATGACGGCGAGCGCTGCTTCCCCGATCTGTCCGGTAGGTTGGCGCAGTGTGGTGAGCGGAACGGGTAGGAGGCTTGCATATTCAACGTCATCGATGCCCACGAGGCGCACATCCTGGGGTATGCGATATCCCAGGCGACGCAAGGAATGCATCAGCGTACCCGCGGTGCGATCGTTGGCGCAGACGATTCCATCGGCACGATGGGATTTCATCAATTGTGCAATGGCCTCGAGGTCATCGGCATTGCCGCGATGGATGAGACCCCTCTCCAGGGGGACATCGGCGATGTAGAGCGCTTCGCGGTAGCCGGCCTCCCTGGCGTCTATGGTGGAGGCGCCGTTGCTCATGCCCACAAATCCGATGCGTCGGCAGCCAAGTGTCAGCAAATGGTGGGTGATGTGGTAACCGGCGCCCCGGTTGTCGATGCCCACCAGATCGTGGCGTCCCGGCTGCGGATAGGGAAGCAACGCTCGGTCGAGCAGCACGACCGGAATTCGGGCGTCATCCAAATCGTGAACGATGCGGCTATTGACGTCGTTCTTCGAGGGGCCCGATTCGATGGGTGCGAAAAAGACTCCGGACACTCGCCGCTCGATGTACTGCCGGCACAGTTGCCGGGCGCGATCTTCCTTGGAGGAATTCAAACCGCCCGTGTTTCCCCACACGAGCGCATGTTCCCGCGCCAACGGAGAATCCATGATTCCGCGGCAGATGGGTTCAAATATTTCGGTCTCGCCCAGCTCCGGAATCAGCAATCCGAACGAGAGCGCACCGGATCTTTGGACGCGTTTGACGAACGTTCCGGCACCGGCGCGACGCTCCACCAGCCCCGCCGCCTGCAAATCCTTGACTGCCCGTCCCACGGTAATCCGCGAGACGCCGAACTGCTGCACGAGCGCCGCTTCGCTCGGCAGCCGATCCCCCACGGTCCAGCGGCCCGTTGCAATGGCCTGGTGCAGAGCCGAATAGACTCGCAGATGCTTATGAACTTTTGATTGCGGAGACTTCATATACAAATGATATAACAGCTTTGGTCAGACATGATGAATTGTATTGGATGGACACTATTTTTTCACCCATTAATCCTGGAGATAATACCCAGCCTTTGTTACGGTAGGGGTGAATTGTTGATATAGCAATCGAGTCGAGAACCGAACCATGGCTTCACCGCTTCCCAAACACTATCTGCTGGCCTCTGATTTCGATCAGACGCTGAGCTTCAATGACTCGGGCTTCGTGTTGAGCGAGCTGCTTGGAATCAGCAGCTTTCAGGAGAAGGTCGACGGTCTTGCGCGCAGCAATCTCGTTCAGCAGGGCGGAGAACTTGCCTACCTCATTCGCCACGACCCGCAGTTTCGCGGCGTGCGCCGCGAGCACTTGATCGAGACGGGACGGCGGGTCCGGCTCAAAGGCGCGATCGCGCCGTTGGTCAATTTTCTGGAGCGGGGCTTGCCGGGCTACCGCTTTTCCTTCTTCGTGATTTCCGCCGCGCCGAAAGAAGTCGTTGTTTCGGCGCTCGACGGCATCCTGCCCGCGGACCACATCTTTGGAACCGAGCTTGACTTCGATCCACGGTCGGGTGAAGTGCGGGCGATCAATCGTGTCCCTGCAGGTTACGGCAAGGTTGCGGTCCTCGATGACCTGGGGCACCGCCTCGGTGTCGCTCCTGACCGCATGATTTACGTGGGTGACGGCAGTTCCGACGTGCACGTCATGCTGCACGTCAACAACCGGGACGGATTCACCATCGCCGTTTCCGAGAATCAACAGCTCGCTCGTATCGCGAAAAGCACCGTCTTGAGCGACTACGCATTCAGCGTCCTCGTGCCCGTTCTGGATCAGCTTCTTGGTTGGCGTATTGGGCAGATCCGAGCCCTGTTCGAATCCAATGGTCTGACTCTCAAGGAGTGGGAGCGGGCGCGAACCGATCGTGTATTGATCGGCGATGCGCCGCCGATCCCGACACCAGCGGTCGCGTGAGGCAGAGTCACCGGAGAAGGGTATGACCGTTCGCAACGCAGTGGTCGGGCGTGCCCATGTGGCGCAGCAAGACTCGATCGATGCGGTGCTCGACCAGTTCTTGCGCAGCGGCAAGCTGGCGCAGAATTCGGTGCGAACCCCCATCGCGGAATCGTGGATTCACCGTCAATTCAAGAAGACCACGGGACTGACTCCCCATCAATTCATCGTTCAGCGGCGCATCGAACAGGCCAAGGTGTTGCTCGCGCAATCGAATCTCCCGATCATCGATGTCGCCGTGCGGGTCGGTTTCGTGGACGCACGGCACTTGCACAGGGTAAACGCGCGACCCTGAAGGACGTCGCACGGCGGGCTGGCGTCGGCTTGATCACGGCATCGCGTGTGCTCCGTGAGCCCGACAAGGTGTCGCCGGCACTGAAGGTGCGCATATTGGCGGCGATCGATGAACTCGGCTACGTCGCCAACCAGGTGGCGAGCGGACTCGCCTCGGGGGCCAGCCGGGTCGTGCCCGTGTTGATTCCAACGCTCGCGCATAGCGTCTATGTGCCGTTCCTCAGCGGCGTCCACACCGAACTCGATCGGCACCGCTACGAGGTCCTCCTCGGCACCACCGAATACCACGAGCAAACCGAAGCACAGCTGGTCGACACCTTTCTCGGTTGGTTTCCCGCGGGCTTGCTCATTGCCGGGGTCGATCACACGCCCATCACCCGGCGTCGGCTCGCGCGCGCGGTGGAGCTGGGAATGCCGGTCGTCGAGTTCATGGAACTCACCGACGATCCGCTCGACATCAATGTCGGTTTCTCGCACCGGGCGGTCGGTGCGGCAGTCGCCGAGTATTTTGCCCGCCAAGGCTACAACCACATTGCTTACGCCGGGGCCCAGGCGACGCACGATCACCGCAGCGCCCGGCGCGTCGAGGGTTTCCGTGCCGCGCTGGCCGCGCGCAGTTTGCCGAGTCAGTACGATCTGCGAAGTGAGGAGACATTTTCGATGGCGCTGGGCGGCCGCCTGCTCGCCAAGCTCTTGGAAAACTATCCCCAGATCGAGGCGGTTTTCTTTGCCAACGACGATCTCGCGGCCGGCGCCGTGCTGGAAGCGCGCCGGCGCGGAATTTCGATTCCCGAGGGTCTCGCCATCATGGGATTCAATGATCTGGAGATTTCTTCCGCCATGCTTCCGCCGATCTCGACGGTCAATGTCGACCAGGCGGGTATGGGGCGTATCGCCGCTCAATTGCTGGTCGAGAAGCTTGGCGGCAAATCGCCGGCAGGAAAGAGAGTCGATACCGGTTTTCGGATCATCGAGCGCGAAACTACATTGAGCTCGCGAGCGCGGCGTAGCGGCACGCCCTAGTCATTCTCGAGGCCCGCTTCGGCGGCCGCGAGCTTGCCCAGCGCCGACCAATCGCATTCGTCCCAGCCGCGTGCCATCATCGCGATCAACCGGTCGCGCACGATCGCAGGTGAGCGCCTCGTAGCCGATCCGCGGATCAATGCCGGACTTGCGCAGCAGCGCTAGCACCTCGCCCATGCTTCGGGCTGCCATTACATTTGGAGAGCTACTTCCTATAGTATTTCAGGGTGGTCTTTTTTCCGGCCGGAGTGTGGTCATGGGGATCTCAGTCAGCTCTGCAAGCTCGCGTGACGCATATGGAACGCATGCCGAGCACGTGTACTCGGTTGCGGAGAGGCGGATGTCTGCGCCGGGAGCTGAGCACGTGTCAATCTCCTGGCAACGATGTGCGAACACGCACGGTCTCGATCCCGTCGGCAGCGCTGCGCCGCGCATTCTCACGCGCTGCGAGCTCGGTGAACTTCGCGAACCGCTCGAGGATCTCATCCTGAGCGCACAGGAGGAGCTCGACCGGTTGTTCGGTTTGGTTCGCCAAGCCGGATACACCGTGCTCTTCTGCGACACCACGGGTAGTGCGATCGAACACCGCGGCGACGATGCGGAGGCGAGCCGCTTCGAACGGTGCGGAACATGGCTTGGCGGCGTTTGGTCCGAGGACGTGGAGGGCACCAACGGCATAGGAACCTGCATCGCCGAAGAGCGGTCGGTCACGATTCATAGAGACCAGCACTTTCGGTCACGGCATATCGATCTGAGCTGCTCCGGCGCGCCGGTGTTCGGTCCTCACGGGAGATTGATGGCGGTCCTCGACGTGTCTGCGATCGATCCTGCCTTGTCCGAATCAGCCCATGCCCTGACCGGTGCCCTCACGGTGATGGCGGCGCGCGCCATAGAAGAACGTTTTTTCCGAGAACGGTTCCGTTCCCACTGGATTATCGCGGTTGCGCTCCCCGAGGGCTCTCCGGGGATTCTGCTGGCCGTCGACGGCGACCAGAGCATCGTGGGCGCAAACCGAACCGCGCGAATGTCTTTGCTGCGCGAGGAGCCGCGGGTTGGGGGCAGTCTGTGGAGCGTGTTCAATCGGAATGTCGCGCTGTTTCGGCGCAAGGACCAGTCCGACATTCCGGTGCAGTTGACGTTCCTCCGAGGAAACCAGACCTGTTTTGCGCTGGTGACACCGCCGGGCAATTCCATGTGGAGCGCAACGAGTGCGGCTCTGCACGCGCGTCCGCGGCTTGACCTTTTGGGTACGCTGAAACCGCCGGCGTCGCCTCGCGTGCAGGCGCGCGGCGGCGTGTCGCCCGCCGCCATGCGGCGGCTGCACGAGTACGTCGAGACACATCTGAGCGAGAGCATTGATCTCGGAATGTTGGCCGGAATCGCAGGACTGTCGGTGTTTCACTTCGCGCGAGAATTCAAACAATCGGCGGGCGTCACGCCGCACCAGTATCTCGTCCAGAAGCGCGTCAAGCGCGCCCAGAATATGCTGGCCCAAACGGATTTCTCACTGTCCGACGTCGCACTTGCCTCGGGATTTTCCGACCAAAGCCATTTGACGCGCCATTTCCGCCGCCTGCTCGGCACGACTCCCCGTGAGTTTCGTTGGACGAATCGTCAATGATCCGCTGATTCGCAGGTCAACGAATCATCGCAGGATCACTTCGGCGGCTGTTGTTCGACGACTTCGTACCAGATGGCGTTGAGCACACCGAATGCCAGGGCGAGCCCGGTGCCTAGAATCCAGCTGAAGTACCACATCAGTACGGGCCCTCGTGTCCATGCAGGGTTTCAAGGGTGATTCGTCCCTTGAGAACCCTGAATACCCAAGTAGTGTACGCAAGAATAAGGGGCAGGAAAACAGCCGCGCTGCCCAGCATCAGCAGCAGCGTTTTTGCGCTGCTCGAGGCGTCCCAGACGGTCAGACTTTGGTTGGGGAAGGTCGAGGAAGGCATCAAGAACGGGAACAAGGCAAATCCTGCGGTCAGAATGGTTCCGGCCTGCACCAGTGCGCTGGCCAGGACGGCGGCGCCGGCGCGGCGTGATCGCAGGCACAGATTCGCACACACCGCTGCCAGCGCCGCGACAGCGGGCGCCGCCCACATCCACGGCCACGTATGGAAGTTCTTGAGCCACGCACCCGCGGCGATGATGACGGTTTTTCGCGTGGGATCGGAGGGACCGGATGGATCGATGCCGCCGACGATTTCATAACCGCCCATCGAGTGCACCCAGAAACCGCCGGCCACGAAGGCCAATACGAAAATGACAGATGCCACACGTCCGACGGCGCGGGCGCGGCTCGCCATGGGTTCGCCGACCTTCAGCGCCGCATAGGCGTTGCCGTGCAAAATCAGCATGGACAGACTCATGATTCCGCCGAGCAACGCGAAGGGATGCAATAGACTGAACAGACCGCCGGCGCCGAAGGGGCGCTGCATGGCATCGAAATGAAAGGGCAAACCCAGGAACAAATTCCCGAACGCGACGCCGAACAACAAGGCAGGCACCGCGCCTCCGAAGGTCAGGACGCCATCCCAAGCCGATCGCCACCGCGCATCGGTCAATTTATCGCGGTACATGAAACCGGCCGGCCGCAGGATCAGCGCCAATAGAATAATGAACATCGCCAGGTACAGTCCCGAGAACGAGGCCGCATAGAGCAGCGGCCAGGCGGCAAACACAGCTCCGCCCCCCACTATGAACCACACTTGGTTGCCCTCCCATACCGGCTCGATCGAAGCGAGCAGAGTTCTGCGCTCGGCATCGGTGCGGCCCAGTATCCGAAAAGTCGCGCCCAACCCAAGATCGAAACCGTCCATGACCGCAAAGCCGATCAGAAGGATTCCGATCAGCAGCCACCAAATCACCCGCAGCGTTGCGTAGTCGAACAGCGGCGCACTCATGGGATGATTCCTTCGTTGCCGTGAGGTGAAGGAGCGCCCGCCACGGGCCAGTACCCCAGTCCGTCGGGTCCACGCCGGATGGTGCGCGTCAACAGATAGGCATCGACGACCGCCAATGCGGAGTAAAACACCACAAAGCCCAGCAGCGACGACCATAGGTTGCCCGCGGAAGTCCTCGAGACCCCCAGAAACGTCGGCAGCACACCGTCGACGGCCCAGGGTTGCCGTCCGTATTCGGCGACGATCCAACCCAGTTCCACCGCGACCCACGGCAGGGGCAAGCTGAAAAACGCCACCTTGAGAAACCATCGATGCCGTTCGAAGCGATGCCGGCTCGCGAGATAGAACGCCGTCGCAAACATCGCGATGAAGAACAGGCCGATCCCGACCATTGCGCGAAAGCTCCAAAAAAGAACGGGTACGTTGGGCACCGTGGACCACGCCGCCGCGTCGATCTGTTCCGATGTCGCGAGCGCCGGATTGTCCGTGTAGCGAAGCAGCAGCAATCCATAGCCCAAATCCTCCTGATGTGCTTCAAACCGCTGCACCAGTTCGGGCTCCGGCGAATTAGGTCCTGAGCGTAGCAATTGCAATTCGGAATAGGCTTCCATGCCCTTGAGGACGCGTGCGCGGGCTCGCGCAACCAGATCGAATATGCCCAATACCGGTTTATCGATCGACCGCGTCGCGATCAAACCGAGCGCCCAGGGAACCTTGATCGCGGCGTACGTCTTGCGCGCAGCCACATCGGGCAGACCGAAGGCGGTAAAGCTTGCCGGCGGCGATTCCGTTTTCCACTCGGCTTCTATCGAGGCGACCTTCATCTTCTGGTTCTCGCCGTCGAGGTATCCGGATTCGTCGCCGAGAACGACCACGGATATGGAGCAGGCCAATCCGAAGCTCGCCGCCACCGCCATGGAACGCCTGGCGATTTCGACATTGCGTCCCCGAAGCAGATACCACGCGCTGATCGCCAGTACGAACACCGAACCCATCACATAGCCGGCAGCGACCGTATGGACGAACTTTGCCTGCGCCACCGGATTGAACAGCACCTCGCTGAAGGAGGACAATTCCATTCGCATGGTGTGATAGTTGAAGCGGGCACCCACCGGATGCTGCATCCAGCCGTTCGCGATCAGAATCCATAACGCGGAGAGACTCGATGCGAGCGCGACGAGCGCCGTCGTGATCAGATGGCCGAGCTTCGACAATCGATCCCATCCGAAGAAGAACAGACCGACGAAGGTCGACTCCATGAAGAACGCGACGAGGCCCTCCAACGCCAGCGGCATGCCGAAAATATCCCCGACATAGTGCGAGTAGTAGGCCCAGTTGGTGCCGAACTGGAATTCCATCGTAATTCCGGTGGCCACGCCCATGGCGAAATTGATGCCGAACAGCAATCCCCAAAATTTCGTCATCCGCTTCCAGATCTCGCGGTCCGTCATGACATAAACGGACTCCATGATGACGAGGATCATGGACAAGCCGAGGGTCAGCGGCACGAACAAGAAGTGATACAGCGCGGTGAGCGCGAATTGCAGCCGGGAGAGGGTGACGACGTCGAAGTCGATCACGAATGATCTTGACCTTGAGGTCTCGCCGCCAGTCATCGTCTAGATGCGAAGTGTCACCCATGCACGTTTCCCTTGTGCCTTGCACTATGATCGGTTGCTGCCGGCATCCGCCGAGCATTTATACCAGCTTTTATCGAAATCGGTTTCAGTTCCGGCGAGCAGAATCGCTCGGGAGCGACTAGAATCTCGTGAACAAAGAACCGAACGTTTTCCTAGGGGGAAATTTGGGCGCCGTACGGCGAATCCGGTATTTTTTCCAGGCCTTTGCGGTGGGCCTCGTGCTGTGCTTCGGCGGCAGGAGCGGTGCCCTAGCTGACCCGCCGGCCGGCACAGAGACGGGCGCATCGGCGATTCCCTCTTCGAGCGATGCGCCGGCGTCACTTCCCCAGCAGAGCTTTCTCTCCTCACTGAAACAGGCTTTCAACAAGGACTTCGATCGTGAAGTGGTGCGTGGCCATTTCGACCTCGGTTCACCGCCGAACGCACATCGATACTATTGTTTGGTCGATCCTAAGACCGGCAAGAAGGAACCCAATGGGGTGCTGGGTCAGCCAGTCGCGAGGGCTGACGGGATGACCGGCATCAAGGCCGGGTCTGTCTCTCTCTACAGCTGCGGCGACGCAGAGAAGCAACGAGCACTGGTTACGACGGGATACGTAGTGAGCGCGGGCGCCGGAGGCGTGAACGCCCCGGTGTTGCAGGCGCAGACTCGAGCGGCAGCTCCCGTTGCGCCCGACCTATCGCCGGACACAGTAGATGTCGCCGGCGTGAAATTGGGAATGTCGCCCGATGAAGTGCGCGCGATCCTCAAATCCAAGAAGCTGTCGGATTACTATGAGTCGACCGAAGCGCTGGGCCATTTTGACTCGGCCAAGGGCGCCATGGAGCCGATAGCCAACGGACGCTTTGTGAATGTCATTGCAACCTGGGCTCCGCCGCAGTCCTCTCCTGCCGGCGACGCTCCCGCGGAGGACGGGGAATCGTACGAGGTCATGTTCACACCCGTCCCAGGAAAGGAGCGGGCGATGGCAATTGTCCACTCGGTGGGGTACTCACCCGCGAATGCCGTTCGCGAGACGGCTCTCGACAATGGGTTGGTAAAGAAATATGGCGGCTTCACCCCACCTGATGAGATGCCAGGATCCCCCACTTGGCGTTTTCAGCGCGGCGGCAACGTGCAGGTCGGTGATCCCTGCAGTCGCCGGGGACTATTCGGCGGGCTGAGCGGTTTGAACGGCGGCAACGCGACACGGCAGAATCTTGCCCTGAAGACGGCGCCCGATGAGTTCCGGTTCCAGATCGACCGCTGCGGAATCGCGATCGTGACCGAAGATCATTCCACGGCGAACGGCGGTGCACCGCGTGAGGACCGTATCGTCACGCGATTCACGGTAACTGCCTACAGCCCGTCGATCGGATTCGAGGGCGCAACGACGGCAGCGCAGCTGATTCAATCGGCCGTGGATGCCGCAAATAAGGCCAGCGCCGCACGCGCTAGGGACCAGCTCGTGCCGAATCTTTGACCGGCGCGGCTTCCTTTGGCCTAGATACCCATGCTCGGATAGAAGTGCTCGATCAACATCTTCGGAGCGATCAAGCCCAAGGCCATTGCCAGAAGGATCAACAACGCCGTTACGCCATCCGTGATCGTGCCCAACAGCAGGTCCGGTGACGCCTTCTCGCCAGACGTCATCAGAGCGACGAGCCCGCCGGCCATTCGGAACAGGTACAGTCCTGGGATCAGCGACACCACCGACGCGAAGCCGAACGCCGCAAAAGGCAGCCGCAATCGGCCGGCCACCGGCGTAACGATGATGCCGACCACCAGACAGGCAACGAGTGCACCGGTCTCCACGCTGCCGCCCGCCATCGTGATGACCAGCCAACGGCAAGTGTGTGCCAGCATTCCGATCAAAGTGGGGATCGGCAGCATGCGCCACGGCATCGCAAAGAAAGTACCGTAAGCCGCGACAGCAACGCCCGCAGCAACCACATCGTAGCCCAGTGGCACCGAGGATGACGGCCCAGAGGCCGGCAAGTTCACTCCGCCGAGCGCAAGCCCGACGAGTAATCCAATACAGATCATGAGAATGATCAAACTGGCATAACCGATGCGCGAAGCTCCCAAGGGGACGCGCCCGCGGACGAGATCAATGGCGCCGTTGAGGAGATGCGGGCCTGGGACCAGCACCATACAGGGACATACCGCAACGAGGCGCAGCACGGAACTGAGCTGCAGCCGGACGGCGACCGCTCCGATGATACCTGCCAGCAACGCCGCGCTGAACGGCTGAACGAAGAGATTGTGACTCATCCCACCCAGCAAGCGACGGAGACATGCCCCGAGGCCCGCACTCAACGCAATCAGGATCAAACTGAACCAATGGGCGGCGCCGAAGATCACGCCCAGCGCCGATGCCCCGGCGGCTGCAAACAAGGCGAAGCGAGCAACGCCGACCGGAGGGAATCGGGTGATCGCTTCGAACGACGATCGCGCCTCTGCCGCATCGATGCGGCTGTCGCAGACGTCGTCGATCACCCTGATGGTGGCGACGACCTTGTGCATGTCGACGCCTGCAGGCGTTGCGGCGATGATTTCCTGCCGGCGATCGGCGAGCCCATCGATGCGGATGTGCACCTCGCCCCAGCGCGGCAGGACAATGGCGCTGTAACCCAGCGCGGCGCCGAGCCTCGTCGCGGCTGAGATTACCCTTTCAGTCGTCTGGCCATTCTCAAATAGGAGCGTGACGCTTGCGGAAAGCAGGTGAAGAACGTCTGCGGGGTCCACCTTGGGTTGAGGCGGCGCGCGCGCTGGATCAGCACCGGTGCTGCCAACGACTCCCATTTCACTCGACATCGTCACGACGTCATCAATTGCTCGCAACGTAGGGTCTGACCATCTTGGCCGGATCGACGATCCGATCGAACTCGGCTTCCGTAACGTAACCGAGCTGCAGCGCCGCGGCCTTCAGCGTCAGATCGTGGTCCATGGCGTGGTGGGCGATCTTCGACGCCTTGTCGTAGCCGATCACGGGAGCGAGCGCGGTCACCAGCATCAGCGAGCGATCAACATATTCCTTGATCTTCTTCAGGTTCGGCTTCGTGCCTTCGACCAGGAATCGACGGAAATTCGTGCAACCGTCGGTCAGGATCGTGATCGAATGCGCGAGATTGAAGATCATCAGCGGCTTGTAGACATTCATCTCGAGGTAGCCGCCGGCCCCGCCGAAGCCGACCGCCACATCGTTTGCCATCACCTGCACCGCGACCATCGTCAGGGCTTCGGCCTGGGTCGGATTGACCTTGCCGGGCATGATGGATGAGCCTGGTTCGTTCTCCGGAATCATCAGCTCGGCAAAACCGGCGCGCGGGCCGCAGGACATGAGACGGATATCGTTGCCGATCTTGTACAGCGATACCGCCAGCGTGCGGAATGTGCCGGAAAGCTGGACCAGGGCGTCGTGCGCACCCTGCACGGTGAACTTGTTGGGCGCGCTGACGAAGGGTAGGGCGGACAAAGCGGCGATCTCGGCCGCAACCGCTTCGGCGAAGCCGGGCGCCGCATTGATCCCGGTGCCGACCGCCGTGCCGCCGAGCGCCAGCCGATAGACGCCCGGCAGTGCAGCGTCGATGCGTTCGAGGTTGTCTCCCAGCATGCCGGCGTAGCCGGACCATTCCTGGCCGAGAGTGATCGGCGTGGCGTCCTGCATGTGGGTGCGGCCGATCTTGACGATGTCGTCCCATGCGGCTGCCTTTTCCGCGATCGCCTTTTGCAGTGCCTGCACTGCCGGGATCAGCCGCTGCACGGTACTGACCGCGGCCGCGATGTACATGGCCGATGGAAACGAGTCGTTCGACGACTGCGACATGTTGACGTGATCGTTCGGATGAACCGGCGTCTTGCTGCCGAGTGCCGTGCCGGCGAGCTGGCAACAGCGGTTGGAAATGACCTCGTTCACGTTCATGTTGAACTGGGTGCCGCTGCCGGTCATCCAGACATGCAGCGGGAACATGTCGTGATGCTGACCCGCCAAGATCTCATCGCAGACTTGGACAATCAGGCGGTGCGCCAGGGTCTCGAGCCGGCCGCCCTCATGGTTGGCGTTGGCCGCAGCCTTTTTGAGGATGGCATAGGCGGTGATCATTTCGCGGGGCATCAAATCTCGGCCGATGCTGAAATGCTCGAGCGAGCGCTGAGTCTGCGCTCCCCAGAGCTTGTCGGACGGTACTTCCACATCACCTAGGCTGTCGCTTTCCACGCGTACGTCGTTCACGGTGTTTCTCTCCTGATGGTGGCGTATGGCGCGCTCAATTCACGGGTTCCGCACAGTGGATATTGGCAGTCGCCGGCACCGGCTCCTGCAGCAAGGCCACATTATATCGCCCCTGCCGTTCGTCGAATCAGCGCTCGGGCACCTGCGAGATCGACATGGCAGCGTCTGATTCTCTCACACGCGCTAGTTCCTGACGTTGTTCACCATCGGCGTCGAATTCCGACGGCGGTTGATAAATGCTTCTCGATACCAAGTCCTGCAGTGCGCTCATGAGTCCGAATAGCAATACGAAAATAAAGCCTAGAATCAATAGGATCGAAATGAGAACGTGCATAAGGCACCCCGTCAGCGTCGGCTCGAAGACATCATCCCTCATCACGGCTTTGCGGCCAGCGCAGCGGCGCCGGCGGCGGCGATCTCTGCGTCCCAATCCGGCTGAGCGGAGCTGACACCGATCGCACCGACAATTTCACCCTTGACGATCAACGGCAATCCACCGGTCATCTCCACGAACGCCGCCGTCACCGCAGCGGTTCGACCCTTGGCGAGAGTTGTGCTCTTGGCGAGAGTGGCCTGTGTGTAGTCAGTCATTCTATGTTTCCCCGTTGAACGGTCTTTTGGACTGTGGAGAAACTATGCGAAGCCGCCGGACCAGTCTTGACCACGCTTGCTCAACCTGGGCTGATCTTGCGGTCTGTAGGTCCGTATTGCGGCGGTTTGCCAAAATTGGCGGGGAATTGCCTTTCCATTCCGATCGCCGTACCACTTCGCCAGAAGCTGGATTAGAGTGTCGACATTCATCCATCCACGCGGCAATCGGCGACGCATGCGGCATTGCGCAGCGTGGCAAACCGAAGCAGGTAATTTATGAGCAAGTCAATTCTGATGCTGGTCGGGGACTACGCCGAGGATTATGAAACGATGGTCCCGTTCCAGGCCTTACAGATGGTGGGCCACTCCGTGCACGCCGTATGTCCCGGCAAGAAGGCGGGCGACTACGTGATGACCGCCGTGCATGATTTCGAAGGACAGCAAACGTATTCGGAGAAGCCGGGTCATCGATTCACGCTCAACGCCACCTTCGCGGAGGTCAAGCTCGATCGCTACGATGCCCTGTTGATTCCCGGGGGCCGGGCTCCCGAGTATCTGCGCATGAACGCGGAAGTGATCAAGATCGTGCAACACTTCGCCCGCGAGAAGAAGCCGATCGCTGCCGTGTGCCATGCTGCGCAATTGCTTGCCGCGGCGGACGTGATCCGTGGCAAGCGCGTGTCGGCGTACCCGGCATGTGCCGCAGAGGTGAAGCTCGCGGGAGGGGAATATGCCGAGATACCTGTCGATCAGGCGGTCACCGACGGCGTTCTCGTTACCGCCCCGGCCTGGCCGGCTCATGCGGCGTGGCTGGCGCAGTTCCTCGAGGTGCTGGGAACTCGCATCACGCTCTGATCCTGCCGCTTCAACGGATGCGTTGGGACGCGGCTGCCCGGCGCGTGGGCTTGGCGTTCGCGAGCGAATAGCCGCGCAACAGACTCACCAGATACTGCCCGGTGCGGCCGAGGGGGCGGTCCGCGCGATGAACGAGCATTGGATGGAATCGATAGCGCGAACCGCCTGAGTATTGCACCTCGCGCAATTCGCCTGCGCGCAGTTCGCTTTCCACCAGGTACGTGGGCATCCAGCCAAAACCGACCCCCATCGCAAGGGCTCTTTTCTTGGCCGAAAAATCCGAAAGATAAAACACGCGCTCGCCACCGAACATATGCCGATCATCGCCCTGTTCGCTGGAGTCCTGCACCGTCAACTCCACGTGTTCATGCAGCTGATCGAGGGTGACCGAGGCTTTACCCGCCAGAGGGTGCGCCGCAGCCACGCACAGTACACACGAAATCTCGGGAAGGCTTTCCGACAGCAATTGCGGACGCGGTTCGTAGTCCTTCACCAGCATCAGATCCGCGTCGTCTCGTTCGAAGCGGTATTGCACACCCTTGAGAAATTCCACCTTGAGCTGGATACGAGTCGGAATGCGCTCTTCGGCCAGCGTTTTCAACGCGGTGAGGGCCGATTCGAGCGGCAGGATGCCGTCGGCGATGACGGTCAGGCGTGCCTCCCACCCTTCCGAGAGCTGACGTGCCAGAGTCTCGAGCGACATCGCATGCGCCAGCACTCTCTTACCTTCCGCCAATACTGCCTCCCCGGCCGCCGTCAGGCGGACGCGATACCCGTCGCGGTCGAGCAGCTTGAGACCGAGCTGCCGCTCGAGCTTTCGAAGCTGATAGCTGACCGCCGATTGAACGCGATGCAGTTTCTTCGCCGCGGCCGCAAGACTCCCTTCGCGGATGACGACTTCCAGCACTTGGATGGCGTTGAGATCGACCCGCATAGATGATCTAAATATTAGATAAAGATGTTCTAAATAATACGCTTTTTTTGATAGACTAGGGCGCGCAGGCTGGGGAAGCAGATCCGCACGCTCGGAGACCTCGATTTATGCACGCTGCCGAACCTATGAGCGAACTCTCAAACCCCCTCGCAACCGACGGATTCGAGTTCGTCGAGTACACGGCCCCGGATACGGCCGAGCTGGGTCAGCTGTTCGAATCCATGGGATTCAGCCGCGTCGCGCGGCATCGATCCAAGGACGTTTCTCTGTACGGCCAAGGCGGTATCAACTTCATCGTCAACGCCGAACCCAACAGTCTTGCGCAACAATTCGCGCGCGAGCATGGGCCGAGCGCCTGCGCGATGGCATTTCGCGTCAAGGACGCCGCCTACGCCCTGCGCAAGGCCGTCGAGGCCGGTGCCAAGGAAGTCAAGGGCTCGGTCGGTCCGATGGAACTCAACATACCGGCGATCGAAGGGATCGGCGGAAGTCTGATTTATCTCGTCGACCGTTATACCAACCCGACCATCTATGACGTTGATTTCGTCGCGGAGCCCGGAACTCAGCATTCGCCTGCGGGCGCGGGTCTGGTCGAGATCGATCACCTCACCCATAACGTCGCCAAGGGACGGATGGACTACTTCTACGATTTTTACCACCGGATATTCAATTTCCGGGAGCAGCAATATTTCGACATCTCCGGTGAATACACGGGTCTCACGAGCCGGGCGCTATGTGCCCCCTGCGGCAAGATCCGCATTCCCATCAATGAATCGAAATTCGATCATGGCAGCGGCCAGATGGATCAGATCCAGGAGTTCATCCAGCAATATCGCGGCGAGGGCATTCAGCACGTGGCGCTGCGCACCGACGACATCTTCCGCACTTGGGATGATCTTCATGCGCGCGGGCTCAAGTTCATGGCGCCGCCGCCGGACAGCTATTACGAAATGCTGGAAGAGCGGCTGCCGGGTCATGGACAATCCGTCGCCGATCTGCAGAAGCGCGGCATCTTGCTCGACGGCGCCAATGGCCGATACCTGGCGCAGATTTTCACTCAAACTCTGATCGGACCCATTTTCTTCGAAATCATCGAGCGCAAGGGAGATGACGGATTCGGTCAAGGCAATTTCCGCGCGTTATTCGTCAGCATGGAGCGCGACCAGATTCGCCGAGGGTCTCTGAAGGTTCCGCCGAAGGCTTAGGGCGCCCGATGCTCAGCTACCAGTCGGGCTTTGGCAACGAATTCGCGACGGAAGCGTTGGCCGGCGCTCTGCCCTCTGCGCAAAATTCACCGCAGCGTTGTCCCTACGATCTCTACGCAGAGCAGTTCTCGGGGACGGCGTTCACGGCGCCGCGGCACGTCAATCGCCGGTCCTGGCTCTATCGAATTCGTCCGGCGGTAACGCACGCGCCGTTCCAGCCGCTCGGCCGTGACCCGTTTGCCGATCAAGCCAACCCGGAGCCTCTATCTCCCAATCAGTTGCGCTGGGATCCGCCGCCCCTGCCCACCGTTCCCACCGATTTTGTCGAGGGCCTGCTGCCGATCGCAGGAAACGGTTCGCCGGAAACGCAGATGGGCTGCGGCATCTACATGTATGCCGCCAATCGATCGATGGGCAATCGGTTTTTCTACAGCGCCGACGGCGAGCTCCTGATAGTGCCGCAGCATGGCACTTTGACCCTCGATACCGAACTCGGTCGCATTGGCGTCGAACCGCAGGAAATAGCCGTCATCCCTCGTGGTCTACGGTTCCGAGTCGATGCGCCCAATAGCGGTGCGCGCGGTTACATCTGCGAAAACTTCGGCGCGCCTTTCAAGTTGCCGGATCTGGGACCCATTGGATCGAATGGGCTCGCGAATCCGCGTGATTTTCTGACGCCGCAGGCCTATTACGAAGATCGAACCGGCGACGTCACGCTGATCGCCAAATTCCTCGGCCGCCTATGGTCTGCACGGATGGACCACTCGCCGCTCGATGTGGTGGCGTGGCACGGCAACAATGTTCCTTACAAATACGATTTGCGCCGCTTCAATGCCATTGGATCGATTTCCTACGATCATCCGGACCCGTCTATTTTCCTGGTACTGCATTCGCCCAGCGACACCGTGGGAACCAGCAACGTCGATTTCGTGGTTTTCCCGCCCCGCTGGCTGGCGATGCAAAATACCTTTCGGCCGCCGTGGTTCCATCGCAATGTGGCGAGTGAATACATGGGTCTGATTCATGGCGTCTACGACGCCAAGAGCACGGGATTCGTACCCGGCGGAGCCTCGCTCCACAATAGTATGAGCGGGCATGGACCCGATGCGGCAACGTTCGACAAGGCGCTGGCCGCAGACACCACTCAGCCTCAACATATCACCGACACCATGGCCTTCATGTTCGAAAGCCGCTTCGTGCTCAGGCCGGCCCGTTCCGCGCTGCAAGGGAAGCCGTCATTGCAGCAGGATTACATGCAATGTTGGCACGACCTCGGCAAGCGTTTCGATCCCTCGAGCGCCTAGAGCGGATCGAAACCCGGCACGTCCGGTTTCTCGCGCAGCTTGGACAATAGACCGCGCAGATGCGCATTTCGGTCACGCTCGCGAAAAGCAAGATACAGGGTGGAGAACGCCTCCTTATCGCGCAGAGGCACGTAAGCCACGCCGTCCAAGTGAATGCTCCTCGTATCCGCGGGGACGATGGCGATTCCCTCGCCCGCATCGACCAGACCGACGATGGTCGTGAGCTCTTGCACCTCTCGAGCTATCTGCGGCCGAAATCCGGCGTTCGCACAGAGACGCAGAACCTGCCAATAAAGGCCGATGCCGGATTCGCGCGGGTACATGATGAGCGGTTGGTCGCGCAGATCGCTGATCCTGATCGCGCGCTTCTTGGCAAGCGGATGATCATTTGCCATCGCCGCCACCAGGGGCGCCCGATACCATTCTTCGATCAGTATCCCTGACGGCGCGGGCACGTCCGATTTGCGAAGTATGCCGGCGTCGAGCGTTCGATAATGCAGACCGTTGAGCTGATCGAGAGACGTCATTTCGTGAAGCGTCAGCAGGACATGCGGAAATCCGATTTGAAACTGCTTGATTGCCCGTGTCAGCGACGAGGTGAACATCGCGGACGATGCGTAGCCGAGATGGAGTGAACCCACCTCGCCGAGCGCGGCACACCTCACTTCAGCCTTTGCGGCCTCCACGGAAGCGAGAATATTGCGGGCGCGCTCGAGCAGGTGCTTGCCCGCCTGCGTCAGGAATACGTGCCGCTGGTCTCGATCGAACAGCCGGGCGCCGACTTCCTGTTCCAGCGCCCGGATCTGAATGCTGAGCGGCGGCTGGGCAATGTGCAGCCGCTCGGCGGCGCGCGTGAAGCTCAATTCCTCCGCCACTGCGACAAAATAACGTAGGCGGCGAATCTCCATGATATCTATATAGTATCGAAAGTGATTGCTATTTTGTATTGGCGAATATAACGAGCGCTGCCTACGATTACGCTCGAGGGACCGCCGCGACACCGCGAGAACTTAAATGGCGGCGACACCGAGCTGGAGACAGTATGCAGGATGACAGGGCCCCATGGCTCGTTGCCAGAGCCGTGGTGGAGCGTCTCACTCAAGGTATGCCGGTTGCCGCACTGGGGGTTCGAAGCTCACGGACGGCCGACATCGCCCGCATCGCGCGAAGCTCCGGACACCACGCGATCTGGGTGGATCTCGAGCACAGCACCATGCCCATCGACACGGCCGCGTTGATTTGCGCCGCCGCCCTGGACCTCGGCCTCGCGCCCTTTGCGCGCATACCCGAGCGCGAGTATGGCGTCATCGGCCGGCTGCTGGACGGCGGCGTGCTGGGGATCATCGCTCCGCGCGTTGAATCCGCCGAAGAAGCGCAGGATATCGTTGCCGCGTGCCGCTTCCCGCCCTTCGGCCATCGATCCGCGATTGCCACATTGGCTCACCTGGATTTTCAAAAGATGCCGGCGGCGCAATTCAACCGTACGTTGAATGAGGCCACCGTCGTGAAAATACTGCTGGAGAGTCCTCGAGGCATCGAGAACGCCGAGGCGATCGCCGCGCTTCCAGGCGTCGATATCGTCGGGATCGGCACCAACGATCTGACGGCGGAAATGGGCCTAGAAGGCCAGTTCCGCCATCCGGAAGTGCGCAGGGCTCACGAATCCGCGATAGCGGCATGCCGGCGGGCGCAAAAGCCCCTGGCCATCGGAGGGATCGCCGATGTCGCCTATGCGGCGGAGCTGATCCGGCTGGGCGCGGCCCCGTTCATGTTCACCGGCATCGACACCGATCTTCTGCTTGCAGCAGCGCGCGATCGCGTCAGCCAGGCCCTTGCGTCACTCAAATCATAGTTCCCACTCATTTCCCGAGAAATCATACCGACATGTCCTCAACGATTCTGACGTCCAAACCGATGCGTGACGCCGGCACGCTCACGCGCCCCGCATTTTCCATGCCGGGCGAAGCTTGCGATTCTCATGTTCACGTATTCGAGGCTGCGGCGAAGTATCCGAGCGTCGATGCACCGCATTACACGCTGCCCGATGGCAGCCTCGAGAAGCTGGAGCGCATGACCGGCGTGCTGGGGCTGGAACATTTCGTCATCGTTCAGCCAAGCTACTACGGCACCGACAATAGCTGCATGCTGGATGCGCTGAGCGCGGCGGGGGCGCGCGCACGCGGTGTGGCCATGGTGGAGGAGAGCTGCACGGACGAGACATTGAATGCCATGCACCTGCGCGGCGTGCGTGCGCTGCGTCTGGACTTGTTCCTGCGTTCGAGTTGG
>WNFI01345719.1_pt1 | contig 23297 bp, 26 predicted proteins | sample 5400471 | NCBI WGS metagenome assembly WNFI01 (sample SAMN13153348, study PRJNA577476) | soil metagenome | isolation source: 100 cm saprolite on Douglas fir-dominated hillslope | place: USA:California | collected 2013-09-17
GGTGTGGTCGGCGCTGTCGTTGATTATTCGCGGGTCAGCAACGCGCGCGCAAGCATGCAGGCCGCGCTCGATTCCACGGCGCTGATACTTTCAAAGGATTTATCCTCGGAAATCATCAACACCTCTTGAGTCGCTGCCAAGGCGCAAACCTATTTCGCCACGCTTTATGCCAACAAGGATGTCAGCAACGCCACGTCACCGCGACCTACACCGCCAGCACCGGCATGGGATCAACCATTCATGTCAACGGATCCGCGGTCCTGACGACGGAGTTCCTGAAGTCGCCGGTTTCCCAGCTCAATTTCAATACCGGCAAGATCGGTGCGCTTCAGACTGCTTCCAGGAACCTGATCGACCAGTTGAGCGCGTCGGCGCAAACAGCGGAGACGTCTATATCTCGATCGTCTATATCTCGATCGTCCCCTTTGCCAACGTCGTCAATCTTGGAACCGGCTTCACGAACAGCGGCTTTATCGACTGGAGCAACTGTCGGCCACGGGCAGCATCGAGGAAGGCAGGAGTTTCAGTTCCCTAAGTACAGCTCACGGCGCCGACCACCGGCGCTAGCTATTACCCGGCAGACCAATCCTCGTACTGCCCCGCACAACGCGGGGCGATTTATATGATTCAGGTCAATACGAGTGGCGCCCCACTGCGACAATCCTGCAACAATGCGCCGGCGAACCCGGTTACCTCCTCATGCTGACATCCGCCAGCGAGGTGATTTCGATCTTCAATTCGATCGGAACCTCATTCTCGAAACTGCGTGTCGCGAGACAGGCTGGCAATGCCCGATCAACAAGAAAGCCCGTCAACAACAAAGCCCCGCCGCAGCGGCCGGGCTTTCTGCCGTAAAACCCGTTTTGAAGTCAGCGGGCCGGCGTCATCTTGGCGACCAGGCCTTCAAACGGCTTGAAGGCTTGCTTGGCGAGATCGGCATAGAGTTCGGCGACCTTCTGCGACTCAGCGACAAAATACTCGTGGGCTGACTTCGCATATTCGGTCTGCGCTTCGATCGCCTTGTCCAGCGACTTCACGCCGGCAAGCTTCTCAACGAAGGCATTGCCGTCTTCGAACGACTTCTTCGTGTAGTCGCCGACCGTTGTCGCGATCGCCTGAACGCCCTTCTGAAAGGTGCTGGCGGACGCAACGGCGGTCTCGAACTGCTCTTTTCCGTACTGCTGAAGCTCTTCTACCTTGATCATGATGGCGTCCTCCCAGACTGATCAGCCGGACGGACCCCGACTCTCTGATCATTCACTTTCATAGTGCGGTGCACAATAAATGTCAAATTGGCGCAGCGCACAAATATCGGATCAAGCATAAATCCACGTAGTCCTTGCAACAGTTGCTTAACCTTTTGGAAACTCCGGCGACCTAACGTGATTCTGTGCATTGTTCACGTTGCGGCCAAGGCCGGAAAACGTCGTGGACACAGGCTCTTAGCCAGAATGGCAGCCAGATCCGCCATCCCGTTCTAGAGACTTGCGCAGCGTGGAAGTTTTTAACCGGGAAGCTTGCCGGCCCTTGGGCATAATTTAGCCTCACGAGCCGGTGATCTAAAGTGGAAATCGGACGGGGAAGTTTATGCTTCGCACAACATCAGCTTCCTCTCGTGCCCTTCGGGCGTGCGCTCTTGGGCTGGCGACCATCACCACCGCCGTCATCTTCACCACCCATACCGCTGATGCGCGGCGCTCCAGGCACCGCCATCATGAGCAGCGCGAGAGCTACAGCCCGGCCTTCTCTTCGATCATCGTTGACGGCAACTCGGGCGCCACGCTTACAGCGAAAGATGCCGACGGGTTGCGCCACCCGGCCTCGCTCACCAAAATCATGACTTTATATCTGCTGTTCGAGCGCCTCGAGTCCGGCAAGATGAAGCTCGACACCGAGATGGACGTTTCTGAACACGCCTCCGAACAGGCTCCGACCAAACTTGGCCTGCGCCCAGGCCAAACCATCCGCGTCGAAGACGCGATCAAGGGATTGGTAACGCGTTCCGCCAACGACGCGGCTGTCGTGATCGCCGAAGCCATCGGAGGTGACGAGGACGATTTCGCCAAGTCGATGACCCGCAAGGCGCGCGCTCTCGGCATGACGCGTACGGTCTATCGCAATGCCTCCGGTCTTCCGGATGACGATCAAGTCACCACCGCTCGCGATCAGGCAATCCTCGGCCGCGCCATTCAGGACCGCTTTCCGCGCTACTACCGCTACTTCTCGACCAGCGTTTTCAACTATCACGGTCGGTCGATCCGCAATCACAACCATCTGATCGGCAGCGTTGAAGGCGTGGATGGAATCAAGACCGGATACACCCGCGCATCCGGCTTCAATCTCGTCACCTCGATGCGCCGCAGCAATCGTCATCTGGTGGGCGTCGTGCTGGGAGGCCGCAGCGGCAGTTCGCGCGACGCGATCATGCGCAATCTGCTCGCGGAAAATCTCGAGAAGGCCGCGACCAAACGCACCGTTGCCGCGATCACCGAACGCAGCCCTGCCGACGCCAATGCCGACGTTGCGGAAGACCAGGCCCGGTCGCGGCCGGCGGAGGCGGTTCAAGTCAATGGCGCCCTGCAGGTGGCTTCGGCCGCGCCGCCGGAACCGTCCGAAGCTCCCGCGGTCCGTTCCGCACCGCCGGCCACGCGACCGTCAGTCGTTGCCGCCGCGACTGCAGCGTTGCCGCCGCAGCAAGCGAAGCCGGAGCCGGCCCCGCTCACCAGCGGCGTGATCCAGACCCAGGCCATCGCCGCGATTCCCGGTTCGTCCGAGCCGATGAAGCCGGTTCGGGTGAAGACCGTCCAAGTGAAGGCCGCACAGATCAAGTTCGCATCGGCCGGTCCCTCTCAGTCGGCGACGCCTGTCACCAATGCCATCCCGCCGGTTCGCGCCGAAGTGACCGAGACATCCTCTTCGATGGTATCCAAGGCCGAGATCACCAGGGCCGAAATGCCGCCGCAGCCGGCAAACCATGGCACCGGACACGGTCTGCTGGGCGTGCTGCCGGCTTCGAGCGTGCCGTCTTCCACCGCGCAGGTGATGGCTTCAACCGATCCGTCTTCCCGCATTCAGCCGCAACCGCAAGCGCTTCAGCAGAATGGCGCGATCAAGCCGGTTGCCGTCCATACCGGCTGGATCATTCAGGTCGGCGCGCTGGAGAGCGAGAGCGAAGCGCGGCAGCGCCTGGACGCAGCCCGTGACCAGGCCCGCGGCCTGCTCGGCAAGGCCGATCCGTTCACGGAAGCGGTCGTCGCCAAGGGCGAAAAGAAGCTGTTCCGCGCCCGCTTCGCCGGTCTCGACCGCGATCAGGCCGAAGCCGTATGCCGGACGCTGAAGCGCTCCGACATCTCGTGTATCGCGATCAGGAATTGACCAACAACCATTGAAGCCGAAGGTTTTGGTTGCGGTGGCCGGGTATTTCATTTCCCGGCCATTTGCATTTTTGCCTGCACCTGGTGGACCTTCGCTCAAGCGGTATTGCCACCGGATAAATCAGCGCGCTGCAAACCTCTCGTCAAGAATTGGCCGCTATAAATACGGATGAACGATCGACCACGCCGGATAACGGCGGGCGGCAAGGGGCGTCCGACAGAGAAACAGAAGCAACTCGCGGTATGTAGCGTTTGGTAGCGTTCCGGAGTTAGCTGCGATGATTGCGAAGCAGAGTGTCCTTGGCCTCGTTTACACGGGCGGCCAGGTACGTCGACCCCCCCTGGTCGGGATGCAGTTTCTTCATGAGAGTCCGGTGCGCGCGCCCGATCTCGTCGCGCCCCGCTCCCGGCTGCAGGCCAAGGATCTGATAGGCCTCCTCGTCCGTCATTTTGCTGCCCGTCGCCGCACGGCTTTGCCCCCCTGCCGTATTTCGCTGCGAGTTCTGACGCCAGGCGGGAAACCTGCGGTCCAGATAGCTTTCAAGTAGAGCAACGCTTTCGGCATCGAAGCCGGTGAACATGGCCGCCAGTTGCGGCAGGTCGAATTCGTCCAGCGAATGGCCGGCGTTCGGCCCGGCCACGATCTGGCCGGTTAGTCCGCCGCTGTCATGATCGAGCGTCATGTCGAGAAACTGCGAGCGGACCTTTGAGGTCTGTCCCGCCGATCGAGCCGTGCGCGAACCGAACATCCCGCCGACACCGCTGAAGCCAGATGCTCCAAACGGCGACCAGCCCAGCAGCCCCGCACCAAAAATGCCGAGCGGGATGGCCACGGCGAGTTCGCCCTTGATCCCGGTGAAGGCCGCCACCGCGAGCGAGACCACGCCGCCACCGATCTTGATGCCGCGCGCGAGCACGGCTGGATTGGCCGCCCGAAACATCTGCAGCAGCGTGTAGAGAAGAAATACGGCGATAACGCCTGCGATCAGGGTAGGCATTGACGATAGATAGTATGTTGTTGCCGGCAGTGAAAGCAGATGATCGGTTTCGTGGCCACTATGATCTTCTTCACCGCGGCGAGCGGGAGGAAAAGATCATTTCATCTGCCCAAGCAACCGGGCCGCGCCGCCGGTGGTCTTCGACAGCCGCAGCAGCGCCTGGCGTCCGCCCGCGGCATAGGCCGCAGCCGCGCGCAGCAGCTCGCGCAGCTGCGCAGCTGCGCCGGGATCGAACCGGCACCATGCGCCGCCGGTCAGCCGCGCGATCTCACGGAACGCCTGTTCGGCGAGGCCGTCATGGCCTTCCTGAAACATGAACACCGGCACCTTCAGCAGACCGAGTTCGCCGGCCTTGGCGCAGAGATCGTCGACTGCCTCTTCCATGGCATCGCCGACGAACACCACCGCGCGCACGCCGGAGGCGACGGCCTCTCGTCGCGCCTCTGACAGCACCTTCCCGATCTGGGTACTGCCGCCCCGGCAATCGATCTTGCCCATCAGTTTTGCCAATTGCGCTGTATCGGAAATCCAGCGGCTGGCACGGCATTCGTTCAGTCCGCGATAGTAGACGAGCCGAATGCTGAGACTGCCGCTGGCCGCCGCCTCCCGGAACATGTCGGCCTGCATCGCGCAAGCCATATCCCAAGTCGGCTGCCGGCTCATGGTGGCGTCGAGCGCGAACACCAACCGCCCCTTCGCACCCGCAGCATGAGGCGACATCGCCTGCGCCCTTGCAACAAACGCGGCAATGTCTTCCGACGACGACGGTTGTACTTCCTGCAGTGAGCCGGCCCTGCCTGCCGCGGGCTTTTGCGTGGCCGGCACCTCGCCGGAACGTGGGTTGCCTGGATCGCGGGACATGACGGCTCGCACGTTGTTACGAGCATGATGTGGAGGGCGGGAAGGATGCGGTCAATGCGAGACCGGTCATTTCTTCATTTTGACACCCGACCTGGCCAGCGAGCTCGTCGGCCCGCCGCGATTAGCCGGTCATGCGGCCAAGACGAAACGGACCAGCCGTCAGTTGAGGACGGGCGTCAATCGCGCAACCGCGCCCGGCTGGGCGATCTTCGGCGCCTTGGTATCAACCGGCGCGAGGACGCTGTCGTCGTCGAGGAACTTGTCGAGCAGGGCCTGAATTTTCAGTTTCACGTCGTCGGGGCCGCGATCGCTCATATCGGTATGCTGGTAACCGGTCTTGACCACGGTGATGCCGGCCTTTTCGCAGACATCGTCGTCGGGAACGACGCCGGGATCGGGCTTGAAGACGTCATCATGCGAGCGAAACGACAGAATCTTGAACCTGCCGTCGGTCATGAACGGCACCCGCAGATTATCCAGCGTGACGACCTTCTTGACCTGATCGGGATACATTTTGGCGAAGTACATCGAAATATCGCCGCCGTTGGAATGTCCCACCATGGTCAGGTGATCGTAATCGGAGTTCGGCTGGATCTTCTTCAATGCGTCAATCGCAAACATGATGTTGGCAACGCCGCGCTGATAGACCGGCAGACGGCCCACATAGGGCTCGCCGACCTTGGTCATGAGCGGCGCATCGGTATCGAGATCATGCTGGATGCTCACCACCATGTAGCCGCGCGCGGCAAAGACGTTTGCCAGAAAGGAGTATTCGGTAAATTTGACGGTATTTCCGTGATTGAGAACCGCCACAGGCAATTTGACCATGCCGGCATTTGCCTGCATTTCCTTGTCGCGCCGCACGGCAATATCGACTGCAACCGGCCGGCCCCGCGCGGCATCGTAGAACGCCAGCGTCTCGTGGCGGATCGCCCACCTGCTAGCAGTGAAATATGCGACGACGGAAAGCGCGCAAAACGAAAGCAGGACAGCAATTCCGCGTTTCATATTGTTCCCTGTGCCAGCAGTTTCGTGCCCTTCAACTGCTTGTCCAGGATATACGTCACGGCGCCGTGATGAAAAGATCAAATGTTGTGACTTTGCCGCCTGATCGTTGTGCAGCGCACCTTAGATTTGTGCACAGGCAAAGCCCCCCTAACTTTTTAAAGACAGTTTGAGCTTTCTCTCAGGCCCCGGCTGCACAAGGTTAGCAGCCGGTTCGAGCGGCCTGGCAAGCCGGGGAACCCGGCCTCAGGCGCCGAGAATGTCGTGGAGTTCGAGCGGCTTGTCGACCTGGGCGAACCATTCGGCGCGGCTGGCGGCGCGGCGGCGGCCGCGTTCATCGAGCGGCAGTTTCAACTGCCGCAGCAGGCCGGTGACCTCCTCGCGCGCGGTCACATGCCCCAAGCTCGGACGCGTACCGAGAGTTTCCTCATTAAGATCGTCGAGTGCGGTGAGACCGCGCGGAAAAAACTCGCGGTACACCACGCGTTCGGCAAATCCGTCGATCGGCCTGAAGCCGAGCCGCAGCGACAATTCCTTCAGCCCGTTGGCAACAAGCTGCTTGTTGCGCGATCCCAGCATCGACAGCCGGTTGCGTACCACGATCCAGTCGGTGGAGGCGCCGTCAAGCTGACGGCGCTTGCGCCGGGCGTCACGCACCATCTCGGCGTAATGACTTTCGCCGGTCACCGAGTAATTTTCGGCATCGACGGTGCCGAGGACATCGAAATCCAGAAAACTGTCATTGATCGGCGTCACCAGCGTATCGGCCATCGAGTGCGCCAGACGCATCAGGTAGCTGTCCGATCCGGGAGTATCGATGACGATGAAATCGAACGTCCGCTCGACTGCGCTTACCGCGGCCAGGAACTGCTCTAATTCGGAGGCTTCGTTGTCCGCGATCTGCATGGTCTCGCCAAGCCTGATGCAGCAATGAACCGGGACCTCAAGATCAAGACCGGTGCGGCACGCCCAGGCCCGCCGGTTGTTGACGTAGCGGGTGAAGCTCTGCTGTCGGCAATCGAGGTCGATGGTGGCCACCCGCTGACCTGCCTTCAGCAGGGCGACGGCGACATGCAGAGCGGTGGTGGATTTGCCTGAACCGCCCTTCTCATTGCCCAGCACAACCACATGCGCCGAGCCTGACTGACCCTGACTATTCTGCACCAGCATCGCACTACCCCTGTGGTCATCTTCAAATCGCGCGCGTGCGCGGTCAAGTTAAATGCGCGTGGCAACACTCAAATCGTAGATTGTCTGCGTTCAATCTTGAATCGCACGGGGTGACTGTGATCTGGCACACGGGCAATGCCTGCGCCGCGATCTGCTGAACGTCCCGCGACCCGAAGATGATCGGAGCCGTGGCGGCGACGGTCCCGCTTTGATAGACTCAGGATCCCACCGTAATGTCAGAAGCCGCCGCTCTTTTGACCCCACAGATCGAGCCCTGATGTCCCGTCCCCCCATGATCGTCCGCACGCTTCCCTCGCTGCGACGCGCACTCGACAACCTCCGTGTGAGAAAGGCGACGATCGCGCTGGTGCCAACCATGGGAGCGCTCCATGACGGCCATGTGTCGCTGGTGCGCCAGGCGCAACGGCGGGCAACCAGGGTGATCGTCTCGATCTTCGTTAATCCCGCCCAATTCGCGCCGCACGAAGATTTTGGTGCCTATCCCCGGACATGGAAGGCCGATGCGGCCAGACTAGCGGCCGAGAAGGTGGATCTGATCTGGAATCCCGACGTCAAGACGATGTATCCGGACGGCTTCGCCACCCGGATCCTGACCGCAGGTCCAGCTACCGCCGGGTTGGAGGATCGTTTTCGTCCACAGTTTTTCGGCGGGGTAGCCACCGTCGTCGGCAAACTGTTCGCGCAATGCCGGCCGGATATCGCGCTATTTGGCGAGAAGGATTTCCAGCAGCTCAAGGTGGTTACCCGGATGGCGCGGGACCTCGATCTCGGCGTGAAGGTGATTGGCGCCCAAACCGTGCGCGAGCGCGATGGCCTCGCTTTGTCCTCGCGCAACGTCTATTTGTCCCCCGAGCAGCGTCAGGCTGCCCCGGCGCTGCACCGCGCGATGAAAGAAGCCGCCAAACGGTTGCGTGCCGGAGACGATATCAGCGATGTCATGGCCGGTGGTGCCAAACTCATTACCGATGCCGAGAGCTGGAACAATCTCAAGCTGTTCCGGCAAGACACGCTATTTCAAGAACCTCGACATCACGAACGATCGCGCATGGGGTGGCCGCGGGCGGAGCTTCACAGCAGTCCGAGATCGCGCAATTCGCGCCGCAGCGGCCGCGGTGATACCGCGATCACCTTGGGCTGCATGACCAGCCGGCATCGGCCGATCCCGTCGCGATCGCGAAACGGCTCAATCGCAATGAGCCTTTCGCGGGCGGCGATTTCACCGCGGATGACCCAGTAAAGCGAACCGCCCGCCAGTAACTCGTCGCCGCGCTTCGGCACCATGCGGGTGATGTGGATGTGATGGCGCGGCAGGCCGCTCTGCGTGGCCTCCAGGGCACGTTCCGCAACCCGGCGCTTGAGATCTTTGACGGACTCGCAGCCGACGGCGAGCTTGATGAGATGAAGCGGCATGATTCCCAGTCGGTTTGAACGGCAGTTGCTCGCGCCCGTCAGTTATCGGCGCTGGGTGCCGCCGGCGCAAGCTGCACCGGAGCAGCTGCACGGGCTTTCGGCGCCGGCGGCTTTTTGGGCGCGGCCGGGGCTGCCGCAGTTGCGGGGCGCGGCGCGGCGGATTGGGTATTCGCCGCTGACGCTGCCGGCGCCGGGCGCGAAGCCGATGACGCCCCGGCGAGCGGAGGTTCGGGTGTCATGATGTTCACTGGCGGAATCGAGGCCGAGCTTGGAAAATCAGCGGTCGTCGGCTTGCCGGTAGGGGCGACCGGTTGCGGAAGTGCCGCCATCGTCGCGGCGGGCGTATTCCAGGAGGGGGCATAACGCGAAATCAGGCCGTCGTAAGTTCGCTCTTCCATATTGGCGGCGATCTGGTTGTGATCCGTCAGCGACTGAAAGGCCGCGCAGTCTGACGGCTTGCAGCGGTCACGCGCGACCAGCACATAGGCGATCAGGCCATAGCGGTCACGTTCGACGGATCGCCGCAGCGCCTCCAGTTCAGGAGTTATTACCTTGTTCGCCGTGGCAACGTCGCCGAATGCGACGAGACGACTGACCCGACCGGCCGCATAGGAGACCGCCGCTGCCGCGGAGTCGGCAGATCCGAACAGTGCCTTTTCGCACGCGGTCTCGACGCTTTCTCCAGCGAGGTCATCGATGCAGGATAATGCGGGCAGTGAAACGTTCATCTGCGGCGACGGCCCCGCGTCAAGCGAAGCGGTGCCGCCGCCCGGCCCGAAACCGCGAATGGTGGCTGCGACCGCGACGCCAATGGCCAGCAGCGTGATCACCGTCAATGCCCCGTTGGCGACGGATTTTTCGGCCCGCAGCAGCGTCAGGAGAAGGATGACGGCAAAGAATCCCGCCGCGGCCAATGTCAGCCACATCGGAAATGTCGCCGAACGCCAGAGTTGATCGAGTGATGTGGCCCAGGCCCAGTTCATGCGCGATGTCCCCGCTACAGCATAGAACGCATTCGGCAAAAGGGAATGGCGTGTCACCCCGAATGAGGCGGGCGCGCTTTCAATTGCGGATGCGGTCTTCGTCCGATGCTGGAGAGTTCCGCCGCCGAACCAGGCTCCGGTTCGTCCGATCAGGCTCTGGCGTCAGCAAATGAGCGGATCAGGAAACGTCGAGCTGACTTTCCTTGGCAACCCGCTCAAATGCCTCGGTCGAGCTTTTGATCCGGTACTGACAATCGTCGCCGTCCGTCGGCAGCAGCTTGATCACTTCATAGGTTCCGCTGGCAGCCGGGCGCGCCACGTTGCTGGCAGTGAAATAGACAGTCTCTCCAACGATGTATTTGTGCTTCAACGCCCTCTCCATCACGCGACGAGAATGCCGGCCAGCTCACGGTCCCTCTAGCTTCGGCCGGCTGAGAACCCCACGCTCCTATAGCACGCGAGCGGTCGTTTTGACCAGTCGCATGACGACATGGCAAGTACACAAATTATGCATGTTTTCAGTGTGATAAGAGATTTTTTGGGCTCTTTTTACGAATCTGGGCCGACGACCGCGGCGCACCCGTCGCAGCTGCAAACGGACGGCCGACGAACTCAGGCGGTATGCGGGAGCTTGCCGTCCGGGCTGGCGTGATCGACCGCCTGTGGCAGCTGCTGGGCCAGGATCTTGGCAAGCTGATCGATCGGAATGCTGAATCGCGCCGCCAATTCCTTGACCTTCTCGCTGCCGAGCACCTGCTGCAACTGTTCTGCAGTGATCGGGAGGTTCTGACCATTTCCGATCCAGGACTTGACCTGATCGCCGAGACCCGCCTGTTCGAGTTTGGCGACGATCGCCGAAAGCCCACCCTGCCCGTCCCTGCCGAACACTTCGCTCAGTACCACCGGAACGATCGCTGCTTCGAGCTGGCCCAGCGCCCCCCTGAACGCCGGCGAATTTTCCAGAGAATCGAGAATTCCCATCGTCAAATCCTTTCGTCCAAGGTGCCGATCAAGGCAACTATCAGCGTCAATTCAGACCGCGTTCCGGCCGCCTCGTCAAGCTTGCGCAGGATCAACTTTTCCGCTGATGACGCTCAATCATTCTCAAATTTCTCGATAACCAGCGTTTCGGCAAGCCCGGCGCTGGTCCATTCCCCGAAGGCCGGCAGCGAACGCATTGCGTCCATGTAGTCGCGCACGCTGGGCGTCACCTCGATCGCATAGGTCCTGAAGCGATGCACCACCGGGGCAAACATGGCATCCGCGCCGCTGAAGGCGCCAAACAGATAGGGACCGGCCTTGCCATAGCGTTCGCGACACTCCGACCAGATCCGCTGGACGCGACCGATATCGGCGCGGGCATTTGCGGAAAGTGATTTCGCGCCCACCGGACGATGCAGGTTCATGCCGCACTCGTTGCGCAGGGCTGCAAATCCCGAATGCATCTCCGCGGATATCGCACGCGCATGCGCCCGGCTGGCGCGATCATCGGGCCACAGATGCGCTTGCGGGAATCGTTCGGCGGCGTATTCGATGATCGCCAGCGAGTCCCAGACGGTGGTGTCGCCCTCGATCAACGCCGGCACCTTGCCGGACTGGGTGAAGCCGAGAATGCGCTTCTTGTCGGCTTCGCCGGTGTAGAGCGGGATCAGAATCTCCTCGAAGGCGATGTTATTGGCTTTCAGCGCCAACCACGGCCGCATCGACCACGATGAATAGTTCTTGTTGCCGATTACCAGCGTCAACGTCATTTGAAAATCACTCCATGCGCCGCGGTCAGGTTGCCATGGCTCCGCTGCAGCAATCAACCCACCGTAGGTTCGTGCGGGTTGCCGTGATGGTGCCTGCATGGCAGCATTCCCGACGATTTCGAGAGGATCTTCATGGTCGCATATTCGATGGTCGACGTATTTGCGGTCGCACGGCATTTCAACCGCGGCCAGCGCGCATTTTTCTTTGCGCTGGGCTATCTCGGCTGGTTTGTCAGCCCCTGGGCCCTGCTTGCATCAACCGCTGCCGTTGTCATCGTTACGTGGCGGAGGCAGTTCGCCTCGAACGCCTGGCGGGCCATGGGAAGCTAGACGCCGCGCGAACGTGCTTGCGGTGCGCCGGTCGATGCGGCAAGGCATCATCCATGTCCGCGCAAGATTCGCAGCCTGCGGCTGCCCCTCCCCTCGAAGATTGCATTCTCGATGTCCTGACGCGCGCCGGCGGGACGCTCAGTGCGCCGGAAATCGCCCATGCCATAAACCCGCAGGGCGACTGGCACGCCCTGCTGTTGCCGATCCGCCGCGCGGCGGTCGCACTGGCGCAAGCCGGCCGCCTCGTCGTCTACCGCAAGGGCAAGCCCGCCGATCCCAATGATTTCCGCGGCGTCTATCGGCTGGGCCTGCCGCGGCAGGATTAACCTGGTCATCACTTCGCCGGCGACGGGAACAAGGCGCTGCTGCGTCCGCTCAGCCAATAGGCGATCAGGCCGGTCCATTCGTGGGCGGCAATGTCAGTGCGGGCGAGCCCCTCGCTCAGCTTGTCGAACGGCGTCGCTGCGTCGATCCATCCGCGTGTACGCCAATCAACCGGACAGGCCTCGACCTCAAAGCCGGCGGCGCGAAAGGCGCCGACCGATCGCGGCATATGAAACGCCGATGTCACCAGCAGCCAGCGCTCGCCCGGCTTCGGTGACAGTAGCGCGCGGGTGAAGATCGCGTTTTCGCCGGTTGTCCGCGATTTGCTTTCCAGAACGACGCGCTCGCGCGCGATCCCGAAACGCTCGAGCAGCCGGCCGGCGATCGGCGCCTCCGGCACTAAATTCTCGATCAGGTTTCCGCTTCCACCGCTAAAAACGATCCGTGCCTTCGGAAACCGACGCGCCAGTTCCAGCATCGCGATGATCCGCTCGGCGGACGAATCGGTCTCTAGCGCGTTGCGGGCGACGGAGGCCTCCGGATCGATGGCGCCGCCGAGGACGATGATTCCGTCCGGTTCATGCCCATCGAATTGCCACGCCGGAAAGCGCTCGGACAGCGACAGCAGCAACACATTGCCGGCGGGCGAATAGCCAAACAGCAGCAGCAGGCAAACGCCCAGCGCGAGCGTGCACCTGCCGGCGCGCTGCCAGCGCGTCAACAACAGGCCAACGCCCAGCGCACAGATCACAGCGATCGCATTTGACGGGAGAGTGAAGAAACCCAGGACTTTGGAGAGCACGAAAAACATCAGGTCGACCGCCGAGTTGATAGCCTGCTTTGCATGAGAGACCCTGCCCGGCAAGATCAACCCGTGTGGTGGTTCAGAACTTCTCTCCACTCCCGTCGCGAGTTCTTTGAGAGAACTTCAGAACCAAAACCACAGTGGAACCAGAGGGGCTAGTGTCCTTTCGCTAAAGGGGCTGCCGAAGGGGCGCGCGAATATCGGATTCCGGACACAAAAAGTTTGGAACCGGGCGGATTCTCAATCCCATTTCGGCGCAAAACCGAAATCGGTGAGGCGTCCGCTGGCGCTTGCCATCGCAAAAATCTGGCGCATCTCATCGTCGGACAATACGAAATCGAAAATCTCGATATTTTCCGATAACCGTTCGATCCGTGAAGTGCGAGGAATCGCGGCGACATTCTGCTGCACCAGCCAGCGCAGGCAGATCTGCGCCGCGGTTTTGCCGTGCTTCGCTCCGATGCGCGCCAGCGTCTCGTCGTTCTTGATACGGCCCTTGGCAACCGGACTATAGGCGACCAGCGCCATGCCGTAACGCGCGCAGGCCTCGAGCACCTTGGTCTGGTCGAGATAAGGATGATATTCGACCTGGTCGCACACCAACGGCTCGGCGCAGGCGGCGACCGCCTGATCGAGCAGCGCCACGGTGAAGTTCGATACGCCGATGTGCCGCGCCATCCCCAGCGTTTTGACATGCGCCAGCGCACCGAGCGTTTCCTGCAGCGGCACGTGAGGATTGGGCCAGTGCAGCAGCAGCAGATCGACCTCCGCGAGGCGCAATTTTGAAAGACTGTCCTTGGTGGATCGCTCAAGATCGTTGGGCGCGAAATGCGTCGTCCAGACTTTGGTGGTCACGAACACTTCGTCGCGCCTGACTCCGGAGGCCCGGATTCCGTCGCCCACCTCGCGCTCGTTCTCGTAAATCTGCGCGGTGTCGATGTGGCGATAGCCAAGCTTGAGCGCCTGCTCCACCAGGCGTGCGCAGGGTCGTCCGCGCAGCTCCCACGTGCCAAGCCCGATCGCCGGGATTTTTGCGCCGCCAGCCTCAACGAATTGCATCATGGCCTCTCAACAAAATTGGCGAAAGGGAAAAGCACGTGCGTCTCCATTATCTCCCGCGGAGATCGCGCTGCCAATCATGTTGGCTTGGAATGGAGCCTTTGGAGCAGATCCCTTGGAGTGGAGACTTTTGGAATGGAGCCTTGAGTCCGCTTCAGATCGATGGGGCGGTCGCGAGCGCGGCGAATACCGTTTCCGGTGCGTGCGAGATCACCGCCAGTAACGCCCGCGCCGGTCCGCGCGGCATCCGCTTGCCCTGCTCCCAGTTGCGGATGGTTTCAACCGGGACGCCCAGCCGTGCCGCGAATTCGATCTGCGTCAGACGCGCGCGCGGGCGAAGATCGCGAACCGCAGGAACAGCCGGCGCAGCATCGGCGGGCGCGACGACCGAGATCGCCGGTGCGAGCGGAAATTCCCGCCCATCCCGCAATTCGACAATCCGTCCGTCCGCTTTCAGCCGCAAGCGCTGCATGTTCGACCTCGTCGTCCCGATGGTCGGCGATGCGCGTTAAAGTCTGATGAATGAGAGGCTATTTGAGCCCGAACCAAAGCGTGGCTATGCCCAGAAACGAGAAGAAGCCGACCACATCGGTGACCGTCGTCACGAATGTGCCGGACGCCACCGCCGGATCGGCCCGTACCCGCTCAAGCACCATTGGGATCAGGATGCCGCCAAGCGCACCGGCGATCAGATTGCACAGCATCGCAAGGCCGATCACCACCCCGAGCGCCGGAATCTTGAACCAGACCACCGCGGCGATACCGGTGATGACGGCGAAGCCTGCCCCGTTGACGAGGCCAACCAGTCCCTCGCGCATGACCACGCGGAAGGCATTGTTGGATCCCAATTCGCGGGTTGCGAGGGCCCGAACTGCCACGGTCATGGTCTGGGTCGCAGCGTTGCCGCCCTGGCTGGCTACGATCGGTGCCAGCACCGCGAGCGCGACCATCTGTTCGAGCTGGCCCTGGAACAGCCCCAGAACCGACGACGCCAGAAACGCTGTGGCGAGATTGACCAGCAGCCAGTTGAAGCGACCCTTGGCGATGGTCCAGAAACTGTCGGAGAGTTCTTCGTCGCTGGTGACGCCGCCAACAAATCTTCATCGGCCTCTTCCTCGATCACGTCGACCACGTCGTCGATGGTGATGACGCCGACCAAACGATTTTCGGTATCCACCACGGGTGCCGCAACGAGATTGTATTTGCCAAACAGCCGCGCCACCTCTTCCTGATCGTCGATCACCGAGACCCGCCGGCGATCTTCGTCGATCAGATCGGCCAGCGGCACCGGAGGAAGCGACCGCAACAATGCATCGAGCGCGACCGCACCCTGCCAATGCTGGGCGCCGTCGACGGCATAGATTTCGTAGAACCGCTCCGGCAGATCAGGCGAGTCGCGCATGTAGTCGATGACCTGCCCCACCGTCCAGTCCGGCGGCACCGCGATGAATTCGGTCTGCATCCGCCGGCCGGCGGAATTTTCCGGATAGTCCAGGCTGCGCTCGAGCGCGTCGCGTTCCGACTGCGGAAGCTTCTCGAGAATTTCCTCCTGATCCTCCTCGTCAAGGCCCTCCAGCAGTTCGACCGCATCGTCGGATTGCAGTTCGCGAACACCTTCCGCAACCGTTTGCGGCTCAAGCTCCTCGAGGATTTCCTCGCGCACCGTGTCATCGACTTCGTTCAGCGCCGAGAAGTCGAAATCGGCGCCCGTGAGTTCCACGAGACGAGGCCGCTCATCAGGATCGAGCGCCTCAATCAAATTCCCGAGATCGGCTTCATGGAGTTCAGCGACGATCTCCCGCAGAAACGCCGCGTCGCCGGTTTGAACCGCCCGCGAGATCTCTGCGACGAATTCGGGAAGGATGTCGCCGTTCTCGTCGCGCATCGGGTGACGGTCGAGCAGGGAATCGTGCCCGGCAGCGGGGGCAGCCACATCCACATCATCAGCCATGCGGCGCCTCGCCGGTTTGATTGGGTCGCGGACCTAGCGCGCTTTCCGGAAAATGCGTTATTAATCGATGAGATCGAGCTTGATCTCGCATCCGGCATTACCCAATCGGCGATGCCGAGCGCAATGTTAAATATGTGTGCCACGGCAACGGAGCCGCGGTCGGGAAAGCGTCATGATCGTATTGAGAGCCGCTATCGCTGCCTTGATTGCCTTAACGGCTGCGGCACAAGCTGCCGACTGTCCGCGCGAGGGTGCACTCGGCACCTCGCGCGTTCTCGCAGTCGATGCCGCAACCTTTCCCCGCGTTGGACTGCACAGCTTTCCGCAGACGCTGCCGCTCGCTGACAAGGAGGTGGTGCTGACCTTCGATGACGGCCCGTTCCCGCCGACCACGACGCCGGTGCTGGCGGCACTGGCGCGTGAATGCGTGCGGGCGACGTTCTTCCTGACCGGACGCAGCTCCGCTGCAAACCCGGCGCTGGTACGAAGAATTGCGGCCGAGGGCCACACCATCGGACACCACACCTGGTCGCATCCCAACCTGAAGTTGATCGAGGCCAGCACGGCAATAGAGGATATCGACCGCGGCATCGCCGCGGATGAAATGGCGCTTCACGGCACCGCCAACGGCGTCCCGACAACCCCGTTCTTCCGCTTTCCCTATTTTGAATCGACGCCCGCGCTGCTCGACCTGCTGCAAGCCCGTGGCATTGTCGTATTCGGCGCCGACCTTTGGGCCAGCGACTGGGAGCGGATAACGCCCCAGCAGGAGTTGAAGCTGATCACCGATCGGTTACACGCCGCCGGCAAGGGAATTATCCTGTTTCACGACAGCAAGGCACGAACCGCCGCCATGCTGCCCGATTTCCTGCGTTATTTGCGGGACAATCAATACCGCGTGGTCCACGTGGTGACCTCGCCCCGAAAGGACAACAACCCTGATGGCGTTCCTTCAGCCGATTAGTCGGGCTATTAAGGCTACGTTCATGGCCCGCCGATAGTTTTCTGCACGAATGGTCTGCACGAATGGAATGCGTCACGGTAGTCTTATGATGAGTAGTGCGTCGATGGGTGACTGGGCACGGCCATGGGCCATGCTGTGTCTGAGCTTGCTGACGGTCGGCGTTGCCGCCGGATCTGCGTCGGCCGCCGATTGTCCGGGCAATCCCGGCGCGCTGGGTACGTCGCGGACGCTGGTCGTCGACCCCCGCGAACATCCGCGGATCGGCACCATGCAATACGCCGAAACGCTGCCGCTCGAAGACCACGAGGTGGTGCTGACCTTCGATGACGGGCCGCTGCCCCGCAACAGCAACCAGATTCTGGATATCCTGGCCTCGCAATGCGTGAAGGCAACGTTCTTCACAATCGGCCGGATGGCACATGAGTATCCCGAAGGGGTTCGCAAGCTTCGCGACGCCGGCCACACCATCGGCACACATACCCAGAACCACCCGTTGAGCATGAATCGGATGCCGATCGAGCGCGCCCGGCAAGAGGTTGACGACGGCATCGCCGCCACCACCGCTGCGCTCGGCGATCCCGGCACTGTTGCGCCGTTCTTCCGCAATCCCGGCCTGCTGCGCGCTGAAGGCGTCGAGGACTATCTCGCTTCGCTGGGCATCCAGACCTGGAGCGCCGATTTTCTCGCCGACGACTGGCGGCACATTTCCGCCTCGCGCGTGTTCGACCTGGCCATGACGCGGCTGGAAGCCAAGGGCAAAGGCATCCTTTTGCTGCACGATATTCAGGCGCGAACCGTGGCAGCGCTGCCCAGGATTCTGCACGAGCTGAAAGCCCGCGGCTACCGCATCGTCCATGTCGTGCCTGCGACGCCCGAACGGCCGAAGACGCCGACTGAACCGCAGCAGTGGCAATTGCACCCAATTTCGGAAACCGTGGCGATCTCGCACTGGCCGATGGTTCCCAACTTCACGTTTGCCAAGACAGCAATGCTTCCGGTCCCGGTGGTATCGGATTCGGAACAGCATGACGGCCTGACGCTGTCGCTGCCGGAAACCTTCGACCGTTCAAGACGGCTCGCGCGCGGTGCCATTCCAATGCCGCAGGAAGCGCCTTGGCCGCGGCAATCGCCGGTCCAGGCGGCAGGCAACACGCTGACGCTGCCGATGCCTGCACAAGGCATTTTCCAGATCCCCGAAGCGAACGGCGCGGCTGCCAAGGCCCTCACGCCGCCCTCACACCGCGCGGAACAGGTGCCAATCTTGCCGGCTGAAGAGGCGAATGGCATCGCAAGGCTGATTTCGCTCGATGCCAGCGCCTCCAAGCGCCCCATTCCCGGCAGCGTCCCGGTGACGGAAACCGGGTTGCAGCCCGGACCGGTTCTGGCGCGCTAGCGCATGATCCGCCAAAGCATGCCCTCGGACTTGATCCGAGGGTGTGAGCGGTTTGGCGATAAGATCATGCGGTCTTATGGCGTCAGACTCGAGCGGCGCCGCCTGAACTCAGTTCGTCACAATCTTTGCCACGCAGAGCAGAATGATCAGGGTGAAAAACAGCAAATCGATATAGGACATGATCTCTCCGCCGCGGCGAAGTTCCGAGACCTCGGTGACGATCATCTTGCGCGCGACCGCTTCGCCAGGGCCCCCTGCTATCAGACCCGCAAGACGACGCGTTTCATATTCGAGCCGTTCGATGCGCTGAAAGAAATAAAACGAACGCAGCGCCGTCACCGCGCGCATGCAGGCAAAGACCAGGATGAGCGCGGCAACCATGGCCCGCTGCTGATATTTTTCCATGAAATTCAGGCTGAAATAGACGACCGCCAGAAAGACGAAGTTCGTGAGGAAACGAAAGGCGTAGCCCAGGTATTTCACAAGTCGGCTCCGATCAATCAGGCACCGCATATTCGCCAGCGTAGATACCGGCTTTTCGATCAGAGTCCAGTTGCTGATGGAAGCAGCGAATCTTCTTGCAGCAAGCCGGCGCGCTTGGCCCGACCCTATGGTGCGATGGTTGTGGTGCGCTCGGAGGGCGGTCGCATTTGCTGCGATTTCAATGGGTTGTCCTAATGCAGCAAGCCGAAAGGTGCCTATCAAGCCCAAGGGTACCTTTCACTTCGATATCGGTCGAGCCGCCTTCCAGGGAGGGGCTTCTGACCAGCGACAATGTCTTTGACGGACTTGGCGAGCTTGGTTGGGGTCCCTAGGGCGTTTGGGATCGGTCATGGCTTAAACCCCGGCCTAGACACCTCTTGCCACCCGAAGATGTCATAGAGGCCCCTCCATTTGTAGACGAGCTTTTCACAATATGGGCAATCATAGCTTCCTGAGCGCTCCTCTGGACAATCCTCCTGAGTGGCCTCAAAAGTCGTGCCGCAACCATCACAGGTCTTAATTATTTCCGTGCTCATGCTGCCAACATGCGCCCTGAATCTGCAAGGCGCTACCCCCCCCCCGGCGAGCACCTATTCCCTTAAGAATGGAGGAGGTCAATCGCATGGCTAGTGCCTCCGAGCGCGACGATCTAAAACGGGCGTTGGCCCTGTGACAAGGACCTTCCTTCACAGTTTCGATCCGCCAGCGGCGAGCCCCGTCGCCGGGCCGATGGTCGACCTGGAGGTCTCGGATATCGAGGATGCTGGTATTCGGGAGGTTTTGCAGACGCCGGGTGCGGCCTATGGCGCATGGTCCATCCTGGATGCGCTGCTGACGCCAACCGGCAACGGGACACCCTTCATCTTCAGGGAGCCGCTCGGACAACCTACTTGCATCAGTATGGGGTCCCCGCTTCGATGTCCGGCATCCGCAAGCCCTCAGCATGAAGCGACTCACTGCTCAAACCTCCTGCAAATTGCCGCCACTGCCCCGGGTCAGCGATGATCTTGCATTGCTGGGCGTGGGCCGCCAACCGGATGATTGCGGCGGCTACCGACCCGTAGGCCGCGGGGGGAGCAGGACACACAATATCAAATCGTGTGCCGTCATTCCGCCACGCAGCTACCATGGTCTGTGGTGCGAGCGTGCCGGACCATCGTAGCCTTGGATGGATTGGACGGACCTGGACAGTTTCGATTCTAATCGCGGCGCGGGCTTCTTGAATGTGGCGTGCCAGGGGTATGTTCGCCGTCTTCGCAGCGATTTCGAACAATTCGCGAGCTTCGGGAGATAGGCGCGGCACTAGAGTCGCATCCCCATGTCTCGCAAGCCAAGCCGCATGCGCAACGTCGAATCCGGCGAGCACATTGTCGAATGGAGCACGGGACGACGCACGATCGGGACCGCGACGCACGATAACAGAATCAGCGCCAATGACCGTTCCGCCGCAGTCCAGCCAATAAAGAGCCTGATAGGCGGGGTCTTGCGGTGGCTCGACAACCCGAATGTCGGCACAATGGAGATGCTGGAAATCCGACTGCGGAGCTGCCAAGCAAACCTTGTTCATCAAATAGGCGGCTAGTCGGTTCAGCGCCGACGTCGTTACGACAAACATTTCGGGATGCTGGGTCTGGAGTGTGAGGTGGACACCCGGGCGCAAAAGGTCAGCGATAGCGGGAAGGATGCCGATAGCCTCAATCGAGGGCAATATCTCGGCATCGTAGGCCGCGACGAAGTCGAACCGCGCACCGCGACCATCTGCCGCCCGCGCGAGTGCGTCGATTGACTGGAGGTGCGCGAAGATCTCGCCGATTCCAGGGTGCGCCACGATAGTGCGAATCATCCGGGCATGATCGAACGCAGCCGATCCGGCTGCTACCATATCAATCAGAGCACCGTCACCGTTGCCACTAATCAGGAAGCGAGGATGGGCGCGGCCTGCGAACTCCTCGAGAGGAACTCCAGCGTCGCTCCAATAACTGTGGTTGGGAACGCCCGGCAGCGTTACCGCTGGTTCGAGCCCGAAGCCAATGGCAAGAAACACGAGTTCGAACCGGTGCGGTCTTTCCACGCGCAGGGCCGGCCCTTCGCCAGGTAACGCATCACGCTCGACGATCAGTTCGAAGGAGCTGTTGACAGGAGTGATTGCCTTCACCGCTTCCCGATTCCGCTTTCTAAGGCGCGGCGTTAAGGCGGCAACGATTCCCTCAAACTCAAACGTCACGTCCGCGCGCACGCTGCGCGCTGGCCCATTCGAACAAATCGACGATGGCGCTTTCTTTTTTGGTCAAATTGCGATTGAACACGTCCGCTTTTTCGAGAAACCAAATTGCGGCACAACTGAAATGGTCCTTCAGCTTATCGGGTATGTTGACGGCTTCAGGCATGGCAAAACCTCCACACAACAACGCGCCCCGTCGCCTCGGCACCGACGCATTCTTCTCGGAAATTGTGCCGCGAGGCTGGGTTGATGTTCCCTGTTTGTTCTGATAGAGTCAAGCCTCCCTACCCAGGAAATTGCGGCCCGGTGTTCCACAGAAATCAAAAATTCAAAATCCTCGCGCTGGCCGTGCTGCTCATTCTCCCCTCGCCCCTGATGGCCGATGCGCTGCAGGGCCAAGCGTCGATCGTGGACGGCGACACGCTTGAAATTCACGGCACGCGCATCCGGCTCTTTGGGATCGATGCGCCCGAAAGCGACCAGACCTGTCACGACGACGACGGCAGACTCTATCGTTGCGGTCAGAAAGCCGCCAACGAACTTGCGGAGTTTATTGGTGCGAAGACCGTGTCCTGCGCGCCGCGCAACCTCGATCAATACGGACGGACCGTTGCGATTTGCTTCAGCGGCGATATCGATCTCGCCGATTGGTTGGTGCGTTCGGGGCTCGCGCTTGATTGGCCGCAATACTCCAAGGGCAAGTACGCTGCGGCGCAGAAGGCGGCTGAGCACTCGGGTGACGGTATGTGGGGCGGCCAATGGGTCGAACCATGGCGCTATCGCACCTGCATCAGGGCTGGCGGGCGTCCGGCAGGCTGCTCGGAAAGCGCTGCTCGGCAGTAGCTTCGGCCGTCCAGTGCTGCCGAACAAGAAGATTCTTGATCATCGCATCAGCTCCTCGTGACTGCCACACGCACGTGAGAATTCGGCGAGCACCCAGATCTTGCTGGCTGCAGGTCGCGCCTCTGGCGTTATTCCACCGACTCACCTTAGAAATTAGGCGGACTTGGGAGAATACGAAGTGAGACAAACTGCCGAAGCAAAGCTGTTGCCTACCACCGGGTACGGCCTCTAGGTCGATGGCCTGATCAAATCCGAATTCCTTACGATGGAAGGTGCGACCAACGGTGCCCGCGAATTGAAGGCCCGGTTTCCGATGCTGCAGGTGCGCGTTTACGATGCAGCTTCAAAGACTCGGAAAGACATCACGGGTCCTTGACGTCTGTCGCGGCGCCGGTCGGTTTGGCGCGGCTGGACGAGGATTTGTGGACCCTCCTTGCATTGGGGGACACCGTGAAGATCGGCGACGTCAGCACATCGCCGTAGAATTGCCTACAAGCTGGGAGAGCCTCCCTCCTTGATGGACCACACTGATAGTCGCCTCCGTTTAGGGGGGTGCGGGTGCGCTATCTCGCAAGAGGAGCAAATCTGATGTGTGACTACAGCCTGCATGCCGTGGCAACGCGGCCGGTAAAGGTCGGCGAAACGCTCGTCACCACAACGTTTCGCGGGACTTCGACGCGCGGCTTCGCCTCGGAAGACGACCTTCAAGTTGCCGTCTGCCTGCTGCCCGGGACCGAATTGGCCTTCGAGCATAACGTTCGTTACGACCAGCGATGGATCTGGACCAAGACGACGAATTTCAGCGTTGGCAAGTTCAATACGATCGAGCGTGGCGTTCCTCACCGCCATCATGATGTGGTCGAATTTCCGGATGGGAGCCACATTCTGGTGACGTTGCTCGCGAAAGGTCAGCGCGCCACGGTCCTGCAATTACCCGCCCAGCAAGTCCCTGAGCGCCTCAAACACGCCGTCGTGCATATGGAAAGCCCCAGAGCGCCGGTCGCTTGACCGCTCGCAAATGTTGCGACGCCGCAACATCCCCCGCGGTTCCTTGATCAGGAAGCGTTTTCGAGTCCACATGGGCGATCGGTTTCGGTTCGTTTTTTAGCTAGCGGGGCCTTTGGATTCATAAGCACTCAATTTTCACCCGGATGCCGCAGGACGCGTCCTGCGGCATTTTCACTATATCGGCCAACGACCACTTCGGATCGACATCGAAGGTCACCTCGACGCCCTGAGCCGTGCCGCGTGATGACTAGAGCGTTTTCCGGCTAGTTTGAATCGGTTTCTGCCCAAGGGGGTTCCCTAACAGCTACAAATCAGATTCGGTCTTCGCTACCAGTAGCGGCGA